>ERZ1066122.1153-NODE-1153-length-22653-cov-8.576246_pt1 | contig 22653 bp, 22 predicted proteins | sample MGYA00382769_ERZ1066122 | MGnify/ENA primary metagenome ERZ1066122 (study PRJEB33369, sample SAMEA5778352) | biofilm metagenome | biome: Industrial cooling water; feature: Water cooling tower basin; material: Biofilm | place: United Arab Emirates | collected... | reverse complement strand
TTCATTTTGTTGTTTGCGCCCGCCAGATGTAATGCGCTGGAAAACGTCAGGTCGTTCGGAAGGTATTGCAGAATTAGGGCGAAGGTGATAAACATACCCATCATAATTACAAACATCTGCTGTTGCTGCGTTACGTTGACCGCTTTTGTACCCCCCGAGAATGTATAAATGATGACCAATATGCCGATGACGATATTGAGAAGGGTGAGATCCCAGCCGAGTATAGAGGAAAGGATGATGGAAGGGGCATAAATCGTCAGACCCGTACCGAGTCCGCGCTGGACCAAAAACAAAATGGCAGCAAGCGACCGCGTTCGAACATCAAAACGTTGTTCGAGGTATTCGTATGCCGTAAAAACCTTGAGTTTATGATAAAGCGGAATAAATGTAATGCTGATGACGACCATAGCGATAGGCAGGCCGAAATAAAACTGAACGAAGCCCATTCCGTCATGGTATGCCTGACCCGGTGTCGATAAGAACGTAATTGCACTTGCCTGCGTAGCCATGACGGAAAGCCCCACAATATACCACGGAGTTTCGTTGTTTGCCAGGATGTAATCCTGCACATTTTTTTGTGCCCCTTTAGTTTTCCAAACACCGTACACAACGATAAATAGGAGGGTAACACATAAAACCAGCCAGTCGATCTGTTGCATACTATGAGTATAATTGCATTAGTAAACTAAAGATCAGTACATAGATGATATTGGCGACCAGTAACCATGTATAATCTTTTTTCCAGTACTTCATTTTGCAGAAATTAAATTAGCAAGCAAGCGAAATGCACCCGGAACACCTGCCGGTAATTGCCTGAAAAAGCTCAGTCCTGTATAGATGTAATGCCCTTTACCGTATTTTGAAACCAGTAATAAACCTTCTTTATTTTTTTCGTTCGCGTCGGCACCGGATAGTAGTGGCGTAAATTCCGGACCCCATTCCCCGGGAAAGTAGAGTCCGAATTCCTGAACCCATCCTTTAAAATCTTCCGCATTCAGAGCATTCGGAACCCGCATAATTCGGTGATTTGGCTGCAGAAACTCCAAACTGGAACCTTCGTCGGTGATTCTGTCGCGTGAAATTTTTAGTTTATAAGGTGCAAGCTCTTTCGTGACAAGTTCATCCAGCGTATTGTATTGGACAATCAAATTTCCGCCATCGCGCACAAATTCAAGAAGGTACTGTTGTTTCGAGCCTAACCCTGTGATTTTATTGTAGGCACGAATCCCGGTTATGATTACATCAAAGCGAGCTAAATAGGGTTTATTGATTTGCGCCACATCGAGTAAAGTAACATCATATCCCATTTTACGTAATGCATCCGGAACTTCGTCGCCTGCTCCCATGATGTAGCCAATACGTTCGTTATTGATTTTCAAACCGGGCTTCACCAATTTTGCAGTGGCCGGCAGTAGTACCGTTTGAGCCGCGATGTGTTCGTAATTGATAGGAATAATTTCGTGATGAAACCGCCGGTTATCAACAGTCGCTTCGGCGCTGATGGTTGCAACCGCATTTGCAGACGGTGCAGACACGGTAAAATAGAGTTCAGCATGATCGCCCTTATTTTTAAGCGTAAAGGAACGTTGAGGAGGATTTATCGTCCATTGCGCGGGAAGTTTAGGCGAGATAATACCTGAAACGTTGTTGCGCTGCGCTTCGATTAAAAGCCTGACTTCCTTCGAATCGCTGCGATTAGTAAAAACGGTTACCGGACTTTCAAATTTTAGCGAAACATCCGGCACGATTGAGAAAGGCCGGTAAACTTCGCCGTTGGCGTCGTCGTTAAACTTATGCACCACAAAGCGACGAAAAGTAAACGGTATCGAATTGATGCTGACGTTAAAATCTACATATAAAGGGGGCGGAGCTTCCGGCAGGCCGATCAATTGTTCCGGTGCGGCATACATACCTTCGGTGTACGGTTGCTGCAACCAATAAGGCGCTGAATAAGGAGTTTCCGGCGGAATTTGCAGATTGATTTTTTTAAATGCCGGCACATTGGGAAGCAATTCAATTTTCTCGGAATGCGATGTTGTGGAATTGGTTCTGATTTCGTGAAGTTCGATGGCGATATTGCTTCGGTTGATGGCTTCTGTTTCCACGACAATTGTTTGCGAAGGCGATGCGGTTCCGGTATCGGTGCGCGCTTCAAGGAACAATCCGGTACAATCCGCTATAATGTCTGAAATTTCGCGAAGTTTTAGTGTTTTCCAGTGTTCATCTGATAGCTGCCCAATTTTATGATGTACTTCCAAAAGCGCCGGAATGGAGCCGGAGGGGTTGGTAAAATCGAAGTTTTTCAAAATCCGATCGATTGCCGCGCCAATGGGGATGCCGCCTTGCACTCGTCCCCAGGAGGTATCGATTCCGTTAAAAAGGTTGTCGGTATTGGGAGACATGTCTCCGTAGATGAGTTCCAGATATTCACGGTCGGTGCCGCGTGTGCCTGTGGTTCCAAAACCCTGCGATCGGTGACAGCTCCGACTTCGGGCAGCTATCTCCTGATTAGAGACGCCGCGCGATGCGAAGAAACTTCCAATATCGATGCTGGTTAATGCCGACTTGTCTGCTTGTTCAAATTTTTCGCGACTTCCGTAAAACCACCAGGAGGTATTGAAAAATGCGCGGCGCGCTTGCCTGGGTTTCAACGCTTTTAATTGGTGCGGGAATTCGGCGCTGTTGGCTGCTTTTTCGATTGCTTCGAGGCTAAGCATGGCAGAGGCAGTATGGTGACCGTGCGTAGTTCCGGGAGAGCGGTGGTCAAAACGATTGATGATGATATCGGGCTGGAGTTTGCGGATGGCAAGTACGACGTCCTCCAGTACAAGGTTTTTATCCCAAATCCGAAACGTTTCGTCCGGGTTTTTACTGTATCCAAAATCATTGGCACGGGTGAAAAGTTGTTCTCCTCCGTCCAGTTTACGGGCTTCGATAAGTTCCTGAGTACGAATTACTCCGAGAAGTTCCCGAAGTTCCGGGCCGATCAAGTTTTGACCGCCATCGCCCCGGGTAAGCGACAGGTAGACGGTACGCGCGTGGTAATGATTCGCCAGGTATGAGATCAGGCGCGTATTCTCGTCATCCGGATGCGCCGCCACGTAGAGAACGGTACCGAGGAAATTAAGCTTACGGATTTTATTGTAAATCTCAACCGAGGAAGGTTTAGTCGGCGGCTGAGCAGTTGCTGCTCCAAAAATCAGCATTAAAAATAGGGAGAGTTTACGGATCATGGATTTCTGAAAACCCAAAGATACTTAAACCCTCCCGACTTTTACTAGTTCATCGCGATCCGTCTTCCGCGGGAAGGAGGATACATTTTCTTGTGGACGTTCAGGAATTGCAAAATATCGTCTTCGTCATAATCCTTGATTGTGATATTCATTCGATTATGTAACGAATACCCCATATAGCCGCTTGGCAACTCTGCCGCACGTTTCCAGTCTCCCTTGTCGCGGTAAATGTACTCAGTCTTTTCAAGGTCAAAATAAGCCTGCAGATTCGGGAAATAGTAATAACGAAGTTTGCAATTGGTTTCTTTATCCACCAGAAGATTGCTGTCCTGTGCTTGTGCACCGGAGAGACTTAGTAGCAGAAAAAAAGCCATTAAATTTTTCATGATTAAAACCTATTTAAATCCGCCGCTAAATTATAACGGTCGTGTAAAAGAACGATGAAATGCATAAAAAAATCGATGAAATACACGTTTTGCGATAAAATGTAAGAAAAAGATTATAATTTAATGCATTACAAAGATAAAAAAAAGTCGCTCGGGAGCGACTTCAATCAAAGAAAACTTTTAGTTCAATGCCATTTTAGCATCGGTGATGGTATTTTTTGGAGGTTTTCGGCGAGAGGTATAATTCTTTGGAAATTGTTTACGATGCAGTTCCAGTTTGGTTTGTGGCTGTTCTCCGTTGTAGTCGGTCACGGGCACGCGAACATTATTTTGCACACTGTAGCCGCGGTATCCGGATTGAATTTCCTGGGTCCGCGTCCAACGGCCCTGAAGTTGCACCACATAGTTATTTTGGTGAGAATCATAATATGCGTCGAGGTTGGGGTAGAAGTAGTAGCGTACCCCTACGGCGGGGATTTCCTCACTAGGGTTGTCGATCATGGCGGTTTCCTGTGCTGAAAGGATTAGGGACAGCAGCAAAAGTTTAATAGTGTATAGCGTTTTCATAGGTCGAATTTTACTGCAAAGTACGGTACGATAACCCTGACGATTTTTACAGGTTCGCTGGGCGGCCTTACAAAATTTTTATCTGAGAGTGCAGTTTGTCGATAGCTGCTTTGAATTTCAAAAAGATTTAAGATTTTCGGGCGTGCCCCGCCTCAGCGGGCAGGCCCACCACGGTGGGCAAGTCCACCGAGGCGGGTCGCGCTGTACGCTGTAGCTTTCCGGGTCGCGCGCCGCGGGCGCGCGACCCGGAAAGGCTGCCGCTTCCATCGCTCACGCGGGCTTAGGAAGTGGCTGGCGTTGGCGAAAAGCAAAGACCTCAAAGGTTTTGAAAACCTTTGAGGTCTCTTTTGAGGCTGTTTAGTTTCGGGCGCGCCGCAGGCGCGCCCGAAGGACCGCATTGCTTCTTTAATTAAAGACCTCAAAGGTTTTGAAAACCTTTGAGGTCTCATTTGAGGTGGTTTAGTTCCGGGCGCGCCGCAGGCGCGCCCGGGGGACAGCATCGCTTCTTTAATTAAAGACCTCAAAGGTTTTCAAAACCTTTGAGGTCTCTCCCGAGGTGGTTTGATTCCGGGCGCGCCGCAGGCGCGCCCGAAGGACCGCATTGCTTCTTTAAGCAAAGACCTCAAAGGTTTTCAAAACCTTTGAGGTCTCATTTGAGGTGGTTTAGTTCCGGGCGCGCCGCAGGCGCGCCCGAAGGACCGCATTGCTTCTTTAAGCAAAGACCTCAAAGGTTTTCAAAACCTTCGAGGTCTCCATCGCGTTAGGGATAGCAGTGGCATCCTCCGCGCTTCGCGGAGATAGAACGGATAGCCCGGGCCGGAACCGTTTACGGTGCCGGCAACGCCCTAATTACGTTTCATCTTTGGTTCGCTTCACCAGTCCGATACCGGATATGAAAAATATGATTCCCAAAATCCCGTAAATGATCAGCGATCGGTAATTTTCGCCACCTTGTGCAAATATCGCGGCCGCATAAATCAATCCAACAATTCCCAAAATGGTGAGAATCGTCCCGAAAGTACGTTTTACATTCATAGTTACAGCAATAAAATAAGTAGTAAAATGATGATGATGATAGCGCCGATCGACAAGTAAATGCCATTACCGGTTGTGCGAAGTTGTGTCTTAATGTCTTTTACTTCTTTACGAAGATCTTTTCGCTGTTCACGCGTTAATCCGCTCTTGTCCATCGTTCGTATTTGCTCAAGCCGTGAAAGTAAGCGGTTGGCTTTTGCGGCTTCCTCTTCCGAAGTCAGCACGGTACGTACCGGATCTGTTTCATGTGCGGCCATCGCGGGCGTGTAACTTGCAGCAAGTAACACCATCAGTGTGAGTTGAACCCATTTCTTCATCGTCGTTCAGTTAAAGTTAGTGGATTAAAATTGCTACATCCTCCCTAAACTTGCCTTACACGATTTCCTGAAATATTTGTACGAATCTTAGCGATAATCCACGAGTTCAGGGCGATTCAGCTCGAATTCCTGAAATCCAAAATCCTGATTGCTAAAAGCATTCGTTTTGAAGACCGATTCGCCCACATTCGGGATAGTGGGATAATACGAAAAGTTAATTTCGAAATTGCTGAATACGAGAAAGTCATTACTCACAATAAATCCGGCGGAAAGCTTAGGATAAACCCTGCTATTCAAGACGGAGGTTCCACTTCCCGATAAAAGTCCGAACGAACACCCAACGTATGGGTTTAGTCGAAAGCCGAGCAAATTCCACGGCGAATAAGCCTGCGTCTGCAGGGATAATACCACCTTCTTTGTACCATAAAGCCACGGTGCATTAAATCCGGGAATTCCATTTTGATCCGAAATCGTGATTTGATCTCCGAAGATGGGCTGTCGGTTCATCCCAATTACCGCACTAAGCTTGGCAAAGTGGCGCATCTTCCATTTTCCGAATTCCTGCAGTAACGTGAAATAATTAGCCTGAAAGGAAATCGCGCTTTGCTCGTTCTTCCAGGAATTCTGATTGAAGAAGGTGCCATACTCCAGATTCGTGCTGAAATACCCCCAGGTAAAATAGCGCCCGAATGAACCCCTTGCCCCGAAATACGGTCGGGTAGTGTTGTTTTTCTCCTGCCATCCCAAGGTGATTCCGACCACGCGACCGATCGGCACATCTTCTACGATGCCGTAGTTAAAGATAAGCTTATCTTCCCGGTACTGGCGTGAGGATATTCCAATACCCGCCAGATAGAGTCGCTCCGCGGTGTAGAAATTTATGCTGTCGTATGTTACAGATGGTCGCTCGTCAAAACCAACTTGCCGGTATCGGAACGTCGTTACAAAATTGGTAGTACGCTTCTCTTCAGACGTACCGCGGAAAATGCGCAGGGAATGTCCTCCCCAAAAATCGGATGTCGTATATCGGAATCGCTGCCACTGAAACGAATTGTTTTGATCTGGGATGGAATCCTGATTAAATACCTGCTCCACTAAGACTCCGCCTGCCCAACGGGCAAAAGGGGAGAAGAAGGGTCTGTCTACCTGTGCGCTCTTAATGTAATCGCCTTCCAGATTGACGTCGTAGGCTACTTCGGTCTGCACATACGTGTTTAAAATGTTGGGGATAAGGTAACGCAAGCCGTAAGCATCGCGCCCGGTGGAAAATTCACGTTCGTAGTTATTATCTACGGTATGGCCCCATCCTAAGAAATTACGCTCAACAACACCAAAATTGGCGCGGTTTCCCGATGCAGAAAACTCCGGAACCAAAGACCAGGCATCGACTACCCGAATCTCAACATCTACTGAGTCCGTAGTGCCCACCCGCTTGGGATTAATCGTTACGGCACGAACATAACGCTGACTCCGCACCAGTCGCTCCGACTCGCGTACAATGAGCGAATCAAAGGGCTTGTTGCGCTTGATCAGCAGCAGATTTCGGATGGTAAACTGTTTCGACTTTAAATGCAGGGCATTTCCGACGCGCGAAATGTACTGCGTAGGTTTATTATCAGGGTTGACTTCCGAATACCCGAAAGGGTCAAAAGTTTCAATGGTGATTTTCCGGATTATTTTTCCCTGAAACGATTTAAACGAACGGTTTCGCACGTTTCGATTAGACGTCTGGTCGGCTTTGCGGCGGACTTTAACCGGTTCGAAAATCAGCCGGTGCAGAAATTTGGTGAATTTCCGTTTTTCGGAAAATTCCTGGATCTTGCGGTAAATCCGTGCCGAGTCTTTTACAGGTTCTTTAACCTGAGCCTGAAGCGTAGTGGAAATTAAAAGTACTAGTATGACTAAGAGTCGGGACATGGGCGCGAAGTTAACTCGTAAGGAGACTTCTACCGCAGCGTACGTCGCAAAAACAAGTCAGGCACTGAAATACTCGTTGATAAAATCAAACTTGTGTGCTTCGGTCAGATTTTCTTCAATGGGATTGTTCTGAATTTCTATCGGAAGTCTTCCGGCTTTTACCCGTTGTAGAAAATCTTTCTTAATGGTAGCCGGACCAAACAATGATACTTTTTGAAAGTCCTTCACAACCTCGTACACTTTTTTTATAAATTCCTTATTCTGAAGTGCACTGTTTTTAATAGTCTCGTCGGCTTCGATAATAGTAATTACCTTCTCGTGATTTTTTTCTTCGAGCAGGTAGGCAACATGTTTGTCCAGACAAACTCCAATCTTGTTTTTGTGCAGCATATCTCTTCTGTTTCCCTTCCTTGGTCTGCAAATGCAATTTCCGACGTTAACAGTATCAAATGTACTAATTTACTTGCTTAAAAGTACTTACGAACTGAATTAGCACATTAATGTTGACATGGGTTTCGGGGTCAAAGTTGAGATTTTATACTGGGGCGAATTTTACGAGTTGTTTAAAATGTTACAGAATTATACTGCTTATTTTTTTGATTTGTCATTATTTTCTTTCTTTTCTGCCGCTTTCTTTAATTCTTCCTCTTTTTTCTTACGTTCCCGTTCTTTCTTTTTAAAATATCCGCGTAGCAGGAAGTTGTTTTTCGCGGCTTCCATATTTTCGTCGAGTTTGCGGCTGCTTGTCTTCAGATTGCTAATGGTTTGATCGATGTTTTCGGCAATGCCTTCGTCATTCAACAGACGGCCTAAAGTTCCTTCTCCATTATTGATTTTATATAAAATCTCTCCGAGTTCCTGCGTAGCTACCGCAGCATTTCCTGCTGTAATTTGCACACTTTGCATAATCTCATCCGTTTCCACCGGCTCGAACGTTTTCAAAAGCTGACCGTTTTTGGCTATCGGTGCATCCGGCGATCCGGCTGAAATGCTCACCAGTCTGTCGCCGATAATGCCTTCTGAACCGATACCTGCTTCGGAATCTTTTTTAATGAATTTCTGAACCTCCTGTTTTACCAGCATTGTTACCTGTACCGTCGAATCGTTAATAATGTTGATCTGATCCACTGTACCGATGCTGATGCCCGAAAAACGCACGGTATTACCCACCTGGAGTCCGCTTACGTTATTAAACTGCGCTTTTAGCGTGATGACGGGATCAAACAGATTCTTCTGTTTACCAATTACAAAAATGGCAAGAACAAAGAGTGCCAGTCCGATGACGACGAATAGTCCGAGCCGTATCTTGAATTTTGCGGATGATGTTTTCATAGCATTTTAATTTGTAACCTGTTGGTGAAAGAATGAACGAACAAAGGGATCGTCATCCTGCTCAAAATCTTTTAATGATCCTTCTTTATAGACTTCACCGTCTTTTAGCATAACAAATCGATCGGCGACAGTGCGGGCACATTCGATGTCATGCGTAATGACAATGGAGGATGTCTTGTATTTTTTCTGTATTTCATTAATCAACTTGCTGATTTCGTCGGAAGTAATCGGATCGAGTCCGGTAGTAGGCTCATCATAAAGCATGATTTCGGGATCTACAATGATGGTGCGCGCCAGACTAACTCGTTTGCGCATCCCGCCGGATAGCTCGGACGGCATCTTGTCTATCGCTTCGGGCAATCCGACATTTTCCAGGGCTTCAACAATCTTAGCTTCCTCATCGGACCGTTTGATATCCTTTCGGATGTGACGAAGGTGAAAGGCCAGATTTTCACGAACCGTCATGGAATCGTATAAAGCTCCGCTTTGAAACAGAAAGCCCACTTGTTTGCGAACTTCATTCAGATCTTTTGTTTTTAAGGCGGTTATCTCCTGTCCAAGGACTTCGATTCGGCCTTCGTCGGGTTCAAGAAGCCGGACGATGCATTTAATAAGTACGGATTTGCCGGTACCCGATTTACCGAGCACTACCAGATTTTCACCTTTTCGCAGCGTCAGCGATAAATTCCGCAACACATTATGCTCACCAAAACTTTTGGAAACGTTGTCAACTCTAACCGCGATATCATTTTCCTCGTTCTTCATGAGTAAAGTAAATCAGTTAATTGAACAGCAATTAAATCCACAACAATGACGAGCAGAGAAGCCATTACCACCGCAGAATTTGCTGCCACACCGACACTTTCTGTACCTCTGCCGGCGTGAAATCCTTTATAACAGCCTACCATTCCGATCACAAATCCGAAGAAAAAGGTTTTCAAAACGGACGGAAATAAGTCGCTGAATTCAACGTTGCTGAATGCTTGTGACATAAAAAGTACAAGGTTCATTTCTCCTTTGATGTTGGCTCCGATCCAACTTCCGAAAATTCCCAAAGCGTTGGCGTAAAGCGCCAGCAAAGGCATCATCAGTGTACATGCTACCACCCGCGGAACAATCAGAAAGCGATACGGACTGATAGAAGAAACTTCCATCGCGTCGATTTGCTCGGTAACCCGCATGGAGCCCAGTTCCGCTCCCATACCGGAACCAATTTTTCCGGCGCAGATCAATGCCGATATCACGGGCCCCATCTCCCGAATTATTGAAATCGCAACCATGCCCGGCAGCATCGACTCCGCTCCGAAATCCACCAGTACAGGCCGGGATTGTATTGCCAGAACCAGGCCTACAATTGTTCCCGTTACAGCGATCAGACCCAACGAGCGATTGCCAATCTGATAGCATTGCCGCAGGAACTCGCGAAATTCAAATCCGCCGGTAAATAATGTTCTCAGCACACGCGCGACAAAAAGCGATGTTTCGCCTACACCGTGCAGAAAACCCGCTCTAACTGCTTCCATTTTTATTCTTTATTTCTACCGTAGGGTCGGTTTTAGTTTCGGTGAATTTAATTTCGGTTTCGTTCGGAATGGTGGTAGTTGTAGCTGCCGCAGTTTCATCGGATGCGTAAAAAGGAAAGCGCAACTTTCTCCACGTAAAGGTTTTTGGAACATCATCCCCCATGAGATATCCCCAGGCTTGTAATGCATCAATTCGGTCAAAGATTACCTTAATGATGGCCGTAAGCGGAATGGCCAAAAACATACCCGCAATGCCGGCAATAGCGCCGCCGACGATTATCGCAACAATCGAGACCAATGCATTGATTTTCACCTTAGAACTCACCACCATCGGAACCAAAATGTTGTTGTCGAGAAATTGTACAATCACGTTAACCGTAATAACTCCAAGCACAATCGAAATGTCTGTCGAAGCGCCCAACGACGCGAGCATGCTCAGCACCGCCGCCATAGCGATGCCGACGTACGGAATCAAATTGAGAAGACCTGTGATTACCCCCAGCAAAAAAGCATATTCGAGTCCGAGAATGTAATAGCCTGTGGAAGTAAGGACAGACACAATGAGCATTTCTCCAAAGAGTCCGGTAATATAACTTTGCACGGAAACCCGAATCTGGGTCATGATTTCCTGAAGTTTATCGTGATGCTCTTTCGAAAATAATTTGCAGAGAAACTTTTTAAAGTGATTGCGGTAATAGAGCATTAAAAAAGTGTAAATCGGCAATAAAATCAAATTGGCAAGCGTATCGGAAACGGATATTAAAGTGTTTCCAACAATCTGACGACCGCTGTCATTGGCTGCAGTGTTAATCATTTCATTTTGTTCGCGCTTGCTGATATTGAAGTTTTCACGGACCAGATCCTGAAGACGATCGATATGAAATGCAAGATTGCGCTGAATTTTGTCCCAGTCGCTCATCATATCGCCTATTTGCCACGAAAGGAAAAATCCAACGCCGACAAAAAAGAGAATGAATAATAACACGGTAATGACGCAGGAAAGGATGGAAGGAAATCGGAGTCGGAATTTGAAAAAATTATTTACCGGTCCGAGCAGAATCGAGAAGAGTCCGGCCAGCAGCAGCGGCACCAGAATCCCTTGTCCGATGTATAGAATGAAAAAAATGGCAATCAGTGAAATTAAACTGAACGCAAGTTTGGCGTAAAATGGAAATTTTGGTGTATCGGTTGTCATCTGTAAAAATTTGGAAAACCGAATGTAGAAAAACTTAGGAATTCCTTGACAAAAATCCGACTTTACCTTTGCGATCCCGTTACACGCTCATTAAAAAATGTTGCACAATTATCAGTCTGTAAACTCCCGAGGCTTGTGATTTTCCGTAATGATGGAAATACCTTTTTGCAACAACAGGTTGTTGGGATAGGAAATCTTCTCGCCGTCGCGCGTGCGCAACAAGGTGTGAAAAGTGCGTATATCCTCAATCTCGGCTTCAATAGGAAAATCTTTATCGTGGATGCGAATCATGTCTCCAATTTTAAAAGGAAACGAAAAAAGGATGATCATCCCTGAAGTGATGTTACTCAGAACACTCCATTGCGCGAAAAGAGCAACCCCGATAAGGGTAAGTACAGTGGAAAAAGTAGTGAAGATGTTTTCCGCTTTTACACCCCAGATAACCAGAAGCGCGGTAATCGTAAGTACCGTAATTAGAATACTGATGTATTTAATGACCAGATTTTTCCGATGCTCCAGAATTTCACTGACGAGTGCATACTTGTTAATCAGCTTAACCGAAATCGTGCGGATGACTACTGCTACGAGCAGAATAACTCCTGAAACTATCGCTTCATAAAGATGTTTGTCATACAGTTCCTGCATGTGGAAAATTCTTTAAGTACCAAAACACTTTATCCATCGGCATTCCCATAACGTTGGCGTACGATCCGTTAATCTTAGTAACTGCTGTTAGTCCGATCCAGTCCTGAATACCGTACGCACCCGCTTTGTCAAAGGGTTTGTACTTCTCAAGGTAGTAAATAATTTCATCTTCCTCAAGAGGTCGGAATGTAACCTCAGTCTTTTCCTGAATAACATCGCGGCCCCGGGTGGTGCTAAAGCAGACGGAGGTGTACACTTCGTGAGTCGCACCGGATAGCGATTTCAAAATCCGGATGGCATCCTCGAAGTCGGTAGGTTTTCCCAACGCGCGACCCTGGTGCCATACGATCGTATCACTCGTCACCAAAATATCTTGCTCCTTTAACTCCTGATCAAAAGCCGCAGCTTTCAGCTCCGCCAGATAATTCGTAATTTCCTCGCGTTGCAAACCCGCTGGATACACTTCCTCCACTTCTTTGAGTCGGATTTCAAAATCAACATCAAGTTCGCGGAAAAATTGCTGTCTTCTGGGCGAACCGGAAGCGAGAATGAGATTGTAATTTTTTAATCGTTCTCTAAGCATACAACCGGTTGATCGTGATCAGCGGAATTGCCAGAATGCCCGCCAGAATTATTAGTTTGAGAATAAGCGAAATGTGCTTGTAATCTCTCGATTTCTGCGCGTCCCGCAGTCGGATTGTGCAGTACAGTAGCGGTGATGCAATAAATGCCAGTGCGTAACCAAACGTAATGTATAATCCGGTAAGGAAAAAGTATTCGTACAGGTAGTAAAGTACCAATCCTGCCGGCAGTAAACTGAACCAGAAGGCAATCCGCGTGGTGCGCTTAACCCCGAGAGCAATCGGTAAGGTGTTCATCCCCTGATTGTAATCACCATCTACATCTTCCAAATCTTTAACAATTTCACGAAGCAGGGTGATGATAAAAGCAAACAGTGCAAAATCGAGCAGAATACTAAAAACAACACTTAGGATATCGCGGTTGTAGGCGGTTAGAGCCGGATATAAATCGAATAACCCGAGGATCATCACACTTAAAAATGCGAGAAAGGCCACTGCAAGATTTCCAGTTAGCATCGATTGTTTCAGGTTGGTGGCATATTGATACAAAAGCAAAACGACGATCATGAAAATCAACAAAAACCACGGCCGGTCGACCGCGTAGGAAAGGAAAAAGCCAAGACAAACGCCCGCGATATTTAGCCCGGCATAAATTTGCCACGCCGATGCCTCCGGAATTGCGGTGCCTACCAGATTTTTCCCCGGTTTATTAATACTGTCTGTAGCACGGTCGTGAATGTCATTTACAACATAACCCGCCGCCGCCAAAAACATGGTAGACAGAACGAGCAGTACAAATTGATAGTCCAACAGCGCAGGAGTGATGCCTTGCCAGGCGTAAAAACCGTAACGGAAAGCCACTTGCATGGCAGCGAGAAGCAATAGATTGTTGATGCGGAATAAGTGTAAATACTTCATTAATCGTGTTTCGCGTTAAAATAATCCATCCATTTGCCTTGCACCCGCATTACCTGTTCAATGACATCGCGAACGGCACCATCTCCACCGCGGCGGTGTGAAATGTAGTGCGACAGTTCTTTGATTTCCGGTGCAGCATCCTGCGGACACGTGGCAAGTCCGACCCGTTTCATAACGTGGTAATCCGGCAGATCGTCTCCCATGTATAACGCCGTATGGCGGTCGATTTTATACTTATTGCACAATTCTGAAAACGTAATCACTTTATCGTGTGCGGCCAGATGCACCTCCCGAATGCCCAAATTATTCAACCGGATTCTGACACCCTCATTGCTTCCGCCAGAAATGACCCAGACGTGAAAGCCACTTTCAATGGCGGCCTTCATGGCAAAACCATCCCGAATACTCATGGTGCGCAACATTTCGCCGGCTGTGGTAATGTGGACACTGGAATTGGTTAGCACACCGTCGACATCGAAGACGAAGGTGGTAATGCGGTTCATGGTTTCTTTATAACTCATATCTTTTTGAAATCGAAGTAGACAATAGTTGGTACAATTCCTTTAAATTTTCTTTGGTCAACGCGTCGCTGTGTCGAGTTAGCGTAATACAGTCCTGACGTCGTGCAGGTCCTGTTTGTGCCTCGCGGGGCGACATATTTTCAATCTTCGAAGCAGTTTCGCGGATCAACGGATGCAGTACGCTAAAATCCAGCTGATTTTCTTGACAGATCTCATCGCCTATGTCGTACATGTGATTGACGAAATTGCAGACGAAAACTGCGGCAAGATGTAATGCCAGGCGTTGCTGATAGGTAACCTTCGTAACCCTTGGCGAAAGGGCCTTTCCGAGTTGAAGCAAAAGCGCTACCTCTTCCGGAGCCGATGCCTCCGCGAATATGGGTATTTCGGTCCAATCTACAGGACGGTTTGCAGAAAAAGTTTGTAGCGGATAAAAAGAACCCCTACGCGGGCGGTTGCCGAGCGCATCTATAGGAACGCTTCCGGCAGTGTGAACAACGAACTGCGAATCATCGATTTGCGCTGCCACATCGCTGATGGCCGAGTCAGACACCGCAAGCAGACAGACATCGGCAGGTTTTAATAATTGTACATCTCCGACAATTTCTGTCAAACCGGCAAAGCGTTGTAGTTTTTCGGGATGGCGCGCCATTGCCTGTACCAGCTTAATGGAAGGATTTTCGGCGAATGCTGCAATGAGATGCTGGGCAATATTCCCCGATCCGATGATGCTCACCTTGATCATGTGGGCAAAATTAACAAAAAATGATGTAGCGTTGAGGGGTAATAGTGCGTGTAAACCCGTTTAAAAGGTATAATTTTGCCGTGCTAAAAATCCTATAATGGGAACCAAAATTTTCTCTCTGCTCTCGTCCACCCGCCTGATGGCTGTACTGTTTATTGCTTTTGCCATCGCTATGGCTGCCGGGACATTTATTGAAAACGATTACAATACCGATACGGCCCGAATCTGGGTTTATAATGCCTGGTGGTTTGAAGTAATCATGGTGCTGTTCGTTATTAACTTTATCGGGAATATCAAGCGCTATCGCTTGTGGCAAAAAGACAAGTGGGCGACACTTTTGCTGCACATCTCCTGGATTTTGATTATCGTAGGCGCGGCCGTTACCCGCTACATCAGTTTTGAAGGAATGATGCCGATCGATGAAGGGGCCACAGAAAAGCAATTTTACTCAGACAAACCGTATCTCATCGCTTATGTGGATGGAACCTACAAAGGAGAGATGCGCCGCCGCGAGTTCGAAAAGCCGCTTTTGCTCTCACCGGTAACGGACAACGATTTCAGTCTGAAAGGGCGTTTTGCAGATATTCCGTTCTCGATTAGTTATAAGGACTATGTCATGGGTGCTCTTGAAACCGTGAAACCGGATCCAAAGGGCATTCTTTTCCTGAAAATGGTAGAATCAACGGGCGGCGAGCGTCACGAACATTACCTGAAAGAAGGGGAAGTGCAGAACATTCACAACATCCTTTTCGCGTTTAATAACTTTACAAAAGGGGCAATAAATATTACGGCGAAAGGCGACAGCTATTCGATTCAGACACCGTTTGAGGGTCAGTACATGCGCATGGCCGATCAATCGCAGGGTAAAGTATCGAAGGATGTGGAGCAACCGCTGATGTTGCGTTCATTGTACAACATCGGTACCGCACAATTTGTGTTTCCCGAACCGCCGGTCCGCGGCGTGAAGTCGTTTAAATCCAACAATGACTTTAAGGATAAAAACTCGGATGATGCGCTGACGGTAGTAATTGAGTCGCAGGGCAAAACCGAAGAACTCACTTTGCTCGGAACCGCCGGTCGTCAGGGCGAGCCACAGTCCGTAAAAATCGGGGATCTGGATTTTACGTTGATGTTTGGCAGCAAAGTGCACGAATTGCCTTTTGCCATCAAACTCGATGATTTTATTGCAGACAAATATCCCGGAACGGAAAAAAGTTTTTCTTCTTTCGAAAGTAAAGTCACCGTCGTAGATGGAGGTAAACCTTTTGCCGCGCGTATTTATATGAATCACGTTCTTGACCATAAAGGTTATCGGTTTTTCCAGGCTTCATACAAGCCGGATTTAAAAGGAACGGTGCTGTCCGTCAACCACGATTGGTGGGGAACCAATATTACGTACCTGGGTTATTTTCTTCTTTATATAGGACTGATGGGCATTTTATTTACCAAACATTCGCGGTTTTTTGATTTAAAGCAAAAGTTGGAAAAGGTGAAGAAGAAGAAGTCCCTGCTTGCGGGAATGATTCTTTTGCTGGTGAGCGTATCAGTTACGGGTCAGAATCATCAACACCAGAAGATGAGCCCGACCGACGTGGAAAACTTTATCCTGAAAAATGCAGTTTCGCCGGAGCATGCTGCCAAATTTGGTAAACTGGTAATTCAGGATGATGGCGGACGTATGAAACCGGTAAATACGTTTTCATCGGAATTATTGCGGAAAGTCAGCAAGCGCGATATGTATAACGACCTGAATCCGGATCAGGTGTTTTTGTCGATGACCATGTATCCCAATGCGTGGTTTGAAATTCCGCTCGTATACGTTAAACCCGGAAACGACAGCATTCGCAAAATTCTCGGCGTCGAGGCGGGACAGAAATACATTCCTTTTATCAAATTTTTCGACGAGAAGTTTAATTACAAGTTGTCGCCGTATCTGGATAAAGCCTACGCAGCAGCCGTTCCAAATCAGTTTGAAAAGGATTTTATCGAAGCAGATCGCCGTGTTAACCTCCTGAATTCTGCGCTTAGCGGAAGTATTTTAAAGATCTTTCCGATTCCCAACGATACCAACAACAAGTGGGTCTCGTACCCGGAACTTGGCGGCGCCGGGTTGAAAGGCATGGATTCTGTCTTCACGCAACAGATTTTGCCGGTGTACATTATGGCCCTGAGTAAATCCGCGCAGTCTAAGAATTATAAAGAACCTGATTTCTATCTGGAAGGTATCAACAAATACCAACATCGTTACGGTAAAGAAGTAATGCCGTCCGATGATAAAGTCGACGCTGAGGTAATGTACAATAAGTACGACATTTTCAAACGGTTGTTTTATTTGTATATGGCTGCCGGTGTGCTGATGCTGTTGTTTACCATCGTCGGAATTTTCTACGATAACCGCGTGCTGCGTTACGTCATCAACGGCTTTCACATTCTGATCGGGGTGTTTTTTGTACTTCACACGCTGGGTCTCATCGCCCGATGGTACATATCCGGACATGCGCCGTGGAGCGACGCCTACGAATCTATGATTTATGTGGCGTGGGCCACCATGTTCTTTACGCTTGCATTTGATCGCAAATCGAAACTGACCGTAGCGTCGGGAACTTTTGTGACCTCCATGATTCTAATGATTGCCCATTGGAACTGGATGGACCCCGCAATTGCCAACCTGCAACCGGTGCTGAATTCGTACTGGCTGATGATTCACGTAGCCGTTATCGTGGCGAGCTACGGACCTTTTACTTTAGGAATGGTACTGGGTATCGTGACGTTGTTCCTGATCATCTTTACGACCAAAAAGAACCGGGAACGCATGCAATTGCACATTAAAGAAATTACCTACATTAACGAAATGGCACTGACCATCGGTTTGGTGATGCTTACCATCGGAAACTTTCTGGGAGGGCAGTGGGCCAATGAAAGCTGGGGTCGCTACTGGGGTTGGGATCCTAAGGAAACGTGGGCATTAATCTCAATTATGGTGTACGCTTTTGTCATCCATGCGCGTTTTGTTCCGGCACTGCGCGGTACATGGGTATTCAGCGTTATGAGTGTTCTGGCATTCTATTCTATCCTGATGACCTACTTCGGGGTGAATTTTTACCTGAGCGGTCTCCACTCGTACGCGAGCGGTGATAAGGTAGTAACGCCTACTTTCGTCTACATCTCGGTGGCTTCCGTGCTAACGTTGTCTGCTGTCGCGTACTGGCGCTATCGGGTGAATAAACAGTAACCTGCGGATGAATCTGATTAGCAAGATAAAGTCCTACTTCGTCAATAATAAACTGCACGCGTGGACTGATTTTGAATTGGATTCATCGGGGATTTCTTTCCGACGGCCGGATAGCGAAGCAATGCTTGAAGTTACTTCGTTCATCAATTCCAATCTGCATGATACTTCTTCTCTGGGGAATTTGCGCTACCGCTTAAAGCCCGAGGCAGCAAATATGTTCACATCGCTGAACGATTTGATGTGTTCGCTGAATGATATCCTTCAACGCGATTTGGAAGCAACATCGGCCGAGAGCATGGTCTACAACTGGTCATTTTCGTACTTTCTCGCACCACATCCGCAGTGCAGCGGCATGCTATCGCTTAGTACTGTACTTTCACGAAACGGCGACAAATGCGTTTACACCCTTGCTACGATGCAAAAATTTAATCAGCACTATTACTGCTGGAATCGTTTGGACGATCGTTAGACGATGCCTGCGCCTCGCGTGCTGCCGGTACAACGTGAATTACGCGCTGTGGATAAGGCATCTGGATGCCGGCGCGGTCAAAAGCAATTTTTAGGCGCTTCCTGATCTCACCCGTGATGGCCCACTGATAAGTTGGCTGGGTGTCGGCCACTATCTTGACGATGATAGCATTGTCGGCAAAATCCTGTACGCGCAGAAATTTCGGGGCAGATAACAACTTTTCCTGCCAATCCGGATCCTGCGTCAATGACAGACCCACCGTGTTGATCACATCTTCCAATTGCTCGAGATCGGTTTCGTAAGCCACGCCGATGTTGAGGTTAACTTTAGAAAAATCCTTGGTCATGTTCGTGACCTTCTTGATTTCGCCATGCGGAACGTGGTGGATGTTCCCGTCCATATCTTTTAAAGTGGTCATTCGCAGCGTGATTCGCGTAACTTCGCCGGAAGTTCCATCAAAATCGACTACGTCGCCAATCCGGTACTGATTTTCAAGAATGATGAAGAGTCCGCTGATAATATCGCGTATTAAGTACTGACCGCCAAAGCCGAGCGCAAGTCCCACAATTCCCACGCTGGCAAGCACCGGACCGATGGCGATTCCGATTTCGGGCAGAATCATAAGAAGCGCGACTACCAGAATCAGGATGCGGGCGGTCCATGTGAAAATCTGAGTGAGCGTGTTTTCCCGTTGTCGCTCTTCTTCCTTGTTGCGAAAATGGTTCGACCGCACCGTGACACGGATTGCCCGCGAAATGACGCTGCACGAAATCTTTTCAAGTACAAAAGCAATAATAAGAATGATTACTATCTTGAAGCCGTGATTTAAAAACCACGGAGCAACAGTTTCTGAAACAATAAGATAACTCATAAGGCCAAAAAAAAAGAAGCCGAAGCTTCTTTAATGAAGATGAAAAATAATTATTTACGACCGAGACCACAATTGATGCAAAATGGACAAAAGTCGCAAAGGCTTCCCGAAGTTGATTTTGTAGTTTTCATGGTTGACAAATTTTAATGCGTTAGTATTCCAAAGTTAGCGCAGTGCTGTAGCCTCTTCCTTACGAAATTTTTAGGTTTTTATACATCATTTGCATTTTATGAAAGGTTTGCAAGGCAAGCAACTTTAATTTTTGGGCGTTCCCCGCACGGCGGGTCGGGCTTTACGCTCCAATCTTTTTGCAGAGGCAAAAAGGATTTCTGCTGCAATCCCTAACGCGGCCTTCTCGTTAACGGGATGTGGGCCCCCGATGGCAGTGACAGCCCGCCGAAGCCGCTGACAGACCGTTGTTTCCGGGGCGGGGCGACCGCAGGAAGCCCCGCCCCGGATGTACTGCGGTGGCAGCGGCAAGGCGGCTACAACGGACAGCGGGAAATGTGCCTGAAACTAAAAATCAGCGCTTTAAGGCAAAATGACCCGTGCGGACATTCCCGGAGCTGATCAGTTGAAACCAATAGTCGTCCTGTGGCGCAGGTTGATTATCGATTTGCCCGTCCCAGCTTTCCTGGGGCAGTAAAAGTTTAACGATCATCCCGTTGCGGTTGGTAATCAAGCAGCGCTGGTCGCCCTTTTCCCACGGCGGATTCCACCGGTCGTTATAGCCATCGGCGTTGGGCGTGAAAAAGTGCATCATTTGTCGACACTCCTCGGGACCGGATTTAACGAGCTGGAAAAACAGGATTGCGGGGCAGCCAAAATCGGGTACCACTTCACATTTGTAAGTAGTGCCGTCCTGTGGTTTTACGCGGACCGATGCTGTAGTTTCGCCCGTACTCCAATGGTAACTTCGGAATCCGTGCGGTGCGCTAAGTTCAATCGGATCGCTGGTACAGAAAGGTACTGTTTGGATTTTCGGAAGAAGGGCAGCGTCGAGGTACGCATATCCGAAATGACCGCCGAGACCGCAATCAAAAGTGGCGAAACGCAGTGTGAAATTCCCGGGCTGACCCGGATCGAGTATTCCGGCGCGACGCTCACTAAACCGTATTTTGCGATTGTTAATGACCTGTGTTTCCAGTGGCCCCAGCGAATCCGTCATTTCGATGCGCTGCAAGTGGCATTCGTGTAGTAACTTGCCGTTGGCAGTTAGGGAAACCTCCAATCGGGGGCGTTCGGCGTCCCAGTGCCACGGATCATCGAGCACCGCACTGTAGTGATACAAAAGAAATGAATCATTGTCTGATTCCACATAATATTCAATAGCTTCCGCCTGCCCGGGGGTGTCGTTCCCCACTTTTGCACTGTACTGCTCAACGGTTTGGACTCCGCCAATCCAATTGTCATCAATGCCGGTTACCACTTCATGCCGATTGGGAAGTGGTTCGGTGTAGAGCCATTCGCCATTTTCGCGAATCAGCGATTTCCAGTTGGTAAGATCTCCGTTTTCAAAATCCAGATTTTGAGGTGGCTGCGCAAAAGCAGCGGCGGCAAGCAGCGATAATAGCGTCGACTTCATCTTTTTTTTTAGACGAAATTCCGCAGATGGCGGCCGAAGAATTACGGTTCTTCCGCCAAAAATGTTAAAATTTTCGGTAGTGTCGGGTGGAAAGGGCGCGCAGGGTAGCGGCAGCTTGTTCCGGCGTGAGATCGCGTTGTGCTTCACCAAGCAATTCATAGCCGACCATAAATTTGCGTACCGTGGCCGACCGAAGCAGCGGAGGATAGAAGTGCATGTGAAAATGCCATTCCGGATGCGGAAGTCTGTCTGTCGGTGCCTGATGAATTCCCGACGAGTACGGAAAGGAAGATTGAAACAGATTGTCGTATTTTACGGTTATGGCGCGAATGGCATCGGCAAATGCCACTTCAGTAACCTCGTCAAGAAGTGCAATATGCTCCGTTTTCTGATGCGGAATAATGAGGGTTTCAAAAGGCCACGTTGCCCAAAACGGCACCAGCACCGTAAAGTGCTGATTCTCGTAAACGATTCTTTCCTGTTGACTGCGCTCTTGTTCGAGGTATTCCTGTAAAAGTGAGTTTCCGGTCCGATCGTAGTAAGTTCGCAGCTGGTTCTGCGTTTTAAGTGCCAGCGTTGGAATCGACGATTGCGCCCAAATCTGGCCGTGCGGATGCGGATTACTGCACCCCATCATAGCGCCTTTGTTCTCAAAAATTTGAACGTAATTGATAAAGTCAAGCGCGCCAAGGTCGGTATACTGCCTTTTCCATTCCTGAACTACTGCCGTAATTTCTGCCGTTTCCATCTCGGCCAAAGTAAGGTCGTGTCGTGGCGAAAAACAGATCACTTTATTGATGCCTCGTTCGAGGAGACTTCGGAAAAAGGGCGATGTTGGTTCGTTTGCGGCATACGATTCCCGCAGCAGTGCAGGAAAATCATTATCGAATGACCATACATTTTGATAATCGGGATTGATCTGACCGCCTGCTCGTTCGTTTCGAGGGCATAGGTAGCAGCCCGGATCATGAGTCATCCCGGGCGTTTCCGGCAGCGGTTCGTTCTGACCCTGCCACGGACGTTTGGCGCGGTGCGGCGAAACGAGAATCCACTCGTCGAGTAACGGGTTGTAACGTCGGTGCGGATGCTCGGTGGGAGAGAAATGGGTCATGATTCATGTGATGTGCCATCGGCGGTTTGTACAAAATAAATGGCCGGGGAGATTTCGAATTCTTCGAGATAGGCCTGCGAAATGTCGAATACGACATCGTCTTCCGTTCCCGAGCGGATCAGGTTTAACGTACAGCCTCCAAAGCCGCCGCCCATTAAACGCGCGCCGATTATTTCCGGTCGTTGCCGCGCCTGATTAACGAGAAAATCAATTTCCGGACACGAAACGGCATACTCATGGGTTAATCCGTCGTGCGTTTCAAACATGAGTTCTCCGAGCCGGCGCATATCTCCGGATTCGAGCGCTTCGACTGCTTCACCGACGCGCTGAATTTCGTAGATAACGTACATGCAGCGTCGAAAAATGGTTTCAGAAAGGTTGTCGCGAACGGCGAGAAGGTGCTCTTCGGTACAATCGCGAAAAGTTCGAATTTCCGGAAATCGCGTCTGCATTGCCGATAAGCCTTCGGC
>ERZ1066122.1152-NODE-1152-length-22682-cov-7.728908_pt1 | contig 22682 bp, 17 predicted proteins | sample MGYA00382769_ERZ1066122 | MGnify/ENA primary metagenome ERZ1066122 (study PRJEB33369, sample SAMEA5778352) | biofilm metagenome | biome: Industrial cooling water; feature: Water cooling tower basin; material: Biofilm | place: United Arab Emirates | collected... | reverse complement strand
GAAGATATACCGCGTTGGAAATTAGAACGAGAATGTATACTAGCGGGAAATACTTATATCGGTGAATCTACATTAATACATCAAGATAATACAAGAATATTAGTAGAAATTAGTACTAAATTAGTTGCTGAAAATCAATGCGTTGCTTTCGTGCGTGATATAACCGACCGCAAAGCAATGGAAAACGATTTGCGACAAAATTTAGCTATTCTTAACGCGATTAATCAAAATACCCCTAATTTAATTTACGTCAAAGACCGTAACAGCAACTTCTTAATGGCAAACCCTGCTACGCTTTCTGTAATTGGTAAAAAAGAAGCAGAAGTTTTAGGTAAAAATGAAACTAGTTTTCTTCCATCCGAACAAGCTTTAGAAGTCTTACTACATGACCGTTTGGTAATGGAAAGTGGTAAAGTCTATGTATTTGAAGATACAGTAAAAATTCCCCAAGGAACCCGCACTTTCCTAACTACAAAGTCAGCTTATTACGACTCAAACAATAATATTATTGGGTTAATAGGTATCTCTGTTGATATAACTAACCGCAAAGAGATGGAAAACCAATTGCGGCAGAGTTTAGCAATTTTAAATACCATAAGTCAAAGTACACCAACACTCATTTACATCAAAGACCGTGACGGCAAATTATTAATGGCAAACCCGGCTACACTAGAAGGTATTGGGTTGGGAGAAGCAGAAGTTATTGGAAAAACAGATTTAGAGTTTCTTGCTGACCGCAATCAAGCTTTAATGATAATGGAAAATGACCGTTCAGTAATGGAAAATGGTCAGATTCAGATACTCGAAGAAACATTGCAATTTCCAAAAGGAACTTGTACATATATTTCTTCAAAGTCTCCTTACTATGACGACAACGGTAATATTACTGGGCTAATAGGTGTTTCAATTGACATTACTGAACGTAAACAAATTGAAGCGAAGCTTGCCGAAAGTGAAAATTTATATCGAACTTTAGCCGAAGCTTCATCACAGTTCGTTTGGTTGGTTAACCTCGAAGGTTCTATGGAATATGCTAATTCCCAATGGCGCCAATATACAGGGTACCAAGCAGAAGATATTAAATATAATGATTGGAATAAAGTTATCCATCCCGATGATTTGTTTAATGTCATATCAGGATGGCAAGAACAACTTAGTACTGGTTCAAACTACGAATTTGAATACCGCGCGCTAAGGAGCGATGGTACATATCGATGGTATCTCGCGCGCTCTGTACCTCTCTTAGATGCCCAAGGTCATATCATTAAATGGGTAGGTACTGCTACAGATATTCATGAGCGAAAAGTTACAGAACTAGCTTTGCGCGAAAGCCAAAATCTTCTGCAACGGGCGTTAGAAGTTACGAATACTTTCTTATGGGAACGTAATTTAAGCAATGACGAAATGACTTATGTCAATGCGATAGTTGACCCAGTGTTTACCTCGGTAATGTCATTTGAACAAGCTCTCGAAGCTGTCCACCCAGAAGACTTAGAATCTGTAAGAGCTACTTTTAATTGTGGAATTTCTACAGGTACAGTATTTGAAGTTGAACACCGTGTAAAGTTAGTCACTCCTGATACAAATATCGAGTCGGCGCCATATCGGTGGATGATGTTGCGTGGTCAAGTTAAATATGATGATAATGGCAAAGCTTCCCGTATAACAGGCGCCACGCTAGACATTCACGAACGTAAAATAGCCGAACTCGCGCGTACAGAAGCTGAACACGCATTGCAGCAAAGTTTAGTTATACTCAATGCCATAAATAACGCCACAGGAACACTAATTTTTGTCAAAGACCTACAAGGAAAGTTTGTAGCAGCAAACGAGGCGACACTTCGCGCACTCGGAAAGTCAGAAGACGAAGTTATTGGTCGCACTAACTTTGATATCTTAACAAATTGTAACGATGCAGCAATGGCAGTCAGCAATGACCGCATCGTTATTCAAACTGGCGAAACTCATATATTCGAGGAAACGGTATTATTTAACTCTGGTTCAAGAACTTATATAGTGACGAAATCGCCTTACCGCGATGAAACTGGTAATATCATTGGAATAATTGGCATTTCGACAGATATCACCGAGCGTAAGGATATGGAAACCGCATTGGCAGAAAGTGACAAACGTTTCCGCTTTTTAGCAGAAGCAATACCTCATTTAGTTTGGCAAGCTGATGCCAACGGTAAACCATTATATTTCAACCACCAATGGCAAGAGTATTGTGGTGTAACATTAGATAATATCGAACAAACCATTGAGAATAAATGGTCTTCGATAATACCAAGCGAAGATTTAGAAAAAACTAAGCAGCACTGGTTAGAATGTAAAGCCAAAGGTGATATTTACGAAGCTGAACTGCGAATTAAACGCTCCAAAGACGGTGAATATCGTTGGCATCTAGCGCGCGCTGTACCTGTTCATGATGACGCTGGAAATGTTACGGGTTGGATAGGTACAAATACAGATGTACATGACAGTAAAACATACCAAGCTCAACTAATAGAGAGTGAAAATCGTTATCGTCAACTTGCCGAAAACGTACCCCAACTAGTTTGGGTATCAGATTCAGATGGTAGTATTACATACTTCAACCAACGTTGGGTTAACTATACAGGATTAGAGTTAAATTTATACGCAGGTTGGGACTGGCGCCAAATAGTTCATCCCGACGACTTACCGCAAGCGATGCAAAAATGGACAACTGCCATTAGTACTGGTACACCCATGCGCGATGTGCAATACCGTTTAAGGCGCCATGATGGTACATTCCGTTATTTTCTCGCCCGTGCCGTACCAATGTACGATGCCGAAAATAATATTACAAAATGGTTAGGTACTTGCACTGATATAGATGATAAAGTAAAAGCCGAAGAAGCTTTACGGCGAAGCGAACAGCGGTTACGTTTGTTTGTAGACTCTGATGTAATTGGTATTGTTTATGCGGATTTTCAAGGCGAAATCAAAGAAGCAAATAACGCCTTTTTAAAGATGATAGGATATAAAAAAGAAGATATAGAAAATAAAACACTTGACTGGCGCCATTTAACACCAAAAGAATATTTGCCTGTAGATGAAGAGGGTATTGTCGAAGCAATAACAAAAGGTGTTTGTACTCCATATGAAAAAGAGTATATTCGTAAAGATGGTTCCCGTATTCCTGTACTCGTTGGTTTTAAATTAGTAGAAGAACAAGCTGCTGTAGCATTTATATTAGATATATCTTCTAGAAAACGCGCGGAAGAAGAACGTGATAAATTCTTTAATGTGTCTATAGACTTGCTTGGTATAACAGGTTTCGATGGATATTTCAAACGTATTAATCCTGCTTTTACAAGCATTCTTGGTTACAGCGAAACAGAAATACTAACAACGCCATTTATCAATTTTATCCACCCTAATGATATTGCCGAAACTGAACGCGAATTTGAAAAACTAAAGAATGGCACCACAACACTCCACTTTGAGAATCGTTATCGTTGTAAGAATGGTGAGTACAGGTGGTTAATGTGGAACGTAGTTCCTGATGTTGAAAGCGGCTTAATGTATTCTGTGGCACATGATTTAACCAAACGTAAGCAAGCAGAAGTTGAGCGTGATAAGTTCTTTAATGTATCAATAGATTTACTTTGTATTGCTGGCTTTGATGGTTATTTTAAACGTATAAACCCAGCTTTTGTAAATACACTTGGTTATAGCGAAGCAGAATTAGTTTCCACTCCATTATTAGATTTCATCCACAAAGATGATATTGCTGAAACTTTAGGCGAACTCAAAAATTTAAAAGATGGTGCCACTATACTAAAATTCGAGAACCGCTATCGTTGTAAAAACGGTGAGTATAAATGGTTAGTGTGGAACTCAGTACCAGATGTTGAAGCAGGCTTAATATACGCCGTAGCTCATGATATTACCGAACGTAAAAAAACAGAAGAAGCTTTACGGCAAAGTGAAGAAAGGCTACGCTTATTCGCCGAATCTGATGTTATTGGCATGTTATACGGTGATACGATAGGTAGTGTATTCCAAGCGAACAATGCTTTCTTAGATATTATTGGTTATAGCCGCGAAGATTTAGAAGCTCTTCGAGTTAGCTGGGTTGATATTACTCCACCTGAATATTTACCTTTAGATGATGCAGGTATTGCAGAAGCAAGAACGCGCGGAAGCTGTACACCTTATGAAAAACAATACATTCGTAAAGATGGAACGCGCGTTGATGTATTAGTCGGTTATATACTTTACGGTGAAGACCGCACTCAGTCAGTAGCATTTATATTAGATATTACTGATAGAAAACGTGCGGATGCTGAAGTACGGCGCCTTAACGAAACGCTCGAAGAACGGGTAAAACAGCGCACCGCTCAACTTGAAGCTGCCAATAAAGAATTAGAATCATTCTCGTATTCAGTATCTCATGACTTACGGGCGCCTTTACGTCACATAGCTGGGTTCGTAGACTTATTAAAAAAACGGCTAGAAAAACAAGAAATAGACGAAACAAACAAGCGATACATAAATACTATAGTTGACGCAACAGCCCAAGCAGGTAGACTGATTGATGACTTGTTAGCATTTTCACGCATGGGACGCGCGTCTATGCTATATACAACATTAGATATGAATTTACTCGTGGAAGAAGTCAAGCGAGACTGCCACGATGTAGTAAAAGATCGCCAGGTTATATGGCATATAGAAACTCTTCCCCAGGTACAAGGCGACCCTTCCATGCTGCGCCTAGTTTTGCGGAATTTGGTAGAAAACGCTTTAAAATACAGCAAAACTCGTGAAGTGGCATCTGTTACAATTGGCACTCTCAAAGAAGTAGAAAGTGCTGAGTGCTTAGTGCTTAGTGAAAAAGCAGGAACTACGGAAGAAAAAGTAAAAAAACAAACTACTACTCTTACTCCATACTCCCTACTCAGCACTCAAAACTCAGCACTCAGCACTCAAAACTCAGCACAGAGTACTCAAGAAATAGTATTCTACGTCAAAGATAATGGCATAGGTTTTGACATGCGTTACATACATAAATTATTCGGTGTATTTCAACGCCTGCACACAGACCCTCGGTTTGAAGGTACAGGAGTTGGGCTAGCAAACGTTCAACGCATTATTCACCGTCATGGTGGACGTGTATGGGCTATTGGCGAAGTTGATATTGGTGCAACATTTTACTTTTCATTACCTAAGAATAGTGAAGCGTTGCAACCATTAGAAGGGGTCAGGAGTGGAGATTAAAGAAAGGTCAATGGAACTGAAGCGTATACTCCTGGTCGAAGACAGCATTAATGATGTAGAGTTAATCCTGACTTCGCTGGCTGAAAATCATCTTGGTAATGAAGTTGTCGTCGTCCGAGATGGTGAGGAAGCCTTAGATTATTTATACCGTAGAGGTATGTACCGCTTGCGCCGTGAGGGCAACCCGGTAGTAGTTCTACTCGACTTAAAGTTACCTAAAGTAGATGGAATTGAGGTATTGTCAGAACTAAAAGCTAACAACTCGCTACGGACTGTTCCGGTAGTGGTTTTGACTAGTTCGCGTGAAGAACATGACTTAGCGCGGTGCTATGAGTTGGGAACAAATGCCTATGTCGTTAAGCCTATAGATTTTCACGAATTTGTGGATGTTATTAAAGGGCTAGGATTATTTTGGGCAATAATAAATGAACCACCACCAGGTTCAATACCTCCCGCACGTAGTAATGCTCAAGGAATTAGATAGGAGTTAAAATGATATGTCACAGCTAGTGTTTCTCTTGCTTGAAGATAGCTTGTTAGATGCAGAATTAATCCAAGCGACGCTCGCCGAGGGAGGCATTACCTGCGAACTCATTCAGGTGCAAACAGGTGAGGAGTTTCAAGATAAACTTAATTCGTCCTGTTATGACTTAATACTTTCTGACTACACAATTCCTGGGTTTGATGGTTTCGCCGCTTTAGAAATAGCACAGCAGCAATGTCCAGAAGTGCCGTTTATTTTTGTAACGGCGACAATGGGTGAAGAAGTTGCTATCGAAACGCTAAAAAGCGGCGCCACAGATTATGTACTTAAACAGCGTCTAGATAGGTTAGTACCATCGATCCGACGTGCCTTGCGCGAAGCAGAAGAAATAAAAGCACGTCAAAAAGCAGAAGCTGAATTACACCGTCGTGAACAAGAATTTCGCGCGTTAGTAGAAAATTCCCCAGATATCATTGCTCGCTTCGATACAAATTTTCGCACTTTATATATCAGCCCTGCAATCACCCAAATTACAGATTTACTTCCAGAAAATTTTCTTAATAAAACACCCGAAGAACATAATCTTCCTGAACAACTTTGTCAGCAATGGGTCGAAGAAATTCAAAGTGTCGTTGACTCCTCACAAGCAAGGTTTTTTGAAATAGAATATCCTTCAAAAAGTGGTACACGATACCTCGATGTGCGAATGGTACCTGAGTATGGAACTGATGGTTCCATCGAAACTATACTAAGTGTTGGTCGTGATATTACTGTAATCAAGCGTGCCGAAATTAAACTACGCGAACAAAAAGCAGAGCTAGAAGAACTCAACCGCGTTAAAGATGAATTTTTAGCAGTACTTTCTCACGAACTGCGAAGCCCCCTCAACGCTATTTTAGGATGGTCAAAAATATTACGTGGACGCAGCGTAGATAAAGCAACATTAGAGCGCGCGTTAGAAACCATCGAACGCAACGCCAAATTACAAACCCAACTAATCGAAGACTTGCTTGATGTGTCACGCATCATTCGAGGAAAATTAAGCTTAAAAGCTCATAAAACTAACTTAGTACCAGCTATAGAAGCTGCAATAGATACGATGCGTCTCGCAGCACAAGCAAAATCGATCGATTTTCGATTTTCGATTTTGGATTTTGCTTCGCACATGAATAAGTTAAGTGGTGAAAATCCAAAATTTGAAGTACTTGGAGACCCCAACCGTTTACAGCAAATAGTTTGGAATTTATTATCAAACGCGATTAAATTTACTCCTAACACAGGACGAGTTGAGATCATACTCGAACGAGTTGAACGAACAGACACAACAGATTCAAAAGTTTTGACAAACTTTGCCCAAATAACTGTAAAAGATACAGGTATGGGTATTCGCAGTGACTTTATACCTTATGTGTTTGACTCATTTCGACAAGCTGACGGTTCCTCAACACGAAGATTTGGCGGTTTAGGTTTAGGACTAGCTATTGTGCGTCACCTCGTCGAACTCCACGGTGGTAATGTTTCCGCACAAAGTCCCGGAGAAGGAAAAGGCGCCACCTTTATTGTACGTATACCGATGGTAGAAAGTAATGAGTTAAAAGTGCTGAGTTCTGAGTTGAAAGAAGTACAAGACCTACTCAGCACGACTCACTCAGAACTCAGCACTGAAAACCTAGCTCTTTCAGGAATACGTGTATTAGTAGTAGATGATGATATAGACTCGCGTGACTTTTTAGCATTTGCACTAGAAGCATCAGGCGCCGAAATAGCATCAGCATCATCAGCAACAGAGGCACTAAATATATTACCAACATTCAACCCAATGGTATTAGTTAGTGACATTGGAATGCCAGACCAAGATGGTTATAGTTTAATGCGGCAAATACGCGAACTGCCATATGAAAAAGGAGGCGCCGTTCCAGCAATAGCACTAACAGCATACGCAGGAGACGCAGACAAAAAAGCAGCACTTGCCGCCGGTTTCCAAACCCATCTACCCAAACCAGTGGCACCAGACGATATCGTCAACGCAGTATCCGAACTAGTAAAAACCTAGTTTTAAAGATATTAATTGTATGGTGGGCAATGCCCACCTTACTATCGGTCATTATCTTGTGATTACTCTTGAGATTGTCCAGTAATTTCAGTGGGCATAGCATCTATAAAATTTTGATAAACTTCAAATGCTAGTCTGTAAGCTTTTTTTAGTTCTCCAGGGCTAGGATTAAAATCATCACTTGCTTCGCTTGGGTATCGATACGTCAAATTATACTGGCTAAGATATGCCGCTTCTCTTAATGTTGTGGCTAATTCTGGATTAATGCTGGAAGCTAATTTTACTAAAGTACTTAAAATATATAAAATTATGCTATAGCGGTTTCTATTCAAATGAAGTACACAATGACGGGCAGGGATGCCCGTTCCACAAGAGTTTTACTAACTTAATTTGTACCTTACTTGGTTAAAAAATGCTATATCAGATTTAGACACTTGTGTTGTAATGCCGATTTACTACCAAGTCGCTCGGCGCCAAGGTAAAAAGTGGGCTTTTATACATGGAGATACATTCTACAACCATTACAACTTACCGCGCTTCTCTATTGAGGATACCTTTACAGGGTTTGGAACTTCGCTTTCTTTTGTTGCAAGAGAGTTGTTTAGAATCAATGGTGGTAAAGAGGGATATTATTTAGCTAATATTCTGGAAAAAAAATACTATTACTGTGGCGAAAATCCTTATGATGTCAAAGCTAAGTTAAGCGAGTTAGGAATTATCAGACCTGAGTGATTAAATAATGAACCACTTCTTGTGGGGTGGGCATCCCTACTAGAACGGGCAAGGATGCCCATTCCACAAGAGATAATTGCCCATTCCACAAGATAAAAGCTCATTCCACAAGATAAAAGCTCATTCCACAAGATAAAAGCTCATTCCACAAAGAAAAAAACGTTATAACCTCCCCAGGTACAAGCATAAAACCGAAATTTTGAGCAATACTGGTACATGAAAGTTTAAGTTGAGTCCTAAAAATGGAAGTTCGAGCAACGAATACGCCACTATTGGAGTGGACGGGGGATGGTTTAGCTGTCGGATTATTTGAAGAAGCTACAGAATTAACAGGCGACTTAGCGGCATTAGACGAAAAGTTCGCTGGTGTATTAAAAGAATTAATAAGTGAAGAAGATTTTAAGGGTAAACTTGGAAGCACTGCCGTAACGCGCGTTGGTGCAGGTAGTCCAGTACGTAAAATTATACTAGTTGGTTTAGGTAAACCCGATACTTTAAAGGCTGAAACGCTACGACGTGCAGCAGCAGCTATTGCGCGTTTAGCGAAAAAACAAAAGTGTAAAACTCTTGGTATTAGTTTACCTATTGTAGATAGTTCCCCAGCTATCAGCGCTCAAGCTATCACCGAAGGTGTACAATTAGCGCTTTACCAAGACATTCGTTTCAAGTCGGAGCCTGAAGAAAAAGGGCCACAACTCGAAACAGTAGATTTACTAGGGTTAAGTGGACAAGAAGCAGCGATAGAACGTGCAAATCATATAGCTTCTGGAGTGTTTTTAGCTCGGCAACTAGTAGCGGCGCCTGCGAATGCAGTAACACCAATTACAATGGCAGAAACAGCGCAAACCATAGCTAACGACCACGGGTTACAATTACAAATTCTCGAACAAGAAGATTGTGAAAAGCTTGGTATGGGCGCCTTCTTAGGAGTTGCACAGGCATCTGAAATACCACCAAAGTTTATTCATCTAACTTACAAACCAGAAGGTACACCCAAGCGTAAAGTCGCAATAATAGGTAAAGGTTTGACATTTGACTCAGGTGGTTTAAATATTAAAGGTGCAGGTAGCGGTATCGAAACGATGAAAATCGATATGGGTGGCGCCGCAGCAACATTAGGCGCCGCAAAAGCTATCGGACAACTAAAACCCGACGTAGAAGTTCACTTTATTTCCGCAGTCACCGAAAACATGATTAGTGGACGCGCGATGCACCCAGGTGATATTCTTACAGCATCGAACGGTAAAACAATCGAAGTCAATAATACCGACGCTGAAGGACGTTTAACCCTTGCCGATGCATTAGTTTATACTGATAAGCTTGGAGTTGACGCAATAGTAGACTTAGCAACACTAACAGGCGCCTGTGTAATAGCTTTAGGTGATGATATAGCAGGGTTATTCACACCCGATGATAACTTAGCCAAACAATTAGAAGAAGCTTCTACCTCAGCAGGTGAAAAATTATGGCGAATGCCAATGGAAGAAAAGTACTTTGAAGGTTTAAAATCTGGTATAGCCGACATGAAAAATACAGGCCCCAGACCAGGTGGTTCCATAACCGCAGCTTTATTCCTCAAACAATTTGTCAAAGAAACCCCCTCTTGGGCACACTTAGATATAGCAGGGCCAGTTTGGGCAGATAAAGAAAACGGTTACAACCCCGGTGGCGCCACAGGTTTTGGTGTCCGCACCCTAGTAAACTGGGTATTAAGCTAAACCCCATAATGTAGAGACGTGACATGTCACGTCTCCACACAACATTACAAACAATAAACGGAATGCGAGGGCGCCGTGACAGAAGAAAGCAAATATCAACCACTTCAGAAACATCTAGAAAAAAGCAAAGCTGCCGAAATTACCCTCACCTTTACAGAAATTGAAGAAATAATGGGTGATACTCTTCCCGACTCAGCACATACCAAACGTCAATGGTGGGGAAATCGTAACAAAGGCGCCTTGCAATCCACATCTTGGATGCAAGCGGGCTATACTGTCACAAAAATTGACTTAGATGAAAAAAAAATCACATTTAGTAAATCAAATGGCGCCTACAAAGTAAAACCAGCAAAAGTAGAACCTGTAGGAAATGAAGTGAAATGGAACAGCGAATCAATAAAAGCCTTGCGTCAAAAAATGGGACTTACACAAACAGAATTCGCAATGGAATTAGGTGTTCGTCAGCAAACAATTAGCGAATGGGAAAACGGTGTATATGAGCCAAGACGCATGGCATCTAAGTACTTGAGCAAAGTAGCCGAAAATATTAAGTCCAACTATAACAAATAACTCTCTTAACTCTTCGCTCTGTGAACTCTGTGTCTCTGTGGTAAAAAAAAATTATATATAATATGCACAGGCAGGGATGCCTGTGCCACAAGCTATGAAAATGAGTGATTATGAATCAGTAGATTATTTAAGCTCTGGATGCGCTTTATCTTCGGCAGAAGGTCTACCCATTTTGTTGATAGCAGCAATCATTTGATAGAGTCTTCCTAGGTCTCGTTGATTAAAATCTAATATTAACCTAGGTAAATCTGCTGTGTCGTCTTGTCCCTCTTGAGGCAATGGTTGTGTTCTTTCGATTTTGCCTTGAACCAGAATGTCGCTATAGTTGGTGTTGAGTTGGTCGAGTGCTTCGTCAGATAAATCTGATTTGAGCCGAATTATTAACCTGTTACTTACATAACGACTTGAATGGTAAACCTGATAAAACTGGGTAATTGCATCACAGGCTACATCTAGATTATCAGTAATCGTATACAAACTTGAATCATCTGGACTTACCAAGCCAGTTTGTAAAAGGTGTTTTTCAATATACTCGCTCCAGCATCGCCAATAATCACCACCTGGATGGTCTATTAGTACTAAAGGAACAGGGCCAAATTTACCCGTTTGACTCAAAGTCATGCATTCAAATGCTTCATCTTGAGTGCCAAAACCACCGGCAAATAATGCTACTGCGTCACTTTCTTTGAGTAAGAATAGCTTGCGGGTAAAGAAATATTTGAAATGAATTAATTTGTGGTCTCCCTCAATGTAGGGGTTTGCTTGCTGTTCAAAAGGAAGTTGGATGTTTAAGCCAAATGAATTTTCGCGTCCTGCTCCTTCGTGACCGGCTTGCATAATGCCACCACCACCACCAGTCATCACCATAAAATTTAAATCTGTGACGCGCTGGGCAAATTCTTTTGCCATCTTATATTCAGGAGTTTCAGGCGCCAAGCGTGCGGAACCAAAAATAGTAACTTTACGAACATGTCGATAGTCGTAAAATAACTGAAATCCTCGTTCCATATCAGTTAAAGCTGAGGATAAAATTTTCCAATCAAGGCGCTCAATTTCAGTATCAGCTAAACTTAAAATCGTGTTTAGTGCTTGCTGAATAAATTGTCGATTTTTTAAAGTAGGTAAACGCTCAATCATGAGAGCGATATCCGCTTTCAGAGTGTCTAGTGTGTCAAATGAAGCTTTGGAGGTCATGTTCCACTGCTGCTTTTCAGCTTTATATTTACGTAAAATTAGATGTAGGCTTTAGTTCTGTGAGTCTTAAACTTAACTCAATCAATGTACCTGCTGCAAGAGGCACCGTTTCTGACATTGGTAAAACCACCCTTACAGGTGTAAGGGTGGGAGAATTTTTAAACCACAGTTTGTGGGCAAATTATTCAATTTACCTCAAAAATCAACAGAGATTTAAATCAAAACGCCATGCCACTAAAGGCGTAAAAAATTTGATTGAGAGGCAAAGTCACTCTTCTTTACCTCCCTTAAATATTTTACAAATCTAAAGATATTTTTCGAGAGTGTTAGCTAATGTAGTTTTCGGAACGGCACCGACAACCATATCAACTTTTTGCCCACCTTTAAAAATCATTAAAGTAGGAATGCTGCGAATGCCATATTGACTAGCAACGTTTGGATTCTCATCAGTATTAACTTTTACTACCTTGAGTTGTCCATCGTACTGAGCGGCAATTTCATCCACAACTGGTCCAACCATGCGGCAAGGACCGCACCAGGGTGCCCAAAAATCAACCAGAACAGGAACTTCACTGTCGAGAACTTCCTGTTTAAAACTAGAGTCTGTAACTTGTGCGGCTGCTGACATGCCTTCAACCTTTGCCTACTACATTGTTTTCATTTTTGTGAAAATTCTACCACAGCAAGCACGCGCCGGTTCGGAGTCATGAATATACATTTACAATCACATCAAAGAATTTCTTTATATATTTACCCTTTTTTTTAACCATACCCTAAAAAAGGAACCGCCCGAACATATAGTCCGGGCGGAGTGTGGTGTGAGGAGTGAACGGAAACATGCGTCTCCGCTTCCTCCATTGTAAGCGAGATATGTGATTTTTCCAGCAATTGTTGCAAATGCCAGAAAAATTTTATTAACGTTACTTGCCCATACCTAATTGCTGTGCTTTTTGGTAAACTTTTCCTTCCGTGAGCAATGACGGTGCGATTACGACTTCAACTTGTTGCATTTCTTTAATATTTTTGGCGCCTAAAGTACCCATACTAGTTTTTAAAGCACCCAACAAGTTATGTGTTCCATCATCAAGTCCAGCAGGACCAATGAGGATTTGCTCTAAAGTACCAGTGGTAGCCACCTTAATGCGTGTACCACGAGGTAGAACAGGACTCGGTGTCGCCATTCCCCAATGATAACCTCGTCCCGGCGCCTCGGAAGCCCGCGCAAACGGTGAGCCTATCATTACACCATCTGCACCACAAGCAATACACTTACAAATGTCACCACCTGTAATTAAGCCACCATCTGCAATAACTGGTATATATTTACCAGTTTCTTGAAAAAAGTCATCACGTGCAGCAGCGCAGTCAGCAATAGCGGTAGCTTGAGGCACACCAACACCCAAAACACCTCGCGATGTACAAGCGGCGCCAGGGCCAATACCAACTAGTACACCTGCGGCGCCAGCTTTCATCAGGTTAAGGGTAACTTCGTAAGTTACACAGTTTCCAAGTAAAACAGGCATTGGCATGTCTTGACAAAAAGTTGCCAAATCAAGTGGTACTATTGACTCTGGCGATAAGTGAGCGGTTGATACCACCGTTGCTTGTACAAAAAATAAATCGGCGCCAGCTTCTGCCGTGACTTTACCAAACTTACTGGCGCCTGCTGGAGTAGCACTAACAGCAGCAATACCACCAAGCTGTTTAATTTCCTTAATTCTTTGCGTAATTAATTCAGGTTTTATAGGTTCAGCATACAGTTCCTGCATTAGCCCTACAAATTCGTCTTTACCAACAGACGCGATGCGGTCTAGAATTGGCTCTGGGTTTTCATAGCGAGTTTGAATACCTTCGAGGTTAATAACCCCCAAAGCACCCAACTTTGATAAACCAACAGCCATACGCACATCGACAACACCATCCATAGCGCTGGCAATAATGGGAATTTCCCGCTCGATATTACCAATTCGCCACTTAGTATCCGCTAAACTTGGGTCGAGTGTTCGATTTCCTGGGGCTAGAGCAATTTCATCGATGCCATATGCTCTACGAGCTGTTTTCCCCCGCCCTATTTGAATGTCCACGCTTGTAATGTTCTCAATTCTGTTTAAGCTAGGTTAACAAATTGTGGGGTACTTCTACCTAATTTTCATTCACGACTTTAGATAAAATAATCGGCACACGCGAGCTATAACGGTGTAAAATCGCTAAAATTATTAATATAACTTAAAATTTTTTTCATCCTGAGATTCCCTTGATTCAGTCTGAAACCCTAGAACTACTCGAATGGTCACGCTTGTGTCAGCATTTGTCAACCTTTGCTGCCACTAAGTTGGGTGCTGTTGCATCGCGACATTTAACAATTCCCACTTCAAAGAACCTGAGCGAAGAACTACTCGCGCAAACCAAAGAAGTTTACGAACTCGAAAGCCGTCTGAATAGTGGATTATCGTTCGAGGGTATTCAAGATATTGGGGATTCTCTCGAACGCGCACAACTGCAAGGTATTTTAGCTGGTGATGAGTTGCTAGCCATTGCCACAACCCTAAGCGGGGCACGTAATTTACGACGTGCAATTGATAACCATGAGGATTTAGCTGTACTAACTAGTTTAGTATCTGAGTTACGAACTTACCCTGAAGTCGAGCAAGAGATTCATCGCTGTGTAGATGAACGCGGACAAATTGCCGACCGCGCGAGCCAGAAACTCGGTGATATTCGTGCCGATTTGCGGAAAACACGTAGTCAAATTACTCAAAAGTTACATAATATTATTCAAGTTAAATCAAGTGCTATTCAAGAAAATATTATTACTCAGCGTGGTGATAGATTTGTAATTCCTGTAAAAGCAACCCATAAAGACGCAATACCAGGTATCGTACATGACACATCGACGAGTGGTTTAACGTTGTACGTTGAGCCAAACTCAGTTGTGCCAATGGGTAATCAACTGCGTCAACTCACCCGTAAAGAAGAAATAGAGGAAGAAGCAATAAGGCGCCAATTAAGCGAGCAAGTAGCAGCTATTTGTCCAGATTTAGAAAAATTGCTGTTAATAGTCACGACTTTAGATTTAGCAACAGCAAAAGCGCGTTATGGTTATTGGCTCAAAGCAAACCCACCTCGCTTTATCGATACTCAAGCCAACGAAAAAATAACCCTCAGACAATTACGGCACCCTTTATTGGAATGGCAGCACCATCACGAACAAGGACATGCTGTAATTCCGGTAGATTTATTAGTACAACCAGAAACTCGCGTTGTCACCATTACAGGCCCCAACACAGGTGGAAAAACAGTTACCTTAAAAACTCTGGCACTAGCAGCGTTAATGGCAAAAGCTGGAATGTTTGTACCTGCACGTGAACCTGTAGAGTTACCTTGGTTCGACATGATATTAGCTGATATTGGTGACGAGCAATCATTACAGCAAAGCTTATCAACGTTTTCAGGACACATTCGCCGCATTAGTCGAATTTTAAATGAATTAGGTAGAGACGTGATTAATGACGTCTCTACATCATTATCGTCATTAATTCTTTTAGATGAAGTTGGCGCCGGAACTGACCCAGCAGAAGGAAGTGCTTTAGCGATAGCATTACTAAAGTATCTTGCCGACCATGCATTACTAACAATGGCAAGCACACACTTTGGTGAACTCAAAGCATTAAAGTATCAAGATGAACGTTTTGAAAATGCTTCTGTAGAATTTGATGATGCCACACTGTCACCTACATATCGTTTATTATGGGGAATTCCTGGACGTTCTAACGCACTTGCGATTGCGCGTCGTTTAGGCTTAAACCCTGAAGTTGTAGAAGCAGCAAAGCAAGAAATGGGAGGTGCGAACGACGAAGTGAACTCAGTAATTGCTGGGTTAGAAGCACAACGTCGGCGCCAAGAAACTAAAGCTGCTGAAGCTCAAAAGTTATTACAACAAGCAGAGGTTTTATACAAACAAGTATCCGAAAAAGCCACATCTTTAGAAGAACGTGAACAATCATTAAAAGAAAAGCAAGAAGTAGCAGTACAACAAGCTATAGCGAGCGCAAAAGGTGAAATTGCTACCGTTATTAGGCGCCTGCAAAAAGGAACAGCAACCGCACAAGAAGCGCAAATTGCTACAAATAATTTAAATCAAATTGCTGAGAAATTTACAACACCCCAACAGCAAAAACCAAAAGTTGGGTTTATGCCAAAAGTTGGCGACCGCATTCGTATATCCAAATTAGGACAAACAGCCGAAGTCATAACGGCGCCCGACTCAGACGGCGAATTAAACGTCCGCTTTGGCATTATGAAAATGAACGTCAAACTAACAGATATCGAGTCTCTCGACGGTCAAAAAGTCGAACCACCACCTTTAAAACAAACCCGTAACACACCACAAAACAACGTCACCCCACCCCCAGAAGCTCCAAATATCCGCACCTCCAAAAATACCTTTGACATACGTGGTAAAAGGGTAGCTGATGCTGAAATAGTTTTAGATAAAGCAATTTCAGAAGCATCAGGACCAATATGGATTATCCACGGACACGGTACAGGTAAACTTCGTGAAGGAGTTCATGCATACCTAAAACAACACTCAAGAGTTAAACGTATGGAACCCGCAGCACAAGCGGATGGTGGTAGCGGTGTAACTATTGCCTATGTTTAGAAGAGTAAAAAGTGCTGAGTGCTGAGTGCTGAGTATTAACTCCTAACTCCTAACTCCTAACTCCTAACTCCTAACTTTACTCAGCACTCAGCACTTTCCACTAAGCACTCTTTTGAGGGTTTGATGACAAAAAATATTTCCGAAAGGGATTGTCAAAAGTAACATTTTTTGCATAGTTGTAGAGACGCGACATGTCGCGTCTCTACATATGTCTAACAATAAAAAAATCTTGGCTGTTCGTTGCTAACACATTAAAATCAGGCGTTAAGGTAGTAGGTAATTTGATACCTACGTGGCGGCATTTGCTTATACTAAGCATAGGCTCTTACCTATTCCGCTCTCTGTAAAGACAGGATAAATATTTTCTTCGTTTACTTTAACAGACTCGCTTGTTCGTCTTAGAGTTAAGACATTCATATAAACGCTGTTGTCCTCGAAGTCCCGGCGCCCACATTATAGTAAAGGAAACCAATCCTTAGTCTATCGAGTCTGGTTTCAAAATGGGTAACAGCAATAGTTCCATAAAGCCCGATCACCTATGCTAAAAGTTATGCAACCTGCCGCCAATTCCCCAAACCCGACTTCACAGTGGGAGGACTTAACCCAAATAGGTGCCCCCAACTCTGCCGAGTGGGACAATATCAAAGCCCAATTGGACTTGGTGTTGTTGGCGCTAGAAACGTTAACTGGTATTGGCTCTGAAGCAATGCTCACTGCTGCCATTGATTTAGGCTTAGAGTCAAAAGTTCCAGACCGTGTAGCATTATGGCGCCTGCGTCAGTCAAACCCAATACGTAAAGGTCAGGGAGGACGGAAAAAACTTGATGTCGAAGAAGCACGTTCGCTAGTTTTGATTATTTGTCATCTGGCGAAACAGCACCAAGAATTAATTCGTCGTGCTGTTAGCTTACTCGAACAAATGGCGGAAACAAATCGTGAACCGCATACTTCCGCTCTATTGGGAGATTACATTGATGCCTTTTGTAATACTTACCAAGAGCGGATGGAGGAAGACGAGGCAATATCTACGGATTTGCTCACCCGCTTGGCGCTGAAATTGCTAGTTGATTTACTGTTTTACAGCGGTCCTGGTGGACATCGACGCCTTTGGCTTACACTTATCGACCGTTCAACAAAATTTTAGATTTTAGATTGCGAGATTTTAGTCCCCATTGCATTTTTTGCCATGCCTCTATCAAATTCTGTCATCCGTCGCTATACACCACCGACTTGCACTCTTGAAGTAAGCGCGCAAAACTCGCCATTATCACAGTGGATGGGTAAATCAGTCCTCAAGCAACTGAGCTTTTCGCTTCGCTTGGATGACCCGCGACTACCAGAAGACCAGAGGGTTGCAATTCGAGGCAATCGCGACCAATTGGAAGCTTTGTGTGCAGCAGTGACAGCTTATGTCCAGCAGTTTTTACACACCCAACCAGATAAATTTTGGGAAAGCTACAACAATAGTGGCGATGCGACTCAGGTATTAAACAGTACTGAGGCACCACAAGATGTCCATAATAGGAATACGCGGCTTTCGACTTTAGGAAAACCTTACAACATCAATAATACTCAGTTTCCTCAATCTGAGATACATATAGAACCCAGCGGTTATTTATCACATAATTTACATCTTGGAAATCTTGCTTCTCCAACTACAGGAGTTGTTAAATTAAGCCTTTTACAATTATTCGATTTGGCATCTGCCTTAGACGAGTATTCAGCCGATGTTTTGGCATTACCCAACCTTAACAATACACGCCGTCGTACTTCTGCAATTCCGAATTGGGCGCCAATAGCAGCAGTATTTGCCCTAGCGTTAGGGTTAACACCGTTTACATTACAGTACGCAAACCGGGCACGTCAAAATCAACAATCTCAACAAACTGCTGCTAATACTAATAGTGAAGCGCTACAAACTCCGTTGCCAACAGTTGCAGCAACACCCGGACTTCTACCGACACCACTCGACACTTTACCACCAATTGCAGCAGCATTACCTACCCCTCCCCCTGGAACAGCCAGTACTAATTTACCTATACCAGGTGCAATTCCAACACCAGGCGCCAATATAAATACAAGCACGCTGCCAACAACAAATTTACCTTCAGGTAGTATTGCTGGTAATCTTCCAATTCCAAACTCTACACAACGTCCAAATTTAGGGGCGCCAACAACATCGCAGCCCGGTGCAAACTTTACTTTTCCCGACCGCATCCCATCAGGAAACACACTTACTATTCCTGAGCTAACAAATCCAAGATTACCCACAACACCAACGGGTAAAACATCGCCTATTTTAACCTCACCAGGTTCAATTGCCCTGCAACCAAATATTACTCAACAAGCACGGAGCAGTACTCAACCCAGAAATAATACTTCTGCAAGAGGAAATATCGCCACTATTAAACCACCTTCAACAATACCTCCAATATCTTCAATATCACCAATATCTCCAACAACTGGACTACCCTCTCTCGATGCCCTAGAAACACCATATAATGAACCGCGTCCTGCTACCCCACGTGCAAACCGAACGGCGCCAGGTGGAACAGATGGTTCTCTATTAAGCCGTTTGCGTGAAGCTCGTGATAGTTCTGGAAGAATTGCCACAGCTAGTAACAGAAGTACCACCACAGCTACTAATACAATTTTTGATACACCTCAGATATCAGAAGCAAGAAACGTATTGCGTGCTAGCTGGAAACCCCCACAAGGTTTAAAGCAAACTTTAGAATACAGCTTATTAGTTGGTGTTGATGGTTCCATCGAGCGAATTTTACCATTAGGCAAAGCAGCGCGTGATTTCGTTGACCGTACAGGAATGCCATTAATAGGCGAACAGTTTGTATCACCCAACCGTAACGGACAGTCAGTTCGTATCCGCGCAGTATTTAGTCCAGACGGCAAAGTACAAACCTTTCCAGAAAAAGATTAATACGCGCGTAGGGTGGGCATTGCCCACCTTACTAGATAGTATTTCCATTTGTGAACCATTGGTTCACAAATGGAAATGCCAGTTTTGAAAGTGTCCACATCTACACTAGGGTTGGTAGTTAAAATAAATACAATAAAATTAAATAAAAACTGTTTAAAATCACGAATATGCTACAAAATAACGCACAAAAAGACAGTAATGCCTGGATTTTTCAAACCTGGGCGCTAAAGTTGAGCGCTTGCTCTCACAGCATGATACTTTTAAGTAATTTTACAAAACTTTAATATTTATTTTTAGTGTGGTGCGGTGGGCAGTGCCCATCATACAAATACAAAAGGGGGCTGCTACCACAACCCCCTACAGATAGATTTATGTTATTGTTTAATAACGTGATTTTTTGGTATTTTTCAATTTTGCCTTTCTACGGCGCCGTTCCGCAGCTACAACAGCTCCTTCAACTGGATAGCCAATTAAAGGAATAACTTGGAATTTACGCTCGTCTTCTAACTTTCTAAGTTCGGTGTAATCAACCCAGTGAATGCAGTCAACGGGACATGTGTCAATCGCTTCTTGAATGACTTCCTCAGCATCTGCATCTTGACGAACAACGCGCGAGCGCCCATAATCGGGTTCAATATAGAAAGTGTTACGAGCAACATGCGCGCAATGCTTACAGCCAATACAGGTGATTTCATCGACGTAAACACCCTTTTGACGCAGCATTCCCCCTAACTCTGGCTCAAAACCAGACCGTTCGGGCGCCGAGCGTAAAAAACCACCCAACTCCGGCTCAAAACCAGACCGTCCGTCTTCAGTGTCTTCAGGTGACGGCATAAAATCAGCCATTACGCACTCCAGCGCTGTACTACTAAACGAATAGAACCATCTTCATTTTTTTGTTGTTCAGCAATTTGGAAACCAGCACGTGCCGTTTCTTTCATTACTGTTTGGAATGCATAACGTTGGGTTACTTTACGTAAAAAACCTTCAACTGATAAATCTTGTTGCCAATACTGTAAATCGGCTACCAGTTCGTATTCGTTGCCATTCCATTTAAAACCAACATCGTAGCCATTATCTTGCTCTATAGTAATTTCTGCATCGTGAGTTTGACCACGATAACCACGTACAGGACGCGGACCCTGTTTCCAATCAATATTTAATTCTGTGAGCGCTTCCTTCAATGATTCAACGTTACGGATTTGAGTCTTAATTTGGCTAAAGTGTGACATGGTGTTTGTGAGATAACGAAACTAAAAGGTTAAAAAAGCTACCAATCGCTGAAACTGGTCTGTGTATTCGCCACACCTGATTGTTGAACAACAGGTTGGGTGAAAAACTCTGAGGTTGGCTCATGATTAAGTACTATTCCTAGCTGTGCTTCTATCGCTGCTGTAACCTCAGCGCACGAAGTACCTACTATGCCAGTGACTTTTTCTAGTACCCGACCATCTGGATAAATAATGAACTCTAATGTTTCCATAATTTACTGTGCCAACCAAAGATAAGTACGTTTGGACTGTACTGCTCTATTTAGAGAACTATATATATAGCCCTCCGGAACATACCCCTAGTTACAAACTTGTCATTTGTTAACTAATGTTCCATCTCTCAAAATATATATCTCAGAAAATTTACAAAACTTATTAAATTGTTTAGTCAGTACGTTCACTATATGTAAGTTTCCCTTAACCTAAAGAATTAGTCAAGCTTCACTCATGTATACGTAACTTAAGTATAAAAAAGTTGAAATATATACACCATCAGCTTTTCCATCCAATTGTATAGAGCAATCTATACAAAAATTATTGAGAAATTTTATTATTATTACCGATTTCAGATTAAAGTTGCGATTATATATTACAAAGGTGCCACAGTCTACTTATCTTTACAACATGACGAAAAATCTACAATTTAAAATCCTGAATCAAAAATATTGTAAGCTTTGAGTCAATTCGGAATTGTAATTATGAGTCATCAGCAAGTAACAGGTTCTTCTAATTTACCAGTAGCGCGCGTCGGGGTACTAGGTTTTGGTGGACTAGGGCAAGCAGCGGCAAAAGTATTGGCGCCTAAACGGGAAATGATACTAGTAGCAGCAGCAGATAAACACGGTTATGTTTATCGTCCAGATGGTATAGATGCTTCGGGATGTATTAGTACTTATCAATCTTTAGGTTCAGTTGGATACTTAGAGCCATTTGGCAAATTAACTACCGAAAGCGTTGAGGAACTAATTAGTGTGGGTTCCTCTGTCGATGGTTATTTTTTGGCATTACCCAATTTACCCAATAATTTTATACCAAATGTAGTTAAGCAATTTATTAAGTTGGGTTGGCGTGGAGTGCTTGTTGATGCTATTAAGCGTACAAGTGCTGTTGAACAACTTTTAGAAATGCGCGGTGAACTCACACAAGCTGGTATAACTTATATGACAGGATGTGGCGCCACTCCAGGGTTATTAACCGCAGCAGCATCACTAGCAGCACAAAGTTTTGCTGACGTTCATAAAGTAGAGATTACTTTTGGTGTAGGTATTGCTAACTGGGAAGCTTACCGTGCGACAATTCGTGAAGATATTGGTCATATGCCTGGTTATAGTGTAGAGAAAGCAAATTCTATGACTGACGCCGAAGTTGAAGCATTATTAGATAAAACCAACGGTATTCTCACATTAGAGAATATGGAACATGCAGATGACATAATGCTTGAGCTTGCTGGAATTTGCGCGCGTAACCGCGTTACTGTAGGTGGTGTCGTCGATACTCGTAACCCCAAAAAGCCACTAAGTACGAATGTTCAAATTACTGGACGTACTTTTGAAGGTAAAATTTCTACTCACACTTTTACACTAGGTGATGAAACTAGTATGGCTGCTAATGTGTGTGGACCTGCTTTTGGTTACTTGAAAGCTGGTATGCAATTACATAAGCGCGGTATGCATGGTATATTCACCGCAGCTGAAATTATGCCACAGTTTGTTAAATAATTCTTTGTTCATTCTTAGTGTAGGGTGGGCACTGCCCACCTTACGATTAAGACAAACTTTCAACTGGATTTTCATCAAGCAAAAGTTCGTGTGTTTGAAT
>ERZ1066122.1149-NODE-1149-length-22729-cov-33.460263_pt1 | contig 22729 bp, 16 predicted proteins | sample MGYA00382769_ERZ1066122 | MGnify/ENA primary metagenome ERZ1066122 (study PRJEB33369, sample SAMEA5778352) | biofilm metagenome | biome: Industrial cooling water; feature: Water cooling tower basin; material: Biofilm | place: United Arab Emirates | collected... | reverse complement strand
CCGCCGCGCAGCCGGGGCGCGAGACGCGCGAGCGGCTGACGCGCCGCCGGCTCACCATCGCGCGCCGCCTGGTGGAGGCGCAGCAGACGACGGCCAGCCTGACCACCTTCAACGAGGTGGACATGAGCCGCGTCTTCGAGCTGCGCCAGCGCCGGCAGGACGACTTCGTCAAGCGCCACGGCATCAAGCTCGGCTTCATGAGCTTCTTCACCAAGGCGGCGATCGGCGCGCTCAAGCAGTTCCCTCGGCTCAACGCCGAGCTCGACCTGGAGCGCCAGGAGATCGTGCTGAAGCGGCATTACGACATCGGCATCGCGGTCGGCGCGGAGGAGGGGCTGGTGGTGCCGGTGGTACGCGACGCGGACCGTAAGGGCTTCGCCGAGCTGGAGCAGGAGATCGCCGACCTCGGCACCCGCGCGAAGGACGGCAAGCTCACGCTCGACGAGCTGCAGGGCGGCACCTTCACCCTCACCAACGGCGGCGTCTTCGGCAGCATGCTGAGCACGCCGATCCTGAACCCGCCGCAGGTCGGCATCCTGGGCATGCACAACATCGTGCAGCGCCCCGTCGCCCTCGACGGGCAGGTGCAGATCCGCCCGATCATGTACCTGGCGCTGACCTACGACCACCGCATCGTCGACGGCCGCGAGGCGGTGCAGTTCCTGGTCGCCGTCAAGCGCATGATCGAGGACCCGGAGACGCTGCTGCTGGAGGGGTGACGCGCAGGAGCGAGCTGGCCGGAGAATCCAATCCGGCCGGCTCGCCCTCCCGAACCTTCATGCTACTGCCATGCGCCTGGAGTGCGACTGGCGCGATCTGCGCCGACCCGACCCGGTCATCGAGCTTCCCGATCCCGCCCAGATCCGGGCGTATCGGTCGATGACGCCCGGCGAGCGAGTGGCGGCCGGCATGCGAATGGCCGACGCCGCCCGAGCGATGCTGCTGACATCCTTGCGTACACAGCACCTCACGGCCAGCGAGGAAGAGATCCGCCGCCTGCTCGTGCGCCGGTTCCATGGAATCGCAGGCTGAACTGCTGGAGTTCATCGTCGGGGTGCTCGACGATCTGGGCATCCCTTACGCGATCGGCGGCTCGCTCGCAGCCATGGCTTACGGCGAACCCCGGCTCACGCGGGACATCGACGTCGTTGCGCGTCTCGCGCCCGCTGACGCCGCCCGGCTGAAGGCGCGCTTCCCTGCCCCGGCCTTCTACCTGGATCTCACGAACGCAGAGGAGGCGATCCGAAGCGGAGGGACCTTCAACCTGATCCACCCGGAATCGGGGTTCAAGGTCGATTTCTTCGTGGCCGCGGACGAACTCAGCCTGCATCAGGTCGAGCACGCCCGTTCCTTTCCGACCGCCCGGGGCGGGACTGCCCGCTTCTGCCCGGCCGAGGATCTCGTGCTGCAGAAACTCCGCTCCTACGACCAGGGCGGATCGGACAAGCACCTGCGCGACATCGCGTCGATCGTGCAGACACAGGGTTTGGAGTTCGACCGCGCTCGCGTCACCAGCGACGCCGAGCAGATGGGCCTTGGCTCCCTCTGGAGCGCGATCGTACGGAAGGTAGAGACCGGCTGAGTTCCCCGCCCTGCAGCCCCACCCCGGCTGCCAGCTGCCAGCTACAGCGAGCCCCCACTCCCGGTCAGCGGGAGTGAGGGCTCTCCGTTTCAGCTCGCTGCCGGCAGCCAGCAGCTGGCAGCTGGCAGCCGGGGGGATAGGGCGGCCGGGCGGCCCTCACCACAGCTTCACGCGCTGCTCCGGCGGCAGGTACATCGGGTCGCCGGGCTTGACGCCGAAAGCGGCGTGGAACTCCGGCAGGTTGCGCAGCGTGCCGTTGACGCGGAACTCCGGCGGCGAGTGCGGGTCGGTCAGGAGCTGCTGGCGCATGGCGGCGTCGCGGTACTTGCCGCGCCAGATCTGCGCCCAGCCGAGGAAGAAGCGCTGGTCGCCGGTGAAGCCGTCGATCACCGGCGCGGGCTTGCCGCCGAGCGAGCGCCGGTACGCCTGGTAGGCGACCGCCAGGCCGCTCAGGTCGCCGATGTTCTCGCCCAGCGTCAGCCGGCCGTTCACGTTCAGGCCCGGCATCGGGCTGAAGCCGTTGTACTGCTCGACAAGCCGGTTGGCGCGCTGCTGGAACTTCTCGTTGTCCTGCGCCGTCCACCAGTCGCGCAGGTTGCCCTCGCCGTCGCTGCGGCGGCCCTGGTCGTCGAAGCCGTGGCTGATCTCGTGGCCGATGACGCCGCCGATGGCGCCGTAGTTGACCGCGTCGTCGGCCGACATGTCGAAGAACGGCGGCTGCAGGATCGCGGCGGGGAAGACGATCTCGTTCATGGTGGACGAGTAGTACGCGTTCACCGTCTGCGGCGTCATCCCCCACTCCGCCCGGTCGATCGGCTTGCCGAGGCGGCCGATCATGCGGTCGTGCTCGAAGCGCGCGGTACGCAGCAGGTTGCCCGCCAGGTCGTCACGTGCGATCTGCAGCTTGGAGTAGTCGCGCCACTTCTCGGGGTAGCCGATCTTGACGTTGAACTTCGCCAGCTTGGCCTGCGCCTGCTGCTTCGTCTGCGGGCTCATCCACTCCAGCCCGTCGATGCCCTCGCGGAACGCGGCCACCAGGTTGTCCACCAACTGCTGCATGCGCTGCTTCTGCGCGGGCGTGAAGTTCTGCTCCACGTACAGCCGCCCGGCGACCTCGCCCAGCGAGCCCTCCACCACGCCGACGCCGCGCTTCCAGCGCGGGCGCTGCTCCTGCAGCCCCTGCAGCACGCGGCCGCGGAACTCGAACTGCGCGTCGGCGAACGGGCGGCTCAGCGCGCTGGCGTAGCTGTCCAGCAGCTTGAAGGTGAGGTACTGCTTCCAGACGCTCAGCGGCGTCTGCTCGATGGCGGCGTTCAGCGCCGGCAGGTAGTCCGGCTGGCGCACCACCACGGCGGGCGTCTTCTCGGCGTCGACGGCGTCGATGAACGTCGCCCACGAGAATGCCGGCGTCAGCGAGTCCATCTGCGCGAGGGTGCGCAGGTTGTAGGTCAGCTCGCGGTCGCGGTTCTTGGCGCGCTCCCAGTGGCTCTGCGCCAGGCGCGTCTCCAGCGCGACGACGTGCTTCGCCGCGGCGGCCGCGTCCGGCTCGCCGGCCAGGCGCAGCAGCGTCTCCACGTAGCCCTGGTAGGCGCTGCGCACGCGCGCCAGGCTGGTGTCGCTCTTCAGGTAGTAGTCGCGGTCCGGCAGCCCCAGCCCGCTCTGGCTGACGGAGGCGATGTAGCGCGTGGACTGCTTCGCGTCCTGCCCAACGAAGAAGCCGAACGGCGTCTGCACGCCCAGCCGCTGCAGGTTCGCGAACAGCTCCGGCAGCTCCCGCTTGTTGCTCAGCGTCTGGATCTCCTTCAGCGGCTGCGCCAGCGGCTCCACGCCCCGCGCCTCGATGCGCGCCGTGTCCATGTAGCTGGCGTAGAGGTCGCCGATCTTCTGCAGGTCGCTGCCGGGCTGGTGACTGGTCTCGGCGGCGGCCTGCTCGATGAGCGTGCGCAGCGCGGCCTCGCTCTGCTCGCGCAGCTCGTCGAACGAGCCGTAGCGCGAGCGGTCGGCCGGGATCTCCTTCTGCTTCAGCCAGCTGCCGTTGACGAAGCGGTAGAAGTCGTCCTGCGGGCGGACGCCGCGGTCGAAGTTGGCGCTGTCGACGCCCAGCTTCGGCGCCGGGCCCTGCGCCGCCAGCGGCGCGGCCAGCAGGCCGGCGCCCAGCAGGCCCGCGGCGCAGACGTACGTACGTGCGTGCATGGCTCCAGGAGGTAGGAGGTGCGGGGATGAACGAGCGTTTGGTACCGTGGGACGACCGGAGCGGTTCCGCAAGGCAGGGGGCGGGGCTTCGGAGTCGGGCACGGCGCCCGTCTCCGCCGCCCCTTCCTGGAGCAGGGCGGGCTCCGCCCGATTCCGGCGCCACTACGCGCCGGGGTCACTGCCGGTAGCGGCCCTGCAGGAGGCCCGAGGGGAAGCGGTGCGTGTAGACCTCCAGCAGCCAGTCGATGTCCGTATCGATGGCGTCGAAGTGGGCGCCCACCGGGATGATGATTGCCTTGCGGTGCTGGTCCAGCAGCGCGGTGAACCGCCGTTTGACCGCCGCGTCCGCCCCGGCATCGTCGTGCAGCAGGTCGCGCAGCATCTGCACCGCGGTCGGCATCTCGGCGAGGAACCGCGCCGCGGCCGCCTGCCGCCAGCGGGCCGACATCTGGAGCGTGTAGTCGGCGTACTTCACCGGCCTGCCACCGCCCTTGAACCGCGCGGCGCCCCGCGGGCTGCCCCGGCTCACCTCGATGATCCAGAGCACGCCGGCCTCGTCGACGGCGAAGATGTCGATCCCCCGGGTGGCGCCGTACTGCCCGGGGATCGACTCGGCCATGAGCGGGAGGAATTCGCCGCGCTCGCCGTGCGCGCTGATCCAGTGGTTCTCGAAGGCGTAGCGCGAGCACACCAGCAGCTCGCGCACGTACTGCTCTGCGGCGTCGTCCGACCGCCAGCGGTCGGTCCGGTGCTGCGTGGTCGCTGTCATGGCCCCTCCTGGCGTCGGCGAGTTGCGTGGCGCGCCCGCTCGGGTCTCGGAGGAATAGGGCTGCCGGCTACCGGCTTCCAGCTTCCAGCGACACCGGGGGTGCTGGAAGCCGGCAGCCGGAAGCCACGTGCTCAGTTCTTATCCCACCAGACCGGATCGTTCAGGCTCGCGCCGCCCTGGCGCGTGATCGCCGCCTGGACGTTGGCCCGGTTCAGCTGCACCTCGCTCTGCGGGTACGGCAGCCGCACGGGGATGCGCCCGCCGTTCTCCGCGTTCGGCCCTGGCCTCAGCACGGGCAGACCGGTGCGTCGCCACTCGGACCACGCCTCAACGCCGTTGCCGTAGAGCGCGATCCACTTCTGCAGCCCGATCTGCTGCAGCCCCGTGGCCGCGCTGTACTGCACGCGTGGCTGCGCCAGGTAGGCGTCGATCTGCGCCTGCACAATGCCGAACTGCTGCATGCTCGCGGTGATCGCCTGGCGGTAGAGTGCGGCGGGGTCGCCACTCGTCCAGCCGCGCTGCGCCGCCTCGGCCTGCAGGAAGAGCACCTCGGCGTAGGTCATCAGGAAGGCCGGCGAGTTCGCGCTGCTGAAGAAGGTGCCGATCTTGGAGATCGCCGTCAGTGCCGGCTGCGCCTGGCTGCCGTTCTGCATCCCCACGTAGGTGCCGGCGGCCGTCGGCTTGGCGTAGACCGGCAGGCGCGGGTCGGAGAACGACTTGAGCGTGTCGATCATCGTCGCGCTCACCGAATGGTCGTTGCGATCACGCTCGTAGGCGAAGATGGGGTGCTGGTTGACGCCGTTGTCGAGGTAGCGCAGCACGGCGTTGTCGGCGTTGTCGGCGAAGACGCCGGCTGCCAGCGCGGCGGCGAAGGCCGTGCGCGCCTTGGTGGCATCGACGTGCGAGAGGCGCATCGCCAGGCGCAGGCGCAGCGAGTTGGCGAAGCGCTTCCAGCGCTCGGTGTTGCCGCCGTAGAGCAGGTCCGCGGCGGTCATCGGCTGGCCGGCCGTGGTGAGGGCGGCCTGCGCGGCGGCGAGCTCGGCGAAGAGCGAGTCGTAGACGGCGGCCTGCGGGTCGAGCGCCGGCGTGTTGCCCGTGGTCGCGTCGCGCCCCCGCAGCGCCTCGGAGTAGCCGACGTCGCCCCAGATGTCGGTGACGATGGAGAACGTCCAGGCCTTCAGAACCCGCGCCTGCGCCACGGCAGCCGGGCGGTTCGCGGCGGTGCTCAGCTCGATCGCCTCGTGCAGGTCCTGCAGCGGGCCGGAGTAGAAGTTGAGCCAGTGGGTGTTGATCAGGCCGTCGGCGAGAACGTAGCGGTCCTCGTCCGAGTAGCGGTGCTCGGCGTAGTACTGCGCCCACAGCGCGGCGATGTCCATGTTGAGGCCCGCGCCGAAGACGCGGCTGACCGCGGCCTCGGTGGCGTTGGCGAAGAGGAACTCGGGCGTCGCCTCATCCGGGTTGTTGGGGTTGCGGTTCAGGTCGGTCAACCCGCTGTCACAGCCGCCGGTGAGGGCGGCGAGCGCGAGCGCCACCGCGGCCCGCGCACGAATCGTCGTCTTCATCGCGTTCTCGCGATTCGAGTGGCGGGCGCTCATGGCGTCACCGAGAGGTTGATGCCGAAGCTGCGGGCGGAGGGCATCTGCCCGTACTCGTAGCCCTGCGCGTTGCCGGCGTTGAACGCCGTCTCCGGGTCGATGTGCGGCACGTCGGACCACAGCGCCAGGTTGCGCCCGACGAGCGCGAGTCGCAGGCTGCTCACGCCCCAGCGCGAGGTGAAGCGGCGCGGCACGTCGAAGCCGATGCGCACTTCGCGCAACTTGACGAAGCTCGCGTCGTAGACGAATTCCTCGGCGATCGGGTTGGTCCCCGTGACCGCCCAGTGGTATTGCCGGGCGCCTGTGACGATGTCGTTCGGCACCGTGTCGCCGGCGACCACCTTGACGCCCTTCACGATGATGCCGTTGCTCGGGTCGCACTTCGGGTAGTCGCTGCCGGCAGGCGGGTTGGGATGGCAGCGCCCGGCGGCGGTTTCCGCCAGCACGCCCGAGCGGCGGCCGAAGTTGCTGGTCAGCGAATAGATGACCCCGCCCTGACGGGTGTCGAGCAGCGCGGCCACTTCGAGGCCGCCGAAGCGCAGCGTATTGGTGAGGCTGCCCACCCAGTCTGGGTTGTAGTTGCCCAGGTAGTCGAAGGGGTTGCTCGTCGCGTTGATTGGCACCCCAGCAGCATTGACGACGATGTTGCCCTGCGAGTCACGCACGTACTTGCGGCCGTAGACGGCGCCGTAGCGCTCACCCTTGCGCGCCTCGACGGAGACGTTGTAGTAGCGGTCGAGCTGCATCGTCTCCATGTCGCCGTACAGCTCGTCGACGTAGGAGCGGTCGCGCGAGTAGTTGGCGGTCACCTCCCACTCGAAGCCGTTGGCGTAGCGCAGAGGCGTGGCGTCCAGCGTCAGCTCCACGCCGCTGCCGCTGATTCGCCCCGCGTTCACGTAGCGCGAGGTGAAGCCCGTCATCGGGCTGATGACGAGATCGACGATCTGGTTCGTCGTCGCCTTGTCGTAGTAGGTGGCGTTGATGCCCAGCCGGTCGCTCAGGAAGCGCAGCTCGGTGCCGACCTCCCACGACCTCGTCTGCTCGGGCTTCAGGTTGGCGTTGCGCAGGACGTTGCTGGCCGTCAGGCGCGGCGCGCTGCCGAAGGGCACGTCGAAGTTGTACGGGTCGATGAGCTGGTACGGCGGCGCGTCGTTGCCCACGCGCGTCCAGCCGGCGCGCAGCCGGCCGAAGGAGAGCAGAGGCAGTTGCGTCAGCTCACTGAAGACGAGCGAGCCGGAGACGGCCGGGTAGAAGTAGGAGTTGTTCTCCGGGGGCAGCGTGGAGGACCAGTCGTTGCGGCCGCTCAGGTCCAGGAAGGCGAAGTCGCGGTAGTTGAAGCGTGCCTGCCCGTAGAGCGAGTTGACCGCCTGCCGCTCACGGTAGTCCCAAGGGGTCGGCGGATCGATCCAGTTCGTGTAGCTATAGGTACCCGGGATAGCGAGCTCGCGAATCCAGACGCCGTCGCCGCGGTAGCGGTTGTCGCGCCGCGCGCCGCCGAAGTCGGCCTCCACGTCGAGACCGCCGATGCTTGGCAGTTGTGCACGCAGCAGGAAATCCGCGTTGGTCTCCTGGCGGAAGATGTTGTCGACGCCGAGCCCGCCGTTGTCTCCCACGTCCACCTGCATGGAGTAGAGGCCCTGCCCGTACTGCTGGCGGCGGCTCTCGCTGAACCAGTCGGTGCCGGCGCGCAGCGTGCCCGTCAGCCACGAGGTGAGGTCGTAGCTCAGCGAGGCGTTGCCCATGACGCGATCACGGTCGTCCTGGTTGCGGTTCTCGCGGGCCAGGTAGTAGGGGTTGTTGTTCCAGATGTTGTTCCAGTTGTACTGCGAGCCGTCTGCGTTATGGATCGTCTGCTTGAGCAGGCGCGTGTCCACTTGGCGGCCGAACCAGATGAACGCCCACATCGGGTTGGCGCCGCCGTAGCCCTGCGCCGGGCGGTTGACGCCACCCGAGTTGATGTACTGGAGGGAGGCGTCGGTGCGCAGGCGCGCGCTCACGTTCGCACCGCCGTGCAGTGACACGTTGGTGCGGTCCATACGGAAGCCGGGAAGCATGCCTTCCAGGTCCATGCGCGAGAGCGAAAGGCGGACGTTGGCGCGCTCGCTGCTCGTGGCGAAGGCGACGTTCGTGTTGGCCGTGCGGCCGGTCTCGAAGAAGTCGCGCACGTTGTTCGGGTGCGCCACCCAGGGCGCCGGCTGGCGGATCGGGGTGCCGTCGGCGGCGTAGCCGGTGATCGGGCTGAAGAACTGCGGGATCGGCCGCCCATCGAGCCGCGGTCCCCAACTCGCGTCTTCGTCGTCGCTGACGCCGCCGCCCTGGCCGTCGGCGTAGGCGAACCGCCCGTCCCAGCCCTGGCCGTACTGGTTCTGGTAGTCGGGTAGCTTCAGCGGCGTCTCGAAGGTGACGCTGGTGCTGGCGCTGACCTGCGCCCCGCCGCTGCGGCGGCCGCTCTTGGTGGTGATGATGATCGCGCCGTTGGCGGCGCGCGAGCCGTAGAGCGCGGCGGCGTTGGGGCCCTTGAGCACCGAGATCGACTCGATGTCGCTCGGGTTGATGTCCTGGATGGCGTTGCCGTAGTCGATCGCGTTGTAGCCCCGCGTGCCCGAGGTCGAGGCAGCGTTGCTGACGGGGATGCCGTCGACGACGAAGAGCGGCTGGTTGTTGCCCTTCAACGAGTTGACGCCACGGATGACGACGCGGCTGGAGCCGCCGGGCGTGTTGGAGTTGGTGATCGTCACGCCGGCGACCTTGCCGGAGAGCGCCGCCACCAGGTTCGGCTCGCGCGCCTCGGTGAGCTGCTCGCCCTCGACGCGCTGCACCGAGGTGGTGAGCGAGCGCTGCTGCCGCTCGATGCCCAGCGCGGTGACGACCAGCCCCTCCAACTGCACCGCCTCCGCGGTGAGCGCGAAGCTGAGGCTGGCGACGCCGCCGCCGGTCATCACCACCGCCTGCTCGCGGCTGGCGTAGCCGGGCAGCGCAGCGCGCACGGTGTGGCGGCCGGCGGGGACGGCGGTGATCTCGAAGCGGCCGTCTTCGCCGCTGAGCGCACCGCGCGCGGTGCCCTGCACCGTCACCTGCACGCGTGGCAGCGGGCGCTGGGTGGCGGCGTCGACGACGCTGCCGCGCAGCGTGCCGCTCGCCTGCGCGCTCGCCCAGCCGGGCGCGGCGAGGATCAGCAGGAGTGCCACAAGCCAACGGGTTCTGCCCATGAGTGCTCCTCCGGTTCGGGGGATAAACGCGGTCTGGAGTGGGTGGCAGCCGGAGCCAGTAGCGGGGACGGATCTCCTTGCGTGGGGTGGGCAGGAGCAGGCGCGCCGGCATCGCCGGCCCGCGCCTGGACGAACGTCAGAACGACCGGGGCGCGCCCGGGCGTGGCACGTGGCGGTCGGCGTGTGGGCGCGCTACTGCGGGAGCGGGGCGAGCGGCGAGCCCGCGCCGCCCCTCGTTTCTGCGATAGTAGCAGGATCGTTCTGGCGCGGCAAGAAGCTGCGGCGGCCGCCCTGTAGCAGCCGCCGCAACTCGCTCGCACGCCGGGTAAGTGAGCAGCAATTCTCAGCGGTTTGGCCGCCTTCCCGCCGGATCGTAAGCTGGCGAAGCTGCCATGAACCTGTGCACAGCCACCTAGCGCTGCGTGCCGGGAGCCGGTAGCTGCTGCGCCTCGAGGAAGCGGCGGTGCAGCGCCTCGGGCATGGCGCGCAGGTCCAGGTCGTCCTCGCCGTAGTGGCAGCCGGAGCAGAGACCCAGGTGCGGCGAGCGGCCGAGGTCGGGCGGCGGCGGCGCCGCTCGGCCGGCCACGCGGTACGCCTGCTGCGCGCGCGTGACGCTCTCACGGAAGACGCGGTCCGAGAGCTCCAGGTTGTGCTGGCCGCCGGCCTCCTCGACGATGGCGAGCATCTGCGCGGCGGAGGTCAGCAGTTGCCGGGCAGAGTCGGGCGCGGCGGCGCCGAGCGCCTGCTGCGCCGCCTGCACGTAGGCGCGGCTGGCGCGCAGCCGCGACTGCAGGCCGTCGAGCCACATGCCCAGCACGTCGCCGTATTCGGGCTCGTGGCACGCGGCGCAGGCGCGCGCCTGCCCGCGGATCGGCCGCTGCGGCAGCGCGCCGCCGGCCGGCGGGATGTGACAGGAGCGGCAGGTGACGCCGGTGACGAACTTGCTGCTCGCCATCGCCGGGCCGCCGGGCACCAGGCCCAGCAGCAACTGCTGCTGCGCACGGTGCACGGTGGTGTGGCAGCCCACGCAGGTGGCGCTCTCCTCCCACACCTGCTGGGCGCTGCCGCCCCAGCCGGCCAGGCGCAGCTCGTGGCTGGTGGCGTGGCAGTCCGCGCAGGCGAGCGAGACGGCGGAGCTGAGCGCGCGCACGTGGTGGCTGCCCGCCTCGTGGCAGGCCACGCAGTTGACGCCGGCGTGGCGGGGGTGCAGGTCCGCGCCGATGCCCTGCCGGGTGACGGCCGCGACGTCGCGATGGCAGTCGGCGCAGCGGCGCGGGTCGACCTCGGCCTGCGGGTCGGCGACGTCGTAGTGGCAGCGCACGCAGCCGATCTCCGCCCACGGCAGGTTGGCGTGCGGCACCGGCAGCCCGGCGGAGGTGAGGGTGACGTGCTGCGGCTCGCGGTGACAGAGCTGGCAGTCCTGCGGCGACTCGCTGGTCAGCTCGGAGAGGTGGCAGAGCGCGCAGGCGTCGACCGAGGTGCGCAGCGGCGTCTCACCGTCGGGGTGCGTGTGGCAGCCGGCGCAGGAGGGCTCGATCTCGCCGCCCTCGCCATGGCGCCGATGCTCGAACTCGACGGTGGCGAAGCGCACGCGCTCGGGCCCGGCGTCCTCGTGGCAGCCGGAGGCGGTGCAGCCTTCGCGCGGCGCGCTGGCGCGCCCGAGGTCGGCGCGCGGGCCGTTGTGGCAGCCGGCGCAGGCGACGTCCTCGTGCGCGTCCTCGGCGGAGGCGGTCTCGCGCGCCAGGGTGACCGGCCGCGCCACCGATTCGGCGGCGCTGCCGCGGCGCTCCGCGCCGGCCGCGCCGCCGCCCGGGCGCGCCGGCGCCTCGCAGGCGGCCAGCAGCGCCAGCAGCGGCAGGGCGCTCAGCAGAATACGGCCCATAGGATCATCCCGATGATGGCCAGCCCGATGCCCCAGAGGAGGAAGCCGAAGACGGTCGCCACCAGCGTGGCGGCACGCGAGGGCGGCGGCGCCGGCAGGTCGGCGACCGCCTGGCGGCTGACCGGCTGGCGTGCCGCCGCCTGCAGCTCCTCGGCCATCTGCGGGTGCTCCTCGATCATGTACTCCAGCGTGCCGCGCCCGGTGAACATCACCGCGTCCAGCGGGAACTTGTCGGGGCGCAGGTGCACGTTGAAGAAGTGCACGATGAAGAGGAAGCTGGCGGCGATCATCGCCTCGTAGCCGTGGAAGACGGTGGCGACGTTGAACGCCCAACCCGGCAGCCAGCGCCCGAAGAACTCCGGGAACCAGAGCATGAAGCCGGTGCCGCCGATGAGGATCAACCCCCAGACCTCGCCGAAGTAGTCCATCTTGTCCAGGTAGCCGTAGCGGCCGAACTGCGGCTTGGGCCCCTTGCCGAAGTACCACTTGAACTGCTGGACGAAGTCGCGCGCGTCCTGCGGGTGCGGCACCATGCTGTTGCTGCCCCAGAGCCAGCGCTTGCGGTCCTTCGCCTTCACGATCTTGCGCACCACCCAGCCGATGTGCACCAGCGAGTAGGCGACCATGAAGCCGGCCATCCAGCGGTGGATCAGCCCGGCGCGCTCCACCCCGCCCCAGAAGCGGATCAGCGGCGCCGAGAACGGCGCGCAGGCGAAGCGCAGCGGGATCCCGGTCAGTACGAGGACGTACATCGACAGGATCGCGAAGCCGTGGATGACGCGATGGAAGAGGTTGAAGCGCCAGATGTACGGCCCGCGCCCGCGCTGCGCCGCGTCCAGCGGGACGTCGCCCGTGGCGGCGTGGCCGGCGCCGCCGTGCGCGGCGCGCATCTCGTGCTCGTTCATCGCCATCGCTCACTCGCCTCCCCGCGGGTCGCCCGCGTGCTGCCCGTGCCCGCCGCCCCTGCGCTTGTCGATCGTCAGCCGCACCCACCACAGCAGCGTGTGCAGCCCGAAGACGCCGAGCACGCCCACCAGCAGGCTGTTCATGAACCAGAAGGAGGCGGTCAGCACCCAGTTGCGCTCCCAGTCGAAGACGTTGGGGTGCGCATCGTACTGGGTGAACGCCGGCCGCGCGTATTCGTGACAGGGCTGGCACGTCTGCACCAGGTTGGCCGAGTGGACCAGGGAGCGCGGGTCGTCGCTGGCGAAGATGCGGTGCGCGCCGTGGCAGTCGGTGCAGGTGGCGGCGGCGCGCGAGCCCAGGCGCGCGGCCTTGCCGTGGTAGCTGCCGAAGAAGGTCTCGCGCCAGCTCTGGTGGCAGTCGCCGCAGCGCTGCACGTTCTGCGCGGAGAACGCGGCCGAGTCCGCCGGCGAGATCATACCGTGCGCGCCGTGGCAGGCGGTGCAGACGGGGGTCTCCGGGCTGGGCGGCAGCACGGCGGCGGCCCCGCCGCGGGCCACCGCCTCGCGGACGGCGGCGCCGTGCGCGTCGCCGCGCCAGGCGACGGCGGCGCTGTCGTGGCAGGCGCCGCAGGTGGCGGCCTGCCGCGCCGGCGCGATGAGCGCGCCGGGCGCGTCCACCGCGTGGGTGGCGTGCGGCTCGTGGCAGGCCCAGCAGGCCACCTTGCCGGCGTGCGGGTCGTGGGCGGGCAGCGCCTCGTCGTGGTGGCAGTCCGCGCACTGCGCGTTCATGCGCGCCACGGTGGCGGAGACCGCCGGCGCGCGCGCGCCGGAGGGCGGCACGCTGACGGCCAGCGCCTCGGCGTCCACCACGTCGTGCACGCCGTGGCAGGCGGCGCACGCCGCGCCGATCTCGCCGCCGGCCTGCCGCCGCGCGTGCCGCCCGCCGACCCAGGCGCTGTCCGCCTGCGGGTGGCAGGAGGCGCAACTGGCGGTGCTGGTGCCCTGCTCCGGGTGCGGGAAGCGGCCGAAGCCGCGGTGGCACTCGGCGCAGCTCATCTCGCCGTGCGCGGAGCGCTCCAGCACGCCGGGCAGCACCAGCAGCTCCTGCGCGCGCGCCAGCGTCGGCACGTGCTGGCGCAGCAGCTCCAGCTCGCCGTGGCAGACGCCGCACTGCGCCGCCGTGCGCTGCGCGGCCGCCTCGCGCGCTGCCCCCCCTGCCACCGCCCCGATGACGGCCAGCGCCGTCAGCACCGCCCGCATCCTCCCTCGCCACGCCCCGGGCGCGGCGCCGGCCGCCAGGCTCATTCCTCCCCCCACTTCTGAAGACGAGTGCGGATCTGGTGGCGGCTCAGGCCCAGCAGCCGCCCCGCCTCCGTACGGTTGCCGCCCGCGCGGCGCAGCGCGGCCGCGAAGAGCTGGCGTTCGAGTTCCTCCAGGTCCAGCCCCTCGGGGCCGATCGGCACCGCGGGCAGCGCCGCCTCGCGCGGGCGGCGCACCTCGGGCGGCAGGTTGGCCGCCGTCAGCTCCGGCCCGTCGGCCAGCAGCACGCTGCGCTCGATGACGTTGCGCAGCTCGCGCACGTTGCCCGGCCACGGGTAGTGCTCCAGCAGCTCCATCGCCTCCGGCCGGATGCGCTGCACGCGCTTGCCGAACTCGCGCCCGTACGCCTCGACGAACGCCTTCGCCATCAGCGCCACGTCGCCCGGCCGCTCGCGCAGCGGCGGGATCTGCACGGGGATCACGCGCAGCCGGTAGAAGAGGTCGGCGCGGAAGCGGCCCGCCTCCACCTCCGCCTCCAGGTCGCGGTTGGTGGCCGCCACCACGCGCGCGTCGACCGCCAGGTCCTTGGTGCCGCCGACGCGGCGGAAGCGCTTCTCCTCGATGAAGCGCAGCAGCTTGCCCTGCACGCCCAGCGAGAGCTCGCCGATCTCGTCGAGGAAGAGGGTGCCACCGTCGGCCAGCTCCACCAGGCCGCGCTTGGTGGTGCGCGCGTCGGTGAAGGCGCCTTTCTCGTGGCCGAAGAGTTCGCTCTCCATCACCGTCTCCGCGAGCGCGGAGCAGGTGACGTTGACGAACGGCCGCTCCGCGCGCGGCGAGAGGCGGTGCAGCGCCTGCGCGATCATGCCCTTGCCCGTGCCCGTCTCGCCGGTGACGAGCACGGTGGTGCTCTCGGCGGGCGCCACGCGCTCCACCAGCTCCATCACCTCGCGCATCGCCGGGCTGCTGCCGAGCACGGCGCCGGCCAGGCGGCTCTTCTCGCGCAGGGCGCGCACCTCGCGGCGCAGCGCCGTCAGCTCCAGCATGGCGGCGACGGTCGCGTCCAGGCGGTCGAGCGTGAAGGGCTTCTCCAGGTAGTCGCGCGCGCCGAGGTTGAGCGCCTCCACGGCGGAGCGCACGGTGGCGTGCGCGCTCATCATCACGGCGGCGGCGTCGGTCTCCTGCATCAGCTCGCGCAGGATCTCGGTGCCCTCGCCGTCGGGCAGCTTCACGTCGAGCAGCGCGAAGTCCGGCTCCACGCGGGCGATGAGCCGCCGCGCCTCCTGCACGGAGCCGGCGGCGAGCACCTCGTGCCCCTGCCGCTCCAGCCGCTCCACCACGATGCTGCGCAGCAGCTCGTCGTCGTCCAGCACTAGGATGCGGGCATCTGCCATGACGCTCCCTGCTCTTCGGGCGTGGCCGCGGCAGGCTGCGCGACCGGCAGCTCGACGGAGATGGTGGTGCCCCGCCCCGGCTCCGAGTCCACCTGCAGCCGGCCGTTGTGCGCGGCCACGATGCGCGCGACCAGCGAGAGGCCCAGCCCCGTGCCGGTCGGCTTCGTCGAGTAGAACGGGCTGAAGACCTGCTCGATCTTGTCCGCCGGGATGCCGACGCCGGTGTCGGCGACCTCCAGCCTCACCCGGCCCTCCTGCGCGCGCACGCGCACCGTCAGCTTGCCGCCCTCGGGCATCGCCTCGGCGCTGTTGAGCCCCAGGTTCAGCACCACCTGCTCCAGCCGGTGCGCGTCGCCACAGACCAGCGCCTCGCCGCTGTACTCGCGCCGCACCTGGACGCGCTGCAGCGACGGGTGCGCCGCGAGCTGCATCAACGCGCCGTCGACGACGCGGCGCAGGTCCACCGGCTCGCGCGCGACCTCGATCGGCCGCGCCAGCGCGAAGAGGTCGCGCATCGTCTCGCTCAGCTTGTCCAACTGCAGTTGCACGGAGCCGAAGAGCCGCTCGCCGCGCTCATCCAGCGCGTACTCCTGCGTCATCAGCTCCAGCGCGGTGCGGATGGAGGTCAGCGGGCGCTTGAACTCGTGCGCCATCTCGGCGGCCATCTCGCCGACCTGGGCCAGCCCGGCCTGCGCCTCGATCTGCCGGCGCTGCGTCTCGGCCAGCTCCTCGGCGGCGCGCTCCTTCTCGATCAGCTCGGCCACCGAGCGCGCGAGGCCGCGGAACTCGTCGGCCGGCGGCGGCGCGCCGTGCTCCTCGCGCTCGCCCAGCAGCACGGCGACGCGGCGCATCGGCGCGACGACCTCGCGCTCGATCATGGTGGAGAAGAGCGCGGCCATCGCCAGCAGCGAGGCGACGACCAGCGCCAGGCCGACCTTCAGCCCGCGGTCCAGCGCGGAGCGCAGCGGGCCGAGCGGGAAGGCGACCTCCAGCAGCACGACGTCCGGCAGTGCGAGCGGCAGGAACGCCTCCACCCGCTCGGCGGCGTCATCGTGCCGCACCAGCCCCTCCTGCGGCACCAGCCGTCCGCGCGGCAGCCAGAGCGTGCGGTGGCGCCGCCCCTCCTCCGCCGGCACCGAGGAGACGAGCACCCGCCCGTCCGGCGCGAAGACGCGCGCCTCGCTGATGTAGCCCTTCTCCACCAACTGCCGCAGGCTGCGCCGCGCGTCGTCCACCTGTCCGGCGGCCAGCGCCGCCTCCACCGGGCCGCGCACCGCCGCACCCGCCAGCCGGGCCTGCTGCTCGGCGACCACCAGCGCCTCGCCCTTCCAGTAGCGGAAGGAGAGATACGTCGAAACACCCAGCAGCGCGAGCGCGCCGCCGATGACGGTGATCATCACCTTCATCCGCAGCGGCAGCGCCCGCAAGCGAACCACCCACCCACGCATCGATCGGATCTCCAGCCCACGAGAGCACGAACCGCACAGTGGAACCGATGACAAGTAACGCGAAACGCCCCACAGCCGCAGTCGGCGGTCATCCGTGAGCCGTGTCCGGCGGAGGGGGCGCGCTGCTGCCCGGGAATCCCCCACAGAGGGCGAAACGCCCTGCAGGGGCGCTGCGCCGGCGGGGGCAAGCAGTGGCGGGGCCCTCCGTCTGGAGGGCCCCGCCACCGCCCGAGCCACGGGAGCGAGCCAGCGTGGGGGATCGGCCGGCGCTCAGGCCGCCAGCAGCGCCACCAGCAGCACGGCGGTCGCGTTGGCGCAGATGGCGCAGGTCAGCCCGCGCGTCCAGTAGAGGATGCCGAAGGCGAGCGCCGGCAGGACCACCGCCGCGCCGACGAAGAGCGCGGCCAGCGCGAGCGAGGGGAAGCCCGTCCCGATCACCGCCGGCAGGTAAAGCAGCACCTGCACCAGCGCGCCGACCCCGACCGCCGCCACCGCCGCCTCACCCGGCCGCCGCTGGTAGCGGCGCATCAGCAGCCACGCCACCGCGCTGACCCCGAAGAGCCGCAGCAGCACCTCGCTGACCAGCGCCTGCGAGAGCGCCAGCGCCAGCGCACCCAGCGGCGCAGAGGCGACGACCGGCGCCATCACCCGCAGCGGCGCGCCGTAGAACGGCATCGCCACCAGCCCGAGCACCACGCCGGCCGCCAGCCCGATGGCCACCGAGGTGCCCGCCCGCAGCGGCGTCGCCGGCGCGGCCTGCACCCGGCGCGGCAACTGCTCCACCAGGCGCAGCGCCAGCGTCACCATCGGCCCGGCCAGCCAGAAGGTCGCCATCGCGGCCAGCAGCACCGCGCCGACCGGCGTCACCCGCATCTGCAGCCCCCAGATCTCCGGCCGCTCGGCTAGAAACAGGACGAGCAGCGCGCCGAAGAGCCCCGCGACCAGCGCCGTGCCCAGCCGGCGCTGCGGCCAGCGGGCGTAGGCGTTGCTCAGGCCGCGCCAGCCCTGCACCGCCGCCCAGGCGACCAGCGCGAGGCCGAGCACCCAGGCGAACCCGACCGCGACCTTCGGCAGCAGGCGATCGAGGTAGATGGCGACCGCCGACATCGCGATCCAGCCCGCCACCACCGCGCCGACCGCCAGCGCCGGCAGCGCGTAGACGGCCGCCAGGCCCAGCGCCGCCACCGCACGCCCGCGCGTCATGCCCTCGGGCCGCCCGAGATAACCGAGCGCGGCGCCGTGCAGGTAGCCCAGCACGCCACCGATCAGGAACAGGCCCGTGCTGGTCAGCAGCAGCGCGTTGCCGGAGAGCTTGCCGGCCAGCGTCATCAACGCCACCAGGAACCCACCGACCAGCAGGCCGCCGGCCAGCGTCCAGCTCACCGCGATCCGTCCCGGCAGGCCGATGCCCCGGGTCAGCGTCTCCATACCCTTGTGCGGCAGTGCCGCATGCGTCGTCGTCGTCATGGTCTCCTCCCGTGCTCCGCGGGCCCGGACCCTTCCGGACCTCGGCCCTCTATAGGGGCAATGCCGAGACCACGTGCGCGCGCCAGGCACGCAACCAACGCTATGTCAATGACTTACCCGGCTATTGCGTCGGCGGGCGCGGGCGCCGCCCGGCGGAAAAGCGCGCGATTTCGCGCACTCCGGCGCGCGATTCCGCGCACCCCCCGCTCAGCGCCGGGTCGCGCCCGCGCCGTGACCCAGCACGTCGGGCCGCAACTGCTCGAGGATGTAGAAGCTGACGGCGTCGATCTCGCGCGGCGTGATGCCCGCCACGCCCCAGGTGGGCATGCCCGCGGGATGGCCGGTGAAGACGCGGCGGCGCGCGCCCTCCAGGTCGCGCGCGTAGCCCCACTCCGGCTCGACGAGCGAGGGCACCTCCAGCCCGCGCTGGCGGGCGTACTCGGTGGCGCCCTCGCCGAGCGGGCCGTGGCATTTGCGGCAATGCGCGGCATAGACCTCGTTGCCCGTCTGTAGCCGTTGCTCGCGCGACGCCCAGGTGAGGCTGTCGAAGAGCGCCGGCGAGAACGCGGAATCGGCCTGGGCAACCTGCCGCGCGCGGTCCGGCGGCTCGAACTCGTGCTTCTCGCAGCCGGTGAGCGCGAGCGCGGCGAGCGCGGCGGCCAGGTGGGCGCGCCTCATTGGCCGCTCCGCGCGGCGGGGCTGTCCGCGGCGGCCGGCGCGGCGCCGGGCCGCATCAGCGTGGCGTCGGGCGCGATGGCCCGCGCGCGGGCGATCGCCGCGTCCGCCGCCGCGCTGTTGCCCAGCGCGTTCTCCGCCATGTAGACGCCGAACCAGGCGGCCGGCGCCCGCTCGTCCAACCGGGCGGCGGCACGGTAGTGCCGCAGCGCGCCCTGATAGTCTTCGGCCTTGAACGCGGCGTTGCCGCTGTCGAGCTGCGCGCGCACGGCGGGGGGAAGCTGGGTGCGCGCCGCGCGCACGGTGGCGGAATCGATCTCCGCGGTTCGCTGGTCGGCCGCGGGCGCCTCGCCGCCGCGCTGGCAGCCGGCGACGGCGAGCGCCCCGAGCAGGCACGCCAGGGCACGTGTTCTCATGGGGTCCCCCCTTCCAGCGGGTTGCCGAAGTGACAGGCGCGGCAGACCTGTGGGTTGCGCTTGTGCGCGCGCGCCGCGTCGAAGCCCTTGCCGTGCGGGCTGATCTGGAACGAGCCGCGCTGCGAGTGGCACTGCATGCAGTCGGTCTGCCGGTGGCAGGTGCTGCAGCTCTCCAGCGACTGGCGCGCGGCCTGGCCGTGGCGCAGCAACCACTGCGGCTGCGCGTCGTGGAAGCCCAGCCCCAGCCGGCCGACCGCGCCGAAGCCCATCTCCTCGTGGCAGTTGCGGCAGAAGACCTGCGTGTTGTGGCAGCTCTGGCACTCGGTGCGCCGGCCGTAGGCGGCGGCCGAGTGCTGCACAGCGAAGTTGGGCGGATGGTACGCCAGCGGCCGCTGCCGCGAGCGGGGAAAGCCCGCCCTGGGCGCGGCCGCCGCCTGCGGAAGCTGCACCAGGCCGCCGGCGCGCGCGCCGCGGGCGGTGTCCTGCACCACGCCGCGGGCGAGCCGGGCGGGCGCCACGTCTGCGCCGTCGGCGAGCGCGGCGCGCCGCAGCCCCGTCTCGCGCCGCGGCGCCGGCACCTCGGCCTGCGCCAGCGGCTGGTGGCAGCTCTGGCAGAAGCTGGCCTGTGCGTGGCAGGTGCTGCAGCTCTCCGGCCGGCCGGCTGCGACGACGCCGTGCTGCACGAGGAACGAGGGCGAGGCGTGCGAGGCCGGCGCGCGCATCGCCGTCACCACGCCGGGCGCGGTGACGGCGGCGCGCCCGGGCAACTGCGCGACCACGCGCGGCAGCGGCGCCTGGTGGCAGGTCTGGCAGCTCTCGCGCGTGTGGCAGGTGCTGCAGCTCTCGCGCGCGGCGCGCTCGCCGTGCTCCTCCAGGAAGTCCGGCTGCAGGTGCGAGGGCGGCACCGGGTAGCGCGCGGCGTAGCTCGGCAGCGTCAGCGGCGTGCCGGCGGCGGCGGGGATGCGCGCGATGACCGCGGCCGCACGGTTGCGCCGGGCGGTGTCCTGCGCCGGCGCGCCGCCGGCCTGCCGTGCGGTGAGCTGCGCCTGCAGCGCGGCCGGCTCGGCGTCCACGTGGCAGCTCGTGCACAGCTCGCGCGTATGGCAGGTGGCGCAGCGCAGCGTGCGGCGCGCGGCCGAGTCGCCGTGGAGTTCGGCCAGGAAGCCCTCCTGCCGGTGGTCCGCGGGCAGCGGCAGTGCCTGCACGCGCGCCAGCGTGAAGCGCGTCCGCGCCAGCGGCACGTGGCAGGTCTCGCAGCGCGCGTCGCCGTAGTGGTCGCGCGCGGGGTGCCCGTGGCAGGCGAGGCACTGGCCCACCACCGCCAGGCGCACCGTCATGCGCTGCGCGCCGGCGGGCGTGTGGCACGTGCCGCAGTCCTGCTCCTCGCCGACCGACTCCTCGTGGCGCGGGTGGCTGAACTTGAGGTTGGTGACCTCGCGCGTGGGGCCGGCCCACTCGACGCGCTCCACGCGGGCGCCGTCGTGGCAGCCGGCGCAGAGCTGCGGCTCGGGGTAGAAGGCGGCGCTGTCGCCCGCGGGAATGCCCTCGTGGCAGCCGATGCAGAGCGGGAAGAGCCGCGCGTGCATCTCGTGCGGGAACTCGTCTTGCGCCGGGACCGCCGCCCAGACCGAGGCGGCCGTGGCGGCCAGGATCAGGAGCAGGGCCAGCGGCCCGCCAGGTGCTCGCCTCATCGCCCGTCACCCCTCGCGAAGCCCGGGTCGCGCCCGAACTCGACCTGCAGCATCAGCCAGCCGCGGGTCTGGTTCCAGTCAGGCGTCTCCGGCCGATTGTCGATGCTCTGCCGGTAGAGGTCCAGCCCGCCGGAGAGGCGCGTGCGCTCGTTCAGCTCTGCGTCCACGCTGCCGCCCCCGCCGAAGACCACCTGGTTGCCGGCGCGGTACTCCTCGATCTGCTGGAACGCGAGCCCGTGCAGCGAGAGCGCCAACCGCTGCGAGTGCTGCCAGGTCAGCGTCGTCTGGCCGGAGCTGACGAAGGCGCCGGCCGGGCCTTCCACCGTGTAGGCGCCGTTGACGGCGAGCCGCTCGCTGAGCGCCCAGTGCCCGCCGACGCCGCCGCGCCCCGCCTCATCGCGCAGCGGCTCGACGATGATCGGCGCGTCCGTCTCGTCGTAGGCGCGGTAGCCGGCGCTGGCCCAGAGGTTCAGCGCCGACGACGGCGCCCAGCTCGCTCTCAGCTCACCCTCGCGGTAGGCGACGGGGCTGAAGTAGCCCCAGATCGTCCACAGCTCGAAGTAGGGCAGGTAGCGGCGCGCGGTCACTTCCAGCGTGGCGCGCTGGCGCGGCAGCGGCACCTGCGCGCGCAGGTGGGCCTTGCCCACGCGGCCGAAGGCGACGTCGTAGTCGGCCTCGCCGGAGAGCAGCACCGGGCGCAGCCGCGCGGAGTGCCCGCTCAGCGAGGCGCGCTCGGTGAGCAGCCCCGAGCGGTTGGCGAACGCCTCGCGCTGGTAGCGCAGCGTCAGCCCTTCGCGGGCGCGCGGCTGGTAGGCGAGCTGGCCGCCGACGAGCAGCGTCAGGTCGTCGCTCAGGAAGAAGTAGTCTTCGACGCCGCGCAGCACCTCGCTGCGCGGCTCGTTCAGCCCCGGCGTCAGGCCGCGCCCGGCGAACGCCTGCAGGCGCAGGCCGGCGCGCGGCTCCCAGAGCGCGTCGAGGCCGTCGAAGGCGGTGGTGCCCAGCCCGGAGAGGAGCTGCTGCCGACCCGCGCGCAGGCGGTAGCCGGCGCGGTTCAGCTCCAGGTAGGCGAGCACCGCGTCGAAGTGGTTGTCGCGAGGGCGCGGCGTGACGAAGTCGCGCCCGGAGTTGGCGCGGCCGCGCACCTGCACGGTGCCGCTGAGCCCCTGCACCCCGAGGCCCCAGGCGGTGAAGCTGACGTCCTGCGTGGCCGCGACCTGGTGGTCCACGTCGCGCGGGCGGTAGTAGATGCAGCTCTCGGCGGCGACGCAGTAGGCCGGAAAGCCCTCGAAGGTGAAGCTCGAGTCCGCCGCCGGGGTGACCCGGGAGCGGGAGACCGTATCCTGCAGGATGGGGCGCAGCTCGAAGTAGCGCACCACCGTCTGCGCCGAGCCGCGCACCCCCTGCGCGGCGGCGTGCGGCGCGCCGGCGGCGGCGCCCGCCGCCACGAGCGCCAGCAGCAGCGCGCCTTTGCCCGACCCCCTCATCTCGTCGTCTCCTTTGCCGTCGCGGGGGGTGCCCGGCCGGCCCGCGCCGGGCGGCCCCCGGGGATGACGTGGCAGTTCACGCAGTTCTCCCCCACCTCGTGGCGCACCTGCGCCTGGTGGCAGGAGAGGCAGAAGTTGCGGGTGCGCGGCACGCCCTCGAACGGCAACTGCGCATGGCAGCCGGAGCCGCCGCAGCCCAGGTGCGAGCGGAGGTTGTGCGCCGTACGCGCCGGCGTGGTGTGGCAACTGATGCACTGCGCGTTCGGCCGGTGGTGCTGCTGGTGGCAGGAGGCGCAGTCGCGCGTGACCTGCCGCGTCAGCGGCTCCGCGTGGCAGCTCGCGCAGGCGATGCCGGTGTGCCGGCGATGATCGAACGCGAGCGAGCGCCGCTGCGGCCGGCCCACCGAGAGCCGGAACGTCTGCGTCTGGCGGTAGATCTCCGCCTGGTACTCGCCCGGCTGGTGGCAACTGGCACAGCCCGAGGCCGTCGCGCGCGGGCCCGTGTGGTGGCACTCCTGGCACTCGCGCACGCCGGTGATGGTGACGGTGCCGTGCGTGCGCTGCGTGTCGTGGCAGGCGCTGCACTGCACGTCGCGGTGCGGCCGGTGCGAGAAGCTCAGCGGGTTCTGCCGGCCGGGCAGGCGCGGCTGCGCCTCCGCCGCCGGCGCCTGCTGCACCAGCAGCGCGGCCCAACCCGGCTGCGGGCGCCGGGCGCTCGCCGGCCGCGCCGCAGGCGGCTCGGGCTGCCGCTGCGAGCGCGGC
>ERZ1066122.1147-NODE-1147-length-22797-cov-48.533506_pt1 | contig 22797 bp, 22 predicted proteins | sample MGYA00382769_ERZ1066122 | MGnify/ENA primary metagenome ERZ1066122 (study PRJEB33369, sample SAMEA5778352) | biofilm metagenome | biome: Industrial cooling water; feature: Water cooling tower basin; material: Biofilm | place: United Arab Emirates | collected... | reverse complement strand
AACCTCGTCTTCATCTCGATCGCGGTCAGCAAGCTGCCGCCCGAGCAGCGCCCGAAGGCCCGCAAGTTCGGCTTGGCGCTGGCCTGCGTGACCCGCATCGGCCTGCTGCTGACCCTGGCATGGATCGCCGGGATGAAGACGACGCTGTTCTCGCTGTTCGGCCACGACTTTTCGATCCGTGACCTCGTGCTGATCGGCGGCGGTCTGTTCCTGCTCGTGAAGGGCACGATGGAGATCCACGACACGGTCGAAGGCGCCGGCGAAGACGAGAGCATCGAGACCAAGCCGTCGGCGGTGTTCGGCTGGGTGATCGCGCAGATCGCGGTGATCGACATCGTGTTCTCGCTCGACTCCGTGATCACCGCAGTGGGCATGGTGCCGGCCGACCAGACCGGCATCATGGTCGCGGCCATCCTGATCGCGGTGGCGGTGATGATCCTCGCCTCCAATCCGATCGGCGACTTCATCGACCGCCATCCGACCGTGAAGATGCTGGCGCTGACCTTCCTGATCCTGGTCGGCGTGGCGCTGATCGCCGACGGACTCGGCTTCCACATCCCGCGCGGCTTCCTGTACTTCGCGATGGCGTTCTCGGGGCTCGTGGAGGGCCTGAACATGTGGGCGCGCCACCGGCAAGGGAAGAAATCGCGGATCCGGCGGGGTCCGGCGTGAGCGCTTCGGAGCGGGGCGGTCCCCCCACCGCCAGCGGCAGCGCGCTCGCGCCGCTGGTGCTGAAGAAGGGCGAGGAGCGCCGCCTGCGCGCCGGACACCTGTGGGTGTTCAGCAACGAGGTCGACGTGGCGCGCACGCCGCTGACCGCGCTGCAGCCCGGCCAGCCCGTGATGCTGTTGGACAGCACGGGCAAGACGCTGGGCAGCGGCTACGCGCACCCGAACACGCTGATCGCGGCGCGCCTTGTCGACCGCGGCGGCCACGCGCTCGACCGCTCGCTGTTCGTGCATCGATTGAACGTGGCGCTGGCGCTGCGCGAGCGCCGCTACGCCGACCCGTACTACCGGCTGGTGTTCGGCGAGAGCGACGGCCTGCCTGGCCTCACCGTCGACCGCTTCGGCGACGTGCTCGTGGCGCAGGCGACGACCGCGGGCATCGACCGGCTGCAGGACGAGATCACCGACGCGCTCGACAAAGTCTTGAAGCCGCGCAGCATCGTCTGGAAGAACGACAGCAGCGCGCGCGCGATCGAGGGCCTCGGCAATGACGTGCGCGTGGTCGGCATGCCGGTGGACGGCCCGGTCGAGGTGCGCGAGGGCCGCCTGAGCTTCAGCGCCGACGTGCTTGAGGGGCAGAAGACCGGCTGGTTCTATGACCAGCGCAGCAACCGCGATCGCCTCGCACCGTGGCTGAAAGGTGTGTCGGTGCTGGACCTTTTCAGCTTCGCTGGCGGCTGGGGCCTGCGCGCCGTGGCCGACGGCGCCGCGAGCGCGGACTGCGTCGACGTCTCCGGCCGCGCCATCCAGGCCGTGCGGGCGAACGCCGAGCGCAACGGCCTCGCCGATCGCGTGACCGGGCACAGCAGCGACGCCTTCGATTTCCTCAAGGCCGCGCGCGCCGAGCGCAGGCGCTGGGACGTGGTCATCGTCGACCCGCCGGCCTTCGTCAAGCGCAAGAAGGATTTCAAGGAAGGCGCGCTGGCCTACCGCCGCGTGTTCGAGGCGGCGATGCAGGTGCTGGCGAAGGACGGCCTGCTGGTGGCCTGCTCGTGCAGCCACCACTACCCGCGCAGCGCGCTGGTCGAGGCGGTGCAGGCCGGCGCGCGGCACCTCGACCGGCAGGCGCAGCTGCTCGAGTTCCTCGCCCAAGGGCCGGACCACCCGGTGCATCCGGCCATCCCCGAGACCGAATACCTCAAAGGCGCGCTGTTCCGGGTGCTGCCGGCCTGACGTCGGCGCGCCATCGGCCCCGGAACCGGCGATACTGCGGCCTCGATGAGCGCCGCCGACCTGCCGCCGCCCTTTGCCTTCCCGCCGGACCGTGCGCCGCACGCCCTGGAGGCCGCCATCAAGGCGCTGCACCGGCTTGCGCAGCGCGACGGCGACGACGTGCCGGGCCAGCTGCTGGAAACCACGGCCCTCGCGCTCGACGTGGCGCGAGCCAGCCTCTGGCGGATGCTCCCGGGGCGCCGCGGCATCCGCTGCCAGGTGATGTTCGAGCGCGGCGTGGGCGTCACCACGCCGGACATCGCGCTGGACGCCGCCGCGGCGCCCGCCTACTTCGATGCGGTGGAGGCGCTGCTGGTGCTCGCCGCCGAAGACGCGCAGCGCGACCCGCGCACGGCTGAGTTGGCCGAGGGCTATCTCGCCCCGCTGGGCATCGGCGCGATGCTCGACGTGCCGGTTTGCGAGTTCGGCGAGATCGTCGGCGTGCTGTGCCTCGAGCACGTGGGGCCGCCGCGCCGCTGGACCAGCGCCGAGCAGCTGTTCGTCTCATCGATCTCGGGCCTGCTGTCGCAGCGGCACGATCGGCTGCGGATGGCTGCCGCCGAGGACGAGCGCAAGCACCAGCTGCTGTTCGACGCCGCCACCGGGCTTGCCGGCCGGAGCCTCTTCGTCGATCGGCTGGCGCGCGAGGTGGCGGAGCTCGCGCCCGGCCAGGACCTGGCGGTGATCGCCCTCGACCTCGAGCGCCTCCGCAGCCTCGCGCACCGCTACGGCGGCGACTTCGCCAACGCCGTGATGGGCGAGGCGGCCGCGCGCATCGCGCAGATGGTGCCGCCGGCGCGCACCGGACGGATCGCCGACGACACGTTCGCGCTGTGGGTCACCGGCGATCGCGCCCAGGGCCTCGCCACCCGGCTTGCCGGGCGCCTGCAGCGCGCGCTGGCGGTGCCGATGTCGGCGCCGGACGGCGACAGCCTCGAATTCAGCACCGCCGTGGGCATCGTGCCCGGGGCGCGCGCCGAGCCCGACGCCGACCGCCTGCTCCGTGACGCCCTGACGGCGGCCTTCAGCGCGGCGCGCAAGGGCCGCGGCCGCATCGAGGTGGTGTGGCCGGAGGTGCGCAGCGAGCTGCAGAGTTCCCTCGAGCTCGAGCGCGACGTGCGCCGTGCGGCGGACGCGCGCGAGTTCACGTTCTTCCTGCAGCCCGTGGTCGACCTCGCCACCGGGCGCGCCGTGGGCGCCGAAGCGCTGATGCGCTGGCCGCGCGGGCGCCGCGAGGTGCCGCCGTCGCACTTCGTGCCGCTGCTCGAGGACAGCGGCCTGATCCCGCAGGTGCACATGGGCCTCGTGCGCGAGCTGTTCGCGTGGGCGCGTGACATCGGGCTGCTGCAGCGCCGTCCCGGGTTCCGGCTGCACGTGAACTTCGCGCCGGCGCAGATCCAGGCGCCCTCGTTCGTCGCCGAGCTGCGCGACACGGCGCGCGCGTACGGCGTCGAGGGGCTGCTGGTCTGCGAGATCACCGAGAACACGCTGTTCGCCAGCGGCGACGACGCGGCGACGACGCTGCGCTACCTCGCCGAGATGGGCATCCCCGTCTCGCTCGACGATTTCGGCACCGGGTTCGCGTCGCTGTCGCACCTGATCGACCTGCCGCTGCACGGCCTGAAGATCGACCGCAGCTTCTGCCTGCGCTGCACCGACGACCCCAAGGCGCGCGCGATCGTCGCGGGCCTGATCGGGCTCGCCGGCCACCTCGGGCTTGACGTGGTGGCCGAGGGCGTCGAGACCGAGGCGCAGCGCGCGCTGCTGCGCTCGCTCGGCGCCCGCCAGGCGCAGGGCTACCTGTTCGCCCCGGCCGTCGACCTTGATACCTTCGCCGCGCGCTGGCTGTAGCCGCGCAGGACACCGGATGAGCTTCCTCCACGATATCGATCCCATCGCCGTCTCGCTGCCATTCTGGCCGCACGGCATCCACTGGTACGGCCTGATGTACGTGCTGGCCTTCGCCGCCGCGTGGTGGCTGGGCCGCATCCGCCTGCGGGCCGGGCGCCTGCCCGGCATCGACGAGAACGCGTTCGGCGACCTGCTGTTCTACGGCATGCTCGGCGTGCTGCTCGGCGGGCGCATCGGCTACGTGCTGTTCTACGACCTGCCGGCCTTCGTCGACGATCCGCTGATGCTGTTCAACGTGCGCGGCGGCGGCATGAGCTTCCACGGCGGACTGCTCGGCGTGCTTGTCGCCGGGCTGTGGTGGTGCCGCAGGCACGCCATGCACTGGTTCGACGCCATCGACTTCGTCGCCCCGCTCGTGCCGCTGGGCCTCGGTTTCGGCCGTCTTGGGAACTGGATCGGCGGCGAACTGTGGGGGCGGGTCACGGACAGCCCGCTCGGCGTGGTGTTTCCGCGCGCCGACCTCGGGCCCTACACGGGGCTGCCGATCGACCAGCTCCGCGAGCTGCACGCCCAAGGACTCCTCGAACCCTTCGCGCGCTACCCGTCGCAGCTTTTGCAGGCGCTGCTCGAGGGGCTGGTGCTGTTCGTCATCGTCTGGACCTACAGCGCGCGCCCGCGGCCCCGCTATGCGGTGTCGGGCGTGTTCGCCCTGGCCTACGGGGCGTTCCGGATCGTGGCCGAGTTCTTCCGCCAACCCGACGCGCAGTACGGCTACCTGGCGTTCGGCTGGCTCACGATGGGCATGGTGCTGAGCTTGCCGCTGCTCGCGGTGGGCGCGTGGCTGCTGTGGCGCTCGCGCCGGGCGCCGACGCTGGCCATGGCCTGATTCCCGCGCGGCTGCGAGCCGTCGCTCCCAAGACCGGATGCTTTCGATGCAGGCCTACCACGACCTCCTCGCCCACGTGATGGCGAACGGCGCGATCAAGACCGATCGCACCGGCACCGGCACGCGCAGCGTGTTCGGCGCGCAGATGCGCTTCGACCTCGCCGCCGGTTTCCCGCTCGTGACCACGAAGACCGTGCACTGGAAGTCCGTCGTGCACGAGCTGCTGTGGTTCCTGAAGGGCGAGACCAACATCGCCTACCTGAAAGCGAACAAGGTGCGCATCTGGGACGAATGGGCCGACCCCGACGGCGACCTCGGCCCGGTGTACGGCAAGCAGTGGCGGAGCTGGGCCGCCCCCGACGGTAAGGTGATCGACCAGATCAGCGACGTGATCGCGCAGATCCGCAGCAACCCCGATTCGCGCCGGCTGATCGTCAGCGCGTGGAACGTGGCGGACCTGCCGCGGATGGCGCTGATGCCCTGCCACGCGCTGTTCCAGTTCTACGTGGCCGACGGCAAGCTGAGCTGCCAGCTCTACCAGCGCTCGGCCGACCTGTTCCTCGGCGTGCCGTTCAACATCGCCAGCTACGCGCTGCTGACGCAGATGATCGCGCACTGCACCGACCTCGGCCTCGGTGAGTTCGTCTGGACCGGCGGCGACTGCCACATCTACTCGAACCACATCGAGCAGGTGAACGAGCAGCTGTCGCGGCAGCATCGCGCGCTGCCCACGGTGCGGCTGAACCCCGCGGTGCGCGACGTGCTCGCTTTCACGTTCGACGACATCGAGCTGGTCGGCTACGACCCGCACCCCGCCATCAAGGCGCCGGTGGCGGTGTGAGCGCGACACCCGGGAACAACGGCGCGGCGTCCGCGCCTGCCGTCGAGATCGCGCTGGTGGCGGCGCTTGATCGCGATTTCGCCATCGGCCGCGGCAACGCGCTGCCGTGGTCGCTGCCCGACGACCTGAAGCGCTTCAAGGCGCTGACGCTCGGCCACCCGATCCTGATGGGGCGCAAGACGGCGGAATCGCTGGGTCGCGCCCTTCCCGGGCGGCGCAATCTGGTGCTGACGCGCTCCGGGGTGGTGCCGTTCGAGGGCATGGAGGCCGTCGCGTCGATCGACGCCGCGCTGGCCATCGTCGCGGCGGCGGGGCCCGTCGCCTCGGCCGAAGATGCGCACGCAGCGGCGTCGCCGATGCCCGCGCTGATGGTGATCGGCGGCGGCGAGGTCTACGCGCAGGCGCTGCCGCTCGCGACGCGCCTGCATCTCACGTGGGTCGACACGCGCGTGGACGGCGCCGATGCGTGGTTCCCGCGCTTCGATGCGAGCGAGTGGACGATGACCGACAGCGAGGCGCGCGGCGCCGATGCGCGTCACGCGTTCGCGTTTCGTTTCGCCGACTACCGTCGAGCCTAGGGCTGATCTCGCGACAGGCGCTGGCGCATTGCCTCGCGCAGCACCGCCTCGCCGACGGGCGGCACATCGCCCACCCAGCCCGTGTCGTCTCCATCGAGCCTCAGGCGGTAGGTATTGCCCGCCATCTGGACGCGCAGCTCGTTGCGCAGCACCGGGTGGGCGTAGACCACCACATCGGCCGGTCGCGGCGCGGGACCGAGAAAGCGACCCTGCCAGTCGGTTCGGCAGTCTTCCCCCTCCAACAGCGCACGCAGCGAGGGGATCAAGTCCGTCTGCTGGAACGCACCGGGCGTGCGCCCGCCGTCGGCACCGACGCCGAGTGCGAACGCAGGCACCCGCGACGTCGAGCTTTCCCCGAAGCGCCGGACCTCGTCGCGCGTGATCGGCGTCATCGCGCGGTGGTCTCCCAACACCACCACCGTGCCGTCGGCCATGGCGCCGCGCGCCTCGAGCTCACTCAGCAGCCGGTCGACCGCCTCGTCCATGCGCTGCACTGCCGCAGCCTCGCCGGGCCGGTGGGGATCGTGCGGCTCGGCGTCGATGAACGGTGGATGCGTGCCGACGGTGAGCACCGTGGCCATCGCCGGGCGGTCCGGGCGCTCGTGGTCGTACCAGTGCAGGACGCGATCAACCAGGGCCCGGTCGCTCGCGGCGTCGAACGCGCCGCGCGGCCGGCCCGCATAGGCAGGGTGCTCGGCGCCCTCGATGCTCGCGATGCCAAGCTGACGAAGAACCGCCTCGCGATCGCCGAAATGCAGGGCACCCGAAGTGGCGAAGTGCGTGTGCCAGCCGCGCGAGGCCAGCCAGCGGTGGAAGTCGCCGTCCACCTCGCGAAAGGCCAGCGCACCCCAGGAGCGGTGGCTCGGAATCGGCACGGATCCATTGAGCAGTGCGATCAGCGCCGCCTCGGTCGAGTAGCTGTTGGCGACAAACTCGGGGAACCAGCGCCCGCGCTCCGCCCATCGGTCGAGTCGCGGCGTGCGGTCGCCAAGACCGGAAAACAGCCGGCTGTGATGCAACGACCAAGATTCCAGCACCACCACGATGATCGTTCGCGGCGCGGCACTCGCGACGAGCGGATGGCAATGGCGCGGCGGCTCCGGCAGCGCGCGGAGCGCGCCGGCCATTTCGTCGGAGTGGTGTCGAAGGCCGGAATCGAGGCGCTGAATGGCCACGACGTTGCCAACGACGGCTGCATCGAAGTAGCTGAAGCCCGGGGTGCGCAGTGCGCCCGCGGCCGCCGCGGCAGCGGCGAGCGACACCACTGCAGGCGCCAGGCTCGGGCGAAGGCGCCATCGACCGAACAGGGTGGCGGCGAGTCCAGCGAATGCGATTAGCAGCGCCGCGCCCGCGAGCGCGCCATGAGGGGTCTGCAGATAGGGTAGGGCGATATCGACGATCGCGCCCGTCTCGCGGCCGTACTGCCGCACGTCGGCCCACAGCAGCCGGTGCCCCAGCGTGGCGCTGAGCCCGATATCGACCGTGATGGCCACGAGCAGCGCGCCCAGCGCTGCGAAGACGATGACGCGCTGCACGCGCGTCCGCGCAGCGGGCGGATGCATCATCCAGCCCGACGCCGCGCACAGCGCCAGCGCGAGCGCCACGAGGGCGAGGTCGGCATGCAGCGCCATCGACACGAAGCACCCGGCGCAGTCGACGAACGCGGCGCGCTGGCGATCCAGGCCCGTGCCGCGCAGCAGGGAGAGTGCCAGCATTCCGGCAACCAGCATCGCGGGCGGCAGCAGGGACGGCACTGCGAACGCCCATGCGCGCTGGGCGGACGGCGCTTGGGACACGCTAGTCCTCTCCGCGGGGCGGTCCAACGACCACGCGCCCCGGCACCTGGTGCACGCGCGGCTCGGGGCCAAGCTCCAGCGCCGTGAGCTTCCCGCCCCACACCGCGCCGGTGTCGAGGCCGTGCACGCCGAGGCCCTGCATCAGGCCCAGCGTGCTCCAGTGGCCGAACACGATCGGCAGCTCGCGCTCGACGATGCCCGGCACCGAGAACCACGGGTACAGCCCGGCCTTCTGCGTGCCGGGGCGGCCCTTTTCCTCGAAGGCGATGCGGCCGGCGGTGGTGCAGTAGCGCATGCGCGTGAACACGTTGATGATCGCGCGCCAGCGGTCGACCCCCTCGAGCTTCGGCGACCAGTTCGGCTTGTCGCCGTACATGTTCTTCAGCAGACGCGTGCCGTTCTCGCCCTGCAGGCGCTGCTCGACTTCCTGCGCGCGCGCCTCGGCGATTTTGATCGTCCACTTCGGTGCCAAGCCGGCGTGCACCATCGCGAAGCCCAGCTCGCGGTCGACGTGCATCAGCTTCTGCGCGCGCAGCCAGTCCATCAGCAGCGGCGCGTCGTCGTCGAACAGCACGCGCTGCAGGTCGGGGTTCACGCGGCGCTGCTCGTCCGGGCGACGGCCCGAGATCGCGAGCAGCGACAGGTCGTGGTTGCCGAGCGTGACGACGATGCGCTCGCGGATCGAGTGCAGGAACTTCAGCGTTTCCAGCGACTGCCCGCCGCGGTTGACGAGGTCGCCGCAGAACCACAGGCGGTCGTTGGCCGGATCGAAGCGGATCGCGTCGAGCAGGCGCAGCAGCACGTCGTGGCAGCCCTGCAGGTCGCCGATCGCGTAGGTCGCCATCAGTGCAGCGTCCGCGGGATCGTCAGCGGGAAGGGCGCGATCTCGGCGTCGAACTCGGTGCCGTCGTCGGCGAGCATCTGGTAGCTGCCGCGCATCTGTCCGCAGAAGGTCTCCAGCACGGCCCCCGAGGTGTACTCGAACTCGCCGCCGGGTTTCAGCCACGGCTGTTGCCCGACGACGCCTTCGCCGGTCACTTCCTGCACCTTGCCGTTGGCGTCGGTGATGAGCCAGCGCCGCGACAGCAATCGCGCCGGGATATCCCCGGTATTCGCGATGCGGATGGTGTACGCGAACACGAAGCGGCCCTCGTCGGGTGCGCTCTGTTCGTCGAGGAAGCGGGTGGCGACGGCCACGGAGATCGCGTAGCGGGGGTTCGGCATGGCGCCGATTTTACAAAGGCGCATCGGCTTCCGGGGGTTGGATGCCGGCGTCGATGAGCTGGTTGGACAGCGTGACGTAAGCCTCGACCGGCACCGCTTCGGCGCGCGCGCCCGGGTCGATGCCGGCGGCGCGGATGGCGTCGGAATCGCAGACGGTGGAGAGCGAGTTGCGGAGCGTCTTGCGGCGCTGCGAAAACGCCGCGGCCACGGTGCGCGCGAAATGCGTGGCGTCCTTCACGCCAGCCTCGCCAGCGGGCCGCGGAACGAGGCGAACGACGGCCGAATCGACCTTGGGCGGCGGCGTGAATGCGCCGGGCGGCACGTCGAACAGCGGCGTCACCCGGCACACCGCCTGCAGCATCACCGAGAGCCGGCCGTAGGTCTTGCTGCCGGGCGCAGCGGCCATGCGGTCGACGACCTCCTTCTGCAGCATGAAGTGCATGTCGCGCACGGCCTCGGCGTGCTCCATCACGTGAAACAGGATGGGCGTCGAGATGTTGTAGGGCAGGTTGCCGACCAGGCGCAGCGGGCCTTCGACGTCGTGGCCGTGGCCGAGCTTGCCGAAATCGACCTTCAGCACGTCGCGATGGACGATGGTGAGCTTGCCGTGCTGCGCACCTTCGATGGTCAGCCCCTCGATGAGGTCTCGGTCGAACTCGATGACGGTGAGCTCGCCGTGCGCGCGCAGCAGCGGAAAGGTCAGCGCGCCGCCGCCGGGGCCGATCTCGACGATGAACTCGCCGGGCTTCGGGTTCACCGCGCGGATGATCTTGTCGACCACGCCGGGGCTCGACAGGAAATGCTGTCCGAGCTGCTTCTTGTGGCGGTGGGCGTCGAGGCTCATGGTCGGTGCGTCCGGTGTCGATGCGTGCGGCGCATCAGGGCGTCGCGCGCGGGGTCGCGCGGCGTCGGGCAAGGTCGGCGCACAGCGCGATGGCGTGCTGCAGGCTGGAGACGTCGGCCACGCCGTGGCCCGCGAGGTCGAGCGCGGTGCCGTGATCGACCGCCACGCGCGGGAAGGGCAGGCCGAGCGTGAGGTTCACCGCGTCCTCGAAGCCGGTGGCTTTCAGTACCGGCAGCCCTTGGTCGTGGTACATCGCGACCACCGCGTCGAAGGCGTCGCGCTGCTGCGGCAGGAAGGCGGTGTCGGCCGGCAGCGGGCCTTCGAGTGCAAGCCCTTCCGCGCGCAGGCGCTCCAGCACCGGGATGATGACGTCGATCTCCTCGCGTCCGAGCTCGCCGGACTCGCCGGCGTGCGGGTTCAGGCCCAGCACGCGCAGGCGCGGCCGCGCGATGCCGAACTGCTCGCGCAGGCTGCGTTCGGTGATGCGAAGCACGCGTTCGAGGCGCTCCGCGGTGATTGCCTCCGGCACCGCGCGCAGCGGCAGGTGGGTCGTCGCGAGCGCCACGCGCAGCCGTGGGTTGGCCAGCATCATCACCACGTCGCAGCCGGCGGTCTCGGCGAGCAGCTCGGTGACGCCGGTGAAGGGTTTTCCGGCGACGCGCACGCCGCCGCGCACCAAGGCGGCCTTGTGCACCGGGCCGGTGACGAGGCCATCGATGCTTCCGCTGAGCGCATCGGCCGCCGCGGCGCGCAGGGCGCCGACGACCGCGCCCGCGTTCGCCGGATCGGCGTGGCCGAAGCGCGAAGGCGCGGCGTTGCGGTGTTCGACCAGCAGGAGCTCTCCGACGGCCGACGGCGACGCCGACGCGTCATCAGGCTGATCGGGCGACGACGCGCTGACGGCATCGGCTTCGACGGACCGCAGCCGCAGCGGCATCCCCAGCGCGTGCGCGGCGGCGAGTAGGGTGTCGCCGTCGCCGTAGGCCACCAGCCGCGCGGGCTGCGCGACCTGCGCGATGCGGACGCAGAGTTCTGGGCCGACGCCGGCCGGCTCGCCGGGGATCAGCGCGAGCCGGGGCGCGGGAGGCATCGGGTCAGGCGCCGAGGCGCGACTCGACGTAGGCGTCGGCGCGGAGCTGGCGCAGGAAGCGCTCGAACTCGTCCTGCGCCTTGCGCTCGCCGATCAGCTGGCGCGCGCGCTGGCGGCGGTTCTCTTCGGTCACGTCCTGCTGGCGCTGCGCCACCCGCCGGATCACGTGCCAGCCCGCCTCGGTGCGGAACGGTGCCGAGAGCTGGCCATCGCCGAGCGCCTGCACCTGCGCGCCGACCTCCGTTCCGAACGCCTCGGCCGTGAACCAGTCAAGGCGTCCGCCGCGGTTGCGGCTGAAGGTGTCGTCGGAGTGTTCGCGGGCGATCGCGGCGAAATCCTCGCCGGCCTCGATGCGCGCGCGCAGCTCGTCGATCTTCCGGCGCGCCGCTTCGTCGCCGACGATCTCGGTCACGGCGACGAGCAGGTGGTCGGCCTGGAACTCGGCCACCGTCTGCGGCCCGGCGTTGCGCTTTTCCACGAGTTGGACCATCTGGAAGCCGCTCGGCCCCCGGATCGGCGCGGTGTACTGCCCCGGCTGCAGGCCGCTGATCAGCTCGGCGAAGCGGGCCGGGATGGCGCTCGCCTCGCGCCAGCCGAGGTCACCGCCTTCGAGCGCGTTGCGGTCGTCGGAGTAGCGGATGGCCGCGGCGCGGAAATCCATCTCGCCGCGGTCGAGCAGCGCCTGGATGCCGGTGATCTTCTGCTGGGCGGTGGCGACCTGCTCGGGCGTCGCGCCGTCGGGAAGCGCCACGAGGATGTTGGCGAGGCGGAACTCCACGCCGTCGAGCTCGCGCTGTGCGAGGAGCTGATCCACCTCGGTCTCGCTGACGACCACCCGGCTCTGCACGACGCGCTGCTGCAGGCGGCGCATCTGCAGCTCCTCGCGGACGCTGCGCCGGTACTCGTCGAAGGACAGGCCCTGCGACTCGATCTGCGCGCGCATCTGCTCGAGGGTCGCGCCCGACCGCTGGGCGATGCCCTGGATGGCCTGGTTCAACTCGGTGTCGCCGATGCGGATGCCCGTCCCCTCGGCGCGCGCGACCTGCAGCCGCATCAGCACGAGGCGATCGAGCACCTGGCGCTCGAGCACGTTGTCCGGCGGAAGCTGGTCTTCGCGGCCGCGGTACTGCGCGCGCACGTTGGCCAGGGCGCGGTCGAGCTCGGAGCGGAGGATGACGTCCTCGTCGACGACGGCGACGATGCTGTCGATGGCGCCGGATGGCGCGCCGGGGCCGGCCAGCAGCTGCGCCGGGACGGCGGGTGCGACGAGGGCGAGGGTGGCGGCGATCAGGCCGGCGATCAGGGGCTTGGACATTCGGGCAGAAACGCTTTCAGGGCGCGCCACGGCGCGGGATCACGGCGAGTAGCCGAGGATAGCATCCGACAACAGCCGCTCTGAATCGCGGCCGAAGCTGCCGATGCCGTTCAGCTCGATCTCGACGTAAAGGCCCGTGTTGCGACCGCCGTCGACGTCGCGGATGAAGTCCCTCGCCAGCACGCGCACGGCGACGCAGCAGCTGCGCCACTCGACGCCGCCGAGCGCTTCCAGCGTGCGTCGATCGCGCACCGACCACGCCCAGCGCCCCACCGCGCGCCAGTTCGCGTCGATCGGCGCCGTGAACGACACGTCGGTGAGCTCGACGAGGTCCTTGCGGTAGCGGTAGCTGGCGTTCACGACGCCGCGGTCGGCGAAGCGCCACTGGCTGCGCAGCGCCGACAGCTCGGTGCCGCGTCCGTCGGCCGGGTTCCACTGCTGCGCCACCGAGACGCTCCACGCGTCGCTCACGCGCCAGTCCAACTCGCCGACGTAGGCCGAACCGTCGTCCGTCGTGGGCAGTTCGCCCGGCAGCCGGACGCGCGGCGCGTCGATGTACTGGATGCGCCCGAGGCTGGCCGACAGGCGCTCGCGGCCATCGTCGGCGTCGAGCAGCCGGGTGGTGACCGCCAGCGTGGCCTGGTTGGCGTCGCCCTGCCGGTCGGCGCCCGCGTAGCGGTTCGGGCGGAAGAGCCCGGGCCAGCTGAAGGTCAGCGGCTGCGTGTCGAACAGCGGCAGATCGTCCTGCTCGCGGAACGGCACGCGCAGGTAGTACAGCCGCGGCTCGAGCGTCTGCACGTAGTCGCCGCCGAACAGCCGGGCTTCGCGCTCGAACAGCAGGCCCATGTCGATGCTGCCGATCGGCACGCTGCGGCTCGGGCTGCGCGCGCGCAGCGGACGGGCCGGATCGCGGTCGAGCGCGTAGTTCGTCTGCCGGAAGGCGATCTCGGGGTTGACGAACCAGCTGGCGCCGCCGAAGGACATCCGCACCGTCGGCCGGAGGTCGACGCGGCGCCCGCCGGGACGCTCGTCGCCGTCGAAGCGCACGGCCTCGGCGTCGATGCCGGCATCGAGCCAGGGCAGCAGGGGCTGCAGCCACTGCCCGCGCAGGCGCGGCAGCCGGGCGAACGGTTCGCTGCCGGGGGCGATGGCCGGGTTGGCGATCTCCCAGCGCTCCATCGACAGGCTGGTGCTCCACGTCCGCCCCCGGCCGGCGAGGGCCAGGCTGCTGTCGAGCAGGTTTAGCGCGTTGAAGCCGATGTTGCCGCCGAAGTCCAGCAGGTACGCCGGGTCGCTGACGTCCTGCACGTTGGCGGTGGCCACCCAGTTCGGCGACAGCGCGCTGACGTTGCGCCAGCGGAAGAAGTGCCGGTTGCGCCCCGCGATGTCGTCGTCGTACAGGAATTCGGCGTCGACCTGTCCCTCGCTGCGCGCGGTCAGGTAGCGGAACTCGCCGCCGAGCATCAGGCCCCGCTTGGACATCCAGCGCGGCGTCAGCGTGGCGTCTAGGTTCGGCGCCAGGTTCAGGTAGATCGGCTGGGCGTAGTCGAAGCCCAGCTCGTCGTTGATCCCGATGTTCGGTGCCAAAAGGCCGCTGCGGCGCGCGCGGGTGGTCGGGAAACTGATCCACGGCAGCCACAGCACCGGCACGTCGCCGATCCGCACGGTCGCGTTCTGCGCCACGCCGCGCTGCCGCTCGTCGTCGATCTCGATGGTTTCCGCGTCGAACGCCCACTGCCGCTGGTCGGGCGGGCAGGTGGAGAACACCGCGTCGGTGAGCGTGCCCGTGCGGCCCTCGCGCACGGCGCTGGCCGCGGTGCCGTTGCCGCCGGAGCCGTCGACGAGGACGTATTCGACGTCGCGCAGCTCCACGCGCTCGTCGTCGCCGCCGGCGCTGCCGCGGGCGGTGGCCGCGCGCAGCCGCAGGCCGTCGTCCTCGAAGCGGAGCGGCCCCGGGCTCGACCACGTCGCCTCGTCGTGCCGGTACTCGAGAACCTCGGTGCCCAGCCACTGGTCGGCGCGGTTCAGCTCGACGCGCCCGCGGAAGGTGGTGACGTCCTCGGCGGAGACGTCGAGCGTATCGGCATCGATCGTGGCCGGCGCGGTCGCGCGGGCCGTCCGGTCGGCCGCGGGCGGCGCGCCGCGGAACGGCCCGAAGGCCTCGGGCGCGCGGCAAAGGGCCCATGGCTCCGCGGCCGGGGGCGAGGCGAGGGCGCGGGCCGGCACGGCCAGCGCCAGCGCGAGCCCGAGGGCGAGGGGGTGCAGGATCGGTCGCGGCACGGACGGGCCTCTCACGTCGAGGGCGCCAAGCTTGGCGGAATTCGCCGTCCGCCGGGAGCCCCACGGTCCCCGCGTGCGACGTCCGAGCCCTCGGAGAGCCGCCCGATGACCGATCCCACCCGCAAGTCCGACGCCGAGTGGCGCGCCGCGCTGACGCCCGAGCAGTACGCCATCTGCCGCTGTTCGGCCACCGAGCCCCCGTTCTCGGGGGCGTTCTGGGACCACCACGCCGACGGCGTCTACAGCTGCGTGGCCTGCGGCGCGGCGCTGTTCGATTCGGCCGCGAAATACGACTCCGGCAGCGGCTGGCCGAGCTACTGGCAGCCGGTGGCGCGCGAGGCCGTCGCGATGAAGCCCGATGATTCGCACGGCATGCGCCGCATCGAGGTGTGCTGCGCGTCGTGCGAATCGCACCTCGGGCACGTCTTTCCCGACGGCCCGAAGCCGACCGGGCTGCGCTACTGCATCAATTCGGCGGCGCTGCGCTTCGACCCGCGCTGAGTCCGCGGCCTTCCGGCGTCCTCAGGCCGCCATCAGCCCGCGCAGGTGCGCGACGCTGCACTCGCGCAGCGCGGTCAGGCTGTAGCCGCCTTCCAGCACCGACACGAGCCTTCCGCCGCAGTGGCGCGCGGCGAGGTCGGCCAGCTCGGCCGACAGCCAGCGGTAGTCCTCGGGCCCGAGTTCGAGGTCGGCGAGGGGATCGAGGCGGTGGCCGTCGAAGCCCGCCGAAACCAGCACGAGCTGCGGGCGGAACGCGTCGAGGGCCGGCAGCAGGCGCGCGCGCCAGGCGTCCCGGAACGCCGCGCTGCCGCTGCGCGGCGGCAGCGGCGCGTTGACCACGTTGCCGACGCCGACATCGCCCTCGAGGCCGGTGCCGGGGTAGAGCGGGTTCTGGTGCGAGCTGACGTACTGCACGCGCGGCTCGGTGGCGAAGATCGCCTCGGTGCCGTTGCCGTGGTGCACGTCGAAATCGACGACCGCCACGCGCGTGAGGCCGTGCGCGTGAACGGCGTGCGCGGCGCCGATGGCGATGCCGTTGAGCAGGCAGAAGCCCATCGCGGTGTCGGCGGTGGCGTGGTGGCCGGGCGGTCGCACCGCGCAAAACGCCCGCTGGACTTCGTTCGCCAACACCGCGTCGACCGCCGCGATGACGGCGCCGGCGGCGCGGCGTGCGGCTTCGGGCGAGGCCGGCGACATCGCGGTGTCCTCGTCGAGCCGCAGCGAGGCGCGCTCATCGAAGCGCGCGTCGAAGATGGCGTCGACCAGCGCCTGCGTGTGCACGCGCGTCGCCGCCTCCCGGCTTGCCATCGGGGCCTCGTGCCAGTCCAGCGCCGGGAAGGCCGCGCGCAGCGATTCCGTCACCGCCCGGAGCCGCGCCGGGCATTCCGGGTGGCCCGGCCCGGGCTGGTGGTCGAGGCAGGCCGGGTGCGTGTAGACGCGCATCAGCGCCGGCGTTCGTGGTTCCAGAGCACTTCGCCGTGGCCGCTGGCGCGGGCCAGCACGCGGCAGAGCACGAACAGCAGGTCGGAGAGGCGGTTGAGATAGCGGATCGCCTCGGGGCGCACGGCGTCGTGGTGCGACAGCGTCACCACCTCGCGCTCGGCGCGGCGCGTGATGGTGCGCGCCAGATGCGCCTGCGCCGCCGCCATGCCGCCGCCCGGCAGGATGAAGTCCTTCAGCGGCGGCAGGTCGGCATTGAAGCGGTCGAGGGTGTCCTCGAGCTTCTGGATGTCGGCGTCGAAGATGGCCGCATGGCCCGGGATGCAGAGCTCGCCGCCGAGGTCGAAGAGTTGGTGCTGCACCGCCACCAGCACCTCGCGGATCTCCGCCGGGATGTCGCAGGCGAGCACGATGCCGATGGCGCTGTTGGCCTCGTCGACGGTGCCGTACGCGGTGACGCGCGCCGAGTCCTTCGACACGCGCGCGCCGTCGCCAAGTCCGGTGCTGCCGTCGTCGCCGGTGCGGGTGTAAATCTTGGAGAGGCGATTGCCCACGGGGCGGTCTCGGAGTCGGTGAGAGAGTCTCGCGCTTCGGGCGTCGTTGCGCCGTCAGGCCGGCATCGGCGCGGCGCGGCGGCCGAGCAGCGCGTGCGCGGCCACGTGCGCCAGCGCGAACACCCCGGCGTATCCCGCAGCGACCTGCGCGTAGGCGGGCAGCCAGTCGGTGAAGTTCTTCCACCACCCGGCGAGCGTGGGCTCGGCGACGCTGCCGCCCAGCCAGTAGAAGCCGCCCTGCGCGAGCAGGTGGCAGGCCACGACCCCCACCACAAGCGCCGGCACGAAGCGCGCGAGCAGCGCCCAGTTCGGCGTCGCGCCGCGCGCCGTGGTCCAGCGGCCGGCCGCCAGCAGCGCGGCATGCGCGGGCAGCAGGAGCCAGTAGCCCGGCGAGACGCAGTAGTGCGCCCAGAAATCGATGCCCGCTGCGCTGATGACGGCGTAATCGATGCCGACGGCCAGCGCCATCAGGGCGGGGAAGACCCAGCGGTGGTGTCCCGCCAGCCACGCGCCGGCGGCGAAGAACACCGCCCACGACGCGTCCGGCAGCGCGCCGAAATGGTGCACCCGCGTCGCGGCCATGACGAGGGCGAGGCCAGCAAACGCGGCGAGCGCGGGGCGGAGGGCAAGGCGCATGGGAAGGGGTCGGGAGCGGATGCGAGGGGCGTGAGTCTAGCCGATGGGTCCCCGACGCGGCAGCGTGGCCCGCCCCCGACGACAGCGCGCCGACGCCGGACGGCGTGAGCCGGCGTATCCTCCGCGCCGATGGACGAGCGCGATTTCGACGTGGTGATCGTGGGCGGCGGGCTGGTGGGCGCAAGCCTCGCCTGCGCCCTCGCGCCGCTGGCGCTTGACGTGGCGCTCGTCGACGCGTCGGCGCCCCCGGAACACGCCGGCGACCCGCGGAAGCTCGCGCTGGCTGCCGCCAGCGTGAACGCGCTGACGGCCCTGGGCGTGCTGCTGCGTCTGGCCACGGCGCCGACGCCGATCCGCCGCGTCGAGGTCAGCCGCAGCGGCGACTTCGGCCGCCTCGCCATCGACGCCGCCGAGTTCGGTCGCGACGCGTTCGGCGCGGTGGTGCTCGCCGGTGACCTCGGCGCGGCGCTGCTGCGCGCCCTCGACGCGCTGCCCGCGCTGGTGCGCGCCCGCGGCAAGGCCGAGGCCATCGGCGCGCCGGACGCCGGCGGCGACCGGCGTCCGCTTCGGGTGGCGTACGACGACGGCCGCGTCGCCACGTGGCGCGCGCGCCTCGTGGTGGCGGCCGACGGCGCCGGATCGCCGCTCCGGGCGGCCGCGGGCATCGGCACCGACGCGCACGACTACGGCCAGACCCTGCTGGTGGCCTCGGCGCGTCTTGGCGCGGCCGAACCGGGCACGGCGTACGAACGCCTCACCGACGACGGTCCCTGTGCGCTGCTGCCCATGGCCGGGGGGCGCCACGGCGCGCTGCTGGGTGTGGCCCGCGCCGCCGCGGATGCGGCGATGTCGCTCGATGACGCGGATTTCGCCGCGCTGCTGCAGCAGCGCTTCGGCTGGCGCGCGGGGCGCGTGCTCGACGTCGGGCCGCGCAGCGCGTGGCCGCTGGCGCGCGTGGTGGCCGAACGGCTGACCGCGCACCGGCTGGCGCTGGTGGGCAACGCGGCGCAGTCGATCCATCCGATCGGGGCCCAGGGTTTCAACCTTGGGCTGCGCGATGCGCTGAGCCTCGCCGATGCCATCGCCGATGCCGCTCCCCGCGCCGATCCCGGCGCCGCGACCGTGCTCGACGACTATGCGGCCCGCCGCACCGACGACCGCGCCCGCACGCTCGCCTTCAGCGACGGGCTGGCGCGGATCACCGCGCCGTCGTCGCCGCTGCACCGGCTGGGGCGCAGCCTCGGCTTCGCCGTCCTGAACCTCGACGCGGCGCTGCGCGCGGAGTTCGCGGCCGGCGCCATGGGCTTCCGCGGTCGCGTGCCGCGTCTCGCGCGGGAACCGGCATGAGCGCCGTGCGATCGCCCCGGATCGACGTCGACGCGCTGGTGGTGGGCGGCGGCATCGTCGGAAGCGCGCTGGCGCTCGGCCTGCGCCAGCGCGGCCTCGACGTGCAGGTGGTCGACACCGCGCCGCCGGCGGCGTGGCGCCCCGACGCGCCGGACCTGCGCGTGTACGCCATCGCCGCCGATGTCCGCGCGCTGCTGGCGCGACTCGACGTTTGGTCGGTCGCGCGCGAGCGGCGCGTCTCGCCGTACTCGACGATGCAGGTCTGGGATGCGGCCGGCGGCGGGACGCTGCGGATCGAAGCGGACGCGCTCGGCGTGCCGCAGCTCGGCCACATCGTCGAGGATGCCCTGCTGGCCGAGGTGCTGCAGGCGGCCGGCGAGCGTGCCGGCGTGCGCCTGGAGCGCGGCGCGGCCTTCGAAGCGCTCGAGCCATCCGACGCCGGATCGGAGGCGGTGGTCGCCCAGCTGGGCGATGGGCGACGCCTTCGGGCGCGCTGGCTGTTCGGTGCCGACGGCGCGCGCTCGACCGTGCGCGCCGCTGCCGGCATCGGCGTCGAAGCCCGCGACTACGGGGCGTGCGGGCTCGTCGCGTTCGTGCGCAGCGAGCGGCCGCATGCCGCCACCGCGTGGCAGCGCTTCCTGCCCACCGGCCCACTGGCGCTGCTGCCTTGCGCCGACGGCCGCGTGTCGATCGTGTGGTCGCTGCCCGACGCCGAGGCGCGACGGCTGCGCGACGCCCCGGTGGACCGGTTCGACGCCGAGCTCACGCGCGCCGCTGACCGCGTGCTGGGCGCCCTGTCGCTCGACGGCGAGCGCCGCCTGTTCCCGCTTTCCCGGCAGCTCGCCGCGTCGATGGCGAACGGTCGCGTGGCGCTGCTCGGCGACGCCGCCCATGTGGTGCATCCGCTGGCTGGGCAGGGCCTGAACCTCGGGCTGCGCGACGTCGGCGCGCTGCTTGATGCGATCGACGCGGTAGAGGCCGACGGCGCAGGCCGGGCGCGCGGCGACTGGCTGACGCCGGCGCGGGTGGCGCGCTGGGCGCGCGAGCGCGGCAGCGAGAATGCGCTGGCCGCGCGAACGTTCGAGGCCATCCATCGCCTCTACATCACCGACGCACCGCTGCCGATGGCGCTGCGCGGCGCCGCGCTCGGCGCGGCCAACCTGCCGCCGATCCGGCGGCTGCTGTGGCGCGCCGCCGCGGGGCTGGCGTGAGCGCGGCGGCCCAGACCGAGAAGACCGGCGCGGGCTTCCGCCGCGAGGCCCTGCTCGCGGCGCAGGCGATGACGTGGCGGGCGGTCAACGAGATCGGCCGCCGCGTCGTGCCCGGCACGCGCGAGAGCGAAGCCAAGGCGATCGCGCACGCCGTTCTGGTCGAACTCGGCCATGACCGCCGTTGGCACCCCAACATCGTGCGCGTCGGGGCGAACACGCGGTTGATGTGGAAGGAGCCGTCGCCGGACGACCCGGTCCTCGGCGAGCACGACCTGTTCTTCGTCGACCTCGGGCCGGTCTTCGACGGCCACGAGGGCGATGCGGGCACGACCTTCGTGGTGGGCGACGACGCCGAGATGCGCGCCTGCGCCGAGGCTTGCCGCGCGCTCTGGGACCGCGTCGCCGATGCGTGGCGCGAGCTGCGCCCGAGCGGCCGGGCGCTCTACGCCTTCGCGAAGCAGGAGGCCGAGGCGATGGGCTGGGTGTTCAACCACCACGTCAAGGGCCACCGCGTCGGCGACTTCCCGCACGCCGTCCACCAGACGCCGGAGCTGGGCGCCGTCTCGCACGTGCCGGCCGACGGCCTGTGGATCCTCGAGATCCAGATCCGCCACCCGTCGAAGCCGTTCGGCGCGTTCCACGAAGACCTGCTGGTGGGTTGAGCGCCGGCGGCGCGGCGCGGCTCCGGGCGCCGCGCGATTCAGCGCCGCGCGAAGACCGTGATCTCTTCGCGGTCGTGGTAGAGCTGCCTCGCGCGCAGGGCCTTCAGCTCGCCCGCCTGCTGGCGGAACAGGTCGAGGCACAGCACCGTCTCGTCCCAGCGCTTCTTCATCGGCAGCTTCAGGTTGAAGATCGCGCTGCGGCACCAGCCCTCGCGGAACCATTCGGCCATGCGTTCGGCGACGCGGCGCGGCTGCTCGACCATGTCGCAGACCATCCAGTCGAGCGGGCGCGCCGGCTGCCACTTGAAGCCGTCGGCGCGCAGGTGCTCGACCTGCGGATGCCCCGCCACGGGCTCCTTCAGCGGGCCGTTGTCGACCGCGGTGACGCGCAGGCCCGCGCGCACCAGCACCCAGGTCCAGCCGCCCGGCGCCGCGCCCAGGTCGGCGCCGCGCAGGCCCTCGCGCAGCAGCTGCGCGCGCTCGTCGCCGGTGAGCAGCGTGTGGATCGCCTCGTCGAGCTTGGCCGCGCTGCGGCTCGGTGCGTTCGGCGGCTGGCGCAGGCGCGGAATGCCGCCAGGCCACGGGCTGCTGTCCCCGGCGCGCGACAGCGCCAGATCCATCCGCGTGCCCGAGTGCAGCAGCACGTGCAGGCGCGGCTTGCGGGCGTCGGGCTTGTCGGTGAGCCAGCCGGGCTTGCGCAGCGCCGGGCGCAGCGCGTTGCCGAAGCCGCGCGCCAAGCCGGCGAGCTCGCGGCCCGCGTCGCTGTCGCTGTGCTCGACGACGAGGTCGCCGAAGCGGAGTGCGCCGGCAGCGGAGGCACCCGCGACGAGCGAATCGCGCGACGCTTCGAGTGCCGCCAGCAGCGGCGTGATGCGGTCCTTCGGGTCGAGCGCGTCGAGCTCCGCGAAGCCGAGCAGCTTCTGCCGCGCGAAGATCAGGTCATCGAACGCGAGCTGGCGTTCGAGCATCGGCGCCGACGTGCAGACGTAGCGAACGACGCCCGTGTTGCGCTCGGTGACGGCGTGGCCCCAGTGGTCGCGCTCGGCGGCGCGCGCGCTGAGCTCGGCGGCGAGCTCGGGCTCGAAGCCCGGCCGGCAGTAGGCGAGCAGGGCGGGCCCGCGTTTCGTCGTGGTGATCGCGATGGACAAGATTCGGCTCAGTAGACCTTGCCGAACCGACCGTATTCGGCGAGCACCGCGCAGGCCTCGTCGCGGCGCAGGTCGTTGAGGACCTCGATGCCGCGCTTGGCCAGCTCGCCTTTCCAATCCGCGGGCAGCGGGCCTTCGTCAAAGCCGGCGAGCCGCTCGACGTCGTCGGCGCGCGCGCCGATCAGCAGGCGGTCGATGCCGGCCCAGACGCTGGCGCCGTAGCACATGCAGCAAGGCTGCGAGGACGTCGCGAGCGTGATCGGGCCGCGCTCGGCGTTCAGCCGGAACTGCTGCACGCGCTGCTGGCTGGTGGCGAAGGCCATCATCTCGGCGTGCGCGATCGACGTGCTGTGCGGCACCACGCGGTTCACGCCCACGCCGATCAGCCGGCCTTCGGGCGAAAAGATCGCCGCGCCGAACGGGCCGCCGCTGCCGTGCTGAACGTTCAGCGCGGAGAGCTTGATCGCGAGCGCCATCTTCGCGTCGTCGCTGCCGTAGTCTGCCGCGGCGTCGACGGCCTCGTGCACCCAGGCCGGCAGCGTCAGGTGCACCTGCGCGTAGAGCATCAGCGCACCGGGCCTTCGCCGTCGCCGAGGGCGGCGCAGCGGCCGTCGACGCACTGGCAGCCGGTGATGTCGCGGAAGCCGCAGACCGACATCAGGTCGTTCTTCGCGCACTCGGCCTGGACCTGTTCGGGGAAGGTCGGGCTGTCCCTGTTGACGCAGGCGGGGTAGTAGCCGCAGCAGCTGCCGACGTTCTTGACCGCGCAGTCGGCGTCGGTGGTGCAGGCGTCATCCACCGTGCCGGGCGCGCTGCCTGCGGGCGCAGGCCCCGCATCGCCCGCTGGTTGCGCGATCAGCGGCTTGCCGGTGGCGTCGGTGGCCGGCGGCGTCGCGCCCGACGCGACGGTGTCCGGCGGGGGTGGGGCGGTGCCGGTGGCGAGGGCAGGGTCGGTCGCGCCACCGCTGCCGGCACCGCGATCACCCGCGCCGTTCGCCATGCAGCCGGCCAGCGGCAGCGCGATCAGCAGGGCGAGGGACGCGGCGCGCAGCGCCGCGAGCGGCGAGCGCGTTGACGGACGGGGGATGAGGCGCATGGCGTTCTCCGATCGGCTTGGGGCAGCGCATTGAACGCGGCGGCGTGGGCGTTGGGGT
>ERZ1066122.1146-NODE-1146-length-22836-cov-16.776480_pt1 | contig 22836 bp, 20 predicted proteins | sample MGYA00382769_ERZ1066122 | MGnify/ENA primary metagenome ERZ1066122 (study PRJEB33369, sample SAMEA5778352) | biofilm metagenome | biome: Industrial cooling water; feature: Water cooling tower basin; material: Biofilm | place: United Arab Emirates | collected... | reverse complement strand
CGCGTTCTTCGACCCCTACGGCAACGCCGCGCACTGCGCGCTGGAGTTCGACGTGGTCGGCGAGGACGTGCTGATCACCGGCGCCGGCCCGATCGGCATCATCGCCGCGGGCATCTGCAAGCACATCGGCGCGCGCAACGTGGTGGTCACCGACGTCAACGACTACCGCCTCAAGCTCGCCGCCGACATGGGCGCCACCCGCGTGGTGAACGTGTCCAAGCAGTCGCTCAAGGACGTGATGAAGGACCTGCACATGGAGGGCTTCGACGTGGCCCTGGAGATGAGCGGCAACCCGCACGCCTTCAACGACATGCTCGACTGCATGTACAACGGCGGCAAGGTCGCCCTGCTCGGCATCCTGCCCAACGGCGCCGGCATCAACTGGGACAAGGTGATCTTCAAGGGCCTGGTGCTGCACGGCATCTACGGCCGCAAGATGTACGAGACCTGGTACAAGATGACCCAGCTGGTGCAGTCGGGCTTCCCGCTGCAGAAGGTGCTGACGCACCAGGTGCACATCGACGATTTCCAGAAGGGCTTCGACCTGATGGAGACCGGCCAGTGCGGCAAGGTGGTCTGCAGCTGGGGCTGAACCCGCGCGGGCTTCCGGAAAGGGAAAGGGGCGCCTCGCGGCGCCCCTTTTTCCTGCGCGAACGGGGCGGTCAGCCGCCGATCGAGAAGGTCAGCACGATGCGGTCGTCGGCGGCGTCGCCGAAGTTGAAGTCGCCCTCGCTGTCGGTGTCGTAGTAGCCGATCGCGGCGTTCACCGGGCCGAAGTCGCGGTTGATGCCGACCGACCAGTCCATGTAGTCCTCGATGCCGGTGCTGTTGCCGAAGATGCCCTTGCCCAGGCTGACGTCGAGGCCGATGCCGTTGCCCATGTCCCAGCTGCCGGCGGCGCCGAAGTAGTGGCCCTTGGCGCCGAGCGCGTACACGTCGTTGGTGTAGCCGTACGAGAAGGTCAGGGTCTCGTCCCAGCTCAGGCTCGTGATCAGCTCGTTGTAGTCGCTGTTGCCGAAGTCGTTGTCTTCGCCGATGTAGTTGTAGCGCACCAGCTGCACGTCGAAGTTCCAGCTGCTGTTGAGGTCGGTGTTCCAGCCGATGTAGGTGTCGATCTCGAGGTCGGGGCCGCCGTCGCCGAAGTCGACGTTCGAGCCCCAGACGCCGGCGTAGAAGCCCGAGTCGAAGTTGAGGTCGGCGCCGAGCTGCAGGGCCGGCTCCTCGTCGGTCTGCGACACGCCGCGGAAGACGTAGTCGCTGGTGAGGGCGGCGTTCCAGCTGTAGATGGACGACTCGTCCTCGGCGGGGGCGGCTTCCTCGCCCATCTCGTCCTGGGCGGAGGCCAGCATCGGCAGCGCGATCAGCGCGGCGGCGAGCGCAAGCGAAAGCTTCTTGTGGTTCATCGGGAGGTCCTCTGTTTTCCTGAGGCTAAGTGCAACGGGGTTGTCTTCTTTTGTTGCCGTGCCGTCCGTTTCGAATACCCGGCCGGGGTGTTGAAAATATTGGCCGCAGTGTCTCCCAGCCCGGCGGGACAGGCATGCCGCGATGCAGCATAGCGCCGCCCCGCGCCCCGGTCGACGCCCCGCCGGGGTCAGGTTCGGAACCTGACCCCGGCGGGGCCTGACGGGGGCCGGGCCGAATCCGGATAATGGCGCCCTTCCCTGCCCGACGAGCTTCCCGACCATGTCCGACGCCGCCCTCGCCCGCTACGCCGCCGAACTCGACGCGATCCGCGCCCAGGGGCTGTTCAAGGCCGAACGCATCATCACCGGCCCGCAGTCGGCCGAGATCACCCTGGCCGACGGCCGCACGGTGCTGAACTTCTGCGCCAACAACTACCTGGGCCTGGCCGACAGCCCCGAGGTGATCGCCGCCGCCAAGGACGCGCTGGACACCCACGGCTTCGGCATGGCCTCGGTGCGCTTCATCTGCGGCACCCAGGACCTGCACAAGGAACTCGAGGCCAGGATCGCCGACTTCTTCGGCAAGCAGGACACCATCCTCTACGCCGCCTGCTTCGACGCCAACGGCGGCCTGTTCGAGCCGCTGCTGGGCGAGGAGGACGCGATCATCTCCGACGCCCTCAACCATGCCTCGATCATCGACGGCGTGCGCCTGTGCAAGGCCAGGCGCTACCGCTACGCCAACTGCGACATGGCCGACCTCGAGAAGCAGCTGCAGCAGGCCCGGGCCGACGGCGCGCGGACGATCATGATCACCACCGACGGCGTGTTCTCGATGGACGGCTTCATCGCGCCGCTGGACGAGATCGTGGCGCTGGCCCGAAAGTACGACGCGCTGGTGCACATCGACGAATGCCACGCCACCGGCTTCCTGGGCGACACCGGCCGCGGCAGCGCCGAGGTCAAGGGCGTGCTGGACGGCATCGACATCATCACCGGCACCCTGGGCAAGGCGCTGGGTGGCGCGCTGGGCGGCTTCACCACCGGCCGCGCCGAGGTGATCGAACTGCTGCGCCAGCGCTCGCGCCCCTACCTGTTCTCGAACTCGCTGCCGCCGCACGTGGTGGCCGCGGGCACCAAGGTGTTCGACATGCTGGCCGCCGCCGGCGACCTGCGCGAACGGCTGAAGGCCAACACCGCGTACTTCCGCGAGCGGATGACCGCCGCCGGCTTCGAACTCAAGCCGGGCGTGCACCCGATCGTGCCGGTGATGCTCTACGACGCGCCGCTGGCGCAGAAGTTCGCCCAGCGCCTGCTCGAGGAGGGCATCTACGCGATCGGCTTCTTCTTCCCGGTGGTGCCCAAGGGCCAGGCCCGCATCCGCACCCAGATGAGCGCGGCGCACACCCGCGAGCACCTCGACCGCGCCATCGCCGCGTTCACCAAGGTCGGCCGCGAACTCGGCGTCATCAGCGGCTGAGCAGGAGCGGGGTCAGGTTCCGAACCTGACCCCGATTCAAGCGCGAAGGCGTGCCAGGGTCAGGGCGTCGACGAAGGCGCCGTCGCGGAAGGCGAAGTCGCGATGCCGGCCTTCCTCGACGAAGCCGTGGCGGGTGTAGAGGGCGATGCCGGCGGCGTTGTCGGCGTAGACCTGAAGTTCGAGCCGGCGCAGCTGCAGCCAGCGGTCGGCCAGGTCGATGGCCGCCGCGAGCAGCGCGGTGCCGACGCCGCGGCCCTGCCAGTCGTCGCGCACGCCCATGCCAATGTCGCCGACGTGGCGCCGGCGCGGGTTCGTGCCGACGTACAGGCCCAACTGGCCCACCACCTCGTCGCCGGCGCAGGCCAGCAACACGTGGGCATTGGGATCGACGGCCTGAAGGCGCTGCCGCCAGAGGTCCAGCGACGGGAACGGCAGCTGCAAGGTGCCGGCCTGGGCGCGCGGCGCGGCGTAGATGGCCTGTACGGCCGCGAAGTCGTCCGGTTCGGCGCGACGGAGGGTGATCGGTGGCGTCATGGCGGCATCCCGGGGGCAAGGTCGGACATCGATCGAACCCGAACGTCTCTTTCCGGCGGGGTCAGGTTTCGAACCTGACCCCGCTCAGTCGATGGCGGGCGGGGCGAGTGCCGATACTTCCGCAGGCGTGAGCTCGCGCCAAGCCCCCTTGGGCAGGTCGCCCAGCGCGACGCCGCCGATCGCAACCCGCACGAGGCGCAACACGCCCAGTCCGTGGGCCGCCAACAGGCGGCGGATCTGGCGGTTGCGGCCCTCGTCCAGCACGATCTCGAGCCAGGCGTTGCGGGTGCCGCTGCGCAGCTTCGCGACCGACCGGGCGGCCAGTGGCTCGCCCGCGTCCACCACGCCGGCGACGAGCTTGGCCATCAGGGCCTCGTCGGGGATGGCGTCCACCTGCACGTGGTAGGTCTTGTCCAGGCCGTGCACCGGGTCGGTGATGCCGGCGGCCCAGGCCGGGTCGTTGCTCATCAGCAGCAGGCCTTCGCTGGCCTGGTCGAGCCGGCCCACCGGCGCCAGCCAGGGCAGGCCGCTGCCGGCGAGGCAGTCGTACACGGTGCCGCGGTCGCGTTCGTCGCGGGCCGTGGTGACCAGGCCGCGGGGTTTGTTCAAGGCCAGGTAGACCCGCGCGGCGGCATCCAGCGGTCGCCCGTCCACCCGGACCCGGTCCTGGCCCTGCCGCACCGGGAACTCCGGGTCGAGCACGCGACGTCCGTTGACGGCCACCCTTCCCGCGCGCACCCACTCGGCCGCCTGGGTGCGCGAGCACAGCCCCGCCTTGGAGAGCACGCGCGCGATACCGTGGCGCACGGTCGCGGCCGGTGGGCGGGAAGGAGGCGATCGCATCCGCGGAGCATGGCGCATGCGTAGCCAACACGGCTAGTCTTGGTGCGCCGCGCCGCCGCGGCGCGGCCCGCCGGTTCACCGACCCATCACCAGTGCGAACCGACCATACGCGCCATGCCTGATTCCCCCGCCGACATCGCTCCCGCTTCGCCCTGGCGCCGCGCCCTGCGCGCCGCCGTGCTGTGGTTCGACACCTCCGCCGCGCCGGTGGAGGGAGAGGACCCGGACCGCATCGACTGGCTGCGCGTGGTGCCCTTCATCGCGCTGCACCTGGCCTGCCTGGCGGTGTTCTGGGTCGGCTTCTCGTGGTTCGCGCTGGGCGTGGCCGCGGCGCTGTACGCGGTGCGGATGTTCGCGATCACCGGGTTCTACCACCGCTACTTCTCGCACAAGGCCTTCCGGACCTCGCGGCCGGTGCAGTTCGTGTTCGCGGTGCTGGGCGCGGCCTCGGTGCAGCGCGGGCCGCTGTGGTGGGCGGCGCACCACCGCCACCACCACCGCTTCGCCGACACCGAGCACGACATCCATTCGCCGCGGCACGGCTTCTTCCGCAGCCACATGGGCTGGTTCCTCACCCGGCGCGGCTTCGCGACCAACCTCGACGCCATCAAGGACTTTGCGCGCTTCCCCGAACTGCGCCTGCTCGACCGTTTCGACATCCTGGTGCCGGTGCTGCTGGCCGGCAGCCTGTACGCGCTCGGCGCCTGGCTCGAGGGCGCGCACCCGCAGCTGGGCACCAGCGGGCCGCAGCTGCTGGTCTGGGGCTTCTTCGTGTCCACCATCGTGTTGTTCCACGTCACGGTGACCATCAACTCGCTGGCGCACCGCTGGGGCACGCGCCGCTTCGCCACCCGCGACGACAGCCGCAACAACGCCCTGCTCGCCCTGCTCACCTTCGGCGAGGGCTGGCACAACAACCACCACCACTTCCCCGGTTCGGCCCGGCAGGGCTTCGCCTGGTGGGAGCTCGACATCACCTACCTGGTATTGCGCACGATGGCCCTGTTCGGACTGGTCAGCGACCTCAAGCCGGTGCCGGCCAACATGCGCGGCGCGCGCCCGGAATCGGCATGAGGATCGCGGTCATCGGCAGCGGCGTGGCCGGCGTCGGCGCGGCCTGGCGCCTCTCGCGCGAGCACGAGGTGGTGCTGTTCGAGCGCGAGGCGCGCCTGGGCGGCCACACCCACACCCACCAGGTCGTGCAGGGCGAACGCACCTATTCGGTGGACAGCGGCTTCATCGTCTTCAATGCCGACAACTACCCGCTGTTCTCGCGCATGCTCGACGAGCTGGGCGTGCCCTCGCAGCCCACCACCATGAGCTTCTCGGTGCAGGATGCGCGCAGCGGGCTCGAGTACAACGCCACCGACCTCGACAGCCTGTTCTGCCAGCGCCGCAACCTGGTGTCGACGCGCTTCTGGGGCATGGTGCGCGACATCCTGCGCTTCTACCGCGAGGCCCCGGCGCTGCTGGCCCTGCCCGGCGACGGGCCCTCGCTGGGCGACTACCTGCGCGAGAACCGCTACTCGACGCTGTTCATCGAGGACCACCTGGTGCCGATGGCCTCGGCGCTGTGGTCGTCGCCGGCCGAGGGCATCATGGGCTTCCCGGCCAAGTACCTGGCCCGCTTCATGGACAACCACCACATGCTGCAGGTGCAGGGCCGCCCGCCCTGGCGGGTGGTGTCGGGCGGCTCCTCGAGCTACCTGCGCGCGATCGCGAAGGACTGGTCGGCGCAGGTGCGGCTGTCGACGCCGGTGCGCCGCGTGCGGCGCGACGCCGACGGCGTGGACGTGGTGACCGACGCCGGCACCGAACGCTTCGACCAGGTGGTGCTGGCCTGCCACAGCGACCAGGCCCTGGCCCTGCTGGCCGACCCCAGCGCGGCCGAGTCCGAGGTGCTGGGCGCCATTCCCTACCAGGCCAACGACACCGTGCTGCACACCGACGCCCGCCTGCTGCCCACCCGCCGCAAGGCCTGGGCCGCCTGGAGCGCCTACGTGCCGGCCGAACCGGGGGCCGCCTGCACCGTGAGCTACTGCATGAACCTGCTGCAGGGCCTGGATTCGCGCGAACCCTTCGTGGTCACGCTCAACCGCAGCAAGGACATCGACCCGGCCAAGGTGCTTGCGCGCATGCGCTACCACCACCCGGTCTACACCCACGCCAGCGTGGCCGCGCAGTCGCGCCGCGGCGAGATCAGCGGCGTCAACCGCACCTGGTACGCCGGCGGCTACTGGGGCTTCGGCTTCCACGAGGACGGCCTGCGCAGCGGCATCGAGGTCGCGCGGGCGCTGGGCGCCTCGTGGCCCTGAACTCCGCCATCTACGAAGGCTGGGTGCGGCACCGTCGGTACGCGCCGCGGCCGCACGATTTCCGCTACCGCATGTTCCAGCTCTACCTCGACCTGTCCGAGCTGGACCGGGTGTTCGCCGGCCGCTGGTTCTGGTCGGTGGGCCGCCGCAACCTGGCCCAGTTCAGGCGCAGCGACTACCTGGGCGATCCGGCCGTGCCGCTGGACACCGCCGTGCGCGACCGGGTCGAGTCCGCGCTGGGCCGGCGCCCGGACGGACCGATCCGCGTGCTCACCCATGGCCGCTACTTCGGCGTGGTGATGAACCCGGTGAGCTTCTACTACGGCTTCCAGCCCGACGGCCGCAGGCTGGACTGGATCCTGGCCGAGATCACCAACACGCCCTGGAACGAACGCCACGCCTACCTGCTGCCGGTGGACCGGGCCGAGCGCCGCGGCGACGTCCTGCACTGGGACTTCGACAAGGCCTTCCATGTCTCGCCCTTCATGGCCATGGCGCGGCGCTACCGCTGGGCCTTCCAGGTGCCCGGCGAGTCCCTGCGGGTGCACATGGACGTGCTCGACGGCGAGGCCCGCGAGTTCGACGCCACCCTGGTGCTGGAACGCCGGCCGATGGACGCGCACACGCTGGCTTCATGCCTCGCGCGGTATCCCTTCATCACCGTGAAGGTCGCGGCCGCCATCTACTGGCAGGCGGCCCGGCTTTGGTCCAAGCGCATCCCGTTCCATCCGCACCCCGCGACACGCCCCGGAGCCCACCCATGAGTAGCCCTGCCGAAACCCTGGCCAGCCTTCCCGAGGCCACCGGCCGCTACGGCGCGCTCGACCGCCTGCTGCGCAAGCGCCTGCTGGCCACCCTGGACGGCCTGTCCGGCGGCCAGGTGATCGTCCGCGACGGCCTGGGCACCGAGGTGCTGGGCGAACCCGGCGGGCTGTCGGTGCAGCTGGACGTCCTCGACCCCGGCTTCTACCGCGCGCTGGCCGCGAACGGCTCGGTCGGCGCCGGCGAGGCCTACATGGACGGCCTGTGGCGCTGCGGCGACCTGGTGGCGCTGGTGCGGCTGCTGGTCATCAACCGCGACCGCCTCGACGCCATGGAAACCGGCCTCGCCCGCCTGGGCGGCCTGGCCATGCGCACCCTGCACGCCTTCAACCGCAATACCCGCGGCGGCAGTCGCCGCAACATCGCCGCCCACTACGACCTGGGCAACGACCTGTTCGAGCTGTTCCTGGACGAGAGCATGATGTATTCCTCGGCCATCTTCGCCGAGGAGGGCGAGTCGCTGGAGGCGGCGCAGCGCCGCAAGCTCGAGCGCATCTGCCGCAAGCTCGACCTGCAGCCCACCGACCACCTGGTCGAGATCGGCACCGGCTGGGGCGGCATGGCCCTGTACGCCGCGAAGCACCACGGCTGCCGGGTCACCACCACCACCATCTCGCGCGAACAGCACGCGCTGGCCACCGCCCGCATCGCCGAGGCCGGCCTGGCCGACCGCGTCACCGTGCTGCTGGAGGACTACCGCGACCTCACCGGCCAGTACGACAAGCTGGTGTCGATCGAGATGATCGAGGCCATCGGCCACCAGTACCTCGAGACCTACCTCGACAAGTGCGCGTCCCTGCTCAAGCCCGACGGCCTCGCGCTGATCCAGGCCATCACCATCGAGGACCACCGCTACCTGCAGGCGCTGAAGTCGGTGGACTTCATCAAGCGCTACATCTTCCCGGGCAGCTTCATTCCCTCGGTGAGCGCGATCACCGGCGCCGCGGCGCGGGCCAGCGACCTGCGGCTCGTGAACCTCGAGGACATCGGGCCCAGCTACGCCACCACGCTCAACCACTGGCGCCAGCGCTTCATGGCCCAGCTCGACCGGGTGCGTGCGCTTGGCTACGACGAGCGCTTCATCCGGATGTGGGAGTTCTACCTGTGCTACTGCGAGGGCGGCTTCATCGAGCGCTCGATCGGCGACGTGCACCTGCTGTTCGCGCGCCCGGGCAACCGGCGTGCGCAGTACCTGCCGGCCCCGGAGGCGGCCTGACATGAACCGGGCATTGGCCACCGTCGCCAACGTGGTGGGCTACCAGGTGGTCTGGCTGGCCAGCGTCGCGGGCGCCGGCGTCGGGCTGGCCTGGGCCGGTCCGGTGTCCGCCCTCGCCTTCGTCGCGGCGACGCTGGCCTTCGGCGGAAAGCGGGCCCAGGACCTGCGGCTGCTGGCCGTGGCGCTGCCGCTGGGCATCCTGCTCGACACCGCCTTCGCGGCCTCCGGCTGGCTGCGCTACGCCGAGCCCTGGCCCTGGACCTGGGCCGCGCCTGCATGGATCTGGTCGCTCTGGGCGGGCTTCGCGATGACGCTCAACCATTCCATGGCCTTCCTGCGCGAGCGCCCGGCCGCGTCCGCCCTGCTCGGCCTGTTCGGCGGGCCGCTGGCTTACTGGGCCGCCGCGGGCGCCTTCGACGCCGTCAGCTTCGGTGCGCCGGTGGCCTGGGTGATGGGCGCGCTGGCCGTGGGCTGGGCCGTGGTGATGCCGGCGCTATTCGCGCTGGACGCGCGCCTGGCGGCGCCGGTGCCGGACAAGGCGCTGGCGTGAGCGGCTGGCAATCCCTCGGCATCATCTGGCTGGCCTCGGCGCTGGCCATGGCGGCGCTGTGGGCGTTCTCGATGCGGGTGCGCAACGTCGGCTACGTGGACGTGGGCTGGGCGGGGCTGATGGCGCTGGCCGCACTGTTCGCCGGCATCGTCGGCGAGGGCACGCCGCTGGTGCGCGGCCTTGTGGCGATGTTCGGCAGCGTCTGGGGCGCGCGGCTGTGCCTGCACCTGCTGCACCGTGTCCTCAACGAAGAGGAAGACGGCCGCTACCGTGCGCTGCGCGCGGCCTGGAACGGCAGCCCGGCGCGCTTCTTCGGTTTCTTCCAGCTGCAGGCGGTGGTGGTGGCGCTGTTCTCGCTGCCGTTCCTGGCGGCCGCCGCCAACCCAAACCACCAGCTCAACGCCTGGCTGCTGCTGGCGGTCGCGGTGTGGCTGGTGTCGATGGCCGGCGAGTCGCTGGCCGATCGCCAGCTCGCGCGCTTCCGCGCCGAGCCGGCCAACCGCGGCAAGACCTGCCGCGAGGGCCTTTGGGCCTGGTCGCGGCATCCGAACTACTTCTTCGAGTGGCTGCACTGGTTCAGCTACGTGCTGCTGGCCGTGGGCAGCCCGCTGTTCTGGTTCTCGCTGGCCGGGCCCGTGGTGATGTTCGCCTTCCTCTACCGCGTCAGCGGCATCCCGTGGACCGAGGCGCAGTCGCTGCGCTCGCGCGGCGAGGACTATGCGGCCTACCAGCGCGAGGTCAGCGCCTTCTTCCCCTGGCCCCCGCGCCGCAACCCCTGACTCCCCGGAGCCCTGAATGTCCCTGATCGACCTGTGCGAGCGCGGCCTGCTGCCCGACGCCCTTACCCGCCTCGGCATCCGCCGGCTCAGCGCCCAGCGGCTGCGCGACGAGGGCGCCGATGACCTCGAGGCCGCCGACCAGCGCTTCCGCCGCCTGCTCGACGAACTGCGCCGCAGCCCGATCGCGATCGAGACGGCCGCCGCCAACGAGCAGCACTACGAGGTGCCGACGCGCTTCTTCGAGCTGTGCCTGGGCAAGCGGCTGAAGTATTCGAGCTGCTACTACGCCAACGGCGACGAGGACCTGGACACCGCGGAAGAGGCCATGCTGGCCCTGTACGGCGAGCGCGCCGAACTGGCCGACGGCCAGCGCATCCTCGAGCTGGGCTGCGGCTGGGGTTCGCTGACGCTGTGGATGGCCCAGCGCTACCCGAACGCGCGCATCACCGGCGTGTCCAACTCGCGCACGCAGCGCGAACACATCCTGGCCCAGGCGGCGCGACGCGGGCTGGGCAACGTCGAGATCATCACCTGCGACGTGAACCGGCTGGAGCTGCCGGAACACCAGTTCGACCGCGCGGTGTCGATCGAGATGTTCGAGCACATGCGCAACTACCAGCACCTGCTGGGCCGCGTCTCGCGCTGGCTGGTGCCGGGCGGAAAGCTGTTCGTGCACATCTTCTGCCACCGCAGCCTGATGTACCCGTTCGAGACCGAGGGCGAGGACAACTGGATGGGGCGCTACTTCTTCACCGGTGGCCTGATGCCCTCGGCCGACACCCTGCTCCACTTCCAGGACGACCTGGGCATCGAGCAACGCTGGCTGCTGTCGGGGCGGCACTACGAGCGCACGGCCAACCAGTGGCTCGAGAACCAGGACCGCAACCGCGACGAGGTGATGGCGGTGCTGTCCGAGGCCTACGGCGCCGCCGAAGCGGCGCGCTGGCACCAGCGCTGGCGGATGTTCTGGATGGCCTGCGCCGAGCTGTTCGGCTACTCAGGCGGCAACGAGTGGGGCGTCGCCCACTACCGCTTCGTCGCGCGCAAGTAAGGCGCCTGCTTCAGCACTTCTGGGTGGCGGTGACCTTGCAGCCGGCGGCCGCCGGCGCAGGGGCCGCGGCGGCCGTGGCCGTGGCCGGGCCCGGCTTGCCGGTGGCCACGCGGATGCCCTTGGCCTTCATCCAGGCGTCGAACTCCTCGGCGGTCATGCGGCGGCCGTTCTGGCTCATGTCGAAACGCCAGGGAGAGTTGTCGTGTTCGGTCTTGGGCTTGTAGGCCGGGGCGCTGGCCGGCGCCGAGGCGGCGGCCGGGGCCGCGGCCGGGGCGGCCGTCTCGCGCGCGGCGACCTGTTGCGGCGCCGGCTTGCGGGCACGGGCGACGAAATCATTGACGTTCACGCAAGCCGACAGCGCCGGCGGCGCGCGGTACATCTCGGGCGCGGGCACCGTGGCCGGCACGGGCGGGGCGCTGGGGGTGCCACAGGGTGCGGTGGCGGCGGCGGCGATGGCCGGCAGGAACAGGGAAACCAAGAGGGCGCTGCGGATCATCGGACACCGGCGAATTCGGGGGGGTGGCGGAAGCTTAGGTGTGACCTGCATCGCACGCAATCCGACAAAACGTGCGGTAGTTCACAAATCGGATTCATCCCCCGGTTAAAAACGAAGCCCGGCACTAGGCCGGGCTTCGGGGATTGCCGTGGAGAACGAGGAATCAGTTCTGCACGTTCAGCTCGGTGCGGCGGTTGCGCGCACGGCCTTCGGCGGTGTCGTTGGTGTCGATCGGACGGCTCTCGCCGAAGCCGTTCGGGCCCACCAGGCGGCTCGCGTCGATGCCGTTGCTGGTCAGGTAGTTGTACACCGTGCGGGCGCGACGCTCGGACAGGCCCTGGTTGTACTGCTCGGAACCGACCGAGTCGGTGTGGCCGGCGACTTCAACCTTCAGCTGCGGGTACTTGGCGAGGATCGACACGGCCTCGGCCAGGATGGCCTCGGCGTCCGGACGCAGGGTGTCCTTGTCGAAGTCGAAGTTCACGCCCTTCAGGTCGATGGTCAGCTGCACCGGGCAGCCGTCCGGACCGATGGCCTGGCCAGCGGCCGAGTTCGGGCACTTGTCGTCGCAGTTGTTGATGCCGTCGCCGTCGTCGTCGAGGTCGGCGCAGGTCTGCTGCGGGACGACCGGGTCCGGGGTCGGCTCGACCGGGGCGGCCAGGTTGCCCAGCTTGACCAGGACGGTCACGCCGGCCAGCAGGTCGCTGAAGCGGTCGGAGGTCGGGGCGACGACCGAGCTGTCATCGAACGCGGAGCGGTGGGCGATCTCGCCACGCAGCGAGTAGCGGTCCCAGTTGCCCTGCACGCCGAGGCCGAGCTGCGCGGTCAGGAAGGTGTCCTCGCGCTGGCCGGGGGAGGCCGGGCTCGGGAAGGCGTCGAACTCTTCCTCGGCGCGCTGCGCGCCGATGCCGAAGCGCAGGTACGGGTTCCAGCTGCGGCCTTCCTGGATGAAGTGGTAGCGGGCGTCAAGGGTGGCGCCGTACTGGCTGAACAGCAGCTCGCGGCCGTTGAAGTTCGGGTTCTGGTAGTTGAGCTCGCCGTCGATCGACCAGTTCGGCGAGATGAACTTGCCCATGCCGAGGGTGTAGTACAGCGGATCGCTGGTCTCGCGGGTCTCGTCCTGGAAGTTCAGGCCGGCGCCGCCGGAAACGTACCAACGGTCATCGAAATCCTGGGCAGCAGCGGATTGCGCCATGGCGGCCGCGGCAAGCAGGGCGCAGCACAGTAGGTTCTTCTTCATGACTTAGCTCCATTCATAGCGGGGGGGGTGACATCATCACGGGGACCAAGAAGCGCGGCCCCCACGGAAAAAACTCAACGCTGTCCAGCCTTGCGTTAACGGGAATCTAACATTCAAACACCCGTTGAGCAAGCTTGCCTCTCACAATGTGAACAAATCCAGAAACCGATGGATCGGGGTGGCTTCGAAGCGCGACGTGTCCCCGGTAAGTGCAAGGATTTGCTCGACTTTTCGGCTGGGAAGCTGGCCGCGGGCGGCCGATTCGAACTTCTGCAGCAGGGCCGGGATGCCCTCCCCGCGACGCTCGCGGTGGCCGATCGGCACGTCGATGGAAACCTTTCCCGAACTGGTGCCGTCCTTGAAGAATACCTCGACCGAATTGCCGATGGTGCGCTTCTCGGGGTCGGCGTAGTCGCGCGTGAAGACCGGGTTCTCCCGGACCTGCATCCGGGCGCGCAGCGCGTCGATGCGGGGGTCGGCCGCCACCGCGTCGGAGTAGTCCTCGGCGCCCAGCCGGCCGAACAGCAGCGGCACGGCCACCATGTATTGCAGGCAGTGGTCGCGGTCGGCCGGGTTGGCCAGCGGACCAGTCTTGTCGATGATCCGCAGCGCCGCTTCCTGGGTCTCGATCACGATCCGCTCGACCTGGTCGAGCTTGCCGGCGACCCGGGGGTGCAGCTGCATCGCGCACTCCACCGCGGTCTGGCCGTGGAACTCGGCCGGGTGGCTGATCTTGAACAGCACGTTCTCCATGACGAAGCTGCCGAACGGCCGGTCGAACTGGAACGGCTTGCCGTCGAAGAGCGCGTCGTAGAAGCCCCAGGTCTTCGCGCTGAGCGCGCTGGGGTAGCCCACCACGCCCTTCACGGCGTTCAGGGCGTGGGTGACGGCCCGGCGGCAGGCGTCGCCCGCGGCCCAGCCCTTGCGGGGGCCGGCGTTGGGGGCATGGCGGTAGGCGCGCAGCGGCGCCCCGTCCAGCCAGCTGTTGCTGACGGCGCTGATGATCTCTTCCTTGCCGCCGCCCAGCAGGTGGGTGGCGACCGCAGTGGAGGCCAGCCGCACCAGCAGCACGTGGTCGAGGCCGACGCGGTTGAAGCTGTTGAGCAGGGCGTAGGACCCCTGGATCTCGTGGGCCTTGATGGCCGCGGTGAGCACGTCGCGCACCGTGACCGGCTTGCCGTGCTCGCGCTCGGCCTTGCGGCTCAGGTAGTCGGCCACGGCCAGGATGGCGCCCAGGTTGTCCGAGGGATGGCCCCATTCGGCGGCCAGCCAGGTGTCGTTGAAGTCGAGCCAGCGGATCTGCACGCCGATGCTGTAGGCGGCCTGCACCGGGTCGAGCTCGAACGAAGTGCCCGGGACGCGGGCGCCACCGGGCAGGCCCGCGCCGGGGACGATCGGGCCCAGGTGCTTGACGCATTCGGGATGCCGCATGGCCAGCATCGCGCAGGCCAGCGAGTCGAGCAGCATGTAGCGCGCCGTGGTGTAGGCCTCGGACGAACCGATGTAGTAGTCGGTGACGTAGTTGGCGATGTCCACCATCGCCTGGTCGGGCTCGGGGCGCTGTGCGGAACGGATGTCTTGCTGGCTCATGGGGCGGCAGTCCGTGCGTGGCGATGGCGATGTGGCCGTATGGTGCCAGATGCGACCCCGTCTCGCCGAACCGGGGCCCACAGGATAACGGCGTCCGGCGCCGCCTCAGGACGCGCCCGTGGCTTGTCCGTGGCGGCCATTCCGGGCAAGGTGGTGCGCTGTTCCGGACGACCCGCCGCCATGACCGCTTCGCCCTACCCGCACCTGTTCCAGCCGCTCGACCTCGGCTTCTGCACGCTGCCCAACCGCGTGCTGATGGGCTCGATGCACACCGGCCTGGAGGACCACGCGCGCGACTTCCCGAAGCTCGCCGCCTATTTTCGCGAGCGCGCCGAGGGCGGCGTCGGCCTGATGGTCACCGGCGGCATCGCCCCCAACCTGGTGGGCTGGCTCAAGCCCTTCGCCGGGAAGCTCAGCTGGCCCTGGGAGATCCACAAGCACCGCATCGTCACCCAGGCAATCCATGCCGCCGGCGGCAAGATCTGCCTGCAGATCCTGCACGCGGGACGCTACGCCGCGCACCCGCTGCTGGTGTCGGCCTCGAAGGTGAAGGCGCCGATCAGCCCGCTGACCCCGCGCGCGCTCACCGCCTGGGGCGTGGAGCGCCAGATCAAGGCCTTCGTCAACACCGCGCGCCTGGCCCGCGAGGCCGGCTACGACGGCGTCGAGGTGATGGGCTCGGAGGGCTACCTGATCAACCAGTTCCTGTCGGCGCGCACCAACAAGCGCACCGACGCCTGGGGCGGCACGCCGGAGAAGCGCATGCGCTTCGCGGTCGAGATCGTGCGCCGCATCCGCGAGGCGGTGGGGCCCGACTTCATCCTCATCTACCGGCTGTCGATGCTCGAGCTGGTCGAAGGCGGCTCGGACTGGGACGAGATCGTGCTGCAGGCCAAGGCCATCGAGGCCGCCGGCGCCACGATCATCAACACCGGCATCGGCTGGCACGAGGCGCGGGTGCCGACCATCGCCACCTCGGTGCCGCGCGCGGCCTTCGCCGGCGTCACCGCCAAGCTCAAGCCGCACGTGAAGCTGCCGCTGGTGGCCACCAACCGCATCAACATGCCCGAGGTGGCCGAGGACATCCTGGCCCGTGGCCAGGCCGACATGGTCTCGATGGCGCGCCCGCTGCTGGCCGACCCGCAGTGGGTGGCCAAGGCCCGCGCCGGCCGCCGCGACGAGATCAACACCTGCATCGCCTGCAACCAGGCCTGCCTCGACCACGTGTTCGTGAACCGCAAGGCCAGCTGCCTGGTCAACCCGCGCGCCTGCGCCGAGACCGAGCTCAACTACCTGCCCGCCGCCACGCCGCGCCGGATCGCGGTGGTTGGCGCCGGGCCGGCCGGCCTCGCCTGTGCCACGGTCGCGGCCGAGCGCGGGCACCAGGTCACCCTGATGGACGCCTCGCCGCGGATCGGCGGCCAGTTCAACCTGGCCAAGACCATCCCGGGCAAGGAGGAATTCCACGAGACGCTGCGCTACTTCGGCAAGCGGCTGCAGCTGACCGGCGTCGAGCAGCGCCTAGGCGCCGCGGTCGACGCGGAACAGCTGCTGGCCGGGGGCTACGACGAGATCGTGCTGGCCACCGGCATCCGGCCGCGCAAGGTCGATTTCCCGGGCAGCGACCACCCCAAGGTGGTGAGCTACCTCGAGGTGCTGGGTGGCCAGGTGGTGCCGGGCCGGAAGGTGGCGATCATCGGGGCCGGCGGCATCGGCTTCGACGTGGCCGAGTACCTGGTCCACGAGGGCGAATCGCCGACCCTGGACACCGGCCGCTGGCTGGCCGAATGGGGCGTCGCGCCCGACTTCGAGGGCCCGGGCGGCCTGGCCCGGCCCCGCCCCGAGGCGCCGGCGCGCGAGGTCTGGCTGCTGCAGCGCAGCCCCGGCAAGCCGGGCGCCCGGCTGGGCAAGACCACCGGCTGGATCCACCGGGCGGCCTTGAAGGGCAAGGGCGTGCAGGCCCTGGGTGGGGTCGAGTACCTGGGCGTCGACGACGCCGGCCTGCGCATCCGCGTCGACGGCCGGGAGCAGGTGCTGGCCGTGGACCACGTGGTGGTCTGCGCCGGCCAGGAGCCGCTGCGGGCGCTGTTCGACCCGCTGGTGGCAGCCGGCCGCAAGCCGCACCTGATCGGCGGCGCCGACGTGGCGGCCGAACTCGACGCCAAGCGCGCGATCGACCAAGGCAGCCGACTCGCCGCGGGTTTCTGAGGGCACCGGCCGCCTGGCGGGGCCGCTGCTGGAGTAAACGCTCCAAATAAAATCAACGGCTTGTGAACGGCTGTTCAGCGGGCGTTCGGGTTCCGGCCGTACCATGCGCGTCGGAACCGGCTCCCGTCCCCAGGACCCGCCGGCCACATACGGCCCCCCAGCGCATGGCTTGAGGGGGTTTCCGGACGGCGCCCAACCTTCGACGCCCCGACCGGAATGCGAGCCCCGCTCGTCCATCCCCAAAACGCCAGGCCGCATCCCTCCCCCCGTCCCGTTGGAGATTCCAACAGACGACCCGCCGCAAGGCGGAGGGTGGAGTGCGGCGCAACGGAGCAAGGAGTTCCGCCATGAAGTTGTCCTTCATCCTGTGGCTTGCCCAGGTACTGCCCCAGCCCGCCGCCGACCCGCTTTGCCTGGCGACGACGATCTACCTGGAAGCCCGCAACCAGTCCGAGCTCGGCCAGCGCGCCGTCGCCGAGGTCGCCCTCCGCCGCCGCGACAGCGGCCGCTGGGGCGAGTCGGTCTGCGAGGTGGTGACCGCCCGCAAGCAGTTCGCACCGACCATCGTGCACCCCGGCCTGCGCATGAAGAACCTCAAGGCCTGGGAAAAAGCGGTCCAGGTCGCGTTCGAGACCCAGCACGACTGGCGCCTGCCCGCCGGCCAGCGCAACGAAGTCGTCCCGGGCGCCAGCCACTTCGCCGCCCTCGACCTGGCCAACCCGGCCTGGGCCACGGCCCCGCGCGTGGCCACCATCGGCGACCACACCTTCTTCCGGGTCCAGCGGCTGACGCCGCCCACCGTGACCATGACCGTCCCGGCCGCCGGCGTCCCCGCCGGCCCGCATCCGGCCCAGCGCCTGGCGCCCTGAACCGGGCCCCGGCTCACTCCCCCTGCGGCACCAGCAGTACGTCGCACGCCAGGCGGTGGCTGGCGAAGAACGCCGTGCTCCCGAGCAGGTTGGCTTCCCAGCGCGCCCGGGGCCGGACACCCAGCACCACCAGGTCGATGTCGGCCTCGAGGACGAAGGCGGACAGCACCGCCGCCGGCGGGCCCTCCCTGGGCGCCCGGGTGATGCTGGCTCCCGCGGGACCGAGCTCGCTGGCGAAGTCGAGGATCTGCCGACCCGCCTCTTGCCAGGCTTCGCGGTGATAGGCCTCGCGGGTTTCGGCGCTGGCGTTGGCGAAGGCGAGATGGCTGACCAGCGGCAATTCGCAGGCGTGGAGCAGGTAGTGGCTTGCCTCGGGTGCCAGCCGGAGCCCCAACCTGGCCGCCTGGCGCGAGGCTTCCGAGAAGTCGGTCGCCAGCGCGACCCGGCGCCACGGGCGCACTTCGTTGCGACAAAGCAGGACGGGGAGCGACCCGGAGCGCGACACCCGGTCGGCGGTTGAACCAAGCAAGGACTCGCGGAGGCTGCCCTCCCCGCGGGCCCCCATGGCGAAGACGCCGCAATCGCGCTCGCCGGCGATCATGGGCAGCACCTTGTGCAGCGGACCCTCCACGATCTCGCAGGAGACGTCCGCCACGCCGTCGGCGACCAAGCGCCCACGGAGCCGGGCCAGGCGGGCGCCCGCCGCCTTGCGCAGCAGTTCGATGCTGAACTGCCCATGGGTCAGTCGCTCGACCCGCGACAGCCAATCCCCCTCCTCCAACGCGTGCAGCACATGCAGGGGCTGGCGGTGTTCCCGGGCCAGCCGCGCCGCCCGCTCGACCGCGCGGTCAGCCTCCGCGGAGAAATCCGTGCCCACGTACAAAGGGCCTATGTTCCAACCCATGGCTCCCTCCCCGACTCCACCCATTCCCGGACCCTCGTGGCCGCGTGCTCGGCGGCGTTGGCGAACGGAACCAGCACTTCGTCCGCACCCGCCTCCTGGAGCTGCGATGCCTCCCGCTCGGCGTGCGCCGTCACTGCGATCACGCCATTGAAACCGGCGGCGCGAAGGTGCTTCACCAGGGCACGGTCCGCCGCGGCGTCGCGCAGCGCACTGATCACCACCCGCGCCTCGCGCACCGGCAGTTGCCCGATGAACTCCTCGTCTCCGGCATCACCGAACATCACCGGGAAATGGCCGGTGCGATGCTCGGCCGAGACGACCTGCGGGTCGAAGTCGACGCCCAGCACCATCACGCCCTGCTCGGACAACTGCGCCGCAACCCGGCGCCCGTAGCGCCCCAGCCCGATGACGACCACCTCGGCGGGGCGTGGCGGCGATTCCAGCGCCCGTTCGCGGAAGGGGTCCCGCCGCTCCGACCACCCCAGCAGCGGTTCGCACCAGGCATAGAGCTTGTGCGAATACAGGATCATGTAGGTGCTGATGGCGATGGTCACCAGCCCGACCAGCGTCACCAGCCCGAGCCCCGCCGGGTCCACGTGGCCCAGGCCGACGCCCATGGCCACGAAAATGATCGAGAACTCGCTGATCTGCGCCACGGTCAACCCGGCCAGGAACCCGGTGCGCTTGCGGTAACCCATGTAACCCATGATGCCCAGCACGATCAGGGGATTGCCGATGAGCACGAACGCGGCCAGCGCCAGCGCGGACGGGAGTTCGGCCCCCAGGTTGCCCAGGTCGAGCTTCGTGCCGAGGTTCACGAAGAAGAACAGCAGCAGGAAGTCACGCAGGCTGGCCAGCCGCGAGCTGATGGCCTCGCGGTAGGGAAGCGAGGCGAGCGAGAATCCGGCGAGGAAAGCGCCGACCTCCTTGCTGAAGCCCAGCGCCTCCCCGGCGGCGGCCAGCGTGGTGCCCCACGCCACCGCGAACACCAGCAGCAACTCCTGCGACCCGGCCATCAGCCGCACCGCGCGAGGCAGCACGTATCGCATCAGAACGAGCACGACGGCGCCGAACCCAAGAACCTTGCCCAGGGCCTCCAGCACCCGCATCCATGCCTGGCCTTCGGAGCCCGCGGCACCTTGTGACCCGATCACCATCATCGCCAGGACGACGGCCAGGTCCTGCACGATCAGGAAACCCATGGCGATGCGGCCATGCAGGGAATCGATCTCCCGCTTGTCCGACAGCAGCTTGACGATGATGATCGTGCTCGAGAAGGTCAGTGCAACCGCGACGTAGAGCGAGCGCAGCCAGTCCATGCCCAGCGCCAGGCAGATCAGGAATCCGCCAACGATGGTGAAGCCGAGCTGGCCAAGGCCCGTGGCCAACGCCACCGGGCCCAGCTGGCGGACCAGCTTCACGTCCAGTTTCAGGCCAACCACGAACAGCAGGATCGTCACGCCGATCTCGGAAAGCAGCTCCATCGGCTCGTGCGCGCTCACCCAGCCCAGCACCGACGGCCCGGCCAACAGGCCGACCAGGATGTAGATGATGATCAGGGGCTGGCGAAGGCGCATGCCCACGAGGCCCAGCAGGGCCGTGGCGAACAGCAGCAGCGTGACTTCCTGGTAAGTCGACTCCAACCTGGCCCCCTGCCCCTGCGTGCTCCCGGGAACATACCACCGGAATCCGTGGGATCGAAGCAAGAAAAAGGGCCGCGCGATGCGCGGCCCTTCCTGACGCGGCAGCGGGGGTCAGCGCTTGGCCAGGGGAACGAAGGCGCGGTCCTCGGGGCCGGTGTAGTTCGCGCTCGGGCGGATGATCTTGCCGTCGATGCGCTGCTCGATGACGTGCGCGCTCCAGCCGCTGGTGCGGGCGATGACGAACAGCGGCGTGAACATCGCGGTCGGCACGCCCATCATGTGGTAGGCCGAGGCGCTGTACCAGTCGAGGTTCGGGAACATCTTCTTCAGGTCCATCATCAGCGTCTCGATGCGCTCGCTGACGTCGAACAGGACCGGGTTGCCGCCCTCCTTGCAGAGCTTGCGGCTGATCTCCTTGATGATCGGGTTGCGCGGGTCGCCGATGGTGTAGACCGGGTGGCCGAAGCCGATGACGATCTCCTTGCGCTCGACCCGGGCGCGGATGTCGGCCTCGGCCTCGTCGGCGCTGCCGTAGCGGGCGATGATCTCCATCGCCACCTCGTTGGCGCCGCCGTGCTTGGGGCCGCGCAGGGCGCCGATGGCGCCGGTGATGCAGCTGAACAGGTCGGAGCCGGTGCCGGCGATCACGCGGGCGGTGAAGGTGGACGCGTTGAACTCATGCTCGGCGTAGAGCACCAGCGACTGGTCGAGCGCGCGCGCGTGCGAGGCGCTCGGCGGCTCGCCGTGCAGCAGGTGCAGGAAGTGGCCGGCGATGGTGTCGTCGTCGGTCTCGACGTCGATGCGGCGGCCGTTGCGGGTGAAGTGCCACCAGTACAGCAGCATCGAGCCGAAGCTCGCCATCAGCTTGTCGGCGATGTCGCGGGCCTCATTCACCGGGTGGCCGTCGCGCTCGGGCAGCACCACGCCCAGCACCGAGCAGCCGGTGCGCAGCACGTCCATCGGGTGGGCGTTGGCGGGCACCAGCTCCAGCGCTTCGGTGACGATCGCGGGCAGGCCGCGCAGCCGCTTGAGCTTGGTCTTGTAGGCCGCCAGCTGGCTGGCGGTGGGCAGCGTGCCGTGCACCAGCAGGTGCGCCACTTCCTCGAAGCCCGCGTGGGTGGCCAGGTCGTGGATGTCGTAGCCGCGGTAGTGCAGGTCGTTGCCGCTGCGGCCGACGGTGCACAGCGCGGTGTTGCCGGCGGCGGTGCCGCTCAGCGCCACCGACTTCTTGGGCTTGGGCAGGGTGGATTCGGTCATGGCTCAGTCTTCCTTCTTGTCCTTGGCGAACAGCTGGTCGAGCTTGTCCTCGTAGGCGTGGTAGCCCAGGAAGTCGTAGAGCTCGGCGCGGGTCTGCAGGGTGTCGATGATGTTCTTCTGGGTGCCCTCGCGGCGCACGGTCTCGTAGAAGTGCAGCGCGGCCTTGTTCATGGCGCGGTAGGCGCCGCAGCAGTACAGCGCGATGTCCACGCCGGCGCCGCGCAGTTCGCCGGTGGTGAAGAACGGCGTCGAGCCGAACTCGGTGAGGTTGGCCAGCACCGGCACCTTCACCGCCGCCTTGACCTTGCGGTAGTCGTCGAGCGAGCGCATGGCTTCCGGGAACACCATGTCGGCACCGGCCTCGACGTAGGCCACGGCGCGCTCGATGGCGGCGTCCAGGCCCTCGACCGCGGCGGCATCGGTGCGCGCCATGATCACGAAGCCGGCATCGGTGCGGGCGTCCACGGCCGCCTTCACGCGGTCGACCATTTCCTGCTTCGACACCACTTCCTTGCCCGGGCGGTGGCCGCAGCGCTTCTGGCCGACCTGGTCCTCCATGTGCACGGCGGCGACGCCGATGCGCTGGAAGCTCCGGATGGTGCGGCCGATGTTGAAGGCGCCACCCCAACCGGTGTCGATGTCGACCAGCAGCGGCATGCCGGTGGCGTCCACGATGCGGCGGGCGTCGGTGAGCACGTCTTCCATCGTGCTGATGCCGAGGTCGGGCATGCCCAGCGAGTTCGCGGCGACGCCGCCACCGGACAGGTACAGCGCCTTGTAGCCCGTGCGCTTGGCCATCAGGCCGGCGTAGGCGGTAATGGCGCCCATCACCTGCAGCGGGGATTCTTCCCTGACGGCGGCGCGGAAGCGCGCGCCGGCCGAATTCATGTCAGTCATTTCGGGTCCTTCATGCGCGAAGGCGGCCTGTCGGCCGCCTTCGCTGTTGCCTCAGAGCAGGTGGGCGACGCCGGCGCGCTCTTCCTCGAGCTCGGCCAGGGTCTTGTTCATCATCTCGCGCGAGTAGTCGTCGACGGCCAGGCCCTGCACGATCTCGTACTTGCCGTCCTTGCAGGTGACCGGGAAGCCGTACATCACGTCCTTCGGGATGCCGTAGCTGCCGTCGGACGGAATGCCCATCGTGGTCCACTTGCCGTTGGTGCCCAGCACCCAGTCGCGCACGTGGTCGATGGCGGCGTTGGCGGCCGAGGCGGCCGAGCTCAGGCCGCGGGCCTCGATGATGGCGGCGCCGCGCTTGCCGACCTTCGGGATGAAGGTCTCGCGGTTCCAGGCCTCGTCGCCGATCTTGTCCTTGAGCGAGGCACCAGCCACGGTGGCGAAGCGGTAGTCGGGGTACATGGTCGGGCTGTGGTTGCCCCAGACCACCAGCTTCTCGATGCCGGCGACGTCGACGCCGGCCTTGAGGGCCAGCTGCGACAGCGCGCGGTTGTGGTCGAGGCGCAGCATGGCGGTGAAGTTGCGCGGGTCGATGTCCGGCGCCGACTTCATGGCGATGTAGGCATTGGTGTTGGCCGGGTTGCCGACCACCAGCACCTTGACGTCGCGCGAGGCGACGGCGTTGATCGCCTTGCCCTGCACGGTGAAGATCTCGGCGTTCTTGAGCAGCAGGTCCTTGCGC
>ERZ1066122.1144-NODE-1144-length-22842-cov-14.216527_pt1 | contig 22842 bp, 18 predicted proteins | sample MGYA00382769_ERZ1066122 | MGnify/ENA primary metagenome ERZ1066122 (study PRJEB33369, sample SAMEA5778352) | biofilm metagenome | biome: Industrial cooling water; feature: Water cooling tower basin; material: Biofilm | place: United Arab Emirates | collected... | reverse complement strand
GGGCATCACCGCCAACGGGGACATTCCCCACCATGATCTGGCGACATTTGCGCCGTTCGATTGTGCGCCAGGGCCGGATTGCAGACATGCAGGCTCCTATAGAGGGTCAGACAGTGGGATCAAAGCCGCAATTCATATAGAAATTCATCATCGCGGTGGCGGCCGACATAGAAATCAATATCGGCAATCTTGGCAAAGCCATAGCGGTGATAGAACCGCTGCGCGCCGTAATTCTCGCTCCACACCGATAGCTGCACCGCATCGCAGCCTTTGGCGCGGGCGAGCGCGAGCGCCCATTCCATCAGCGCTGCGCCGATGCCTTCGCCGGTGCGGCCCGGTGCGGTGTAAAGCTGGCCCAAGGTGATCGGGTTCGCGGCATCGCTGTGGCCGGGATAGCCGCCGGGGTGTTTCAGCTTCACATAACCGGTGAGCGCGCCTGTCTCCTCGTCCACCGCGAGTTGGTGGAAGATCGCCGGATCAGCGATTTCATCCGCCACTGCGTCCACGGCGTGCACCTGTCCGAGGAACGCGGCGAGATCGGTCGGATCATAGAGATGTTCGAACGCCGCACGGAATGACGCCCGGCCCAATTCGGCCAGCGCTTCGGCATCGTGCGGCAGGGCATCGCGCAGAATCATGCCAAGCCGTTAGACCGGATAGGAAATTCCGGTCAATTCCTCGCTGATCTGCCACAGCCGCGCCGCGCGTGCCGGATCAAGCGCATAGGCACGCACGCCGCCGCCGCTCGACTGGTTGTCCACCGCAGCGACATGGCAATCCTCGCAATAGACCCCGCCTGCGTCCGCCAATTCGGGCGCAGTCGCCGCCCAGCAGCTTGTCGCCGCGCCCTGCGGGATGGTCTTCCACGCAAAGCCGCTATCCGACTTGGTGACCCGCGCCATCAGCGCTGTGCGCATTTCCTCTGTCAGGTGGCGGCCAAGGTTGGTCTCGATCCCGCCCGGATGCACCGCATAGGCATGGATGCCGCTTGGCCCATAACGCCGTTCGAGTTCGACCGAAAACAGCACATTGGCCGTCTTGGCCTGCCCGTAGCTCACCCAGGGATCATAGTCGCGGCGTTCGAAATTGGGATCGTCCAGATCAACATCAGCCATGTGATGCGCGCGGCTCGACAGGTTGACGATGCGCTTCGCGCTGCCCGCCACGATCAGCGGCCAGAGATGCGCTGTCAGCGCGAAATGCCCGAGGTGATTGGTGCCGAACTGCCGTTCGAAGCCATCGGCGGTGTGTTCGAACGGGCAGGCCATCACCCCAGCATTGTTGATGAGCAGATCGATCTTGGCGAACCGCGCGCGCGCTTCCGCCCCGCATGCCGCGAGGCTGGCCAGCGCGCCGAGATCACCGGTGATGGTCTCGATCTGCGCATCGGGCTGCCCGGCGCGGATCGCTCCGGCGGCCTCCGCCAGCTTGGCGGCATCGCGCCCCATCAGCACGACATGCGCACCGCGCGCCGCCATGGCGCGGCCGGTCTCCTGCCCGAGCCCCGAATTGCCCCCGGTTACAAACACGGTGAGCCCGCTCAGATCATGGCCCGCCAGGACCTCGTCGGTGGTTGATTCCCTGCCAAATCCGCTCATCACGCCTCTCCCTCTGGTCCTGTGCCATAGGCCTAGCGTGCGCGGGCGCTTTGCGGTAGCCATCACAGCCTATGAAAAACGCCATCACGCTCGCGCTCGCCGCTCTCGCACTTTGCCCCGTTCCCGCCTTGGCCGAGGAGGCTGAGCCCAAGTGGTCGCTGGCGATCCATGGCGGGGCAGGCACGCTGGACCGGGCCGAGATGACCCCGGAAAAGCGCGCCGCCTACGAAGCGGCGCTGCAAGCCGCGCTCGATGCCGGGCGCGCGGTGCTGGCGGCAGGCGGCAGTGCGATGGATGCGGTGAAAGCCGCGATCATCCCGATGGAGGATTCGCCGCTGTTCAACGCCGGGCGCGGCGCGGTGTTCACCTGGGAAGGCGAGAATGAACTCGACGCGTCGATCATGGACGGGCGGGATCGCTCGGCCGGGGCGGTCGCCGGGGTCAAGACGGTGAAGAACCCGATCCTGCTCGCCGATACCGTCCGCACCGCCAGTCCGCATGTCTTCATGATGGGCAAGGGCGCGGAGGCTTTCGCGGCTGAAAAGGGCTTCGCCGTGACCCCGCCCGAATGGTTCGCCACCCCGGCGCGGCGCGAAGCGCTTGAACGGATGAAGGCGGAAAAGCTCTCGGCGCTGGATGTCGATCTCAAGTTCGGCACGGTCGGCGCGGTGGCGCTTGACCAGAGCGGGAATCTTGCTGCGGGCACGTCAACCGGCGGGATGACGGGCAAGCGCTGGGGCCGGATCGGCGATGCCCCGGTGATCGGGGCGGGCACCTATGCTGATAACCGCGCCTGTGCCGTCTCGGCGACGGGCTGGGGCGAATATTTCCTGCGGGTTGGCGTGGCGCACGAGATTTGCGCCAAATTGCGGATGGCCCCCGCGGCAGGGGCGCAGAAGATCGCCGATGATGTCATGGCCGAAGTGGCTGCGCTCGGCGGGGATGGCGGGGTGATCCTTGTCACCCCGGCGGGCGAGGCGCTCTACAGCTTCAACACCAACGGGATGTATCGCGGCCGCGCCACCAGCGCGGGCGTGAACGAGGTGGCGATCTTCGGCGGCGAGGAAAAGGCGTCAACGACCCCGGATCATTAATTCGTCTCCCCTCCTCTCGGGGAGGAGAGAAAGGGGCCGTAGAAGCTAAATCTGCCGGAACATGTTGGGGAAGGGGATGCTTTTGTCGCGTTCGACAAATTCGCGGATCACCCGGCCCACCCGCATCAGCACGCGTTCGGCGCTGGCGCTCACCGCCTCGCCCGATCCCCGCGCGCGGTAATAGGCCGCAAACGTCACCGGCGCGCGGCCCTTGGTGGGTTCGACAAAGCCGATGTCGATGAAATTGCTGGTGGTGCCGACGAGCCCGCTGCTGCCGGTCTTGTCACCCGCCACCCAGTCTGCGGGCAGGCCTGCGCGCACCCGCCGCAGCCCGGTTTGTGTGTCGATCATCCATTGCCGCAATTGCGCGCGCTCGGCCTCGGGCAGGGCATCACCGTAGACGATCTTCGCCACGGTGCGCGCCATCGCGGCAGGCGTGGTGGTGTCGCGGAATTCGCCTTCGGGCACAAGGTTCATCTCCGGCTCGTAGCGATCCACCCGGCTTACCTCGTCCCCAAGGCTGCGCCAGAACGCCGTCAGCGCCGCCGGGCCGCCCAATTCGCGCAGCAAGATATTGGCGGCCGGATTGTCGGAGGTTGTCTGCGTCGCCTCGGCCAGTTCGCGCAAGGTCGCACCCGTGCCGATCCGTTCGCGGGTAAAGGGCGCATGCTCCAGCATGTCACGCTCGCCCCATGTCACGCGCTTGTCGGCATTGATCGCGCCGGCGGCATGGCGTTGCAGCAGCAACGCCGCCAGCGACAGCTTGAACGACGAGGCATGGCCAAACCGGCGATCGGCGTTGATCCCGACCGCCATCCCGCTGCTCGGCTCGAAGATCTCCGCGCCCAGCGTGCCGCCCGCCCTGTCGAGCTCGGCCGCTTCGATCAGGCGCAATTGCGCGGCAAGCCTGCCGACCGGGCTTTGATCGGGCGGGATGCAGCCGCTTGCCGCCAGTGCCAGAGAGCCGCCGATCAGAGTGCGCCGGGTGATGATCATGAGAATTTGTCCGCCTTGCGTTTTCCGAACCGCATGTCCTTTTCGAGCTTCGCGCGCAAGGCTGCATAGAACGCTTCGAGAAAGGCGCGTTCATCGCCTGCGCCCGGTTCCCACCCGATCTTGGTGCAGATCGTCTGGTGGACCGTGACCAGTGCCTGTTCCTGCCCGTCGCGCAGGAGCCGTTCGAGCACCTGCAATTCGCGGATTCCATAGATGCCCAGTTCAGCCGGGCCGAAGGTGTAGCGCGCGCCGCTGGTGGCGCTGGTCCCGCGCGCGGCTTGCGTGGTCGACAGCGCCTCGGCCAGCCGGACGCGCGGGGCTTCCACCACCCATGTGCCCGCGATGATATCGCCCGCGCGCAGGCCATCGCGGTTGAAGAAGGGCAGCAGCAGGAACAGCGCAAACCATCCGACCGCGGCCCAGATCATGGGGCCGGTATCCTCGCCCGCCAAGGCGCTCACCGCGCTGACGACAAGGAAGACGAGCGGGTAGAACACCTCGATATCGCGCAGCAAATTGCGCGCGATCACGGCTTCGGGCGTGAGCCGCGCCTGCCCGCGCGCGGCAATGCGGATGCCGAGGATACGCTTGCCCAGCGTTGCGCCGCGCGGGCCCAACTCCTGCACCAGGAAATAGCCATACCAGCTCAGGAACACGCCGATGATCAGCAGGATCTGGAGGAATTCCGCCGCGCCCGTGGGGGCGTTGCTGATGCTGGAACCCGCAGTGTCGAGCAGCCCGCCCGCCACCGCGATCAGCACGATGTGAAAGGTGATGAGCGCGAACAGGATGATCATCACATCAAGGATCAGTGCGCCCGCGCGCGCCCCGCGTGAGGCGATCACCAGCGGCAGGGCGAGGCCTTCGGGCGTGGTGATCACGCGGCGCCGCTGTTCGGCACGGGGCAGGGCGGAAGCAGTCATGGCGCGGCGTCTGCGTCGGTCTCGCCCCGCGGGCGGTAGAGGAAGAAATAGGCGAGCCAGAAGGCCAGCATCGCGCCCCCGATGGCAAAGCGTTCGGCGGTCCCGGCGACCAGCTGGCGCGGGAAGGCTTCGAGCAGCGCGGCGATGATCATCATGAACACCACGCCGACCATGACGAGTGCGCTGCGGCGCCCGGCGGCTCCGGCGGCATCCAGCACGGACATGTCGCCCGGAAAGGCCATCGCCCGCCCGATATGCAGCCCGCTCGCGCCCGAAAGCAGGATGCCGAACAATTCCGTGGTGCCGTGCACGCTCAGCCATGCCGCCAGCTCGACCACCAAACCCTGCCCGTCAAACAGCCACAGCAGCGCGCCCAGCAGCGCCATATTGTGTACCATCAGCAACAGCGAAGGGATGCCGAAGGCAAAACCCAGCGCAAAGGCAAGGATGCACACCCCGGCATTGTTGCTGAAAAGATAGGCGGCAAAGGTCGATAGGCCGCCGATCCCCGCTTCGGTGCCGAGCGTTGCGGCAAGCTCTTCGCGGCTCGCACCCGGCACCCGCACCTCCCCCGGTCCGCCGGGGACAAGGCGGTAGAACCAGTCGACATCGCTCGTCACCAGCAGCCAGCCGACCAGCGCGCCTGCCACCATCACCGCCAGCGTGATCAGGATATCCGGGCCAAGCGCGCGCACCGCCGCGCTCCACCCGCCGCGCAGGAAGCTGCGCAGCCACCCGAACAGGCCCAGCCTTGGCCCATAGACCTGAAACCATGCCCGGCTGACAAGATGTTCGAGATAGGCCAGCGTTGCTGCATCAAGCGAGGTTTCGCGCAGGCTCGCAAGGCTCGATGCGGCGGTGCGATACAGCGTTGGCAGGGCGAGCAGATCGGCATCGCTCAGCTTGCCAATGCGGCCCTTTTCCATCGCGGTGATGATGGCTTCGAGCCGCCGCCAATCGGCCTCGCGCTCCAGCCGGAAGCGATCCGAACGCAAGGCCGCCGCCGCCAGATCGGGTGACGTCGTGGCCTCGCTTCGGCGCAGCAGGCCCATCAGGCCGCGGGGGAGGGCAGCAAGTTTCATCCGATCGCCTCGGCATTCCTGATCGCCAGATAGCGATCAATCAGCTGGTATCCGATGCGTTCCCACGGCGCTTCGATCACATCGACACCCATCCGCCGCAGCCGTTGCAGCACCAGCGCGCGCTGCTGGGCCAGGCTTTCGGCGGTGACACTGCGGGCGAGCGTCGCAAGATCGGTGGGCGGGGCCGTGATGAAGGTCTCCAGCTCGCTATCGGCAAGGGTGACAAAGACCACCAGATGCCGATCGACCAGCCGCCCGATGCTTTCCACCATCAGTTCGGCAGCGGTGGGATCGGTGAAGTCGGAAAACAGCACGATCAGCGAGCGGCGCTTGAGCTTTGCGGTGAGTGTCGCGAGCGCGAGGGTGAAATTGGGCTCGGCGCTGGCATAGTCGAGGCTCGCCGCCGCGGCTTGCAGGCGGTGGAAGGCGCGGGCATCGCTGATGAACGGGGTGAGCAGTTGCGGCGTCTGGGCAAAGCCGAACAGCGCGCATTTGTCGCCGCTTTTGAGCGCGACATAGGCACAGGTGAGCGCGGCGGTGACGGCGCGATCGATGCGCGGCTGGCCATCGAGGGCTTCGCACATCGCCTGTCCGCAATCGAAGGCAAAGACGATCTGGTTGTTGCGCTCGCTTTCGTTCTCGCGCGCATAGAGCCGGGTGTGGCGCGCACTCGCCTTCCAATCGATGCGGCGACGATCCATCCCCGCTTCATATTCGGAAAGCGCTTCGAACTGGGTCCCTTCGCCGCGGATGCGCCGCGCGATCAGCCCGCTTTGCGCATCGCGCAGAAAGGTCTGCAAGGCGCGGCTGCGCACCGGCGCGAGGTTGGGCCAGATGCGGATGGTCTGGTCGAGCGGGCGGGTGATCTGGCGCGCGCCGAGGCCAAGCGGCCCGTCCCAGCGCAGCCACAGCCGCGTGAGGCTGGCCGTGCCGCGCCGCACCGGGGTGAGCAGGGCTTCGCCAGCGGAAACGTTTTCGGTGCGGGTCAGGGCAAGCGTGATGCGCCCCGCGCTGCCTAGGCGTGGATCGCAGGCCAGCGCGGCTGCGGCGCGCGCGGTGCCCAGCTCGGCAGAGACCCGGATCGTCAGCGGCGCGCCCACTTCGCCATCAGCTGGCGCCTCGATCCGCCATGCCCCGCAGCCGCCGGCAAGCCCGCCGTCGATCACCACCAGCCCCAGCAGCACAAGGCCGATCGCAGGGGCCAGCGCCCAGGCCGCGGGTGCCGCCGCCGCGATCAGCACCGCCAGCGGGGCAAGCGCCGCCAGCGCCCAGCCCGCGCGCGCTGTGGGCACAATCGGCACGGCGGGAAGCCGCGCCAGCAGGGCAGCGATGCGCTTAACGGCCGATCACCTTGGGGCCTCGGTCGCTTCGACCAGCTCGGTCACCAGCGCTTCGAGATCGCGTCCCTCGATCTCGGCAGCGGGAGTCAGGGTGAGGCGGTGGCGCAGCACCGGCACCGCCAGCGCCTTCACATCATCGGGCAGGACATAGGCGCGTCCTTCCAGCGCCGCGCGTGCCCGTGCGGCCCCGGCCAGCAGCACTGCGGCGCGCGGGCTCGCGCCCACCGCAAGTTCGCCATGGCTGCGCGTTGCCCGCACCAGCCGCACCACATAGGCCGTGATGTCTTCGGCCACGGTCACCTGATCGAGCGCGCCCGAGGCCGCCGTGAGTGTGCCCGCATCGGCCACCGCGGTCACCCCGACATCGGCCGGGCGCTGCGGCCCGTGCTTCTGGCTGTAGGCAGCAACAATGCGCGCTTCTTCGGCCTCATCGGGATAGGGCACCAGCAGCTTGAATAGGAAGCGATCAAGCTGGGCTTCGGGCAAGGGATAGACGCCCTGGTTCTCGATCGGGTTTTGGGTGGCCACCACCATGAAACGCGCAGGCAAGGGCAGGGTTTCCCCGTCCAGCGTCACCCGGCGTTCCTGCATCGCTTCGAGCAGCGCGGCCTGCGTCTTAGGCGGGGTGCGGTTGATTTCGTCCGCCAGCAGCAATTCGCAGAAGATCGGCCCGCGCGTCAGCGTGAACTGGCTGGTCTGGAAGTTGAACAGGTTCGAGCCCAGAATATCCCCCGGCAGCAGATCAGGCGTGAACTGGATGCGCCCGAAATCAAGCCCGAGCGCGCTGGCAAAGCTGTTGGCGAGGAAGGTCTTGGCGGTCCCCGGCGGGCCTTCCATCAGCACATGGCCGCCCGCCACCATGGCAACGAGCAATTGCTCGATCAGCGCATCCTGCCCGACAATGGCTTTGCGCACCTCGCGGCGGATCGCGTCGGCAAGGGTGGTCAGCTCGGCAAGGCTCATGCTCATGAGGTCAGCTTTCTCGGGAGGGAATCAAGCGCCTGTGCGGCGCTCAGGATTGCGGTGGGGGTGGTGGCGGATTCGAGCCGGGCGGCCCGCGTGGAGAAGGGCTCTTCCTGCGGCGCGCGCACCGCCAGCGCGGCATCAAGGCTCGCCGGATCATGGCGCACGAGGCCAAGCGCGCGCGCCAGCCGCCGCTCTGCCGCGCGGGCATAGGGCGCACCCAGCAGGCCCCAGCGCTTGGCGCGCAGGATCAGCCCCGCGCCGTTTTCGACCAGTTGCTGCTTGCCAAAGGCATGTGCGGGCGCGGCAACCGTGGCCGGACCGAAGCGCAGCATGGCGCGCCAGAACACCAGCACCAGCGCCATGATCAGGCACAAGGTCGCCGCCAGAAAAGGCGGGCGGAAGGCCAGGGTGAGCAGGTTCTCGGCCCCGCCAAACCCGTTGAGCGTGAGATCGAAGGTGACATCGCGAGAGCCATCACGATCCAGCTCGGCAATCAGCGCCAAGGCCACCGCTGCGCGAGCCGGATCGGCCAGCGCGAAATTGTTGGCGAGATCGGGCTCGGCAAGGAAGATCACCGGCTGGCTGGTTGTGGCTGGCGCGATCGGTTCAAGCCCGGTGCGTAGCGCGAGGGCGCGCCCCGCTGCATCGGTGATGATCGCCTCGTGCGAGCCGTCGCCTTCGGCATAGCCCACCGGGCGCGCAGGCAGCACGCCCGCCTGCCCGAGACCGCCCCAACGCGGCGCGGGGGAGCGATCTGTTGCAGTCGCCTGCGCGAGCTTGTGCGCGAACCCGAAGGGCGCGGGCAGCGCCGCGGGCCACGGCGCGGCTTCGGCGCCTTGCAGGATAACCCAGCCGCGCTGGAATTTTGCCGCCGCCTCGCGCGGGAGGTTTTGCGGCGGCGGGCTGGTGCGCCATTTCGGCAGGATCACCAGGGTCGGGCCGAGATTGCGGCGTTCTTCGAGCACATCGCCGAGCATGTCGGGATCAGCCGAGGCCGGCGGGGTCAGCACCAGCACGCCGCGCGTTTTCAGCCCTTCCGGGCTGCGCGAGCGGGTGATGCGGTAATCGGAGGCCGCCAGCAGCCGCGTGAACCCGGCATAGCCATTGAGCCCCTTGGCCGCGGCATGGGCGCCGCCGTTTTGCGTGTCGGCGAGCGGGCTGTCCCCCCGACCGATCAGGACCAGCAGGGCGAGGAACAGGGCAAATCCGACCACCACCAGCGCGATCACCGCGCCGCGCGAGAAAGGCGCGCGGGGGTTCATGCGCGCGCGCCCTGTGGCGGCAGGGCCAGCGCAAAGCGGGCATAGGCATCGCGCGCGGCTTCCCAATCGGCCCGGTCAAGCCGCTGGAGCGCAAACAGGCTGCGCTCGACCCGATCGGCCATGATGCGAAAGGCCTCGCGCGCACCATCGGGCACTGCCGGTAGCACGGCCAGCTCGCGCGCGGTGCTCGAAGGTTCGACCACGCCGGGGCGCGCTGCCGCCAGCGCGCTGACACTGCGGGTCAGCAACAGGTGGGTTGCCGCATCAAACTGTCCCTCGGCTGCGAGCCTTTCGGCATCTTCCAGCAGTGCGAGACTGGCGGCGGCATCGGGCCGCCATTCCGCCGCTGCGCCATCGGCCTTGGCCTCGCGCCGTCGTGCCAGCGGGCCGACGCTGCGCGCCAGCAGGAAGAGCACAAAGGCCGCAACCCCTGCCAGAAGCACCCATTGGATCAGCCACCACCACGCGCCGAGCCATTGCCCGATCGGCGCAAGGATCGCTCCCAGCATTTCGAACAGGCCTTGCAGGAAGCGTTCAAAGGCCCCCAGTTGGGGCGGCGGCACATCGGGCACCGGGACGGGGGCAAACTGGATATCATCCGCCGCGCGCAAGGCCTCCCAGCCGGCCGGTGGATCGGCCCCAGGGCTCGCCGGGGAAGCGGCCGGGGTGCTGGGGAGAGGGGGTGGCGCCGCTGCGATCATGCCGCTCGATTGGTGGCATGGCTGGGCAGGGGGCGCAACAGGCTTGTGCGCCGGAGCGGCTCCGCCGCCCGTTCAGCCGCGCGCGCGGCCTTGCGGATAGCTGCCGAGAATCCGCAATTCCTTGGAATGGAACGCACATTCCTCGAGCGCACGGTCCACCGCCGGATCGCCCGGCGCGCCGATGATATCGGCATAGAACATCGTTGCCGAAAAGCTGGCGTTCTGCTGGTAGCTTTCCAGCTTGGTCATGTTGACCCCGTTGGTCGCAAACCCGCCGAGCGCCTTGTAAAGCGCAGCCGGGATGTTCTTCACCTCGAAAATGAAGGTGGTCACCAGTGATTGGCCCGCCAGCGCGGCAGGCGGCAACGGATCACGCGCGAGGATCACAAAGCGCGTCATGTTGTCGGCGCTGTCCTCGACATTATGGGCAATGATTTTGAGCCCGTAGAGTTCGGCCGCGATGGCTGGCGCGATGGCCGCCAGCGCGGGATCGCCGCGCTCCGCCACGAAGGCGGCCGCCCCCGCAGTGTCGACATAGCTGAGCGGGACAATGCCCCGGTCCCTGAGGAAGCGGCGCGACTGGCCGAGCGCTTGCGGATGGCTGTAGGCAGCGGCAAACGGGCCATCGCCTGTCGCCATCAACGCATGGTGGATCGGCATGAAATATTCGCCGACAATCGCCAGCCCGCTTTCGGGCAGCAGGAAGTGGATATCGGCCACGCGTCCGTGCTGCGAGTTTTCGATCGGGATGATGGCTTCCCCCGCGCGGCCATCCTTCACCGCATCCAGCGCATCCTCGAAACTGAAGCACGGCAGCGGCAAGGCGGCGGGCCGCGCTTCGGTTGCGGCGCGATGCGAATTGGCTCCCGGCGAGCCCTGAAAGGCAATGGCGCGCGCGGGATCCGCTGCGGCGGCATCCTGGAGCTGCTGCGCCAGAGCCAGGGCCGGGCCCGGAAAGCTGCGGTTGAGGCTGGGGTTCATATGGGCCTGCTAGAACGCCGTTCGCTCAGCGGCAAGCCCGCTTGCAATTCATGCAAGCGATGATGGGTTCAAGCCCCTTGCGCGGGCCTTTGTGCAACATTAAGGGGCCAGCGGGATGACACAGGACAATTCTTCGCAAACCACGCCCACAGGCCAGAAGGCTGGCGGCGATCTGTTCAACACCGCTGCGGGCTGGGTGCTGTTCGCGGCCGGGCTCGGGCTCGGTCTGTCGATCTTGGCTGACAAGTATTTCCACGGCAGCAGCGCCGAGCGGCCGGAGCAGCTTGGCTATGTGATCGCCGTTGCCGAGGAAGCGGGCGGCGGTGCGTCGGAGATGTCCTTTGCCGAAGCGCTGACCAAGGTGACAGCGGCGGATGGCGAGAAGGTCTGGTCGAAGTGCCAGTCGTGCCACTCGATCAATGCGGGCGGTGCCAACGGGGTTGGCCCCAATCTCCACGCGATCATGGGCGCAGCGGTCGCGGCCAAGCCGGGCTTTGGCTACAGCGGTGCGCTCAAGGGTCTTGGCGGCCAGTGGGACTGGGAACGCATGAATTCCTGGCTCAAGAACCCGCGCGGCTATGTTGATGGCACCAAGATGGCGTTTGCCGGCCTCGGCAAGATCGAGGATCGCGCTGCGGTCGCGCTCTACCTGAACGCCAATGGTTCCAACCTGCCGTTGCCCGCCTTTACCCCGGCCGCTGAAACCGCAGCGGAAGAAACCGCCGGTGCGGAAGGTGCGCAGGCTGGCGAAGAAGCGGCTGCCGAAGCCGGTGCCGACGCGGCTCCCGCCGCAGAATAAGCCGCGTCCTGGCAAGGGGCCGGCCTAGGCCTGCCCCTTGAACCCCTGCGCAATCACATACCATTCGGACGAGCCCTTGCGGCTCGCCGGCGGCTTGGCGTGTTTGACGCTGGTAAAATGCTTCTTGAGCAGCGCCAGCAGATCCGTGTCGGTGCCCCCTGCCAGCACTTTGGCAACAAACGCGCCGCCCGGTTCGAGCGTTTCGGTGGCAAACCACGCTGCCGCTTCGACAAGGCCCATCGTGCGCAGGTGATCGGTCTGCTTGTGGCCGACCGTGTTGGCCGCCATGTCCGACAGGATCAGATCGGGCGCGCCGCCGAGCGCTTCGGTAAGTGCGGCCGGGGCGGCATCATCCATGAAATCCATCTGGAAGATGGTGACGCCTTCGATCGGATCGACGGGCAAGAGATCAATCCCCACCACCTTGGCCTGCGGCACCTTGGCGCGCACCACTTGCGTCCAGCCGCCCGGTGCGATCCCGAGATCGACAACGCGGCGCGCGCGCTTGAGCAGATCGAAGCGTTCATCGAGCTCGATCAGTTTGTAGGCGGCGCGGCTGCGATAGCCTTCGGCCTTGGCGCGCTGGACATAGGGATCATTGAGCTGGCGTTCGAGCCAGCGCACTTGCGATGCGGTGCGCCCGCGCCCGGTCTTGACCCGCTTGTCCGGGTTGCGGCCTGAGCGGCTCATGCCCGGCCATCCTGCGCGCCGCGCTTGGGAAAAGGCAGGCCGAGGCCCCGCTCGCGGCGATGCTCGGCTGCCATCAGACTGCGCAAAATCCCCTCGCGAATGCCGCGATCCGCGACGCCCAGTCGGCGCGCGGGCCACAGATCGAGAATCGCCTCAAGGATCGCGCAGCCCGCCACCACGAGATCGGCACGATCATTGCCGATGCAGGGCAGTTGGCTGCGTTCGGCAGGGGTCATCGCCGACAGCCGGGCGCTGATGGCGCGCATGGCGTGCGCGGGTACGATCAGCCCGTCAACAGCCTTGCGATCATAATGCGGCAATTCGAGATGCAGGCTTGCCAGCGTCGTCACCGTGCCGCTGGTGCCGAGCAGGCGGATATCGGGATGCTTGGCCGCCGCGCGCACGCGTTCGGCAAAGGGCGCAAAGCTTTCCCCCACCAGCGCGCGCATCGCGGCATAGCGGGCCATGCGCTCGGCCTCGCCTGTCTCGGCGCGGCCGACAGTATCGGTCAGCGAGACGACGCCCCATGGCACGCTCAACCAATCGAGAATGCGCGGCACCCGCGCTTCGGGCGTGCCGGCTTCGACCAGCACGAGTTCGGTCGATCCCCCGCCGATGTCGAAGATCACCGCCGGGCCATCCCCCGCTTCGAGCAGGATGTGGCAGCCCAGCACGGCAAGGCGCGCTTCTTCCTCGGCGCTGATGATATCGAGCACGATGCCGGTTTCGCGGCGCACGCGTTCGATGAAAGCGGGCCCGTTGCTGGCGCGGCGGCAGGCTTCGGTCGCGACCGAGCGGGCCAGCCGGACATTGCGGCGTTGCAGCTTGTCGGCGCAGATCGCGAGCGCGGAGAGCGTGCGATCCATCGCCGCATCCGACAGGCGCCCGCTGGTGGCGAGTCCCTCACCGAGCCGGACCACCCGGCTGAACGCATCAATCACGGTGAAATCCTCGCCCGAAGGCCGCGCGATCAGCAGGCGGCAATTGTTGGTACCGAGATCAAGCGCGGCATAGGCCTCGCCTTGCCCCGGTGCGCGCACAGCACTGATGGCCGCCAGATCGGCAGGCCGCTTGCGGCGAGGATCAGCGATCTGTTGCGCTTTGCTGCCCGGACGCACGCTGCGAGGCGGCCGGGTATTGTCGGGCTGGGGGGCGGATTTGTAGCGAAAATCGGCTACCTTGCCGGACTTTACGCCCCGTTTACTGCCAGCTCTGTTAGGTCTGTCCGGCGGCCGAGCATCCGCCATATTCTTCAACTTTCATTCCACTTTGCCCCCACGTCGGACAAAGCACTTGGGCGCGAAACTAACCCAAGGTTCCTGCAAGAGCAAGCAGCGCTGTCGGCGGCTGGCAGGGGCGCTAAGTCTTGACCTCGGGCGCCTGCGCTTTTAAGGGGCGCGTCTCGCGGCGGCGGTGCCATTCGGGCACGGCCAGCCGCCGGTGATGCCCCGTCCTCTAATGGTAAGAGAGCGGACTCTGACTCCGTCAATCAAGGTTCGAATCCTTGCGGGGCATCCAGCTTCCTATCCTTTGGCAGCAAAACCCAATCGCATGCGGGCTCGGCTTTCCCTGAGCGGGTCTGTCGCCGGCCGCCCGCCCGCGGAGGGTGATGATTCGTGCAGCGAGAACGCCCTTTCAGATCGGATGGCTAGCCAGCAACACAAGGTGTGAATGGGTGCGCGCCGCCTGCAAATTTCGTTTTGCGAACATGGCGAACAGGCATAGTTTGATCAAGGAATCTAAGGCGCCTGTTAATGAATGAAGCGACGTATTGTGATATTCTTTGCCAAATTTCAGATGGCGTGGCCGTCTTCACCAAAGATGCTCAGGTAAAGTACGTAAATGATGCCTTTCAAGAGCTCACCGGATACGAAAAATCTGAGATAAATCAGAATATTGTATCTGGCGGGCTTTTCATGGCTGGCAACCAAGGTGCCATGACCAGGGCTGAAGCCGCGATCGCTTCCAGTTGCGCATTTGCAGAAGATGTCCTTGTCCGGCGCAAATCGGGCGAGCCGCTCTGGTGCCATGTGGCGATCAAGCCGCACTATAACGAAGATGGCTCACTTCGCCATTTCATCTCAATTTATCGAGATATTTCCGCGCAGAAGGCTGCTGAAGGCAAGGCTGCTGAGGTTGAGGGTAACCACCGCTTCATCCTCGACAATGTCCTTGCGGGCGTCGTTGTGCATGGGCCCGACACCAAAATCCGCTTCGTCAATCGCCTCGCTTCCGAAGTTCTTCGCATGAAGGAAGACGAGCTCGACGGCGTACCGACCTCAGATGAGCGCTGGGTCGTCTTCCGCGAAGACGGCTCACCCATGCCGCTTGAGGATTTTCCGGCAAACCAGGCGATCCGAAAGAAAGCGCCTGTCAAAGAAGTTGTTCATGGCCTGAAGCTGCCCGATGACGACATAATATTGTGGCTGGTGGCCAACGCCTTTCCCGTCCTGGACGAACAAGGCGAAGTTCTGGAAGTGCTGGTGAGCTTTGCGGACATTACCCGGCTCGTTGAGGCCGAGCGTGAAGCGCAGAGATTGCGCCAGCGCTTTGAGTTGGCGGTCCATGCGACCCAGGACGCCGTGTTTGAATGGAATGTCAAAACCGGGCAATTCTGGGCCAACGACGCTTACAAGAAAATCTACGGGTACGATCCACCCGAGAGCATCCACCTCGATAACCTGGAGGACATCAGCGCAGTTGAAGCAGATCATGACAAGGTGCGCCGGACAACCTTGGACGCAATCAGTTCAGGTAAAGAGCGCTATGCGTTGCAATACGAATTTCGCCGACCGGACGGCACGACCGGGCATGCGGCTGTTCGCGGTTTCATTGTGCGCAATGACACCGGAGAAGCCGAGCGGATCATTGGAACAACCACCGATATCGGCCAATTGACCGAGGCCAACGCAGCTCTCGAGCAGTCGGAGGAGCGCTTCCGGATCATCGCTGATGCGACCAGCGACGTGCTGTGGGACTATAATTTCGAGACAGGCGTTACCTGGACCGGCCAAGACTGGCCGGCAAAGTTGGGTGTCCAATACGATCAGCGGCACATCCAGAACTTCCAATGGATCGAGATGGTCAAGCCATCAGAACGTGCGCCGCTGATCAAATCATTCCAGAATGCAATCAAATCTGAGGCCAGCACCTGGGAGTTCGAATTCACCGCTGAAAGCGTTGCGGGCGAGGCGATCGATCTTGCTGTGAAAGCCTCTATCCTGCGCAACCCTGACGGCAGAGCGACCCGCATTCTGGGAAACATGCGCAATGTTACCAAGGAAAAGCGTAATCAGGAAGGTTACACCCGCGCCCGCGCGCTGGAGGCAGTCGGCCAGCTCACGGGCGGCGTGGCGCATGACTTCAACAACTTGCTGATGATCATTCTTGGCAACGCGGAACTGCTTGAAACGACCGCGCTTGACGAGAGCCAGGCTCAGGCAGTGGCGATGATCCATCGTGCCTCAAGCAGTGCCGCAGACTTGACCGGGCGACTGCTTACTTTTTCCCGCCAGTCGCAGCTGCGTGCTGGACGTGTCGCGTTGACGAACTTGATTCCCAATACGGTCGCACTGCTGAGAACCGGCATCGCTGAGACGATTGCGATCCGCTGCGATTTGAAGCCGGGCATCTGGGAAGCCAACGTCGATGGAAACGCGCTTGAACAAGCCATCATCAACCTTGCTGTGAATGCGCGTGATGCGATGCCGGATGGCGGTGAGATTATCATCAGCGCAGAAAACCAAACGCTCTCACTGCATACCGAGCCAAACCTTTTGGATCTGGAGCCTGGCGATTACGTTGTGGTCTCGGTGACCGATACGGGCCAAGGCATGCCACCTGAGGTGCTTGCAAGGGCCTTTGAGCCCTTTTTCACCACCAAGGATATTGGAGAAGGCACAGGGCTTGGCCTGAGCACTGTCTTCGGCTTTGCGAAGCAATCGGGTGGGTATGCCACAATCAAGAGCGAACCGGGCCATGGCACGACGGTCAGGATCTATGTGCCGCGCTTCGGGTCAGGCCAAGTACCAGAATTTTCTTTGCCGAAGCCAGAGCATGGCGGAGATCGGACAGGACAGCGAATCCTCGTGGTGGAGGACGAGGCGATGGTCCGCGCACATGTCGAAAAGCTCTTGGCAAAGCTCGGCTATGTCGTGACGGCCGCAGCAGACGCGCAAGAGGCTTTATCTGTCTTGCATGATGATCAAGCCTTCGATCTGATCTTCACCGATGTGATCATGCCAGGGGGGATGACTGGCCCACAGCTTGGTCAGGCGGCGTTGCGGCTCGCACCGCATATCAAGTTGCTTTACACCTCCGGCTATCCCGCCACCGCATTCGAGAGCCTTGGCTTGGAAGATCTCAGCAACGTGAATTTTCTGGCAAAGCCATACCGGTCTGAGCAATTGCAGCGAAAGCTTGCGACCATTCTGAACGCGTAAATGCCCGGCAGCGGGTGTTGGGGAACCGCCACCGGGCATCATTTGCAAGGCTGCTTGGGCCAGTGCAATCCCAAGCCGGCCCCCTTGGGATAACCCCACGAAGGATAGCGACTGTCGCCGACATCACGGCCAACGGGCGCTATCCTCGCCAGCCCACAGAAAGGAAGAAGTTGCGCGGCATGCCGGGGTCAAACCCGCCGCCTGCACCCGGCCGCACCCGTCCGGCGTAGCGTTCATCAAGGATGTTGTTCACCCCCGCGCCGACACTGAAGCCGCTGCCCAGCGGCCATTCGACCGAGGCATCAAGCACCTCGTAACCCGGCAGGAAGAAATCGGCCGCGTTGTTATCCGCGCCCTGCTGATCGCCCACCGATGTGAAGATCAGCGCTGCCCGCGCGCCGTTTGCGCCGATGTAGGAAAGGATCGAGCGCAGCATGTGGCCGGGCGCATATTGCGGGGTGAAGCCTTGCGCGACGCCGCTGGTGAAGGTCGCATCGAGCAATTGCAGGTTGGTAGAGAGGCGCAGGGTGTCCTGCGATTGGGCAAGGCCCTGCGGGCCGATCAGGTCAAGCCTCGCGGCCAGATCCAGCCCCTGATTGCGCATCGAGCCGACATTCTGGCGCCGCGCGCCGCCAGCGCCCACGGCTCCGAAGGGCGCGCTTGCTGGCAGCGGCCCACCCAAGAAGCCGACCTGATCCTCCAGCGTTACCCTGAACAGGCTCGCATCGATCCGCAGGGGTGGGACAGGTTCGGCCTGCACGCCCGCCTCGATCGTGAAGGCATAGGACGAGGCAAATTCATCGGCAACGTCGATCCCCGCCTGGAAGGTGACACCGTCATTGTAGAGCAACGGCTTGAACCCGCGGCTGGCATTGGCCACAAAACGCAGGGTCTCTGAGGCATCCCAGGTTACGCCTAGACCGAACAGCGGCACGGTCTCGACATTGCGGCGATTGCCGAGCACTCCGTTCTGCCCGCCGGGCCCGCCTCCGGTAACACTGCCGACGGTAAGATCGAGCGTCTCGACCACATCTTGCCGCAGCCGTTCGAGGCGGAAGCCGGGGACGATCTGGAGATCGCCGAAAGTCAGCTTGACCTCGCCGAACAGCGCGGCCGCATCGCCGCTGCGCCGGGCGCGGGCAAGGGCGCCGCCAAGGCCGACAAAATCATTATTGCTCGACCCCTTGTCGACAAACACCGGCGCATCCGAGGTGTGACCGAACACACCGAGGGTGAAGCTGTGTTGTGCGGCAGCGCCAAAATCGCGGCGCACGCGGATATCGAGGCCCGCGGTGTCGAAAGCCTGCAACTGACGGATCAGCACGTTGGCCTCGGGCGTCACCTGTCCGAAACCACCGCCCGCCTGCCGCCAGCTTTCACGTTCGAAGCGGCTGTAGAATGCGCGCGCGGTCACCTGTGTCAGGTCACCGACTTGCCAATCGACCGATAGCGTCGGGGCAAAGCGTTCGATCCGCAGGCGATCAAACCGCGTGGTCCCACCCCGCCGTTCCGTCAGATACCGGTCGCGGGCCAAGCCGCCCGCCTCGCCGAAGTGCCCGCGGTAGTAGTCGAGCGCGAGGCTGATCGTGATGTCATCGCCCAGAATGTGCCCGCGCAGCTGTCCGGTGAGTTGATCGTGATCGCTGTTGTCCCGGCGCGGGCCGTCGCCTTGCGCGAACTGGATGAAGCCATCGGCCGCAAAGCGCCCGTCCGAAACGCTCGCTCCACCCAGGATCTGTCCCGCATTCCAGCTGCCAAGCGTGGCACGCACCAAGCCTTCAGCGCCCGCCTCGCGGCGTGGTCCGCGCATCACATAATTGAGCGCGCCGCCCGGCTGCGGGCCATAGAGGAGGCCCGATGCCCCGCGGATAAACTCAACCCGCTCGACCAGCTCCAGCGGGGGGATGAAATAGGCCGCCGGATAGGAATACATGTCGGGCACCGCGGGTATCGCGTCCTGCAAGGTCAGCAGGTTCCAGCTTTCGTGCGGCTCACCAAGCCCGCGATAGGACAGCGAGGCCCACGAGCCATTGGAGACTTCCGAGACGACGATGCCCGGGATGTCGGCCATCGCAACGCGCAGATTGCGCCCTGCAACGGGTGGCAGATTTCCGAGCTGGACAACATCGCCAAGCTTGCCCGCGAAGATCAGCGTGCCCGATTGATCCGGCAGGCGTTCGCCATCCCGCTTGGCTGTGACGATGATCGACGAGGGCGCCGTGGCGCGCTGGGCACGGTCTTCCGCGGTCTCGCTGTCCGTGGTCGCGGTGGTAACCGCGGTATCAAGCGCAAGCGCGGGGAGAGCAGTGGTGTACAGCAAGGCGGCCGCCAGCGAACGGGCGGCCATACTGAGGGGCAAACGCATGAAGACTCCGAAGAAAAAGGGGTGTGGGCGCTTTGCTGCTATTGCGAATGATAGTCAATAATGAAAATCTTCCGTGCCGCCATCTTGATCACCGACGCCTGCGCGGTCGATCACAATCCTTCAGCCAAGCTTCCCGCACCTCCCACAGCGCCCGCCCGATGGCTGGGCTTTGCGGGGCAGGAGATCATCCTTGGCTTGCCCTGTAGCCAGGATCAAGCCGCAGCGGCCCCGCTCAACGTGGCCGCGCCAGCAGCATCGTCCACGGCAGGGGTGAGCGCACCGCGCGCACATCGAAATACTCGCTGACAAGGCGGATAAAGGCGCTGCGTGACCAGTGCTGGAGATGGCCCGGCGTGTTCCCGAAATCGCTGAGATACTTGCCGCGCGCGCAATTGAGCACGCGCCAGATCGGTTCACGCGGCACGCTGAGCAGGATGTGCTGCATCTTCTGGGCTGCAAGCCGTTCGAGCCCGAGGCGCGGATCGGGCAGATGTTCGAGCACTTCGCAGCACACCACCAGATCGGCGGCAATTTCGCCATCGGCCAGATCGTAGATGCTGCGCACCGCGAAGCGCGCGCCGTGGCCGCTGGCAAGGCTGCGCGCATTGGCTTCGGCGACGGCGTCTTCCTCGAGATCGCAGCCGCGCACCTCCCACCCCCGGCGCAGCAGCCGCAGCGACAATTCGCCTTCGCCGCAGCCGACTTCGAAAGCGCTCTTCGCGCCGGTTTGCGCCGACAGCGTATCGAAAGCACCAAAGAAGCCGTTCATCAGCGCGCGCGCAATCGGATTACCCGTCGCGTATTTGTCGTAGTGATTGCCCGAGACGTTGCCATAATCGGACAGCGTCTGCATCTCGTCAGCCATAAAGGGGGTGCCTGCTCGGTTGAAGCCCGGCGCGCAGCCTTTGGGAATGCGGCCCGTCCTGTCAAGCACAGCGCGCGGGCTCAGGCGTCGGGAGACCCGCGCGGCAATGCTGGCCGAAAAGCGCTGGACACGGCCCATGCCTTGACGCATGGCCCGCGCCGTGCGGAGAGGGGCCTGCGTGCTCTCACGGCGGCGATCCGCCGCTGATGCGGGCGCGGGGCAGGCAAGAAGCGGCGTGCGGCCACAGGCGCGGCGTTGCGCATATCTGACATTCCCGAGCGGGCACCTGATCTGATGAGCGAACCCCGGCAGAGCTTTTTTCACACCACCCCTAGCGCTCCGGTCGCGCGGCTGATGGGCCCGCATGGCGCACAGTTCGGGCTGCTGCTGCTGTTGGGGGCCACCGGGCTCACCTGCCTCGTTTTTCTTGCCAATGCCTTCGTGCTCGAGGGCGCTGCCTATGCCATTCAGGACGATGCCCGCCAGTTTCTGGCGTGGACCGCGCGGCTGGCTGATCCTGCGGCGCTGCGCGGCGATCTCATCGCGGATTACTGGCACTCGGTGACCCCGCGCGGCCTGCGCGCGCTTTACGGGGCCTTTGCGGCTATCGGGATCTCCCCGCTGGTGCTGGCGCGATTGATCCCCGTCGTGCTGCTGGTGGTTTCGGCCTTTGCGACCTGGCGCGCGGCGCTGATGCTGACCGGCGGGCGCGCGCTCGCCGCGCTTGTCATGGCCGGGTTCACCATGGCGCTGCTGGTGCATGAAGACAGCATTTTCACCGCCACGGCCCGCGCCTTCTCGCCGCCACTGTTCCTGCTGTTTCTCGATGGCCTGCTGCGCGACAAGCGCTGGCAGATGATTGCGAGCCTTGGTGTGCTCGCCGCGATCTATCCCACCACGGCGCTGGTGGGCCTCACCATGCTGGGCCTGTCCTACCTGCGGCGGCGGCTGCCCTTGCCGGTGGAACTGACCCGCCAGTCGATCACCACCATGCTCGCCGCGACGCTCGCTGTCGGCGCGCCGATTGCGCTGGTGCCGGGCGAGGTGAGCCGATGGGAGCCGGTGATCTCGATTGCCGATGCGCTCACCATGCCCAATCTCGGCACGCCGGGCGGACGCAGCTCGATCGTTCCGATGGAGGGTTCGGCAGCCTGGCTGTGTTCGGCGCGGGTGGGCGTTCTGCCGGAAATCTTCCCCTGCTGGGCAAGCCGCTGGGCCACGCTTGTCAATCTGCTGCTGCTTACCCCGCTGCTGTTTCTCGGCCTGCGCGCGGCGCTCCGCTCCGCGCCCGGCGGCACACGCGCACCCGATATTGTCTATCTCTGGGCGCTTGTCGCCGGGGTGGCATGGTGGGGCGTGGCGACGATCTTTGCCTTCAAGTTGCATCTGCCCGCGCGCTACCCGCAGCGGGTGCTGAGCATTCTTGAATTCATGGCGATCGGCCAGATCATCGGCCTGTGGCTTGATCAGCGGCTGCGCGCGCCCAGCGGTGCCGGGCCGGTGCGCCTTGTCCTGCCGGGGCTGCTGGCGCTGTTCGCGGTGTCGTTCGCCACGCCCACGCCGGGGATGCGCCGCCCGCTTGATCCAGGCGCGATCGACTGGCTGATCGCGGCGCCGCGCGATCTGCGCGTGGGCGGGCTGAGCAGCGATCTCGACTTCGTGCCTGCGGTGACGGGGCGGGCCACGCATGTGACTGTTGAACACGCGATCCCCTATCACCTCACCTATTTCAACGAGATCAACCGCCGCCTCAAGGCGACAATCGCGGCGGCCAGCACCCCCGATGCCGCCGCGCTGGCCGCCTTCGTGCGCGCGGAAGGCCTTGATGTGATGCTGGTTGATCGCGCCTTTCTCGAAGCGGGCACGGTGCCGGAAGATTATGCCGGTGTGGTGCTGGCCGAAGTCACCGCGGGCGAGGCGGCGCTGGCGCGCGGGCCCTCGGCCTTGCAGCGTGCGGCAGGGACTTGCGCGCTCTATCGCGGGCCGCAAGTCTGGGTGATTGATGCCAAGTGTCTTGCGGTGCAGCCACCGCCCGCCTAGGGCCTTGGCAATGACTGACAATTCGACCGATCACGATCTCAAGGCCCGCAAGTTCTACCGCGCGGGTGAGGAATCCCGCTTCGCCGAGCAGGCGCCCGAACGCACCCCGCAGACCGCGCACCCCGCGTACAAGCTGGCGTTCCGCGACACGGATTTCCTGCTGCGCGATGAATTGCGCCCGATCCGCTTCCAGCTGGAATTGCTCAAGCCGGAAATGCTGCTGGATGAAGCGCGCGTCGGCTCGACGCTGGTGATCTACGGCTCGGCGCGCATTCCCAGCCCGGCCAAGGCGGAAGCCTTGCTGGCCGCTGCGAAAGACAAGAGCGCGCACGAGCAGAAAGTGGCCGAACGGCTCGCCGAAAAGGCGAAGTATTACGAGGAAGCCTATCGGCTTGCCCGGATGGTCAGCGAAAAGGCGATCATCGAGGATGGCAAGCGGCAGTTCGTTGTCACCACCGGCGGCGGGCCGTCGATCATGGAAGCGGGCAATCACGGCGCGAGCGATGCCGGCAGCGAGAGCATCGGGCTCAATATTGTCCTGCCGCACGAACAGGCGCCCAATTCCTATGTGACGCCCTATCTCAGCTTCCAGTTCCATTACTTCGCGCTGCGCAAGATGCACTTCCTGCTACGCGCGCGGGCCGTGGCGGTGTTCCCCGGCGGCTTTGGCACCTTCGATGAATTCTTCGAACTGCTGA
>ERZ1066122.1143-NODE-1143-length-22845-cov-17.649671_pt1 | contig 22845 bp, 23 predicted proteins | sample MGYA00382769_ERZ1066122 | MGnify/ENA primary metagenome ERZ1066122 (study PRJEB33369, sample SAMEA5778352) | biofilm metagenome | biome: Industrial cooling water; feature: Water cooling tower basin; material: Biofilm | place: United Arab Emirates | collected... | reverse complement strand
CGCTGACCACCGACATCGCGCCGGGCTACGACCACATCACCAGCGCGATCGGCGCGGCGATGATCGGCTGGTTCGGCACCGCCATGCTCTGCTATGTCACGCCGAAGGAACACCTCGGCCTGCCCGACAAGAACGACGTGCGCGAAGGCCTGATGGCCTACCGCATCGCCGCCCACGCCGCCGACCTCGCGAAGGGCCATCCGGGGGCACAGGCGCGCGACAACGCGCTGAGCAAGGCCCGCTTCGAGTTCCGCTGGGAAGACCAGTTCAACCTGGGCCTGGACCCGGAGCGCGCCCGCGAGTACCACGACGAGACCCTGCCCAAGGACGCCCACAAGGTCGCCCACTTCTGCTCGATGTGCGGCCCGCACTTCTGCTCGATGAAGATCACCCAGGACGTGCGCGAGTACGCCGCCAGCCAGGGCGTCACCGACGAGGCCGAGGCGCTGGAGAAGGGCATGGCCGAGAAGGCCGAGCAGTTCCGCGCCCAGGGCGCCCAGCTGTACCGGCGCGACTGATCGGGTTCCACCTTTCGTCGGCCGCCGCCTGCCGGCGGCCGGCGTTTCCCGGTCCGGCTCAGCCCGGATTCATGCCGGGACGACCGGCCGGGTGCTAGCCTTCGGGCATCCAACCGGGAGGTGCGTCATGTCCGTCTCACGCCTTTGGCAGGCCTTCGCCCTGCTCTCCGTCGTCCTGCTGGCCGGCTGCGCCACCGGGCCCCGCATCACCACCGATGCCGACCCGTCGGCCGACTTCAGCCGCTACCGCAGCTTCGCCTTCTACAGCCCGCTGGCGGTGGAGACCGAGGGCTACTCGACCCCGTCCAGCAGCCGGATGAAGGCCGCGGTCCGTCGCGAGCTGGAAGCCCGCGGCTACGTCTACGACGAGTCCAGCCCCGACCTGCAGGTCAACATCAACGCCTACGTGGACGAGCGCACCGACGTCTACAGCACGCCGCAGGTCGAGACCGCGCTGTACTACAGCTACCGCGCCCGCTCCTACGTGGCGGTGCCGTACTGGACCAACCGGACCGACGTGTACCGCTACGCCGAGGGCACGCTGAACGTGGACCTGGTCGACGCCCGCGAGAAGGCGCTGGTGTGGGAGGGCGTGGCCGTGGGCCGCATGGCCCGCCTGAAGCCGGCCGAGCGGGCGGCTCGCATTGATTCCACCATCGCCGACATCTTCGCGGAGTATCCGCACCGGGCCGGGTCGCGCTGAGGCGCGTCGCAAGGCCGGAAAGCAAAAAGCCGCCCGATGGGCGGCTTTTTTTCGGGACTGAAATCCCTCCCACAAGGCTCATGCGCCCCCTGTGGGAGGGACTTCAGTCCCGATGCCTTTTACCAGGCCGTCAGAAGTTCAGCTTTTCCGGGCTGGCCTCGAACCGCTCCACCGACTCGGTGATCTCGCGGCGGGCGGCGTCGGCGCCTTCCCAGCCGTCGAGCTTCACCCACTTGCCCTTCTCCAGGTCCTTGTAGTGCTCGAAGAAGTGGCCGATGCGCTCGAGCCAGTGCGGGCTGACCTGGCTGATGTCGTGGATGTGCGAATAGCCGCCGAAGACCTTGTCCACCGGCACGGCCAGCAGCTTGGTGTCCTCGCCCGCCTCGTCCTTCATCTTCAGCATGCCCACCGGGCGGCAGCGGATCACCGAGCCCGGGATCAGGGGCAGGGGCAGGATCACCAGCACGTCCACCGGGTCGCCGTCGCCGCACAGGGTGTGGGGCACGTAGCCGTAGTTGCAGGGGTAGCGCATCGGGGTGGAGAGGATGCGGTCCACGAAGATGGCGCCCGTGGCCTTGTCGACCTCGTACTTGACGGGTTCGGCGTCCTTGGGGATCTCGATGACGACGTTGATTTCGTTCGGCACGTCGCGGCCGGTGGGCACCAGGTCAAGGGCCATGGGGAAAACTCCTGCTTCGCCCGGGGGAGGGCTTCTTGTGGGGGCGCAAAGGATACGGGAAAGCCCCCGAGCCCGCACTCAGCCCCGCTCCCCGGTAGGAGGGACTTCAGTCCCGAAGCCTTGCGGCGAAAGGCTTCGGGACTGAAGTCCCTCCTACCGGGGGGTGGCCAAAGGTGGGGCTAGGCAGGGGTCGGGCCAGCGGCGAGAATGCCGGCTGGTCCATCGGAAACCCCCGCCATGGCAGCTCAGTCCCTGCTCGAACCCAAGGCCCTGGAACTGCTGCGCATGCTCGACCGCGACCGGCCGGGCTCGTTCAGCGAGTTCGTGCGCATGTTCGTGCACGAGGCGCCCGACCTGGTGCGCAAGATGGAGCAGGCCCACGTGGCCCGCGACCCGGACGCGCTCGGCAAGGCCGCCCACTACTTGCGCTCGGCCGCCCTGGCCATGGGCGCCAGCGAGCTGGTCGGCGTCTGCCAGGGCCTCGAGCACCTGGACGAGACCCAGATCGCCGACCCGGCCATGGCCGACCGCTTCAACGAATTGCGCCGCGCCGTGCGCGACTCCCTGATCCTGCTGCTCCAGGAAGTCCCCCAGATCTGAAGAACGGGGTCAGGTTCAGTTCCCGGAAAAGAAGAAGCCCCGGTCTCCCGGGGCTTTCCGTTTCCAGCAACGGGGTCAGGAACTGAACCTGACCCCGTTCTTCCGTCACAGCATCGGGATGAGTAGCAGGGCCACGATGTTGATGATCTTGATCAGCGGGTTGATGGCCGGGCCCGCGGTGTCCTTGTACGGGTCGCCGACGGTGTCGCCGGTGACCGCGGCCTTGTGGGCCTCGCTGCCCTTGCCGCCGTGGTGGCCTTCCTCGATGTACTTCTTGGCGTTGTCCCAGGCGCCGCCGCCGGTGCACATCGAGATGGCCACGAACAGGCCGGTCACGATGGTGCCCATCAGCAGGCCGCCCAGGGCATCGGCGCCCAGGATCAGGCCGACCAGGATCGGGATGAACAGCGGCAGCATCGACGGGATGATCATCTCGCGGATGGCCGACTTGGTCAGCAGGTCCACGGCCTTGTCGTACTCGGGCTTGCCGGTGCCCTCCATGATGCCCTTGATCTCGCGGAACTGGCGCCGCACTTCCTCCACCACCGCGCCCGCCGCCCGGCCCACCGCCTGCATGGCGAAGGCGCCGAACAGGTAGGGGATCATGCCGCCGATCAGCAGGCCGATCACCACGTTCGGGTTGTCGATCGAGAAGTTCACCTGCTGGCCCGACTCCTGCAGCTTGTGGGCGTAGTCGGCGAACAGCACCAGCGCCGCCAGGCCGGCCGAGCCGATGGCGTAGCCCTTGGTGACGGCCTTGGTGGTGTTGCCCACGGCGTCGAGGGCGTCGGTGGTCTTGCGGATTTCCTTGTCCATGCCCGACATCTCGGCGATGCCGCCCGCGTTGTCGGTGATCGGGCCGTAGGCGTCCAGCGCCACCACCATGCCGGCCATCGACAGCATGGACGTGGCGGCGATGGCGATGCCGAACAGGCCGCCGAGCGCGTAGCAGCCCCAGATGGCGGCGACCACGGCCAGCACCGGCGCCGCGGTCGACTTCATGGACACCGCCAGGCCGGCGATGACATTGGTGCCGTGGCCGGTTTCGGAAGCCTTGGCCACTTCCTGCACCGGCGAATACTCGGTGGCCGTGTAGTACTCGGTGATCACCACCATCGCCGCGGTCAGGCCCAGGCCGATCAGCGCGCAGCAGAACAGCGGCATGCCGGCGCCGTCGGCGAACATGCCGTCGGTGATGAAGAAGAACGCCACCGCCGCCAGCACGCCCGAGACCGCCAGGCCGCGGTAGAGCGCGTTCATGATCTTGCCGCCCTCGCGCACCTTGACGAAGAAGGTGCCGATGATGGAAGCGACGATGGACGCCGCGCCCAGCACCATCGGGTAGAGCACGCCGGCCCAGCCCCAGGTGGCGTAGTAGATGCCGGCGATCAGCATCGCGGCGATCACGGTCACCGCGTAGGTCTCGAACAGGTCGGCCGCCATGCCGGCGCAGTCGCCGACGTTGTCGCCCACGTTGTCGGCGATCACGGCCGGGTTGCGCGGGTCATCCTCGGGGATGCCGGCTTCGACCTTGCCCACCAGGTCCGCGCCCACGTCGGCGCCCTTGGTGAAGATGCCGCCGCCCAGGCGCGCGAAGATCGAGATCAGCGAGGAGCCGAAGGCCAGGCCGATCATCGGCTGCAGCGCCGCGTTGACCACTTCGGCGGTCTGCGCGCCGCTGCCGCCCAGGATGTACCAGAAGTAGCCGGCCACGCCGAGCAGGCCCAGGCCGACCACCAGCATGCCGGTGATGGCACCGCCCTTGAAGCTGACGTTGAGCGCGGTGTTGAGGCTGGTGGTGGCCGCCTGCGCCGTGCGCACGTTGGCGCGCACCGAGACGAACATGCCGATGAAGCCGGCCGCGCCGGACAGGATGGCGCCGATCGCGAAACCAATGGCCGTGGGCCAGCCCAGCACCGGCACGAAGCCGATCACCAGGAACAGGATGACGCCGACGATGGCGATGGTCATGTACTGCCGCCGCAGGTAGGCGCCGGCGCCTTCCTGGATCGCCGCCGCGATCGACTGCATCTTTTCATTGCCGGCCGGCTGGCCGACGATCCATTTCGCGACCACGATGCCGTAAAGGATGGCGATCGCCGCACAGGCGAGCGCGAGGTGCAAACCGTATTGCTCGAACATGTAAACCCTCCCCAGAGTTCAGACACGGACAAACATAAGCGGCCCGTTGGCCGCCTCGCCCGAGTATGTCAAAGGGGGGAGGGGGAAGCCACACGGCCCGGGCGGCCGCATCCCGGGGGTATCGTCGCGGGGGCCGTGGGCAGCAGGGACAGGTTGATGGCGGTTTGCCTGTGCCCGGGGTCCAGGGCCAGCGCACAGGCATAAGCCGCGCGGGCGCCGTCCACGTCGCCGGCTTGCTGGCGCGCCCAGCCCAGGTTGCCCCAGGCCCGGGCCTTGCCGGGCGAGGCGGCCACGGTGGCGGTCCAGAGGGCGAGTTCACTGCGGTATTCGTGGTTCCGCGCCCGGGTGGCCGTCGCCAGCACCAGGGCCAACAGGCACACCGCGGGGGTCGCCAGCCGGCGCTCCACCCGCCCGGCCAGGGCGACGACGACGGCGAACGCCACGCCCGGCAGGACGAGGTAGAGATGGCGGTCGTTGGCCAGGTCCAGCCGCGGAAGCAGCGACTGGGTCGGCGCGAGCTGCAGCAGCGTCCAGGCGATCGCGAAGCCGAGCCAGGGCCAGCGTCGCCGCGAGGCGGCGGCCAGTCCCAGCGCCACGAGCCAGGCCAGCACGAAACCGACCGCATGCGGCAGCACGGCGTCGGGCACGCGCAGGTCGGGATCCAGGTTCGCCTGCAGGCCGAACAGGCTGTGTCCGAACAGGTGCATGGCCGCGACGGCCTGCCCGGCGAGCTGCGCCGCCAACCCGCGCACCTGCAGGCTGGTGCCGAAGAAATCGCCGTAGCCCGGCCACGCGATCGCCAGCGCGACGGCCAGCGCCAGCACCACCCCGTGGCCGGCCAGCCCGCGCAGGGCGGCGCGCGGCGCGTCGCCGCCGAACCAGGCCAGCAGCGCCAGCGCGAAGGGCAGGGTCACGGCGGTTTCGCGCACGCCCAGCGCCGCCGCGAACAGGACCGGCGACAGCGCTCGCCATGCCCCGCCCAGCCCGCGCTCCTGTACGTGGCCGTGGGCGAACAGCGCCGCCAGGTAGAACATCGCCATCAGCGACTGCGAGCGGCCGCTGACGTAGGTCACCGCCTCGGTGGCGGTCGGGTGCAAGGCAAAGAGCAGCGCCACGCCGAATGCCGCCACCGAGGGCGCGGCCAGCCTGGGCGCCAGCAGGCGCAGCCACTGGCCGGCCAGTGCCCACACCAGCAGCGCGTTGATCGCGTGCAGCGCCAGGTTGAACGCGTGGAATCCGCGGGCGTCCGGCGAAAACGACCAATTCAGCGCGTAGCTGAGCTTGAGCAGCGGCCGGATGCCCGGCATCGACGCCCACCAGGCCGCCAGCCCGTGCACGCGCGGGTTGTCGACGATCACGTGGTAGTCGTCGAAGTGGAAGGGCGCGGCCAGCGCCGCCGCATAGCTCCAGCCGATCGCGAGCAGCAGCGCGGCCGCGCCCGCGAGGCGCCCGGCGGGGTTCATGGCGCGGGCGCGCGGCGGGCGTGGTCGAAGGCGAGCTCCATCAGCGCCACGGTGTCCCACCAGCGGTCGGGGGCATGCAGCATCACCACGAGCACTTCATCGTCGCCGCGGCGGGCAAGGGCCGCGAGGCAGCGGCCTGCCCCCGGCGTGTAGCCGGTCTTGATGCCCAGCGCGCCGTCGAATTGCTGCAGCAGCGCATTGGTGGTGTCCATCGCGAAATCGCGGCCGCCCGGGCTGCGGAACGCGACCCGCGTCTTCGCGACGGTGGCGGCGATGCGCGGCTGCGCCATCGCGGCGCGTGCCAGCACGGCGAGGTCGCGCACGCTGCTCGCTTGCCCCGGCGCATCGTGGCCGCACGCATTCGCGAACGTGGTGTCGCGCAGCCCCAGTTCCGCGGCGCGGGTGTTCATGCGGGCCACGAAGCGCGGCAGGTCGCCGCCATGCCAGTCGGCCAGTGCGCGGCAGGCGTCGTTTGCCGAGCGAACGAGCATGGCGTCGAAGAGGTCCGAGGCGCGCATGCGCTCGCCCGCGCGCAGGCCGATGCGCGAACCGGTGGCGCGCGCGGCGGTCGCGCTGACCACCAGCTCGTCCGCCAGCGTCGCTTCCTCGGCCAGCAGCAGCGCCGTCATCAGCTTGGCCAGGCTGGCCATCGGCAGGCGAAGGTCGCGGCCGCCGGCCCAGACCGGCGCGCCGTTCACTTCAACCCAGTAGGCGCGTGCGACATCCGGGTAGGCATCCACCGGCACCGCCGCCGGTGCCTGTGCGGCCACTGGCGCGGGGAAGGCCGCGCCGGCCAGGCCCAGCACCAGGGCCAGCGCGAGCCCGCGCATCCGGTCAGTCCTCGCCGGTCAGCTTGTCCTTGGCGTCGCGCAGGCGATCGCGCCAGGACGGCTTCTTCGGCGCCTCTTCCGCGGCCGGGGCGGTCGGCGCCGCGGCGGGCGCGGGGCTGGCGGCGCCCGCGTTGCGCTGCTGCAGCTGGCCGCCGGCGTAGCGGCCGCAGAAGTTCGCGTAGGGCGAGCTGCGCATCGCCGTGTAGTCGCGGCCGGCGCAGTGCGTCGCCGCCGCGGCCTTGGCCTGCGCCGGGCAGCTGCCGATGACGAAGTCGGTGTCCTTGCGCGGGTCGGCGCTGGCACAGGCCTTCGCCACCAGGCTCGGGCAGTAGTCGGCGACGAAGGCGAAGTCGCGGTCCTTGTCCGCCATCGGGCAGGTCTTGGCCAATGCCGCCGGACGCGTCGTGCCGCAGGCGGCGAATGCATCCCAGAAACTGGGCACGCCGGCACCGGCCTGCTTGATGATCTGGTCGTTGCTGCGGATGTAGGCCGGCGTCAGCGACTGCGCCAGCATGGCGCTGCAGTAGCGCGGCTTGTAGCTGGCGCAGGTGGCATTGGGACCGGCGAAGGTTTGCCAGGCCATCGGCGAGGGCTGGGTCAGGGCCTGTTCGCAAGCCTGGGCCATCATGGCCTGGCCCTGCGCCTGCGGCGACTCGGTGGCGTAGTTGCAGTCGCGGATCTTCTTGCCCTCGAAGTTCATCGTCATGTCGACCGCTTCGCCTTCCATCTGGCCCTTCATCTGCATGCGGCCGCGGTAGGCGTCGGGGCCCAGGCGCTCGAACTCGCCGCGCGCGGTCATCGGGTTGTCGCCGCGGCAGGTCATGTCGAAGCTGGATTTGTTGCCGGCCACGCGGAAGTTGCTGACCGTGCAGTTCTCGTCGTGGGGCACCATCTTGTCGCTGGCCTGGTCCTTGGGGCCGCAGACCTCGACCGTATTGGCGGGCATGGAGAAGGGCATGCCCACGATCTCCACCTTCGAGGTGACGCGGTAGAGGTTGCCGGAGCCGGCCTGGGCGAGGGCGGGGCCCGCGAAGGCGAGGCCCGTCGCGGCGGCCAGGGCGAGGAAGGGGCGGATGGATTTCACGGGGATGCTCCGGGAACGGGGTGGGGGCCAAAGGGTGGGAATGCTCCCAGTGGCCACTCGTTCCCGGATGTGCCGGCGGTCACCGTGCCATCCGGCCGGAGGGCACGGGCTGGGGATCAGCCGTAGGGCGGAAGCTTCTTCGCCACGGTCGTCAGCTTGAGACGAACGTAATCGGGCAGTCCGTCCGGCCGGTACGGCGGCGGCGCCTCGCCCCGCACCAGCGGCTCGAGGTACTGGCGGCAGGCGGCGGTGATGCCGTAGCCGCTGCGGTCGATGAAGCCCTTGGGCATGGTCTTCTCGCGGTTGGCGATGCGCGCCACCGGGGCGGCCTCGACCTTCCAGCGGTAGGGCTTGTGCGAGGTGCGCACGATCACGGGCATCACGCCGTTGCGGCCTTCCAGCGCGTAGTCCACGGCGGCCTGGCCCACGGCCATGGCGTGCTCGAGGTCGGTCTTCGAGGCCAGGTGGCGGGCCGAGCGCTGCAGGTAGTCGGGCACGGTCCAGTGCACCTTCAGGCCCAGCTTGTCCTTCACGGTGGCGGCCAGCAGCGGGCCCACGCCGCCGAGCTGCGAATGCCCGAAGGCGTCCTTGCCGCCGCCGGCGTCGGCCACGAAGCGGCCGTCCGGATGGCGGATGCCCTCGGACACGACCACCACGCACCAGCCGACCTTCTTCACGACCTCCTGCACCCGGGCCAGGAACTTCGCCTCGTCGTAGGCGATTTCCGGGAACAGGATCACCTGCGGCGCCGCGTCCTTTTCCGCGGCGGCCAGGCCCGCGGCCGCGGCCAGCCAGCCGGCGTGCCGGCCCATCACTTCGTACACGAAGACCTTGGTCGAGGTGTCGGCCATCGCGGCCACGTCCAGGGCGGCCTCGGCCACCGACACCGCGGTGTACTTCGCCGCCGAGCCGAAGCCCGGGCAGCAGTCGGTGACCACCAGGTCGTTGTCGACGGTCTTGGGCACGCCGATGCAGGTCAGCGGGTAGCCGGTGGCCTTGGCCATCTGCGAGAGCTTCAGGGCCGTGTCGGCCGAGTCGTTGCCGCCGTTGTAGAGGAACCAGCGGACGTCGTGGGCGTCGAAAACCTCCAGCAGGCGCTGGTACTTGGCCTGGTCCTCCGGCAGCGACTTGAGCTTGTAGCGGCAGGACCCGAAGGCCCCGCCCGGGGTATGGGCCAGGGCCCGGATCGCGGCCGGGGACTCTTTCGAGGTGTCCACCAGGTCCTCGCGCAGGGCGCCCAGGATGCCGTTCCGGGCGGCCAGGGCCTTGACCTTGCGGGCGCGCGCGGCCTGGATCACCGCGCTGGCGGTGGCGTTGATGACGGCGGTGACGCCGCCGGACTGGGCGTAGAGGAGCGTTCCCTTGCTCATGGGTTTTTCCTGTTTTTCATTGACTTGGAGCGGCCCGGCCAGTAGCGTTTCCACATTCGCACGGCCAGTCAGCGGCCCCACTATAGCCAAACGGGGTGAGGACGGCGCCGTGCGTCCTTGTTTATAGGGGTTTTGAAGCATGCGACTGGTTCTCCTTGGCGCGCCCGGCTCGGGCAAGGGCACGCAGGCCACGCGCCTCCGCGAGCACCTGCAGGTGCCGCACATTTCCACCGGCGAACTGCTGCGCGCGGCCGTCAAGGCGGGCACCCCGCTGGGCCTGCAGGCCCAGGCCGTGATGGCCGCCGGCGAGCTGGTCTCCGACGAGATCGTGCTGGGCATGCTGGAGGAGCGCCTGACCGCCGGCGACACCGGCAACGGCTTCATCCTCGACGGCTACCCGCGCAACCTGGCCCAGGCCAACGCGCTCGACGCCCTGCTGGCGCGCCTGGGCCAGCCGGTCGACATCGCCGTGCAGCTGGACGTGGACACCGAGCTGCTGATCACCCGCCTCGCGGGCCGCGCCCAGGCCGAGGGCCGCGCCGACGACACGCCGGAAGCCGTGCGCAACCGCCTGAACGTCTACAACCAGGCCACCGCGCCGGTGGTGGACTTCTACCGCAACGCCGGCCGCCTGGCCTGCGTCGACGGCGTGGGCAGCATGGACGCGGTGTTCCAGCGCATCATCGAAGTGCTGGCGCCGACGCCCGACGTCGGCTGAGCGCCGCCGCGCCCCGGCGCGGCCCGCGCATCGCACGCATGAAACTGCACATCCTCGGCATCTGCGGCACCTTCATGGGCGGCGTCGCCGCGCTCGCGCGCGAGCTCGGCCATGCGGTCGATGGTTCCGACCAGAACGTCTACCCGCCCATGTCCACCCAGCTCGAAGCGCTGGGCATCGGGCTGGCCTCGGGCTACGCCGCGTCGCATATCGCCGCCGACACCGACGTGGTGGTGGTGGGCAATGCGCTGTCGCGCGGCAACCCCGCGGTCGAGCACGTGCTCGACGCCGGCCTGAAGTACAGCTCCGGCGCGCAGTGGCTGAGCGAGCACGTGCTGCCCGGCCGCGAGACGCTGGCCGTGGCCGGCACCCACGGCAAGACCACCACCACCTCGATCCTGGCCTGGCTGCTGGAGGCCGCCGGCCGCGACCCCGGGTTCCTGGTCGGCGGCGTGCCGGAGAACTTCGGCGTGTCGGCGCGCCTCGGCAGCGGCCGCGAGTTCGTGGTCGAGGCCGACGAGTACGACACCGCGTTCTTCGACAAGCGCAGCAAGTTCGTGCACTACCGGCCCACGGTGGCCATCCTCAACAACCTCGAGTTCGACCACGCCGACATCTTCCCGGACCTGGCGGCGATCCAGCGCCAGTTCCACCACCTGGTCCGCATCGTGCCCGGCCGCGGCCGCCTGATCGTCAATGGCGAGGAAGCCAGCCTGCAGCAGGTGCTGGACATGGGCTGCTGGACGCCGGTGGAGCGCTTCGGACTCGACGGCGACTTCGACTGGACCGCGCGCTTGCATGCGGCCGATGGTTCGCATTTCGACGTGCTGCATCGTGGCACCGTGGTCGGCACCGTGCGCTGGTCGCTGTCGGGCCGGCACAGCGTGATGAATGGCCTGGCCGCGATCGCCGCCGCGAATGCCGTGGGTGCCGACCTGTCGCGGGCGATCCCGGCGCTGTCGCGGTTCGTCAGCGTGAAGCGGCGCATGGAGAAGCTCGGCGAGGCGCGCGGCGTCACCGTGTACGACGATTTCGCGCACCACCCCACCGCGATCCGCACCACGCTCGAGGGCCTGCGCGCCCGCGTCGGCTCAGCGCGCATCGTGGTGGCGATGGAGCCGCGCAGCAATTCGATGCGGCTCGGCGCGCACGCGGCCGAGATCGCGCCGTCGCTGGCCCAGGCCGATGCCGTGGTCTTCCTGCACCGGCCCGAGCTGGCCTGGGACGCGGGCAAGGTCGTCGCCGCGCTGCGCGGCGAGGGCGAGGCCGTGCCGTCGGTGGACGCGCTGGTCGCGGCGCTCGCCGCGCGCGTGCAGCCGGGCGACCACGTGGTGTTCATGTCCAACGGCGGCTTCGAGGGCGCGCCTCGCCGCTTCCTGGCCGCGCTGGCCGGCTGAGCGTGGCGATCCAGGAGCTGCCGCTGTTCCCGCTGTCCACGGTGCTGTTCCCCGGCGGCCAGCTGGCGCTGCGCATCTTCGAGCCGCGCTACCTCGACCTGGTGAAACGCTGCACGCGCAGCGGCGAAGGCTTCGGCATCTGCCTGATCCTCGACGGCCGCGAAGCCGGCGAACCGGCCACCCCGGCCGCGCACGGCACCGAGGCGGTGATCGTGGATTTCGCCATGACCGACGACGGCCTGCTCGGCATCACCGTCGAGGGACGCCGCCGCTTCCACGTCGAGCGCACCCGCGTCCGCGGCGATGGCTTGCTGCTGGGCGACGTGGCCTGGCGGCCGGAGCCCGCGCCCGAACCGCTGCGCGACGAGCACGCGCTGCTGTCGGTGCTGCTGGCGCGGATCCTGGACAAGGCCGACATCGAGCACGACGGCGTGGGCAAGGGCGTGCTGGCCGATGCCGCGCACGTGGGCTGGCGCCTCGCCGAGTGGCTGCCGCTGGCGCCGCCCGAGCGCCAGCAGCTGCTGCAGATCGACGACCCGCATGACCGCCTGCAGTGGCTGCTGGGCCGGCTGCCCGACTTCCAGCCCGAGTAAGCGCGCTCAGCGCTCCGCCGCCGGCCGCAGCCGCAGCACGCGCTGGCCGTCGTCCGTGCGCGCCTCCAGCACCGATTCCAGCCCGGGGATGTCGCGCTGCAGCGCGTCGAGCAGCGCGTCCTCGCCCGGCTGCGCCTGCCAGTAGCTGAAGAAATCGAGCCGGCGCGTGAAGCGCAGCGTGTGCGCCGTGCCCAGCCACACCGGCGTGTCGCCGGGCGCCAGCTGCAGCGGCGTGGCCCACAGGCGCAGCACGATCATCTCGCCGGCATCGTGCCCGCGCCGCACCATCACCAAGGCCTCGGCACGGCCCTGGTGCGTGGCCGGCAGCACCGGCAATCCGCGCGGCCCCACGTCCTTGTCCAGGGTTTGCAGCAGGCCGGTCCAGCCGCCGGTGCGGTAGTTCTCCCAGCCCGACAGCAGCAGGCGCGCGCGCACCGAATCCAGCGGGCCGGCCAGCTGTACGTTCAGCGGCCAGGCGTCGCGGCCGTGCAGTTCGTTCCGGCGTGCCGGCAGGCTGGTTTGCCAGCCCTCGCGCCACCATGCCTCGCCGTCCACCTGCTCGGGCACCAGCGGCGGGTCGAAGCGCACCAGCAGCGCGTCGGCGCTGCGGCTGCCGTGCCAGGTGGCCATGCCCAGGATGGCGGCGAAGAAGATGGTGGCCGTCGGCCGCACCCAGAACGAGCGCACCACGCGGCGGCGGTAGGCGATGCCCAGCGCGGCGATCCACAGCAGGCCCAGCAGGATCCCGGCCAGCACGTCGCTGAGCCAGTGCGCGCCCAGGTAAAGCCGCGAGAAGCCAAGCAGGCCAACCGCCAGCGCCGCGACGACGTAGGGCCAGGCGCGGCGGCGACCCGGCAGCTCGCGCGCGATCAGCACGGCGAAGAAGCCGTACACCACCGTCGCCATCGTCACCGACGCCGAGGGGAAGCTGAAGCCCATCACCGCGGTCGAGGCCGGCGGCTTGGGCATGTCCAACAGGTAGCCCAGGAACCAGGTCAGCACCAGCGCGAAGGCCGGCGCCGCCAGCCAGTGCCAGGCCGCGATGTGCCGGCGCCGCCACAGCAGCCAGGCGAACACGCCCAGCACCGCCGGGGTCAGCACGACGGCGTCGCCGATCGTCGCCAGGAAGGCCATCGCGGTGTCGGCCAGCGGGTTGCGCAGGCCGAACATCAGGTGGTGCACCGTGAGGTCGAGCTCGGACGGCGCGCTGCCGCCACCCACCGAGATCAGGATCTGGAAGAAGCCCCAGCCCGCCGCCAGCAGCACCACGCCCAGCAGCAGCAGCGAGGCCGACTCGGGCCGGTTCGGGTCGATCAGGGCCTCGGAATAGCGGCCCAGCACCGGATGCCGGTGAGACCAGGCCAGCGCGCGCTCGATCATGCCGGTGGTGTGTGCGCCGAGCCAGCGCCAGGTGTAGAACACGAGGGCCCAGATCGCCGCCACCAGCACCAGCACCACCGCCAGCACCACCGCCAGCCGGCCCGCGACCGCCGCCACCAGCTCGAGCGAGGTGCCGAACACCCAGCCCGGCGCCAGGAAGGTGGCCGACCAGACCACGGCCGCCAGCGCGCTGGCCGGCACGTACTGGCGCAGCTTCATCTTCAGCATGCCGGCGATGGCGGGCACGAAGGGGCGGATCGCGCCGATGTAGCGGGCCATCACGATCGACTTCATGCCGTGGCGCTTGAAGGTGAGCTCGCCGCGCTCGAGCCACTGCGGATGCTTGTAGAACGGCCAGCGCTGGCGCAGCTGCGGCCCGTAGCGGTGGCCGACCCAGTAGCTGATGCCGTCGCCGGCGAAGGCGCCCAGCGTGGCGCAGGCGAGGGCATAGGTGCCGTCCACGTGGCCCAGGCCGACGAGCGTGCCGACCGCGAACAGCAGCGGCACCGCCGGGATGGCGACGCCGACGATCACGAGGGCGTCGCCGAAGGCGATCAGGAAGATGACGAGGCCCGCCGCGATCGGGTGTTGGCCGATCCAGGTGACGAGGGCGTCCAGGCGGGCGGAATCCATGGCCGGGATTATAGGCTGGCGACCAGGTCCCCCGGTTTACACTGGGACCAAAGTTCAGGAGCGAGACATGGCCGACCTTCGCGGCAAGACCCTTTTCATCACCGGCGCCTCGCGCGGCATCGGCCTGGCCATCGCCCTGCGCGCCGCCCGGGACGGTGCCAACGTGGCCATCGCCGCCAAGTCGGGCGTGCCCAACCCCAAGCTGCCCGGCACCATCCACACCGCCGCGGCCGCCGTGGACGCGGCCGGCGGCCAGGGCCTGGCCCTGCAGTGCGACATCCGCGAGGAGGACCAGGTGCAGGCGGCGGTCGCCGCCACGGTCGCGCGCTTCGGCGGCATCGACATCCTGGTCAACAACGCCAGTGCGATCTGGCTCAAGGGCGCGCTGGAAACACCGATGAAGCGCTTCGACCTGATGCAGCAGGTCAACAGCCGCGGCAGCTTCCTGTGCGCGCAGCACTGCCTGCCGCACCTGCTGCAGGCCGCCAACCCGCACATCCTCACGCTGGCGCCGCCGCCCAACCTCGACCCGAAGTGGTGGGGCCCGCACACCGGCTACACGCTGGCCAAGATGGGCATGAGCTTCGTCACGCTGGGCCTGGCCGCCGAGTTCGGCCCCCGCGGCGTCGCGGTGAACGCGCTCTGGCCGCGCACCGTGATCGCCACCGACGCGCTGAAGATGATTCCCGGCGCCCTGTCCGAGGCCGGCCGCACGCCGGCGATCATGGCCGATGCCGCGCACGCCATCCTGGTGCGCCCGGCGCGCGAGGTGAACGGCCGCTTCTTCGTGGACGAGACGGTGCTGCGCGAGGCCGGCGTCACCGACTTCACCGGCTACGCGGTCGACCCGTCCCGCGCGCTGCTGCCCGATTTCTTCCTGGACGACCCCGAACTCGAGGAGGCCCTGCGCCGATGAAATACCTGCATGCGATGGTCCGCGTCCGCGACCTGGACGCGTCCCTGGCCTTCTACCGCGACGCCCTCGGGCTGGTGGAGACGCGCCGCCGGGACTACCCGCAAGGCCGGTTCACGCTGCTGTACCTGGCGGCGCCGGCCAATCCCGACGTGGAGGTCGAGCTGACCTACAACTACGACGACGAGGACTACGGCTCGGCCCGCAACTTCGGCCACCTGGCCTTCGAGGTCGACGACATCTACGCCGCCTGCGAGCGGCTGCAGGCGCACGGCGTGGTGATCAACCGCCCGCCGCGCGACGGCCGCATGGCCTTCGTGCGCTCGCCCGACCGGGTCTCGATCGAGCTGCTGCAGAAGGGCGAGGCGCTGGCGCCGGCCGAGCCCTGGGCCTCGATGCCGAACACCGGCAGCTGGTGAGCCGCGGGCAAGCCAGGCCGGGGACCGGTTAACGCTTCCCGCGCCCGGCACGTCCTGTGACCGACGATGGGCTTCGGAGCGGTATGGACGGATCGTGGGCGGTCCCGGCGATGGTCAAGGCAGCGCGCCTCGGCGACGGCGGCGCGATGGACCGGCTTTACCGCCAGTTCGCCCCGGTGGTTCACGGCGTCCTGCTGTCCTACGTGCAGTACGCCGATGCCGACGACCTCACCCAGGATGTGTTCGAGACCGCCTTGCAGCGGCTGCATGAACTGCGCGACGACGCGGCCTTCCCCGGTTGGATCGTCAGCATCGCGCGCCGGGCGGCACTGGACGCGAAGCGACGGGTGGTGCCGCTGACCGGGGTCGCGCTGGACGCGGGGACCGGTCGTGGAAGCGTCGAGGAGCGACTCGAGGTTGAACGGTCGCTGCGTGCGATCCGGGCCTTGCCCGAGGCCTACCGCGAAACCCTGGTGTTGAGGCTCGTTGAGGGCCTGACCGGGCCCGAGATCGCCGAGCGCACCGGCCTGACGCCGGGCAGCGTGCGGGTCAACCTGCATCGTGGCATGGCGCAACTGCGGGAGGCCCTGGACATTGGCCAGCGGGGGCAGGAAACGTGAGCGACGAATCGAACACCGATGATTACCTGTGGGATCGGCGCGGGCCCGGGGATGAGGAGATCGTCCGCCTCGAACGCCTCCTCGCGCCCAGGGCGTGGCGGCCGCGACCGCGCCGCGACGTGCCGCGCCCGTCGCCGGCGTCGCGTTCGCGCCTGCACCGTTGGCGCGCTGCCGTCGCGGTTGCGGCGACGCTGGGGCTGTGTGTCCTGGGCTTCCAGGCCTGGTACGTGCATCGGCTGCAGTGGCCGGATGCCCAGCCTTGGCGCATCGCGGCGACCGAGGGCGAGGTGACGGTGGCGGGCGCGGTCCTGGCGACGAACGGCACGCTCGCTCCCGGCGCGGTGCTGGAAACCGGCACCGACGCGATCGCGCGGCTGGAAGTGGCCCGGATCGGCGAATTGGTGCTGGGGGGCAATTCGCGCTTCACCCTGGTGGAAACCCGGGACGGCCGCCATCGCACCCGCTTGCAGCGCGGCAGGCTCTGGGCGCGGATCTGGGCGCCCCCGGGTGCGTTCGGTGTCTCCACGCCGGGCGGCGACGTCTATGACCTGGGCTGCGAGTTCCTGCTGGAGGCCAACGAGGATGGCAGTGGATCGCTGGCCGTTCGCAGCGGCTGGGTGCAGGTCGAGCACCTTGCACACGAGGTGCTGGTGCCGGAGGGTGCGCGGGTGGAGTTCGGCCCGCGCGGCGAGCCGGGCATTCCCTACGACCAGGGCGCCAGCGCGACGTTCGTCGCGGCCTTGCGGGAACTCCATGCGCAGGGTCGTCGCGCCGGGCCAGAGGGTGCGACGGTCCAGGCGCTGGTGGCCGCGGCGCGGCCCCGTGACGCGATCAGCCTGCTCTACCTCCTGCAATGGCATCCCTCGTTGCGGGATGGTCCGGTGTTCGACCGCTTGGCGGAAATGATGCCAGCCGACGCGAGGGTGACCCGGGAAGACCTGCGTGCAAGGGGTCGCGACGCGCTGGCGCCCTGGTGGGACGCCTTGCCGTATCCGCGCATCAAGCGCTGGTGGCTGCAGTGGCCCGATGCGTTCTCCGCGGGAGAAGACGCCGGGACCCTCCTGCGGGACGAGTCCGACGAGGCGCGTTAACGGTTTCGGCCTGGCCGGCGTCCTTGGATCGCGGCACCACGCCGCGGCCGCGCCGACGGCGCGGCACAACCCTTCCGGAGGACGTTCCCATGACCCCCTCGATCCCCGCTGCCTGGCGAGTTGCCCTGGTACTTCCGATGCTGCTGTTCGCGACCCCCGCGCTGGCGGGCCCGCCCCTGCTCTGCCATCCCTTCGACACCGCCGGCGCGCCAACCTTGCCGTGGGGCGGACGCGGCTGGAATGACGCCCGCGACGACTTCGACCTGGCCCGCTTGGGCGACCGGACGGAGGCGCTGCTCACCGCGCACACGCCGGTGATCGCACGCATGGAGACGCTGCGCCGTGCGGCGATCTACGCCAGTCGCGACGGCGAAACGCTGCGCGACCTGGCGAACCGCCTGCAGGCCCGGATCAAGTCCGCCGACGGCGTGGATGCCAAGGCCCTGGCCCTGTTCGACGCGGGCTACTTCCTGGAAACCCTGCAGGAGATCGATCGGCTGCAGGACTACGACATGCCCGGCATCGGCTGGGTCGACCGGCAGATGCTGCGTGCGCTGCTGACGCAGCCGGATGGCAGCGCCAGTATCGACCAGGCCCTCGTGCTGCGCCCGGACGATGCCGGCCTACATTTCGCGGCCGCTATGGTCGCCACCGCGGACGAGCGGGTGTCCGACCTCGCGAGGCATGCGCCGCGGGCGCTCGCCGTGGCGCAGCAGGATCAACTGCTGGCCCTGAACATCGACCTGATCCGGCGTTGATCCGGCGCATCCGCCGGCCCGGTCGCCGGGCCGGCGTTCAGGCCTGGTCCAGCGCCTGGCGGAAGTCGGCCAGCAGGTCGTCCGGGTGCTCCAGCCCCACCGACACGCGCAGCAGGTTCTGCGCGGTGTGCGGGTGGGCGCCCTCGACCGAGGCGCGGTGTTCGACCAGGGTTTCCGGGCCGCCCAGCGACGTGGCGTTGATCGCGAGCTTCAGCGCACCGGCCACCCGCAGTGCCGCCTCGCGGCCGCCCTTGAGCTGGAAGCTGAGCATGCCGCCGAAGTCGGACATCTGCCGCGCGGCCACCGCGTGGTTCGGATGCGAGGCCAGGCCCGGGTAGTGCACGGCCTCGACCGCGGGGTGCGCGGCCAGCAGGTCGGCCAGGGCGCGCGCATTGCGGCAGTGCCAGGCCAGGCGCGCCGGCAGCGAGCGCGCGCCGCGCAGGATCAGCCAGGCGCTGAAGGGCGCGAGGATGTTGCCGGTGACGTGGCGGCGGTGCGCCACGCGCGCGTGCAGGTCGTCGGCCTTCGCGAACACCAGCGCGCCACCCATCACGTCGCTGTGGCCGCCGAGGTACTTGGTGGTGGAATGCATCACCACGTCGGCCCCCAGCGCCAGCGGACGCTGCAGCACCGGCGTGGCGAAGGTGTTGTCGCAGGCGAGCAGGGCGCCGTGGCCGCGGGCGATCGCCGAGAGCGCGGCCAGGTCGCTCACTTCAAGCCGCGGGTTCGACGGCGTTTCGGCCCAGATGAGCCGGGTTTCGGGCCGCAGCGCGGCGCGCACGGCGTCCGGGTTGCCCATGTCCACGGCCGTTCCGGTGACGCCGCGCTCGGGAAGGAATTCGTTGGCCAGGCTGCGCAGGCCGGTGTAGCAGTCGCGCGGGTAAAGGAAATGGCTGCCGGCCGGCAGCGATTCGAGCAGGCAGTTCATCGCCGCCATGCCCGAGCCGAAGGCCAGCGCCGCGGCGCCGCCTTCCATCGCCGCGAGCACGGTTTCCAGCCGATCCTGCGTGGGGTTCTGTTCGCGCTGGTATTCGTAGCCCGCGCGGCGCTCGCCGGCCGGGCCGTGCTGGAAGGTGGTGGCCAGGTGGATCGGCGGCGCGACCGCGCCGGTTTCCTTGTCCGGTTCGCCGCCCGCGTGGACGGCCAGGGTTTCGATGCGGGTCATGCGGGCGGCTCCGGTGGGGTCAGGCGGCGATTTCGCGGAAGGCTTCGCGCGCGGCTTCGAAGGTGTGCTGCAGCTCGGCCTCGCCGTGCGCCGAGGACAGGAAGCCGGCCTCGAACGCCGACGGCGCGAAGTACACGCCGCGCTTGAGCATGGCGTGGAAGAAGCGCTTGAACGCCGCGGCGTCGCTGGCCATCGCGTCGTCGAAGGTTTCCACCGCGCGGTCGGTGAAGTACAGGCCGAACATGCCGCAGGTGCGGGTGGTGGTGACGGCGACGCCGGCCTCGCGCGCGGCGGCCTCGAGGCCGTCGCACAGCACGTGCGTGCTGGCCTCGAGCTTCTCGTGGAAGCCCGGTGCCTGCACCAGCCCCAGCGTGGCCAGGCCGGCGGCCATCGCCACCGGGTTGCCGCTCAGCGTGCCGGCCTGGTAGATCGGGCCGGCCGGTGCGACCTGTTGCATCAGCTCCCTGCGGCCGCCGTAGGCGCCCACCGGCATGCCGCCGCCGATGATCTTGCCGAAGGTGCTCAGGTCGGGCGTGACGCCGTAGCGCGCCTGGGCGCCGCCGAGCGCGACGCGGAAGCCGGTCATCACCTCGTCGAAGATCAGGATCGCGCCGTGCGTCGTGCACAGCGCGCGCAGGTGCTGCAGGTAGCCGTCGCGCGGCAGGATGCAGTTGGCGTTGCCGACGATGGGCTCGACGATCACGCCGGCGATCTCGCCGCCGACTTCATCGAACAGCTTCGTGGCGGCCTCGAAATCGTTGTACGGCAGCGTGAGCGTGAGGTCCGCCAGCGCCTTGGGCACGCCGGGCGAATTCGGCAGGCCGAAGGTGAGCGCGCCGGAGCCGGCCTTGACCAGGAAGCTGTCGCCGTGGCCGTGGTAGCAGCCCTCGAACTTGACGATGCGGGTGCGGCCGGTGGCGCCGCGCGCCAGCCGGATCGCCGAGAGCGTGGCCTCGGTGCCGGAGTTCACCATGCGCATCATTTCCATCGACGGCACCAGCTTGCGCACCGTCTCGGCCATGGTGACCTCGAGCGCGTTGGGCACGCCGAAGCTCAGGCCGTCCACCATCGTGCGCGACACCGCCTCGAGCACGGCGGGATGCGCGTGGCCGGCGATCATCGGGCCCCAGCTGCCGATGTAGTCGACGTAACGGTTGCCATCCACGTCGATCAGGTACGCACCCTCGGCGCGCCGGGCGAAGAACGGCTCGCCGCCGACCGACTGGAAGGCGCGCACGGGCGAGTTCACGCCACCGGGCATGAGGTCGAGGGCGCGGGTGAAGAGGTCGTGGCTGGTCGCGGTGTTCATCGGTCTACTCGTTGGGAAGGGGGTCGAAGGCGCGGCGGTAGGCGCGCACGGCGGCGGCGGGGTCGGGGGCCTCGAACACGCCGCCGATCACGGCCAGCAGGTCGGCGCCGGCCGCCACCAGGCCGCGGGCATTGTCCGGGGTGATGCCGCCGATGGCCACCCGCGGCAGGCCCAGCGCGGCGCTGTCGGCCAGCAGCGACGGGCTGGCGCGGCGGGCCAGCGGCTTCGTGCCGGAGGGGAAAAAGGCGCCGAACGCTACGTAGCTGGCGCCGGCCGCCGCCGCGCGCTCGGCCAGCGCGAGCTGGTCGTAACAGGAAGCGCCCAGGATCGCGCCGGGGCCGAGGGCCTGGCGCGCCTCGGCCAGCGAACCGTCGTCCTGGCCCAGGTGGGCGCCGTCGGCGCCGCTTTCGGCGGCCAGGCGCCAGTCGTCGTTGACCAGCAGCGGGATGCCGCGCGCGCGGCAGGCCGGCAGCAGCGCCGCGAGCTGCTCGCGCCGCGCGGCGGGCGCCGCGGCCTTGTTCCGGTACTGCAGCAGCGCCGGCCCGGCCGCCAGCGCCGGCAGCACGCGGGCGAGGAAGCGGTCGGTGTCGGCTTCGTCGGGGGTCAGCAGGTACAGGCCGCGGCGCGGCCAGCTTGACGGGGCGTTCATTTCGGGGCGGCCGGCATGGTGCGAGAATGATAGCCGTCCCCGAGTCGCGAGAACGAAATGAGCACGAGCACCACCGCCGCCTACCGCACCTGGATGTGCGTCGTCTGTGGCTTCATGTACAGCGAGGCCGACGGTCTGCCGGAAGAGGGCATCGCGCCGGGCACGCGCTGGGAAGACATCCCGGACACCTGGGTGTGCCCGGACTGCGGCGTCGGCAAGGACGACTTCGAGATGGTGCCGGCCGGCTGAGCCGGCCCCCGCCTGCGCTCAATTGAGGCGCGCGCCGCCGCTGCCCAGCTCGATCAGCGCCGTGCGCACGGCCTCGAGGTCGTCGGCTTCGGGCAGCAGCTGCAGGTAGCGGGCAAGGTCCTCGCGCGCACCCTTGGCATAGCCCATTTCGCGATAGGCCAGGCCGCGGTCGCGCAGGGCCTCCGCGGTGTCGGGCGAAAGCTTGAGCAGGCGGTCGGCGCTGCGCGCCACCCGCTCCCAGTCGCCGCGCTCGAGGTAGAGGCCCTTGAGGTTGCGCAGCATGCGCATCAGGATCATGCGGTGCGTGGCTGGCGCCAGGATCTGCAGCAGCTGCTGGTCGTCCGGCGCCTGGCCGCCAAGGTGCGGCGACGCACGGTCGCGCAGCTCGTCGGCGCTCACCGGGCGGCCCTTGTTGTAGGGGTCGAGCACCAGGATGCCGTCGTCCACCGGCAGCCGCACCAGGAAATGGCCCGGGAACGAGATGCCGTCCAGCGGCATGCCCAGGCGGCGCGTCACTTCCATCTGGATCACGGCCAGCGAAATGGGGATGCCCAGCTTCCGGTCGACCACCTGGTTGAGGTAGCTGTTGCGCGGGTCGTCGTACTGCATGTTGTTGCCCGCGAAGCCGATCTCCTCGAACAGGTAGCGGTTGATCGCGGTCAGGCGCGCGGGCAGGTCGATGTCCTGCTCGAGCTGGGGGCGCAGCGCGGCGGCGTAGGTGTCCACCTGCGCGGCGTAGCCGGCGGCGTCGAGGTCCGGGTACTCGTCGCGCGCGATCAGCAGCGCGGTGTCGAGCAGCGGCAGTTCGTCGTCGCCGAGCGTGGCGAGGGTGTTCCAGTCCGGCAGGGGGTGCGTGTTGGTCATGCCACCCATGTGGTTGCCCTCCTGCCGCGTATCAAGGTGCGCCGCGCTCCGGGATGCCGGGGCCGAACACGAGCTCGTCGCCGTCGGCCACGCCCAGGCGGGCGGCCGTGCCGGCGTTGAGTTCGAGTACGTAGATCGCCGGTGCGGCGCTGGGGTAGGGCGGGCAGCGATCGCCCAGCGAGCAGGGCGGAACGCCCTTGCGCGCCGACACCAGCCGCCTTTCCTTGTCGAAGTAGAGGATGTCGAGCGGGATGCGCGTGTTCTTCATCCAGAACGCGAGCGGCTGTTCGGCGTCGTACAGGAACAGCATGCCGGCGTCGGCGGGCAGCTGGTCGCGGAACATCAGGCCGCGATTGCGCTCGGCCTCGTCGTCGGCGATCTCGACGTCGAAGCGCTCGCCGCGCAGCTCCACCCAGGGCTTCCCGGCCATGGCGCAGCCCGCCAGGGGCACCAGCAGCAGGCTCAGGAAAGCAGTGGGCAGGCGCATGGGAGGCTCCTTGGTGTCCTGCCCCGACGTTCGGGGATGCCCGTCCGGGCTGTCAAGCGAAGCAGGGGCTTCCCAAACCCGCGGGCTTCATCTATTCTTCGCGGCCCTTCACCGCCGGCCCCTGGGTCGGGCGGTGGAGGGGGAAGAAAAAAGGCTGTTTTGGGGTGTTGACGTCCTCGGAACTTGCTCTATAATGTGCGGCTCCCTCGGG
>ERZ1066122.1142-NODE-1142-length-22852-cov-32.500066_pt1 | contig 22852 bp, 20 predicted proteins | sample MGYA00382769_ERZ1066122 | MGnify/ENA primary metagenome ERZ1066122 (study PRJEB33369, sample SAMEA5778352) | biofilm metagenome | biome: Industrial cooling water; feature: Water cooling tower basin; material: Biofilm | place: United Arab Emirates | collected... | reverse complement strand
TTTCAAGCCTGCTTTTGAGAGGCCCGCGCCCCGCGCCCGCGCGCCGTAGCGTCAGGCGGTTCCGGGACATTGACGGGGGATGCCGGGCGGCTGGGACGCGCTGGGATCGGTTCGCGTGCCGCCGCCCGGCCCTGCCGATCTGCCCGTATGTGCACCGCAGCGCCTTGATTCAGCGCAAGGTCCTTCAGCCCCGCTTGAAGGCGAGCGCGAAGGTGACCGGCACCGCGGGCGTGATCGAGGGCAGCTGCGCCAGCGCGCGCAATTCGCCCAGTTCGTCGGTCAGGCCGAACATGTCGGTCGAGACGATCACCGGCGCGGTCGGCACCACGGTCACGCGGTCGGCGCTGACGCGGGTGACGAGCACCTCGGTCTCGACATCGGCCGAGGCGCCCTTGATCGTGACGCTGGCGGTCAGCGGACGGGTGAGCGACTGCCCCACCGCCAGCCCTGCGAAGGCGGCGGGATCGAGCTTCGCGGTCACCGTCGCCTTGGGGTTCTCGGCCACGCCGAAGAAGATCTCGCGCATGCGTTCATTGCGGATGTCGACCCCGGTGTTGACCGAGGCGAGGTCGATGTCGAGGCTCGCGGTGCCATCGGCTGCGACGCTGCCCGCAAGGGTGTCGAAGCGGTTGGCCTCGGCCACCTCGCCCGCCTTGATGCTGACATAGACGAGGCGCGAACCTGCCGGATCGAGCGTCCATGCGCCCTCGGTCACCGGCGCGGTGGCGGCGGCGTCGTCGCCGGGTGCGGCGGCGGGCTGGGCGCAGGCGGACAGGCCGGCCGCAAGGGCGGCGGCAAAGGCAAGCGGGCGAAGCAGCGGCATCACGATTGACGACCTCTTGTGGTATCCATCCGGGCGGCAGCGATATGCGATTTGGCGGGCGGCGGGAAGGGGCGGACCAACTTATTCGCGCAGCTTCGAGACGTTCCAAAGTACGCTTGCGCGGCGCGCGCGATGCGTCACACTTTGCCGCACGGGTCAAAGGCGGGGGATGTCATGCGCGAAACCAGGCGATCGATGGTGGCGAGGGCCGGGACTCTTGCGGGGTTCCTGCGCAAGCAGGTCGGCAGCGCCGGGGCGATTGCGGCCGGGCTCACTCTGCCCGATCCGGCCGCCCCCATCCGGCTCGACGGTTCGGAAAGCGACTGGACCGCAAGTGGCCACCTCCTCGCCGCCGGGGAGCGGTTCCGGGTGGTCGCCACCGGTCACCAGTGGCTGGCAAAGCCGATCGGCCTCGTGATCGAACCGCGCGCGACGGTGTTCATGCGGATCGGCGACGGGGCGATCCGCAAGCTCGTCGCCGACGATGCGGTCTACGAGGCGTGGGAGGGGGGCGAGCTGGCTTTCCTCACCAAGGCGCTGTCCGAATTCGCCGACGAGCGGGGCAATCTGCTGCCGGGCAAGCGGCGCGCACAGGGACCGGGCATCGCGCTCAGGGTGGAACGCGCCCAGGGCCCGGCGGACGGGACCGGTCAGCCCGATGGCTGGCACTATCTCTGGCGGCTCGGCGACGGGCGCATCTACACCGGCGACCCCGATGACATCGCGGTCTCCACCCACGGCGATGTCGGCATCCTCCAGCGCCCGCTCGATCTGCCGCTGACCCGCGAGACCGTGCTGTCGTGGGACTGGCTGATCGAGCGGCTGCCCTCGGACCTGCCCGAGGATCTCGCCTTCACCCACGACTATCTCAGCATCGCGGTGGAATTCGATAATGGCCGCGACCTCACCTACATGTGGAGCGCAGGGCTCCCCGAGGGCCACGTGTTCCGCTGCCCGCTCGAATGGTGGTGCGAGCGCGAGACGCACTGGGTGCTGCGCAGCGGCGCTGGCGGGCTCGGGCAATGGCATTCGGAACGCCGGATGGTCGCGGCCGACTATGCCGAGGCGCTCGGCGAGCCGCTGCCGCAGCGGATCGTGAGGGTGTGGCTGATCGCCAACAGCATTTTCCAGCGCGGCCACGGCGAAGGCCGCTTTGCGCGGATCGCGGTCGGCTAGGCCTGTGGCCCGAGGCACCTTCGGGTGTCGCGGATCACTCCCATTCGATTGTCCCGGGCGGCTTGCTGGTGTAGTCGTAGACCACCCGGTTGATGCCCTTGACCTCGTTGACGATGCGCGTCGCGACGCGGGTGAGGAACCCGGCGTCGTAGGGGTAGACATCCGCCGTCATCCCGTCGGTCGAGGTCACGGCGCGCAGCGCGCAGACGGAATCGTAGGTGCGCCCGTCGCCCATCACGCCGACCGTCTTCACGGGGAGCAGCACCGCGAAGGCCTGCCAGATCGCGTCGTAGAGGCCCGCGTTGCGGATCTCCTCGAGATAGATCGCGTCGGCCTTCCTGAGGATGTCGCAGCGCTCCTTGGTGACCTCGCCAGGGATGCGGATCGCGAGGCCGGGGCCGGGGAAGGGGTGGCGGCCGACGAAGGCGTCGGGCAGGCCCAGTTCGCGGCCGAGATCGCGGACCTCGTCCTTGAACAGCTCGCGCAGCGGCTCGACCAGCGCCATGTTCATGCGTTCGGGCAGGCCGCCGACATTGTGGTGGCTCTTGATCGTCACCGAAGGCCCGCCGGTGAAGCTGACGCTCTCGATCACGTCGGGATAGAGCGTGCCCTGCGCGAGGAAATCCGCGCCGCCGATCTTTTTGGCCTCGGCCTCGAACACGTCGATGAAGGTCTTGCCGATGAACTTGCGCTTGGCCTCGGGGTCGGTGAGGCCGGCGAGCCCGCCGAGGAACAGCTCTTCGGCCTCCACATGCACCAGCGGGATGTTGTAGTGGTCGCGGAACAGGGTGACGACCTGCTCGGCCTCGTTCATGCGCATCAGGCCGTGGTCGACGAAGACGCAGGTCAGCTGGTCGCCGATCGCCTCGTGGATCAGCACCGCGGCGACAGCGGAGTCGACGCCGCCCGAAAGGCCGCAGATCACCCGCTTGTCGCCCACCTGCTGACGGATCTCGGCGATCTTGGTCTGGCGGAACTCGGCCATCGTCCAGTCGCCCGCAAGGCCGCAGACATGGCGCACGAAGTTGGCGATCAGCCGCGCGCCGTCGGGGGTGTGGACCACCTCGGGGTGGAACTGCGTGCCGTAGAACCTGCGCGCCTCGTCGGCGATCACCGCGAAGGGCGCGCCGTCGGAGGTGGCAACGATCTCGAAGCCCTCGGCGAACTGCGTCACTTTGTCGCCGTGGCTCATCCACACCTGGTGCCGCTCGCCGACTTCCCAGAGGCCGTTGAACAGGGTGCATTCGGCCGTGACGGTCAGGAAAGCTCGGCCGAACTCGCCGCCCTCCCCGGTCTCGTGCCCGGGGCGGACCTCGCCGCCGAGCTGGTGGGTCATCACCTGCTGGCCGTAGCAGATGCCGAGGATCGGCACCCCGGCCTCGAACAGCATCTGCGGCGCGCGCGGGGAGCCCTCCTCGGGCACGCTGGCGGGCGAGCCGGAGAGGATGATGCCCTTGGGCTTCAGGCGCGCGAAGGCGGCCTCGGCCTGGGTGAAGGGCGCGATCTCGGAATAGACCCCCGCCTCGCGCACGCGGCGCGCGATCAGCTGGGTCACCTGCGACCCGAAGTCGACGATCAGGATGGAATCGGGGACAGCGGACTCGCCGCTCGATCGGTGCGCGCTCATGGCGGCCGATTAAGGAGCGCGCCCCCGCCTGTCCAGCATCGCCGCACTGCCAGCGGGTGATTTTGCGGTGCAACACAAAACCGCCGCAGAAATTTCATGGGGTTCCCGGAAATCTGCCCCGAAGACGTTGCATTCTTTGAAACCACCCTGCCGCATTTCGCATTTGCACAAGTCTCTTGTGCGCTGCACCAGAGTTTCAAACAGCAACCGAATGTCGGCCAACGGCATCGCTTCTCCCGAAACCCTCTCTCAACCTTTCGGAGTATTCACCATGCGTTTCACTCTCCCCCTGATTGCCCTCGCCGCTCTCGCCGCCCCCGCGCTGGCTGCGCCCGCCGAGGAAGTCGTGACCGTCCGCATCGCCTATGGCGACGTCGACGTGACCACCGCCGAAGGCCGCGCCGCGCTCGAGACCCGCATCGCCGCCCAGCTGCGCAAGGCCTGCACCGTCGAAGCCGCTTCGCGCTATAGCTACGGCCGCCCCGCGGTTGACGCCAAGTGCGTCGCCGAAGCCCGCACCGCGGCGCTCGCCGAAGTCGACCGGGTCGTGGCCATGCAGGGCCGCAGCAGCGGCACCGTCGCCGCCAACTGAGCGCAAGCTCTTGTAATCGAAGCGGCCACCGGAGCGATCCGGCGGCCGCTTTGCGTCGGATGCATTATTAATTGTTGCATTTGGCGCAACTCAAATTGGTGTTTTCGCATTTGAATTGTGCGCTTGCGAACACCACTTGCCGCCCAAGCGATGCAGCGCGGGGCCTCCTCTCCAACCCCGCCGTCAGTCCGCAAGGATGCATTGCCCGGTAATCGAGGCCGAATGCGGCCCCATTGCCCGCCTGCCGGACGGCAGGACCGCCTGGCTCTCCCCCCCTCGCCAGGTCGTCGTGATCCGTCATTGCCCGGCGCTTGCGCCAGGCCCGCAGCGAAAGAGACGCGGCCGCCAACCTCCCCCCCCCTGAACAGGCGGCCGCGTCTCGAGCCGCAGCCTGCTGCGATGCCTCCGAACATCGCCTTTTTCGATTGCGCTGATGAATTATTTTCAATCGAAACAGAGATTGAAAATTGCGCGCAGCTGAATATATGCTGCTCTGGCCCGGGCAACCCCCTCTCTCCCCCCTTGGGTTGCCCGGGCTCCCAACCACAACAAAACAGGGAATCAGAACCATGCGCATGATCAGCGAAAAGGCCGTCGCCTTCCTGCTCGCCGTTGTCGTCAGCGGCACCGCGTTCAACACCTTCATCGTGTAACGATCGCCCGAGCGGAGCGACAGCTTCCGGCGGCCCGGTTCCTCGCCAGAGGAGCCGGGCCGAGCTGTATCTGGCGCCGGTCAGTCGGTCCCGCCGAGCCGCTCCGCCTCGGCGCGCAGATCGGTCTTGAGCAGCTTGCCGATGTGGCTGCGCGGCATTTCGGCAATCGGATGAAGCGCAGCGAGGCGCTGGGTCTTGCCGAGCCGGGCGTTGACGGCCGCGAGGATCGCGTCGGTGTCTCCGCCCTCGCGCAGCACCACGAAGCCGACCGGCGTCTCGCCCCAGGCCCGCGAGGGCACGCCGACGACCGCGGCCTCGACCACCCCCGGCTCCTTCGCCAGTTCGGCTTCCAGATCGGAGGGGTAGATGTTGAACCCGCCGGAGATGATCATGTCCTTGGCGCGGCCGACCAGCTCGACGAAGCCTTCCGCATCGACCCGCCCGATATCGCCCATCCGCATCCACACCTCGCCCGTTGCGGGGTCGGTCCACTGGGCCTCGGCGGTCTTGTCGGGGCGGTTCTTGTAGCCGCTCATCATGGTGAGGCTGCGGCCCACGAGATTGCCCGGGGTGCCGGGCGGCACCTCGCGGTCCTCGTCGTCGAGCACCTTGAGCTCGCTCCCCGGCGCGGGGCGGCCCACCGTGTGGAGCTTGTCGGGGAATTCGTGGCACGCCAGCAGGCACACGACGCCGCCTTCGGTCATCGAATAGATCTCGATCAGCCCGCCGGGCATCCGCCGCAGCACCTCGCGCTTGAGGTCGGCCGAGAAGGGCGCGGAGGTGCAGTATTTGAGCTTCAGGCTGGACAGATCGAACTCGTCGAAGCCGGCAAAGTCCATCAGCCGCTGGTATTGCACCGGAACGAGCATGGTGATGGTGGTGCGGTCCGCCTCGGCGTGCGCCAGCCACTTCGCGCAATCGAACTTGCCCATCACCCGCACGCAGCCCCCCGCCAGCAGAACGGGCAGGAAGGCGACCATCGTGGTGTTCGAATAGAGCGGCGTCGAAGCGAGCGAGCGCACCTCCAGCCCCGCGCCGAGGTAACTCAGGGCGGTCGCCGCGAATTGCCGCCAGCGCATCTGGTGCGAGTGGACGATGCCCTTGGGAATGCCCGTGGTGCCGCTGGAATAGATGATGTTGAAGGGGGCCTTCGGCTCCGGCGCGAACTCCGGCGCGCGGCTGCCCGGAGGGGCCATCCACTGGTCGATGCTCTCGAGCGGCACGCGGATCAGGTGGGCCATGAAGTCCGGTCCCAGCTCCGCCGCCTTGGCCGCGTCGATGAACAGGTGGATCGCGCCCGAATCCCGCGCCATGCCTTCGAGCTGTTCCGGGCAGGCGCTGGTGGTGAGCGGCGCGGCGACGCCGCCCGCGCGCACCGCCGCAAGGAACACCAGCGCGTATTCCACGGTGGAGGTGCCGAGGATCGCCACCGATTGCCCACGCTGGAGCCCCGTCTCCACCAGCCGCGCCGCCAGCCGCTCGACGAGGCCGACAAGTTCGGCCCAGTAGACCTCGCGCCTGTCGTCCCTCAGGGCGAGATCGTCGCCCTTGATGCGCGACCATTCCATCAGGATGTCGGGGAAGCTGCCGAAAGGTTCGGCAAGGCGGGCCATCATCGCGTCGTTGCTCATGGCGGCCATGCATAATCGGCACGGGGGCGCGTGCAAGCCATTGCAAGGCGGCTGGCACAAGTGGCAGGACGGCGACAAGGGAGAGGGAACCGATGATCCGCACCATCGCCGCAGCAGCCTCCGTCACGCTGGCACTTGCCCCTGTCGCCGCGCAGGACGAAGCCGACCTCGAGCCGCCGCTGGTGGTGGCCGTGGTCGCCCATCCCGACGACGAGCTGTTCATGGCCCCCGCGCTGGCGGCGCTGGCGCGCGAGGGGCATTTCGTGCGGATCGTCCATGCGACGCCGGGCGATGCGGGGCCGGGGGTCTCGAACCTGCCCAAGGGCGCGGCCCTGGCCGAGACGCGCCGCGCCGAGGCGGACTGTTCCGGCAAGGCGCTGGGCGTGTCCGAGGTGGTGAACCTCGGCCTTCCCGACGGCAAGCTGGCCGATCACGTGCGCGACGGCTCGCTGGCGAAGGCGCTGCACGATCATCTCGCCTGGGCCGACATGGTCCTGACCTGGGGCCCGGACGGGGGATATGGTCACGCCGATCACCGCCTCGTCAGCGCGATCGCCACCCAGATCGTGCAGGCCCAGCCCGAGCCCGACCGCGCGGCCCTGTTCTATGTCGCCATTCCCGCAGGGCAGCTCCCGCCGGTTGCCGAGATGCAGGACTGGGCCATGACCGACCCGAAGCTGCTGGCGGAGGGCATCGCCTACACGCCCGCCGATCTCGCTGCCGCCAGGGCCGCCGCCATGTGCCACGTCACCCAGTTTCCGGAGGCCTCGCGCGAGGGCATGATGGGCCTGTTCGACGCGACCATGTGGCGCGGGCGCGTGCATTTCCGCAAGGCCTTCTGAGCCGCCCGTCGAACGCCTCTGCACACTCGTGGAAAAGCGCCTCTTGCGGCCGTCCCGCAGTTGGGTTTCCGCGCCTTAGCCCCTATATGATGGGCCATGGACGACACCACCAACCAGACCCCCGCAAAGCTGCCCAACTCCAACGAATACGGCGCCGATTCCATCAAGGTTCTGAAGGGCCTCGATGCGGTCCGCAAGCGCCCCGGCATGTATATCGGCGACACCGACGACGGGTCGGGCCTGCATCACATGGTGTTCGAAGTCAGTGACAATGCCATCGACGAGGCGTTGGCAGGTCATTGCGACCTCGTTCTCATCGAATTGAACCCCGATGGCAGCGTTTCGGTGGAGGACAACGGCCGCGGCATTCCCACCGGCATGCACCCCGAAGAGGGCGTTTCGGCGGCGGAAGTGATCATGACCCAGCTGCACGCCGGCGGGAAATTCGAGAACACCTCGGACGACAACGCCTACAAGGTCTCGGGCGGTCTCCACGGCGTGGGCGTCTCGGTGGTCAACGCGCTGTCGGAGTGGCTCGAACTCACCATCTGGCGCGAGGGCAAGGAGCACTGGATGCGCTTCGAGCACGGCGATGCCGTCGCCCCGCTCAAGGTCGTGGGCGATGCGCCCAAGAGCGACCGCAATGCCGACGCCAACGGCTTCAAGAAGGGCACCCGTGTCACCTTCAAGGCCAGCCACGACACCTTCAAGAACGTCACCGAGTTCGATTTCGAGAAGCTCGAGCACCGTTACCGTGAGCTCGCCTTCCTCAACTCGGGCGTGCGCATCAAGCTGCGCGACCTCAGGCACGAGGAAAAGCTCGAACACGATCTCTACTACGAGGGCGGGATCGCGGCCTTCGTGAAGTATCTCGACCGCAACAAGCAGCCGCTGATCCCCTCGCCGATTGCGGTCAGCGCGGAGAAGGATGGCATCGGCATCGACGTCGCGCTGGAATGGAACGATTCCTATTACGAGAACGTCCTCGCCTTCACCAACAACATCCCGCAGCGCGACGGCGGCACCCACCTGTCGGCCTTCCGTGCGGCGCTGACCCGCACGCTCAACAACTATGCCGAGCGGTCCGGGATGCTGAAGAAGGAGAAGGTCAGCCTTGCGGGCGAGGACATGCGCGAGGGCCTGACCGCGATCGTCAGCGTCAAGCTGCCCGACCCCAAGTTCTCCAGCCAGACCAAGGACAAGCTGGTCTCCAGCGAAGTGCGCTCGCCGCTCGAGACGCTGATGGGCGAGAAGATGACCGAGTGGCTCGAGGAGAACCCGAACGAGGCGCGCGCGATCATCCAGAAGATCATCGACGCCGCCGCCGCGCGCGAGGCCGCCCGCCGGGCGCGCGAGATGAGCCGCAAGGGCGCGATGAGCGTCGCCAGCCTGCCCGGCAAGCTCGCCGATTGTCAGGAACGCGATCCGGCCAAGTCCGAACTGTTCCTCGTCGAGGGCGATTCCGCAGGCGGCTCGGCGAAGCAGGGGCGTGACCGCAAGACCCAGGCGATCCTGCCGCTCAAGGGCAAGATCCTCAACGTCGAGCGCGCGCGGTTCGACCGGATCATTTCCTCGAAGGAAGTCGGCACCCTCATCCAGGCGATGGGCACAGGCATCCGTGACGAGTTCAATCTCGAAAAGCTGCGCTACCACAAGATCGTCATCATGACCGACGCGGACGTGGACGGCGCGCATATCCGCACCCTGCTGCTGACGTTCTTCCACCGGCAGATGCCCGAGATCATCAAGGCCGGGCACCTGTTCATCGCCCAGCCCCCGCTGTTCAAGGTAAGCAAGGGGCGCAGCGAGGTCTACCTCAAGGATCAGGCCGCGCTCGACCGCTATCTTGTCGATGCCGGGCTTCAGGGCCGGGTGCTCGAGACCTCGGGTGGGGTGCGCGGCGCTGAGGAACTGCGTGCGCTGGTCGACGGGGCGCTGCGCCTCAAGAACCTGCTGGCCTTCGTGCCGCGCCGCTATGACAGCGGGATAGTCGAGCAGATGGCACTGACCGGCGCTCTGGAGCCGGGGCTGGCGGGCGAGGCGCTCGCTGCCGCGCTGGCCCGCGCCGCGGGCCGGCTGGGCGCAGGCGACCGCGAAGCGCGGTGGTGCGCCTCCCAGCGCGAGGATGGGACCGTCGTGTTCGAGCGCCTGTGGCGCGGTGTCACCGACGTCCACGAGATCGACGCGCGCTTCCTCTCCAGCACCGAGGCGCACAAGCTCCACGGCCTCGCCGCCGCACAGGCCGAAGCCTATGCCGAACCGGTCAAGCTGGTGCGCGCCGGAGCCGAAGCCGAAGAGCCCGAGCCCGAAGCCCCCGCCGCCGCCGATCCGCTCGCCGGCGAAGCGGAAGAGGCCGCCCCCGCTCCCGCCGCCACCTTCGACGGCACGATCAGCCGCCCCAGCCAGCTGCTCGAGGCGATCTTCGCCGCCGGGCGCAAGGGCCTCTCAATCAGCCGCTACAAGGGTCTGGGCGAGATGAACGCGGAACAATTGTGGGAAACCACGCTCGACCCGGAAGCGCGCGTGCTGCTGCAAGTGAAGGTCGAGGATGCCGACGTGACCGACGAGATCTTCACCCGCCTGATGGGCGACATCGTCGAGCCGCGCCGCGAGTTCATCCAGGACAATGCCTTGAACGTAGCCAACCTCGACGTCTAGCCACCGAAGGACTGCATGGCCGCCCACCCCCACCGCACCGAGGACCTGCAACAGGCAAGCTTCCTGATCATCCTCGCGGTGGTCAGCCTGCTGATGGCGGTGATCGTCTATCCCTTCGCCCAGCCACTGCTGTGGGCGGCGCTGGCGGCGATCATGTTCCAGCCGCTCTACCGCACGATCCTTCGGCGCCTGCGCGGTCGTCGCAATCCGGCCGCGGGCCTTTCGCTGCTGGTGATCTTCATCCTCGTGCTGGTGCCTTTCGGCTGGATCGCGACGATGGTGATCGAGCAGGCGATCATGCTGGTGGCGACACTGCAGAAGCAGCCGCTCGATCTCGCCGCGTGGTTCGACACCTTCTACACCGCGCTCCCCGAAATCGCGCGCGATGCGGTCGACCGCAGCGGGTGGGCGGACATCACCATGATCCAGACCCGCCTTCAGGAATTCCTCACCCAGAGCGCCGGGATGATCGCCACCCAGGCAGTGACGATCGGCAGCGAGGCCCTGGGCTTCATCCTGTCCTTCGGCGTCGCGCTCTACGTGATGTTCTTCCTGCTGCGCGACGGCGAGCGGATCGGCCGCACGGTGCTCTGCGCCGTCCCGGTCGAGCGCAGCATTGCCGACCGTCTGGCCGAGCGTTTCCTCGGCATCGTGCGCGCGACGATCAAGGGCACGGGCGTGGTTGCGCTGGTGCAGGGCACGCTCGGTTGGATCACGCTGATGATCGCGGGCGTCCCCTCCGCGCTGCTGTTCGGGGTGGTGATGGCGATCTTCGCGCTGGTGCCGGTGATCGGATCGGGCGCGGTGTGGGTGCCGGCGGGGATCTGGCTGCTGATCTCGGGCGCGACGTGGCAGGGTCTGTTCGTGCTGCTGACCGGCTTCTTCATCATCTCCTCGGCGGACAATGTCCTGCGCCCCATCCTCGTCGGGCGCGACACCGGAATTCCCGACTGGATCATCCTCATCACCACGCTGGGGGGCATCAGCCTCGTCGGCTTTTCGGGCATCGTGCTGGGGCCGCTGGTGGCGGGGCTGTTCCTCGCCAGCTGGTCGATCCTGCGCGAACAGCGCGAGGAGGACGAGGAGGCGTCCCGCCAGGACGATATCCGGGTCGACGCCTCGGGACACACCCCCGATGCCGTGACCGTGGGCTGAGCCGATGCAGCCGCTCGTGACCCCGGGCTCGCAGGGCGAGGCGATCGGGCGGCTGGTGGTCGCCGGGCTGGTGGTGACGATGCTCCCCGCCCTGCCGTTCGGCGCCTACCTGATCTATCCCTTCGCGATCCTGACCACGTGGTTCCACGAGATGGGCCACGGCCTCACCGCGCTCGCGCTCGGCCAGCATTTCGAGCAGCTGCTGATCTTCGCCAACGGCTCGGGCGTGGCCGAGAGCCGGGTCGACGGCGAGGCCTCGCGCTTCGTCCATGCCGCGATCGCCGCGGGCGGCCCGCTGGCGCCGAGCGCGGCGGGCGCGGGCCTGATCGTCGCCAGCGCCCACCCGCGCGCATGGCGGCCGGTGCTGTGGCTGGTGGCGGCGGCGATCCTTGCCAGCACCGGCATCTGGGTGCGTTCGGCGACGGGGTGGTGGGCCCTGCCTCTGGTGGCGGGGATCATCGGTCTCGTCGCCTTGCGCGGCTCGCCGGCCTGGACGCGTTTCAGCCTCCAGTTCCTTGGTGTGCTCGGCGCGATGAGCGCCCTGCGCGACTGGGGCTACCTGTTCACCGAACAGGTCGAGATCGGCGGGCAGGCGATGCTGTCGGACACCGGATCGATCGCCGCCGTGCTGGGCCTGCCGCACTGGTTCTGGGCCGGGGCGATCCTCATCGTCTCGGGAACGATGGTCGGTGCGGCGCTCAAATATGCCCTGGCCGAAAAACGTCTGCGACCGCCGCCGCGCAAGCTCCCGGCCAACGTGTTGCAGTTCAAGCGCGATCCGCGCCGCTGACGCTTTCGGCAGTCCCCCGCGGCGCCCCCGCGCGGTAATCTGCGGGGCATGGACACGACCGAACTCGCCGATCGGCTGGCGATTGCCGAGACCCTTGCGCTCTACTGCCGCGGGATCGACCGCTGCGATGCCGAACAGCTCGCCGCCGTCTTCACGCCCGACGCCATGATCGACTACGGCGATGGCGGAAGGCCGGTTGCCGAGGTCATTCCCGGCCTGATGGCCGGCCTCGGCGCGATGCGGCTGACCCAGCACAATATCGGCAACACGGTGATGCGGGTGAGCGGCGAGGCGGCCCGCGCGGAAACCAATTGCGTCGCGTTCCACATCATCCCCGCGCCCGATGGCGAGGTCGAACTCATTGTCGGCGGGCGCTATCTCGACCGGCTCGCAAAGCGCGAAGGCCGCTGGCGCATCGCCGAGCGGCTCTATGTAATGGACTGGAACAGCTCCCGGCCCGCGACGATGCAGCTGGAAGGCGGGCTTTTCGATGCCCTGCAGCGCCGCGGCGCGCGCGGCATCGACGACCCGGCAAGCACGTGGTGGCGCGAGGCCTAGGACGCGACCTTGAGCGTGTTCAATCCCGAGGCATCCGCGCCCGCCTCGCCCGAGAGGCCGATGAACATCGTGTCGACGATCCGCGCCAGCTTCTGCTCGGAAAGCTTGTCGCCGAGATAGATCAGCGCATCGGGCAGGGTGTAGTTGCTGATCATCTGGTTGATCAGCGACAGCGCCTCGTCGATCTCTAGCCCGGCGAAGAAGCCTTCAGCCTGGGCTTCGGCGATCAGCTCGCACAGATAGTGGTCGGCCAGATCGACATAGGAGCGCACCCGCTCGAAATTGGCGGCGCCCATCTCGCACAGCACCGTGAAGAAGTGCGGGTCCTCGCGGAAGCGCGCTTGAGAGATCACGAAGCGGCGACGGAAGAATTCGAACATCTTGCGCTGCGGCGGGAGGCTGGTCGCCAGCACCTCCTCCATCACCGCCAGCTGCGGGGCGAACCAGGTCTGCGCGACGGCATCGAAGAGATCGTCGTAATCCGCGAAAAGCGCCTCGAAGCGCGCGCGGGTCAGGCCGCTTTCGGCCATCGCGACGGTCCAGGGCACTTCCGCGCCGCGCTCTTTCACGAGGTCGAGCACATGGCGCGCGATGCGCTGGCGCTCGGCTTCACGGGCGGTGTCGGTCAGTGGCATCTCGCTCGCGCCTCCTCGCGCGAGCGTCAACATAGGCCAACCGCGGACGGGATTGAAGGGCCGCTCGTCGATTTTTGTGCGACGCAGCAAGGGAAAGGCCATTGGCGCCGTGTGGGTCAGTAGCGAGGCGGGAGCGGGAAGAAGGCCGATGTCTTGCGCTCGTAGACCGCGTATTTGTTGCCCTTGGTCTTGTGGAGGTTCTTCTCCAGCAGCGGCACACCTGACCAGCGGGTGAGCGTGAAGCTGAGGAACAGCGGCCCGATCACCGTCGCGGCGGCATACTCCCAACCCGCCGCGGCGCAGGTCAGCCAGATGCCCCACCACGCGCAGAAATCGCCGAAATAGTTGGGATGGCGGGTGTAGCGCCACAGCCCGGTGTCGAGCACGCGGCCGTGGTTCGCGGGATCGGCCTTGAAACGGGCGAGCTGCCAGTCGCCCACCCATTCGAAGAACACGCCCACGCACCACAGGGCGAAGGCAGTCCAGGCGAGCGGGGTGATCGGCGCGGGCGCGGGGCTGGCGAGGATGCCGACCTGCGCCGGGCTCGAGACCATGAACAGCAGCACCGCCTGCATCAGCCACACGCGCGTGAGCGCGGCGCGGGCGAACTGGCCCTTCTCGCGGGCGTCCTTCATGATCCGCTTGTAACGCCGGTCCTCGCCTTCCTTGCGCCAGCGCAGGAACAGGTAGATCCCGAGCCGGAAGCCCCAGGCGGCGGTCATCACCATGATCAGCGTGGCCAGATCGCCCGGCCCGCCCGGGACGTGGAGCCAACTCGCCACGGCAAGGATGCCCATCCCCGCGCCCCAGAAGGCATCGATGAAGGACACGTCGTCGATCTTCACGCTGATCGCCCACTTGACCAGCACCAGCACGAGAAGGATCGCGGCGTTGAGCGCGAGAAGTTCAAACATCGTTGCGACCTGCGATTATGTCTCTCGCCTGCTGTTCCAGCACCTTGAACCGTTCGTAATCGGGCAGTTTGGAGCGGAACCATTCGGCGATTCTGAGGAGGTCCTCGCCATAATTGCCGCTGGGGATCAAGGGTTCGCCGAAGCTGATCACCAGATTGGCATTGTCGGCGAAGGCCGGGATGATGGGGACATTGGCTGCCCGGGCGATGTGGTAGAAGCCCGACTTCCACTTGCCGTCGGTCTTGCGCGTGCCCTCGCAGGCGATCACCAGTGCCAGCTCGTCGCGGCGGGCGAATTCGGCGGCGACCTGCTCGGTGGCGTTGAGCCGGCTGCGGCGGTCGACGGGGATGCCGCCCATGTCGAGCATGAAGTTCCTAATCACGCCCTTGAACAGCGTGTGCTTGCCCATGAAGTTCGGCCTGATGCCCTCCTCGTGGGTGGCACCGGTGAAGAAAACGAAGTCCCAGTTCGAGGTGTGCGGCGCCCCCGCGATCACGCACTTGCGGATGCCTTTCGGAAAAGCGCCTTCGATCTTCCAGCCCTTGATGTACCAGATCGCGAGGATGATCCGGCGCACGATGCGCGAGAGCAGCGTCGGCGCGCGCTCCGCCACGGGGGTGATCGGTGTATGCAAGATGCGCCCCTCCCAAAGGCAGGCCCTTGTGGCCTAACTTGGGTTAGCTACGCAAGTGGGCGGGGGAGGGTTTCAGACCGCTGACGTTCCTACATCCTGAACACGCCGAAGGCGGGGCGCTCGGCGATCGGGGCCTCGAGACAGGCGGCGAAAGCGAGGCCGAGGACGTCGCGGGTTTGCACCGGGTCCACGACCCCGTCGTCCCACAGGCGGGCGGTGGCGTAGTAGGGGTTGCCCTCATCCTCGTACTTCTGGCGGATCGGCGTCTTGAAGGCCTCTGCCTGTTCGGGCGTCCAGCTCTCGACGTCGCGGTGGACGGTGGCGAGGACGCTCGCGGCCTGCTCCCCGCCCATCACCGAGATGCGCGCATTGGGCCAGGTGAACAGGAAGCGGGGCGAGTAGGCGCGGCCGCACATGCCGTAGTTCCCCGCGCCGAAGCTGCCGCCGATCACCACGGTGACCTTGGGCACGGTCGCGGTGGCGACCGCGGTGACGAGCTTCGCGCCATGCTTGGCGATGCCTTCCGCCTCGTATTTGCCGCCTACCATGAAGCCGCTGATGTTCTGGAGGAACAGCAGCGGGATGCGCCGCTGGCAGGCGAGCTCGATGAAATGCGCACCCTTCTGCGCACTCTCGGAGAACAGCACGCCGTTGTTGGCGAGGATCGCGACCGGCATCCCCCAGATGTGGGCGAAGCCGCAGACGAGGGTGGTGCCGTAGTGCGCCTTGAACTCGTGGAACTCGGATGCGTCGACGAGGCGCGCAATCACTTCCTTCACGTCATAGGGCGCGCGCACGTCCTCGGGGATGAGGGCGTAGAGGTCCTCCGGGTCGAATTTCGGCGGGCGCGGGTCCTTCAAACCGTTCGCGTCGAGCGTAGTCGAGACGCTGCCCAGCCCCCGGTTCTCGACTGCGCTCGAACCGAACGGGGAATTGAGGTGCGAGACGATATCGCGCACGATGGTGAGCGCGTGTTCGTCGTTCTCGGCGAGGTGGTCGACCACGCCGGACTTTTTGGCGTGGAGATCGCCGCCGCCGAGGTCTTCCGCTGAAATCTCCTCGCCCGTCGCGGCCTTCACCAGCGGGGGGCCGGCGAGGAAGATCGTGCCCTGATTGCGGACGATCACCGTCTCGTCGGACATGGCGGGGACGTATGCGCCCCCGGCAGTGCAGGAGCCCATCACGCAGGCGATCTGCGGGATGCCACGCGCCGACATATTTGCCTGGTTGAAGAAGATTCGCCCGAAGTGGTCGCGGTCGGGGAAGACCTCCGCCTGGTGCGGCAGGTTCGCACCGCCGGAGTCCACCAGATAGATGCACGGCAGGCGGTTCTCCTGCGCGATCTCCTGCGCGCGCAGGTGCTTCTTGACCGTCATCGGGTAGTAGGTGCCGCCCTTCACGGTCGCGTCATTGCACACGATCATGCACTGGCGGCCCGCAACGCGCCCGACCCCGCAGATGATCGAGGCGCCGTTGACGTCGCCCTCGTACATGCCGTTCGCGGCCAGTTGCCCGATCTCGAGGAAGGGCGAGCCCGGATCGAGCAGCCGCTCCACCCGCTCGCGGGGGAGCAGCTTGCCGCGGCTGACGTGCCGCTCGCGATGCTTCTCCGGCCCGCCCAATGCGGCCTCGGCCACCCGTGCGCGGAGTTCCTGCGCGAGGGTGCGGTTGTGCGCAAAGCGAGCCTTGGCCTCGGGGCTCTCGCGGTCGAGTTTTGTCGAAAGGGTGGGGGCGGTCATGGCCTTGCGACCCGATCCATGTAATGCATGATGCCTGTCGTGAAGCCCTCCTGTCCGCGTTCCGTGTAGGGAACTGCCGTCAGAAGGGACCAGCCCTGCACATAGAACTGATTGAGCTTGGCCCGCAGAAAATCGGGGTTGGGGATAGAGTGCCCTTCCGACGCGAGGTGGTAATCCCAGGCCAGAAATTCCTTGTTCGTGCTCATGCTTGCGCCCCGATCAATTCCCGTCCGATCAGCATCCGCCTGATCTCGTTCGTCCCCGCGCCGATGTCGAGCAGCTTGGCGTCGCGCATATAGCGCTCCACCGGCCAATCGGTCGTGTAGCCCGCGCCGCCCAGCGCCTGGACGCTCTCGGCCGCGACGCGGAAGGCGTTTTCGGACGCCAGCAGGATCACCCCTGCCGCATCGAAGCGCGTCGTCTGCCCAGCATCGCAGGCCTTCGCCACCGCATAGGTGTAGGCGCGGGCCGATTGCAGGGCGACATACATGTCGGCGACCTTGGCCTGCATCAGCTGGAAGCTGCCGATGGGCTTCCCGAACTGCCTCCTCTCGCGCAGGTAGGGGATCACCGTGTCGAGGCACGCCTGCATGATGCCAAGCTGAAGGCCCGCAAGCACCACGCGCTCGTAATCGAGTCCGCTCATCAGCACACCGACACCGCCGTTGACCGGGCCCATGACGCGCTCCTCGGCGATGAAGCAATCGCTGAACACCAGCTCGGCGGTGGGCGAGCCCTTCATGCCCACCTTGCTGATCTTCTGGCCGATGGAAAAACCCTCGTCGCCCTTCTCGATCAGGAAGGCGGTGATGCCGCGGCTGCCCGCGTGGCCGTCGGTCTTGGCATAGACCACCAGCGTGTCGGCCTCGGGGGCGTTGGTGATCCAGAACTTGGTGCCGTTGAGGACGTAGCCCCCCTGCACCGCGTCGGCCTTGAGCTTCATCGAGACCACGTCCGACCCCGCGCCCGCTTCCGACATGGCAAGGCTGCCCACGTGTTCGCCGGAGATCAGCTTGGGGAGATATTTCGCCTTCTGCTCGTCATTCCCCCAGCGGCGGATCTGGTTGAGGCAGAGGTTCGAGTGGGCGCCATAGGACAGGCCGACGCTGGCGCTCGCCCGCGACACTTCCTCGACTGCGATCACGTGTTCCAGATAGCCGAGGCCGAGCCCGCCCCATTCCTCTTCCACCGTGATGCCGTGCAAGCCCAGCGCGCCCATCGGCTCCCACAGCTCGCGGGGAAAGCGGTCCTCGCGGTCGGTGCGCTCGGCGAGCGGGGCGATCTGCTCGTCGGCGAAGCGGGCGGCGCTGTCGCGGATCATCTCGGCGGCCTCGCCGAGCTGGAAGTCGAAATCAGGGGTGGCGCGCATGAATCGTTCCTCGCCGGGCAATGATTGTTCTGCGGCCTCGCATAGCAAGGGTGAGCGCAAAGGCCAATCGGGGACGCTGGCGCGCAGGGTCGAACCTCGCTAATCCTCACTGCGAATGACGACCGCCTCGCCCCTGCTCCGCTTCGACGGGGTGATCTGCCGCTTCGGCGAGGTCACGGCGGTTCGCGGCGTCACCTGCGACATCGCCCAAGGCAGCTTCGTCGCACTGGTGGGCGCCTCGGGATCGGGCAAGTCGACGCTGCTCAAGACCGTGAACACGCTCGTCACCCCGAGCGAGGGCCGCGTGCTGTTCGGTGGCGACGACGTGACCACGCTGCCGCCCGCCCGCCTGCGCCGCCGCGTGGGGTACGTCTTCCAGGGCATTGGCCTGTTCCCGCATTTCTCGGTCGGCGAGAACATCGCCATCGGCCCGCGCCTTGCCGGCGAGAAGCTGCCGCCCGAGCGTATCGCCGAACTGCTGCGGCTGGTGGAGCTCGACCCCGCCTTCGCCGCGCGGATGCCAGACGAACTCTCCGGCGGGCAGCGCCAGCGGGTGGGCGTGGCGCGCGCGCTGGCGGGCGGGCCGGAGCTGCTCATCATGGACGAGCCCTTCGGCGCGCTCGATCCGCTCACGCGCGACGCGCTTGGCCGCAAGGTCCGCGAACTGCACGAGACATTGGGCCTCACCACGGTGATGGTGACGCACGACATGGCCGAGGCGCTTCTGCTCGCCGACCGGGTGCTGGTGATGGACGCAGGCGCGCTGGTCGCCGACGAGACCCCGCGCGCGCTGCTGGCAGGGGAAGGCGGAGCGGTCGCGCAGCGTCTCGCCAGCGTCCCGCGCGAACAGGCCGAGCGGCTGGCGGCGATGGAAGCGCCCGAGGGGCAAGGGGCCTGATGCAGGGCATATGGGACATCCTTCCCGGCCTCGGCGACAAGCTGGCGGCACACGTCGTGCTCTCGGCCAGCGCGATCGGGCTCGCTATGGTGATCGCCCTGCCGCTGGCGGTGTGGGCGGGGCGCTCGCCGATGGTCTCGCGGCTTGCCCTAAGCCTTGCGAGCCTCGTCCAGACCATCCCCGCGCTCGCGCTGCTGGCGCTGTTCTTCCCGCTTCTGCTGTCGCTTCGGGCCGTGTTCGGCGAGGGGCTGCCGACCCTCGGCTTCCTCCCGGCGCTGATGGCGCTGACGCTTTACGCGCTGCTGCCGATCCTCAGGAACGCGGTGACGGCGCAGGCCAATCTCGATCCCGGCGTGCTTGAGGCTGCGGACGGCGTCGGCATGACCAAGTGGCAGAAGCTGGTGCTGGTCGAAGCGCCCCTTTCGGCCCCCTTCATTATGGCCGGCATCCGCACCGCGAGCGTGTGGACGATCGGCGCGGCGACGCTCGCCACCACCATCGGGCAGCCGAGCCTCGGCGATCCGATTTTCGCCGGCCTCCAGACCCAGAACTGGGCGCTGGTGGTCGCGGGGTGCCTGGTGAGCGCAGGGCTGGCGCTGGTGGCGGACTGGCTCCTTTGGTGGATCGAACGCGGCATCGACGAGCGGCGGCGCTGGAAATGGGCGGGTGCCCTGATGGCGGTGGTGGCGGGGGTCACCGCCGCACTCGCATCCCAGGCGGACGGCGAGGACAGGGACACCATCGTCATCGCCGCCAAGTCCTTCTCCGAGCAGTATATCCTTGCGCAATTGATCGGCCAGCGGCTCGAGGCGGCGGGCTATGCAGTCGAATATCGCGACGGGCTGGGGAGCGCCGTGGTGCACTCGGCGGTGGCGAATTCGAGCGTCGACATCTCGGTCGACTACACCGGCACGATCTGGACCAATTACCTCAAGCGCACCGACAACCCGGGGCGCGAGGCGATGTACACGACCATCCGCGACTGGGAGATGCGCGAGAACAAGGTCAGGGTGCTGGGCCGCCTCGGCTTCGAGAACGCCTATGCCTTCGCCATGCGGCAGGACCGCGCCTCCGCGCTCGGCATTGCCAGCCTCGCCGATCTCGTCGCGGTCGGACCGCGGCTGACCGTCGGCGGCGACCCCGAGTTCTTCGAGCGGCCCGAATGGATCGCGGTGCGCGATGCCTATGGGCTGCGGTTCGGCGAGACGCGCAATTTCGCACCGACCTTCATGTACAACGCGCTGGCCTCGGGCGAGGCGGACGTGATCAGCGCCTACACCTCGGACGGGCGGATCGCGGCTGACAAGCTGGTGGTGCTTGCCGACCCCGAAGGTGCGCTGCCAAGCTACGATGCGCTGCTCATGCTCAGCCCGCGCATCTCCGGGGACGAAGGCGTGCTGGCCGCGCTCCGCCCGCTGATTGGCGCGATCAGCGTCGAGGCGATGCGTGAGGCGAACTTCGCCGTCGACCGCGAGGATGCGGGCAAGCTGACCCCGAAACAGGCGGCGGCGGAACTGGCGAAAAAGGCGGGGCTCTAGTCTCCGCCACCGAGTCCCGATCCGGTCGCGCCGCGACCGCAAGGCCAACCGGCCGCCAGCAGCGATGCGATCGTCAGATCGCGTGAGCGAGGAAATCGCGGGCCGGATGGCCCGCGCCAATCACGACGCCTTCTTCCACACCTGCGTCTGGCACAGCGGGCCGAAGCAGCCCTTCACCTCCAGCGTGCCGCCGTCCTTGCGGCGCACTTCGGAGGTGTAGGTGCGCCCGCTCTTGGGATCGTAGACCTGCCCGCGCCACACCCCGGCATCTTCGGTGAGACCGTAGAGGATCGGGGTGCCGATGAGCTTGCGGCTGCGCTTGTCCGGATCGGCGTTGTTGACGTCGCGCTGATCGGCGCCGCCGGCGGGCATCACCAGAAAGCGTTCGATCCGTCCGCACAGCGACTTGCCGCACTTGGCGATCGCCACCACCGCGTCCTTCTCGCCCGTCACCCAGCGCCCGGTGATCGGCCCGCTCGCCAGTGCGGGCGAAGCCATCGCGGCAAGGCCAGCCGCCAGCGCCAACACGCGTCCCTTCGTCATCGTCATCCTCGTCATCCTCATGCGAACCCCACCCCGAACGGCCAGCGCCGCCCGCAGATCCCGAGCACCTTGAAAAGCGTGCCCATCTGGTTGTCCTCCACCAGCCGGTCGCGCTGGCGCTGGATCTTCTGGCCTTCCTTGGGATTGCGACGCTGGAGCGCCTCCATGCGCGTGTCGATGCCCATCTGGCGCAGCCATTCGCCCTGGTAGGTGAGACCCATCACGTCGGCGCCGTGATCCTCGGCGACCTGTTTCAGCAGTTCGAAATCGACGTGGGCGGTAATGTCGGCCTCGCCCGGGTGGGCGAATACATCGACCTTCTGGTGCGCCTTCAGTGCCTGAAGGGTGGAACCCGAGCGCAGCTCGAGGTGGCCGTAATCGATCACCAGCGCCGCGCCGCCCTGCTCCTTCAGGCGGCGGGCGATCTCGGCCATCAGCGCGACCGCGGCGGGGCTGGTCTCGATCATCGCGCCCTGCGCGGCGCTGGTCCAGCTGGGCGGGACGATGTGGTCCATCCGCTCCTTGCCGGCGACGAAGGTGAAGTTGTCGCCATCAAGCCCGACCATCCTGTCGAACCAGCCGTCGGCGGAGCGCACCAGCTGGTGGATCGGCAGCGCGTCGAAGAATTCGTTGGCGACGATCAGCAGCGGGGCATCTTCGGGCAGGGTCGAAAGATCGTGGTGGTGGTGACAATCGGGGAAGGCCTCGCGCTGGATTTTCCGGAGGCTCGCCGAGGTCTCGACGAAGTGGACTTCCGGCGCGAATTCATAGCGCGCCGCCGCCCCGATCGCGTCCTTCGCCAGCGTGCCGCGCCCGGGGCCGAGCTCGACATAGTGGATGCGCTTGCGGCTGCCCATGCGCACCCAAAGGTCGGCCAGCCACAACCCGATCAGTTCGCCGAACATCTGGCTGATCTCGGGCGCGGTGATGAAATCGCCCTGTTCGCCGAGCGGATCGCGGCTGGCGTAGTAGCGCGCGTTGCTCTCGCCCATGAACTGCGCGAGGCTGACGGGGCCGGTCTCGCGGATCAGGCGCTTCATCGTGGCGGGCACATCGACCTGCGCGCGGGCGAGCATTTCCGCCTCGAGCCGCGCCTGTTCGGCCGCGGCCGCCTCGGCGGCGGCACGCTCGGCGGCAGCGGCGGCCTCGGCCTCGGCGGCGATCCGGGCCGCTTCGGCGGCGGCGGCCTCCTCGGCCTCGCGGCGGGCCTGTTCCTCGGCGGCAAGGCGGGCCGCTTCCTCGGCTTCCTTGCGGGCCTTCTCCTCGGCCTCGGCCTTCGCTTTCGCTTCGGCTTCGCGGCGGGCCTTCTCCTCGGCGGCGCGACGCTCCTTTTCCTCGGCCGCGGCCTTCGCGCGCGCTTCGGCTTCCGCCTTGGCCTTCGCCTTGGCTTCGGCCCTTGCGCGGGCTTCGGCTTCCTTCTTCAGCCGGGCTTCCTCGGCGGCGCGGGCCTTGGCTTTGGCCTCTGCTCTCGCGCGGGCCTCGGCGATGCGGCGCGCCTCTTCCTCGGCGCGGGCGCGCTCGGCGGCTTCGGCCGCCTCGGCCTCGCGGCGCGCGCGTTCCTCGGCCTCGCGGCGGGCCTTTTCCTCGGCTTCCGCGCGTGCCTTGGCTTCCTTGCGCGCCTGAGCCTCGGCAGCAGCCTTCGCCCGCGCTTCGGCTTCGGCGCGGGCGCGCGCCTCGGCCTCTGCCTGCTTCCTTGCGCGCGCCTCGGCGGCGGCTTTCTCGCGCGCCTCGCGCTCGGCGCGGGCGCGGGCTTCGGCCTCGGCCTTCTCCCGGGCGCGGGCTTCCCTCAGGGCGCGCGAGCGTTCCTCGGCCTCGGCCTTGGCACGGGCGAGGCTCTCGGCCTTCTCGCGCGCGGCGGCCTCGGCGCGGGCCTTGGCGGCGGCGCGGGCGGCATCGCGCGGGTTGACCGGCGGCGCGCCGGCATCGGGCTCGGGGTCGATCAGCCGGAGCGTGCTTTTCCAGACGCGCGCCGACCCGTCGGCTCCGGCCTTCAGGCCGGTGCCGCCGTCCCCGCGCCCAGCGGCTTCTTCCGCAGCGCGTAGATCACGACAATCAATCCAGTCAGGATAAGCGGTAT
>ERZ1066122.1140-NODE-1140-length-22939-cov-30.052482_pt1 | contig 22939 bp, 20 predicted proteins | sample MGYA00382769_ERZ1066122 | MGnify/ENA primary metagenome ERZ1066122 (study PRJEB33369, sample SAMEA5778352) | biofilm metagenome | biome: Industrial cooling water; feature: Water cooling tower basin; material: Biofilm | place: United Arab Emirates | collected... | reverse complement strand
GGCCTACACCGTCGCCGCGCGCGACTTCGCGCAGGCCCTCGTCATCGCCCCGCGGGACGCCGCGACGTGGGCGAATCTCGGCGCGGCGCAGTGGATGCGCGGCGACACGGCCGGCGCCGTCGTCGCGTGGCAGCGCAGCGCGCGGCTCGCCCCGATCGGCACGCCGGTCCGCGACTGGCTCGCCGAGTCGGGCGTGAGCGCGGGCGGCCTCCGTGCCGCGGTGCCCCCGGTGCCGGTCGATCTCGCGGCGGTGATGCTGCTCGCGTTCGTGGGCGTCGGTGTGACGCTCGTCGGTGCGGCCCGGGCGCGATCGCTGCCATGGATGGCGCCAGCGCGGACGGTCGTCACCGTCGGCGCCATCGGCGGCGCGGCGCTCGTCGCCGTCGCGTGGTGGGGCGAGCGTGCCGCCGCGCTCGTCGTGGCACGGCGTCCGGTGGTGCTCCACCTCGAGCCGGCCGTCGCCGGTGAGGTGGTCTCGCGCGCCGCGGCGGGTGATCTCGCCGTCACCGAGGCCCAGCGCGGGGCGTGGCGCAGGATCCGCCTCGCCGACGGTCGCGCGGGCTGGGTCGCCGCCGACGGGGTCGCGTCGCTCGCCGGCGCGCGCGCCGCGGCCACCGCCGCGGCCGAGGCGCGCGTCGCACGCGGCGAGGCGGCGCCGTAGCGCGCTACCTTTCGGCCATGTCGCGCATCGCCATCCTGCCGCCGGCGGTCGCCGACCAGATCGCCGCCGGCGAGGTGGTCGAGCGCCCCGCGTCGATCGTCAAGGAGCTCGTCGAGAACGCCCTCGACGCCGGCGCGACCGCGGTCACCGTCGAGATCGAGGAGGGCGGGCGCGCGCTCGTCCGCGTGCGGGACGATGGGCAGGGGATGAGCGCCGACGAGGCGCCGCTCGCGCTGCAGCGCCACGCCACGTCGAAGATCCGCACCGCGCACGACCTCGTCGGGGTGCACACCTTCGGCTTCCGTGGCGAGGCGCTGCCGGCGATCGCCTCGGTCGCGCGCCTCGTCCTCGAGACGAGCACCGTCGACGGCGAGGGGACGCGCGTCGTCGTCGCCAACGGGACGCGCGAGCGCATCGAGCCGGTGGCGCGCCGGCGCGGGACGACGGTGAGCGTCACGGAGCTCTTCCACGCCGTGCCGGCGCGCCGGAAGTTCCTGCGCTCGGCGCGCGGCGAGTGGCGCGCGATCGCCGACCTGCTCGTCACCACCGCGCTGGTGCGGCGCGACGTGCACCTCGCCGCCACGCACGACGGCAGGGTCGCGTTCGAGGCCGCCCCCGCGCGCTCCCTCCGCGACCGCCTCGCGGCGACGTGGGGCGTCGCGGCCGCGGCGCACATGGTCGACGTCGACGACGTGCGCGGCCCCGTGCAGGTGCGCGGCCTCGTCGAGAAGCCCGAGCACGTGGGCGGACAGGCGCGCCGCGTCTTCCTCATGGTGAACGGGCGCGCGATCCGCGACGCGGGGATCGTGCGCGCGGCCGAGGCGGCGTACCTGAGCACGATCCCGGCCGGGACGCGCCCCTCGCTCGCGCTCGAGCTCGTGCTGCCGGGCGACATGGTCGACGTCAACGTGCACCCCGCGAAGGCGGAGGTCCGCTTCCACGACCGATGGGCGCTCGAGCGGATCGTGGAGGAGGCGGTGCGGCGCGCCCTCGGGGCCGACGCCGCGCGCCCGCTGGCCGACTGGCGCTTCGGCGCCGAGCGGACGTGGAGCCCGCGCCTCCCCGCGCATCCCGACACGAGCGTCCTCACCGCGCGCCCCGATCCCGCACCGCTCTTCGCCCCGCAGCCGGGACCGGGCGAGATCGCGATCGCCGACGACGACGGGCACGTGCCGCAGGGCGAGGCGCCGGCGGCGGACGGGGGCGTGGCGACGCCGGCGGTGCACCTCCCGACGCCGCTCGAGGTGCCGCCGCTCGTCCAGCTGCGTCGCACCTGGCTCATGTTCGAGCGCCCCGACGGGATCGTCCTCATCGACCAGCACTCGGCCCACGAGCGCGTCCTCTTCGAGCGGCTGATGACGCGCACGACCGCCGGTGGCTCGGCGGTGCAGGTGCTCCTCCTCCCGCTCACGCTGCACCTGAGCGCCGCCGAGGCCGACGCTTTCGAGGAGCACCGCGAGGCCTTCGAGCGGCTCGGCTTCGGCATCGAGGGCTTCGGTGGCCAGACGCTCGTCGTGCAGGCGGTGCCGATGCCGCACGTCCGCTTCGACGCCGAGCGCTGCCTGCGCGAGACGCTCGCCTCGCTCGCGGGCGACCGGCTCGCCGCGAGCGCGACGACGCACGAGCGCCTCGCGATGACGGTCGCCTGCAAGAGCGCCGTCAAGGCGGGCGATGCGCTCTCGCCGCAGGAGATGCGGCAGCTCTTCCTCGACCTCGCGCGCACCACGCTGCCGGCGCACGACGTCCACGGCCGTGCGACGATCGTGCAGCTCGGCTTCGACGAGCTCGAACGCCGCTTCGGCCGTGCGTGACGTCGCGGTGATCTGCGGCCCCACGGCCGCCGGCAAGAGCGCGCTCGCGCTCGGGATCGCCGCGCGCACCGGCGCCGCCATCGTGAGCGCCGACTCGCGCCAGGTCGTGCGTCGCTTCGACGTCGGCACCGCCAAGCCCACCGCGGCCGAGCGTGCGCGGGTCCTGCACTTCGGCCTCGACGTCGTCGAGCCCACGGAGCGCTACAGCGCGGCGCGCTTCCATGACGATGCGCTCGGCTGGCTCGCCGAGTGCGATGCCGCGGGGCGCCCCGCGATCGTCGTGGGCGGGACGGGCTTCTACCTCCGGGCGCTGGAGCAGCCGCTCTTCGCCGAGCCGCCGCTCGATCCCGCGGCGCGCGCCGCGCTCGAGCGCGAGTTGGCCGACCTCCCGGTGCCCGCGCTGCGCGAGCGCGTCGCGCGGCTCGATCCGCCGCTCGCGCACCTCGGCCGCACGCAGCTCCTGCGCGCGATCGAGGTCGCCACCCTCACCGGGCGCCCGCTCTCCCACTGGCACCGCGACGCCGCGCGCGCCGCCACGCTCCGGCTCCGCTGGCTCGTGGTCGACCCGGGGGCGGCGCTGGCCGACCGCATCGAACGGCGCATCCACGCCATGCTCGACGCCGGGTGGGAGCGCGAGGTCGCGGCGCTCGTCGCCGACGTCCCGGGCGACGCCCCCGCGTGGAAGGCGTGCGGCTACGACCTGCTGCGCGAGGCGGCGCTCGGGGTGCGCACGCGCGCCGACGCGATCGCGCGCACCGTGATCGACACGCGGCAGTACGCCAAGCGCCAGCGGACCTGGTTCCGCAACCAGCTGGACGAGGCGCGCGTACTACGCCTGGACCCCGGCGCGCCCGGCGCACTCGACCGCGCGCTGGCCTGGTGGCGCACCCTGCACCCCGAGGAGCGGACCGCGTGAGGATCGGCATCACCTGCTACCCGACGTACGGCGGCTCGGGCGCGATGGCGACGGAGCTCGGCATCGCGCTCGCCGCGCGCGGGCACGAGGTGCACTTCGTCACCTACGCACAGCCGTTCCGCCTCCCGGCGCTCCTCCCGCGCGTCTTCTTCCACGAGGTCGACGTCGGGCGCTACCCGCTCTTCGAGTACCCGCCCTACGACCTGGCCCTCGCCGTCCGCATGCACGAGGTGGTGCGCTCGGCGAAGCTCGACGTCCTCCACTGCCACTACGCGATCCCGCACGCCACCAGCGCCTGGATCGCCCGCGAGATGCTGCGCGAGTCGGGCGACGACGTCGCCCTCGTCACGACGCTCCACGGCACCGACATCACCATCGTCGGCCAGGACCCGTCGTACTGGGCGATCACGAAGTTCAGCATCGAGAAGGCCGACCGGATCACCGCCGTCTCCGAGCACCTCCGCGCCGAGACGATCTCGGCCTTCGGCTGCGCGGGGTGCGCGGTCGACGTGATCCACAACTTCATCGACCCCGCCGTCTACGACCGCGCGGCGTGGCCGGGCGCCCTCGCCGGTGCGGTGCGCACCGAGGGGAAGGTGCTGATGCACGTCTCCAACTTCCGCGCCGTGAAGCGGACGGTCGACGTCATCCGCGTCTTCGCGCGCGTCGCCGCGGCGATGCCCGCCACGCTGGTCATGGTGGGCGACGGCCCCGATCGCGTCCTCGCGCAGGAGGAGGCCCGCACGCTCGGCGTCGCCGACCGCGTCGCCTTCCTCGGCCGCATCGATGCCGTGGCGCCGCTCCTCGCCGGCGCGGACCTGTTCCTCCTCCCCTCCGACAACGAGTCGTTCGGGTTGAGCGCCCTCGAGGCGCTCGCCAGCGGCGTCCCGGTCGTCGCGTCGGACGCCGGCGGGATCCCGGAGGTCGTGCGCGAGGGGGTCACGGGGGCGCTCCGTCCCGTGGGCGACGTGGCGGGGATGGCCGCCGCCGCGATCGACATCCTCGCCGATCCCGCACGTTGGCGGGCGATGAGCGCGGCCGCCGCCGCCGACGCGCGGGCGCGCTTCGCCGAGGCGCACATCATCGGCCGGTACGAGGCGATCTACGCCGACGCGCTCGAGAAGGCGCGGGGGCGCGCCGCCGCGCGTGCGCTGGCCGCCACCCCGGTCGCCCCGTAGCGGCCCCGGGTAGCTTTCGGCGCCCCCGCCGGACGGGGCGCGCCGTCCCCGTTCCCATCGACATGACCGTCCTGCAGGCCGTCGTCCTCGGCATCGTCCAGGGGCTCGCCGAATTCCTCCCGATCTCGAGCTCCGCGCACCTCGCGCTCGTCCCGTGGCTCTTCGGCTGGAAGGACCCCGGCCTCGCCTTCGACGTCGCGCTCCACGTGGGCACGCTCGTCGCCGTCCTCTGGTACTTCCGCGCGCAGTGGATCGAGCTGGTGAAGGCGGGGTGGGCGATCGTCACCACGCGCCGTGTCGAGGGGGAGCAGCAGTGGCGCGCCGTCTACATCGTCATCGCGACGATCCCGGGCGCGATCGGCGGCCTCCTCCTCGACGACTACGCCGAGACCGTCTTCCGCAACCCGGCGATCACGGGCGTCGCGCTGATCGTGATGGGGACGCTCCTCTGGGCCGCCGATCGCTTCGCGCGGCAGGACCGCTCGATCTCGGCGATGCGCTGGACCGACGCGCTGCTCATCGGCCTCGCGCAGGTCTGCGCCCTCGTCCCGGGGGTCTCGCGCTCGGGGAGCACGATGACCGCCGCGCGCGGCCTGGGCCTCGATCGCACGAGTGCGGCGGTCTTCAGCTTCCTCATGAGCATGCCGATCACCGCCGCGGCCGCGGTGCTCAAGGTCCCCGAGGCGGTGCGTGCGGCCACCGACTACACGCCGCTCGTCGCCGGGATCGTCGCCGCGGGCATCTCGAGCTGGCTCGCGATCGCGGTGCTGCTGCGCTTCATCAGCCGCCACAGCTTCGGCGTCTTCGCGCTCTACCGCTGGGCGCTCGGCCTCGTCGTGCTCTGGCTCGTCTGGCAGCGCGGCTTCTGACGATGCACGCGGCGCACCGCGCGACGGCGTACGACGGCCTCGCCGTCGACGCGCTCGCGCCGGCCGTGGGCGCGCCGTCGGCCGAGGCGTGGGCGAGCTGTGCCTCGACGATGGACCTCGCCCACGAGGCGGCGGCACGCGGCGCGCCCCACGGCCACGTCGTCGTCGCCGACCGGCAGGTGGCGGGCAGGGGACGCGGCGGCCGCCCGTGGGCGTCCGAACCCGGGGCCGGGACGTGGGCGAGCGTCGTCGTGCGCGACGTCGAGCCGGAGGCGCTCGGGGTGCTGTCGCTGCGGGTGGGGCTCGCGCTCGCCGCGCATCCGGTGCTGCGCGCGGCGGCGCTCGCGCCGCTCTCGCTCAAGTGGCCGAACGACCTCTTCGCCGGCGAGGCGAAGCTCGCGGGCGTGCTCGTCGAGGCGCGCTGGCGCGGCGCCGTGGCCGACTGGGTGATCGTCGGCGTCGGGTGCAACGTGCGCGTGCCGCCGCCGCCCCTCGACGGCGCGGGGCTCAGGCCCGGGACCTCGCGCGTCGCGGTGCTCGGCGCGATCGTCGCGGCGGCGCGGGCGGCGGGCGAGGCGCGCGGCGGGCTCACCCCCGGCGAACTCGCCGCGTGGGACGCGCTCGACCGCACGCGCGGCCGGCGCATCGCCGCGCCGCTCCCGGGGAGGGTCGCCGGCATCGATCCCGACGGCGCGCTCCGCGTCGTCGATCCCGCCGGGACGGTGCGCCGCGCCGTCGCCGGCTCGCTCGTGCTCGAGGAGGGGTGACCGTCATGCTGCTCGTCATCGACGTCGGCAACACCGAGACGACGCTCGGCCTCTGCCGCGGTGACGCGGTGGTGCACCACTGGCGCGTGATCACCGAGCCGTCGCGCACGCCGGACGAGCACGCGCTGCAGCTGCGCGCACTCGCGTCGCTCGCGGGCGTGGCGCACGACGCGGTGACCGGGTGCGCGATCGGCAGCGTCGTGCCGGCCGTGACCGAGCCGCTCGCGGCAGGAGTGCACCTCGCCTTCGGCTGCGTCGCGCTGGTGGTCGACGCGCACAGCGCGCTCCCGATCCGCGTGGCGGTCGACGAACCGCTGACGGTCGGCGCCGACCGGCTGATCAACACGCTCGCGGCGAGCCGGCTCTACGCGCGCGACGCGATCGTCGTCGATCTCGGCACCGCGACGACCTACGACTGCATCACCGCCGACGGCGTCTTCCTCGGCGGCGTGATCGCCCCCGGCGTGCGCACGAGCGCCGACTCGCTCTTCCGTCGCACGTCGAAGCTCGCGGCGACGGAGCTGGTGGCGCCGCGCCGCGTGATCGGGACGCGCACCGAGGAGTGCATCCGCGCGGGGGTGCTCTACGGGGCGGCCGACGCGATCGAGGGGATCGTGCGCCGCATCAAGGGCGAGTGGCCGACGGCGGCGGAGCCGATCGTGCTCGCGACCGGGGGGCTCGCGTCGCAGCTGGCGCCGTGGTGCCCGAGCGTGACGGCGGTGGTGCCGGAGCTGACGCTGCAGGGGCTCCGGCTCGCGCACGAGCTGCTCGCGTCCTGAGGGTGCGCGGGGCGTGCGCGCTGGGCATCCGGCGTGCCACGTCCGGCTGCCATTGTGGCATCACGAACGCGCCCGGGTGGCCGATGCGCGGTCGTGTCGGCAGTCCGCAAGTGGCTCGTCGGTAACGACTTAGCCGCGGTGCGAGGGCGTCACACTCGGCGGAGCCGGGCGCTTGACAGGTGCGCCAGCGCGGCTAACCTTGGGCGCTGTTAGCACTCTGGGGTTGCGAGTGCTAGCCGCGCGGCGCGAACGAGCGTCGCGACGATCCCACTTCCATTCCGTCAGGCAGGAGGATGCCTCGATGACCACTTCGATCGGGACCAAGGTCACGCCGCTGGCCGATCGCGTCGTCGTGAAGCCGCTCGAGGAGAGCGAGACGATGCGCGGGGGGCTCTACATCCCCGACACCGCCAAGGAGAAGCCCCAGCAGGGTGAGGTCGTCGCCGTCGGCCCGGGCCGCACCACGGACCAGGGCCAGCTCATCGCCCCCACGCTCAAGGCGGGCGACAAGGTGCTGTACGGCAAGTACAGCGGCACCGAGGTGACGATCGAGGGCGAGACCGTCCTCATCCTCCGCGAGTCCGACGTCCTCGCGAAGCTGAACTGATTCCCGGAGACCGAGACATGGCTGCCAAGGAGCTCCACTTCAACACCGACGCGCGCGCGGCGCTCAAGCGCGGCGTCGACCAGCTCGCCGACGCCGTCAAGGTGACGCTCGGCCCCAAGGGCCGGAACGTCGTCATCGACAAGAAGTTCGGCGCGCCGACCGTCACCAAGGACGGCGTCACCGTCGCGAAGGAGGTCGAGCTCGCCGACCCCCTCGAGAACATGGGCGCCCAGATGGTCAAGGAGGTCGCGACGAAGACCTCCGACAACGCCGGTGACGGCACGACGACCGCCACGGTCCTCGCCCAGGCGATCTTCCGCGAGGGGCTCAAGAACGTCACCGCCGGCGTGAACCCGATGGCGCTCAAGCGCGGCATCGACAAGGCCGTCGCGCAGGTCGTCACCGAGCTCAAGGCGATCTCGGTCCCGACCGCGGGCCGCAAGGAGATCGCGCAGGTCGCCACCATCTCCGCGAACAACGACAAGGAGATCGGGGAGCTCATCGCCGAGGCGATGGAGAAGGTCGGCAAGGACGGCGTGATCACGGTCGAGGAGGCCAAGGGCCTCGAGACGACGCTCGAGACGGTCGACGGCATGCAGTTCGACCGCGGCTACGTCTCGCCCTACTTCGTCACCGACCCGGAGAAGATGGAGGCGGTCCTCGAGGACGCCCTCATCCTCATCCACGACAAGAAGATCAGCGCGATGAAGGACCTCCTCCCGGTCCTCGAGAAGGTCGCGCAGCTGGGCAAGCCCCTCCTCATCATCGCCGAGGACATCGAGGGCGAGGCGCTCGCCACGCTCGTCGTCAACAAGCTCCGCGGCACGCTCCGCGTCTGCGCCGTCAAGGCGCCGGGCTTCGGCGACCGCCGCAAGGCGATGCTGCAGGACATCGCGATCCTGACCAACGGCCAGGTGATCTCGGACGAGGTCGGCTTCAAGCTCGAGAACGCCGTGCTGTCGGACCTCGGCCGCGCCAAGCGGATCGTCGTCGACAAGGACAACACGACGATCATCGACGGCGCCGGCGACGGCGAGAAGATCCAGGGCCGCGTCAAGGAGATCCGCGCCGCCATCGACAAGAGCACGTCGGACTACGACCGCGAGAAGCTCCAGGAGCGCCTCGCGAAGCTCGCCGGCGGCGTCGCGGTGGTGAACGTGGGCGCGGCCACCGAGGCCGAGATGAAGGAGAAGAAGGCCCGCGTCGAGGACGCGCTGCACGCCACGCGCGCGGCCGTCGAGGAGGGCATCGTCCCGGGCGGCGGCGTCGCGCTCATCCGCGCGCAGAAGGCGCTCGCCTCGTTCAAGGTGGAGGACAGCGACGAGCAGATCGGCGTCGCCATCATCCGCCGCGCGATCGAGGAGCCGATCCGCATGATCGTGCAGAACGCGGGCGGCGAGGGCTCGATCGTCGTCGAGAAGGTGAAGGCGGCCGACAGCAACACCTTCGGCTACAACGCCCTCACCGACACGTACGAGGACCTGGTGCAGGCCGGCGTCATCGACCCGACCAAGGTCACCCGGACCGCGCTCCAGAACGCGGCCTCGATCTCGGGCCTGCTCCTCACGACCGAGGCGCTGATCGTCGAGAAGAAGGAGGACAAGCCCGCGGCCCCGGCCGGTGGCCCCGGCGGCGGCATGGGCGGGATGTACTGAGCCCGGCAGGACGGCACGCGGGCGGGGCGGCGTTCCTTCGGGGACGCCGCCCCGTTCGTCGTTCGGGGTCGGCGCCGGTCCGCGCGGTCACCGCGTGGTGCCGCCCGGGCGCGGCGCCGCGCGTCCCGAGGTGAGCCACCATGCCTCGCGCTCCGCGGGCTGCCGCTCGTACGGCAGCCCGCTCGTCGCAAGCCCCACCGCGAGCGGCCCGGCGATCCCCAGCTCGACGACGCGACCGAGGCCCCGACCGATGCGCCCCGCGCGAAGCAGGCGCGCTTCCAGCGGGCGCCCGATCCAGTCGTGCTGGGCATCGAACTGCAGGAGGTGGATCGTCTCGTGCGCGAGCACGGCGCGCCGCTGACGCGCCGTGGCCGTCGCGTAGAGGTCGTCGGTGAGCGCGATGACGCCGGGGAGCGTGCCGCCCCACGCCTCCTCGCCCGACGCGGCGCCCAGGTCCTCCGACGAGACGCGCAGCACCACGCCGCCGCTCCACGCCGAGGCGCCCCAGTCGACCCGCGCGCTCGGTGCCGATGCGAGCGCCGCCGTCAGGAGGACGTTCGCGAGATTGACACGCACGCTCGGCAGCCGTCGACGCGCCGGCGTCCAGCGCGCCACGAGCGGTCCGACGTGCAGCGGCAGCTCGAGCGTGTCCGCGACCCCGTACCGGGCCACGCCGAGCCCCGCCTCGTGGACGAGGCGCCCGGACCACCCCGCGAAGTCGCCACGACTTCCGACGATCTGCCGCCCCGCCCCCGCGAGCGCCCCGCCGGCCGCTCCCCACACGAGTGCGCGTCGCACTGGCCGGCCGGCGATCCACGCGTGCAGCGCCGTCGTCGTCGCGCCGAGCACCGCGTTCAGCGCGAGGTTCTGCGCGCGCACCGATCCGGGGACACTGCCGCCGGCGGGTACGGCCTGCGCCGGCAGGACGGCGTGCGGGAGAGTGAACGTGCACGCGAGGAGGATCGCCACGCGGGGGACATGCGAGCGTCGGAAATGCATCGGTGCAGGTGCGCGTGAGGGGCGCCGGCCCGATGCGCGAACCCCGGGCGGCGATCGCGCCACCGCCACGCAGTCATGCGGCGTCGGACGTCGACGCGGCGGAAAGTGCGTCGCCACGCGAGCGGCTGCCATCGGGGCCGGCGCGCGATCCGCACGGCCGCTCGCCGTCGTGTCGCGGCTTCTCCCGCGGCGTCGCGCGCGCGCGCGACTCAGCGCCCGACGACCGCCCCGTGCACGCGCGCCAGCATCTCGAGATGCGCGGCGGGCGGCTCGATTCCACGGCGTGCCATCACGCGCCGCACCGTCTCGAGGAAACGATCGAGCTCGGCGGTCGCGCCACGCGTCCCCCACGCGAACGGCGGCACCACCGGCCCCGCGATCCCGTCGCCCACGACGTTCGCGGCGACGCCGACGCTCGTGCCGGTCGTCAGCCGCGTGCCGATCCCCGTCTTCGCGTGGTCGCCGACGAGCGCGCCGAGGAACTGCAGCCCCGTGTCGGCCCCCGCGAACTGCACGCGGCCGTACGTGTTCTTGAGGTTCGACGTGATCGTTCCCGCGCCGAGGTTGCTCCACGGCGCGAGGTAGCTGTGCCCGACGAAGCCGTCGTGCGCCTTGTTGGCGTAGCCCGCCACGACGCTCGTTCCCAGCTCGCCGTGCACCTTGCACCAGGGCCCGACGACGCTCGTGTGCCCCTCGCCGCCCAGCCACGTCGCGTGCGCGCAGAGCACGAAGGGGCCGACGAGGCGGCTGTGGCTCCGCACCACCGCCTGCGACTCGATCACGATCGCCCCGGCGCGTGCGTCGAGCACGGTGAAGGGCTCGACCTCCGCGTCCGGCGCGATGCGCACCGGATGCGCGCCGAGCACCACCACGTGCGGCGGCGGCTCGCGCGCAGGCGCCGTCGCGGCGAGCACCGCGGCGTCGGCGGCGAGCATCGCCGGCAGGTGGCCGATCGGGTCCCACGGCCGGTCGAGCGTCCACGCGGCGACCGGCTGCACGCCGGCGTCGTGCGCGGCGCGCAGCGGCCCCTCGTCACGCAGCGTCCCCGCGGGCTGCGACGACGCGAGCCGCATCGCGACGACGCGCCCCGCCGCCGTCCAGGCGTCGCCCGACGCGTCGAGCCCCGCGTCGAGCGCGGGGGCGAGGTCGCTCCACGCGACGATCGTCCCCGCGGGGATCGGGTCGGTGTCGGCGAGGAGCGGCGGGTGGCCGGGCTCGGCGAACCCGGCGAGCGCCGGCCGCGCGACCAGCCCGAGCACCGGGATGCCGAACGCCGCCGCCCACCGCTCATGCACGAGGCGCGCGCCGCTCCGCAGCGCCCCGCCCGGGCGTGCCGTCGTCAGCGGGGCGAGCGCCTCGGCGCCCGGGCGATCGACGACGACGAGCGCCGTCATGCGCGGTCGCGCAGCCGGGCGGGGAGCGCGTCGAGGAGCGTCTTGAGATCGGCCGACGCCTCGGGCGTCGTCACGACCGTCAGCCCGTCGATCGTCACCACTACGAGGCCGTCGACGCCGTAGAGCACGACGCTCGGCCCCGCACTGAAGGCGACGTTCCCGCTCGCCCGCACCGCCGTGACGTCGCCGTGGAGCGCGTTGTTGGCCGCGTCGTGCGGACGCACGCGGCCGAGCGCGGCCCACGTGCCCACGTCGTCCCACCCGAACGACCCGGGGACGACCGCCACGCGTGCGCTCCGCTCGAGCACGCCCACGTCGACCGAGATGCTCTGCACGCCGCCGAAGAAGGCCGCGAGGTCGGGCGCGTCGAGCGCGCGCGTGACCTCGGGGCAGTGCGCGCGCACCTCGGCGAGGAAGCGCGCGCAGCGCCAGACGAAGATCCCGCTGTTCCAGAGGCAGCCGCGCGCGATCAGCTCCGCGGCGCGCGCACGGTCGGGCTTCTCGAGGAAGCGCGCGACGCGCTGCGCCACCTGCCCGACGCGGCCATCGGGCTCGATGTAGCCGAAGCCCGGGTCTGGACGCGTGGGCGTGATGCCCACGGTCACGAGCACGTCCTCGGCCTCGGCGACGTTCGCGGCGCGCAGGAGCGTCGTGCGGAACCCCTCGGCGTCGGCGATCGCCCAGTCGGCGTGCACCGAGACGAGCACCGCGTCGGGGTCGCGCTCGACGACGCAGCGCGAGGCCCACGCGAGCGCGGCGGCGGTCCCCGCCGGGCGCGGCTCGGCGATCAGGTTGACCGCGGGGAGCTCGGGGAGGAGCGCGCGGATGGACGGCGCGAGCAGCTCGTTGGTGAGGACGAGGAGCCGCTCGGCCGGGACCAGCGGGAGCAGCCGGTCGACGGCGTCGCGCAGCATCGGCGCGTCGGTGACGAGCGGGAGGAGCTGCTTCGGCAGCGCCGGCGTGCTGATCGGCCAGAAGCGCGACCCGACGCCCCCGGCGAGGATGACGGCCCAGAGCGACATGCGGCGGGGGCGCTCAGGCGAGCGTCGCGAGATGCTGGCGGAGCCGGCGCAGCTCGGCCAGCAGCGGCGGGAGCGCGGCGGTGGGGCGGGCGAGGACGACGAGGAGCGCGTCCTCGCTCATCGCGCTGATGAGCGCGATCGTCCCCGGGAACTCGAGGACCGCCGTCTGCAGGTGTCCGGCGCGTGCCGCGCGGCCGAGGGCGTCGGCCGCGGCGAAGACGGCCGGGGCGTGCGCGGCGACCTGCTCCCCGTCGAGATAGCTGACCGTGTCGCCGTCGACGAGGAGACCGTCGCGGCCGAGGACGATGGCCGCCTCGACGCCGTCGCGGCGACGGACGGCTTCGACGAGGTCGCGGATGCGTGCCATGCGCGGGATACCGGAGCGAGGGGGGAGCCGGCGCCCCGGCGGATGCGCGAACTGCTTGGCGCGCAATCGCTTGAACGAACTCTGGCGCGCCGGTATCCTACGCCGTGCCGTCGCTCGTGTCACCCCCTGGTCCACCGTCCATGCCCCGCGCGCTCCGCGCCGTCGCCCTCGCGGCCGCCGCCGTCCTCCTCGCCGCCTGCGACGACCCGTTCGCACCGCGCCCCCGCACCGAGACCGCGACCGGGAGCTTCTCGATCGGCGCGCTCAACGGCTCCGGCGCCGGCGTGCCGGTCCTCTGGCGCATCGGGAGCCTCGCGACCTTCCGCGTCGACAGCATCGGGGCGCAGTTCGACCTCGCCTTCGACGTCGAGCCCGACGGCCAGGTGCGCGTCTTCCCGGCGGCGCGCGTCATCTCGTCGCTCCCCGGGCTCAACGGCCAGCCGTCGCACCGCGTCGCGCTCTTCCAGCTCGCGGAGCCGTACGAGGCGGTGACGATCGCCCCCGAGCGCGGCTACCTCGTCGACTCGGTGCAGGTCGTCCCGGTGGGGCGGGCGGTGGCAGTACGCACCGAGAGCGAGTTCTGCAACTTCGACCCGAACGCGCGCCGCGAGCTCTTCGCGAAGTTCGTCGTCGACAGCGTGAACCGGGCGACGCGCCGCCTCTTCCTGCGCGCGACCGTCGTGCGGAGCTGCGGCTTCCGCTCGTTCGCGCCGGGCCTCCCCGCCAACTGATCCCATGCACGATCTCAAGCTCGTCCGCGAGCAGCTGGACGTGCTGCGCGACGGCTTCGCGCGGCGCGGCGCCCTCGGCGCGCTCGGGCCGCTGCTCGACCGCCTCGAGGCGCTGGAGAAGGAGCGGCGCGCGCTCATCACCGCCACCGAGGAGCGCAAGGCGCGGCGCAACCAGCTGACGCAGGAGGTCGCGCGCCGCAAGCAGGCGAAGGAGGACGCGACCGAGGTCATGGCCGACGCGCGTGCGCTCGGCGAGGAGATCGCGCGCCTCGAGGCCGACCTGCGCGCGACCGAGGGCGTCGTCGAGGGGCTCATGCTCGAGCTCCCGAACGTCACGCGCCCCGAGGTCCCCGCCGGCGACGAGTCGCACAACGCCGTCGTCGCCACGTGGGGGACGCCGCGCGCCGACGCCGTCGCCCCGCACTGGGAGACGGCCGAGCGGCTGGGGCTCCTCGACCTGCCGCGCGGGGCCAAGATCAGCGGCTCGGGGTTCATCGTCTACCGCGGCCGCGGCGCGCGCCTCGTGCGCTCGCTCCTCAACTTCATGCTCGACGTGCACGTCGCCGAGCACGGCTACGAGGAGACGTGGGTCCCGCTGGTCGTGAACCAGGCGAGCATGGTCGGCACGGGGCAGTTCCCGAAGTTCGCCGAGGACATGTACGGCCTGCAGCACGACGAGGGGTTCCTGGTGCCGACGGCCGAGGTGCCGGTGACGAACCTCTATCGCGACGAGATCCTCGACGCGCACGAGGTGCCGCGCGGCTTCTGCGCCTACAGCGCCTGCTTCCGGCGCGAGGCGGGGGCGGCGGGGAAGGACACGCGCGGGCTGCTGCGCGTCCACCAGTTCGACAAGGTCGAGCTGGTGCGCTACGCGCGCCCCGAGGAGAGCGACGCCGAGCTCGAGGCGCTCACGCGCCACGCCGAGACGATCCTCGAGCGGCTCGGGCTCCCGTATCGCCGCCTCCTGCTCGCCGCCGGCGACACCGGCTTCTCGAGCGCGAAGACCTACGACCTCGAGGTCTGGGCGCCGGGCGTGGGGAAGTGGCTCGAGGTGTCGAGCTGCAGCAACTTCGGCGACTTCCAGGCGCGCCGCGCGAACATCCGCTTCCGCCCGGCCGCGGGGGAGAAGCCGCGCTTCGTGCACACGCTCAACGGCTCGGGGCTGGCGCTCCCGCGCGTGATCGCCGCGCTCCTCGAGCACGGGCTGCAAGGCGACGGCACGGTGCGGCTCCCCGCCGCCCTTGCGCCGTACCTCGGCACCGACGTCCTCGGCTGACCGGTGCGGCGGGTCGCGCCGGTCGTCGCGCTCGCGATCGGCGTGATCGCGCTGCTCGCGTGGTGGCTCGTCTACACGCAGCGCGTGGTGGGCGAGCTCCGGCGCGAGGCGTCGCGCTCGGGCAAGATGTACGCGCGCATCTACCAGGCGCTCGCCGACCGCGACGACGACGGCACCAGCGCGCTGCTCGACATGTCGAAGTACGTGCGCGAGCAGGGCGTCCCCGTCGTCGTCACCGACGCCGCCGGGCGCCCGACCGCGGCGGCCAACCTGCCGTGGGGCGACGTCCCGCTCGACGACCCGCGGGTGCGCGACTACGTCCGCGTCCTCGACGCGATCAACGAGCCGATCGAGGAGCCGGGGATCGGGCGCGTCCACTTCGGCAACACGCCGCTCGTCACGGGGCTGCGCGTCGTCCCGTTCATCCAGGTCACGACGCTCGCCTGCTTCCTGCTCGCGGGGATCTACGCCCTCGTGACGCGCGGGCGCGCCGAGCGCGAGCGGGTCTGGGCGGGGATGGCGCGCGAGGCGGCCCACCAGCTGGGGACGCCGCTCACCTCGCTCGAGGGGTGGGTGGAGCTCCTCGGCGAGCGGGCGGCGGATCCGGTGGCGACGGAGCACATGCGGAGCGACCTCGATCGCCTGGGGCGCGTCGCCAACCGCTTCGAGCGCATCGGGCGCCCGCCGCAGAAGGCCCCCGTCGACGTCGGCCGGATCGCGCGCGACGTGTCGACCTACTTCCGGGCGCGCGTCCCGACGCTCGCGCACACGGTGGTGATCGCGTGCACCGTGCCGACGGCCCCCCTCGTCGTCGAGGGCGACGCGGTGCTCCTCGAGTGGGCGCTCGAGTCGCTGGTGCGCAACGGGATCGACGCGCTCGCGGGGCGCGGCGGGCGGGTCGAGGTGCGCGCCGAGCCGCTCCCGGAGGGCGGGGCGCGGATCGTCGTCGCCGACGACGGGCCGGGCGTCCCCGCCCGCCTCCGGACCGAGATCTTCAAGCCCGGCTTCACGACCAAGCCGCGCGGCTGGGGGATCGGGCTCGCGCTCACGCGCCGCATCGTCGCCGACAACCACCGCGGCCGCCTCGTCCTGCTGCCGACGGAGAAGGGGGCGGCCTTCGAGATTACCTTGCAGGGATGACGGGAGACGGCGGCTCGCCCCTCGACGGGCTCAATCGCGCGCAGTTCGAGGCGGTCATGCACGGCGAGGGGCCCGCGCTCGTCCTCGCCGGCGCCGGCTCGGGGAAGACGCGCGTCCTCACCACCCGCATCGCGCGCCTGATCGAGGGGGAGGGGATCCACCCCGCGCGGATCCTCGCGGTGACCTTCACCAACAAGGCCGCCGGCGAGATGAAGGCGCGCATCGCGCGCCTCGTCGATCCGTCGATCGACCTGCGCCCGATGTGGATGGGGACCTTCCACGCGATCGGCGCGCGGCTCCTGCGGCGCGACGCGGAGCGGGTCGGACGGACGGCGCGCTTCACCATCTACGACGAGGACGACGCGCTCGCCCTCCTCAAGCGCGTGATGGAGGGGCTGCGCATCAGCCCGAAGGAGTGGGCGCCGAAGGCGATCCTCGCGCAGGTGAGCGACGCGAAGAACGCGCTCGTGGGCCACGCCGAGTACGCGCGGCTCGCGCAGGACCCGTTGGCGCGCGTCGTCGAGAAGGTCTACCCCGCCTTCGACGCCGCCCTGCAGCAGGCGAACGCGGTCACCTTCGACGACCTCCTCGTCCTCCCGGTGCGGCTGCTGTCGGAGCACCCGTCGGTCGCGCAGGGGTACCGCGACCGCTTCCACCACGTCCTGGTCGACGAGTACCAGGACACCAACCACGCGCAGTTCCGCATGGTGCAGCTCCTCGGCGGCGGCTCGGGGAACGTGATGGTCGTGGGCGACGACGACCAGAGCATCTACGGCTGGCGGGGCGCGGACATCCGCAACATCCTCGAGTTCGAGCGCGGCTTCCCCGGGGCGCACGTCGTGCGCCTCGAGGAGAACTACCGCTCGACGCCCGAGATCCTCGCCCTCGCCAATGCGGCGATCGCCGGCAACACGCAGCGGCGCGGGAAGACGCTGCGCGCGACGCGCCCGTCGGGGACGATGCCGGTGCGCGTGCGCTGCCTCGACGAGCGCGACGAGGCCGACTGGATCGCCGACGACATCGCCGAGCGGAAGGGGCCGCGCCCCGGCGGGCTGCGCGAGATCGCGGTCCTCTACCGCACGAACTCGCAGAGCCGCGCCTTCGAGGAGACGTTCCGCCGCCGCGGCTGGCCGTACCGCCTCGTCGGCGCGGTGCGCTTCTACGACCGGCGCGAGATCCGCGACCTGATGGCGTACCTCAAGCTGGTCGCCAACCCGAGCGACGACGAGGCGTTCCGCCGCGCGATCAACGTGCCGAAGCGCGGCATCGGCGACACGACGGTCGAGGCGATCGCCGCCGCGGCGCAGGCGCGCGGCGTGCCGCTCCTCGCGGCGGCGGGTGACGCGGCGGTCACCGCCGAGCTCCGCCCCGCCGCGCGCACGGCGACCGCCGCCTTCGTGGCGCTCCTCGCGGAGCTCCGCGCGCAGGCGGCCGAGGCGAGCGTCGACGAGCTGCTCGAGGCGGTGATCGCGCGGACGAACTACACCGATCACCTGCGCGCCGAGGGCCCCGAGGGGCTCGAGCGGATCGAGAACGTGAAGGAGCTCGTCACCTCGGCCGCCGAGCAGCTGGAGGACGAGGAGGGCGAGGTCGGGCTCACCCCGCTCGACCGGTACCTGCAGCGCGCGATGCTCGTCGCGGGCGCCGACCAGCTCGATCCGTCGGCCGACGCGATCACGATGATGACGCTGCACAACGCCAAGGGGCTCGAGTACCCGATCGTCTACCTCACGGGGCTCGAGGACGGGCTCTTCCCGCTCGCGCGTGCCTACGACGACCCGGCGATGCTCGAGGAGGAGCGGCGCCTCTTCTACGTGGGGATCACGCGGGCCGAGCGCGTCCTCGTCATCACGCACGCCGAGACGCGCCGGCGGAACGGGGAGACGATGCCGTCGCGCCCATCGAGCTTCCTCGACGCACTGCCGAAGGAGCTCCTCGTCGCGACCTCGACGCCGCGCGCACGCAGCATGGGGCGCGCCGCCTTCCCCGGCGGCGGCTGGGGGCGCTCCGGCCTCGACGACGACGCGCGCGTGTCGCGCTGGAAGCCGCGCGAGGTCGTCCCGCCCGCCGCGGCGGTGCCGAAGTGGACGGCGCGCCCGGTGGCCGCGGCCCCCGACGACGCGGGCGAGCCCTTCACCGTCTCGCCCGGGGCCCGCGTGCGGCACCGCAAGTTCGGCGCGGGGCGGATCGCCGACGTGATCGGGAGCGGGCGCGACATGAAGGTGCGCATCGACTTCGACGACGAGAGCGTCGGGCGCAAGACGCTGGTGGTGGCGCAGGCCAACCTGGAACCGGAGCACGACTGACATGGCGGTCACCGAAGCCGACGTGCGGCACGTCGCCGCGCTCGCGCGGATCGCGCTCGACGACGCGCGCGTCCCGTCGCTGGTGCGCGAGCTGAACACGATCCTCGATCACATGGCGGTGCTCGAGGCGCTGCCGCGGGACGGCGCCGACGACGACGACCGTGCTCCGATGCGCCTGCGCGAGGACGTGGTGGATCCGGCGCCGATGGCGCGCGGCCTCGAGGCCTTCGCCCCCGCGACGCGCGACGGCTTCCTCGTCGTTCCCCGGCTCGACACGCACGGGCACCTGGGCGGCGGGGAGGAGGGCGAGTGACCGCCGCCGCCTCGCCCGCGACGCTCGTCGCCCGCGACCTCGCCGCCGCGGTGGCGGCGGGGACGGCCTCGGCCCGCACCCTCGCCGCCGACGCGCTCGCACGCGCGGCCGCGCACGCCGACCTCAACGCGTTCGTCACCCTCCACGCCACCCCCGAGGCGGCGTGCGAGGGGAGCGCCGCCAGGGGGCCGCTCGCCGGCGTGCCGGTGGCGGTGAAGGACAACATCGCGACGACGTCGCTCTCGACGAGCTGCGGCTCGCGGATCCTCGAGGGGTACGTCTCGCCGTTCGACGCGACCGCCGTCGCGCGGCTGCGCGCCGCCGGCGCGACGATCGTCGGCAAGGCGAACATGGACGAGTTCGCGATGGGCTCCTCGACCGAGCACTCGGCCTTCGGCCCCGTGCGCAATCCGGCGGCGCCGGGCCGGGTCCCCGGCGGATCGAGCGGGGGGAGCGCCGCCGTGGTCGCCGCCGGGATCGTCCCGATCTCGCTCGGGTCGGAGACCGGCGGCTCGGTGCGCCAGCCGGCCGCGTTCTGCGGCATCACCGGCGTCAAGCCGACCTACGGGCGCGTGAGCCGCTACGGGCTCGTCGCCTTCGCCTCGTCGCTCGACCACGTCGGCGTCTTCGGGCGCACCGTCGACGACGCCGCGCTCGGGCTGTCGGTGATCGCCGGCGTCGACCCGCGCGACGCCACCAGCGCCGACGTCGCCGTCGACGACTGGCGCGCCCACGCCGGCACCGAGCGCCTCGACGGCACGGTCGTCGGCGTCCCGCGCGAGTACTTCCCGGCGTCGCTCGACCCGGCGATGCGCGCGAGCTGCGACGAGGCGATCGAGCGGCTCCGCGCCCTCGGCGCCACGGTGCGCGAGGTGTCGCTCCCGCACACCGATTACGCGATCCCCGTCTACTACATCCTCGCGCCGGCCGAGGCGAGCTCGAACCTCGCGCGCTTCGACGGCGTGCGCTACGGCATGCGCGCGCCGGCCGACGACCTGCGCGGCATGTACGAGACGACGCGCTCGCGGGGCTTCGGCGCCGAGGTGACGCGCCGCATCCTCCTCGGCACCTACGTGCTGAGCAAGGGGCACTACGACGCCTACTACCGCACCGCACAGGCCGTGCGGCGCCGCATCACCGCCGACTTCACCCGCGTCTTCGCCGACGGCGTGCACGTGCTCTTCACGCCCACGACGCCGACGCCGGCCTTCGAGTTCGGCGCCAAGTCGGCCCCGCTCGAGATGTACCTGAGCGACATCTTCACCGCGACCGCCAACCTCGCCGGCGTCCCCGCGATGTCGCTCCCGATCGGCCGCGTCGGCGGGCTCCCCGCCGGTGGCCAGCTCCTCGCCGCGCACTTCCGCGAGGCGGACATGTTCAGGGTGGCCTACGCCCTCGAGCGCGCGTACGGCCCGGAGGTCCGCGCATGAGCACCCCCGTCGCCGCCCCGGCCGACGTCACCGCCGGCTTCGAGATGGTCGTGGGGCTCGAGGTCCACGTCCAGCTCAAGACGCGCTCGAAGGCCTTCGACGGCGCGAGCGCCGACTACGGCGCGCCGCCCAACGCCAACGTCGAGCCGCTCTGCCTCGCCCTTCCCGGCACCCTCCCCGTGCTGAACGCGCGCGCCGTGGAGCTGGCGGTCCGCGCCGCCCTCGCGCTCGGCTGCACCGTGCACGGGACGAGCATCTTCGCCCGGAAGCACTACTTCTATCCCGACCTCCCGAAGGGCTACCAGATCTCGCAGCACGATCGTCCGCTCGCGACCGAGGGGCGCCTCGCCATCGGCGCCCATGCCGACGGCACGCCGGCGGTGGTCGGGATCACGCGCGTCCACATGGAGGAGGACGCCGGCAAGAGCGTGCACGACCGCTACGCCGGCTTCACCGCCGTGGACCTGAACCGGTGCGGCGTCCCGCTGATCGAGATCGTGAGCGAGCCCGACATGCGCTCGCCCGAGGAGGCGGGCGCGTACCTGCGCACGCTCAAGCAGCTCCTCGAGTACCTCGAGGTGAGCGACTGCAACATGGAGGAGGGGTCGCTCCGCGTCGACGCGAACGTGAGCGCGCGGCGCCCCGGCGCGCCGCTCGGCACGAAGTGCGAGGTGAAGAACATGAACTCGTTCTCGGGCGTCGAGCGGGCGCTCGCGGCCGAGTTCCGGCGCCAGTGCGCCATCCTCGCCGCCGGCGGCTCGGTGCAGCAGCAGACGCTCCTCTGGGACGCGGGGAAGGGCGAGGTGCGCCCCGCGCGCACGAAGGAAGGGAGCAGCGACTACCGCTACTTCCCCGAGCCCGATCTCCCGCCGCTCGTGATCACGGCCGGCCAGCTCGACGCCTACCGTGCCGCGCTCCCCGAGCTCCCCGCCGCGCGCAAGGCGCGCTACGCGGCGATGGGGCTCGGCGACTACGACGTGCAGGAGCTCACCGCCGATCCCGCCACCGGCCCCTGGTTCGAGCGCCTCGCCGCCGCGCACGGCGACGCCAAGGCGGCCGCCAACTGGACGCTGGGCGAGGTGCGCGCGACGCTGAAGGAGCACGGCGGCGCGCTCGACGCGTTCCCCGTCGCGCCGGAACGGCTCGCGCGCCTGCTCGACCTCGTGCGCGACGGCGCGGTGAGCGTCACGGCGGCGCGCAAGGTGTACGCCCGGCTGCTCGAGTCGCCAGCCGACGAGCCCCGCGCGCTCGCGGAGCGCGAAGGGCTCCTGCAGGTGCGCGACGACGACTCGCTGGCGCGCTGGGTCGACGAGGTGCTCGCCGAGAATCCGGCCGAGGCGCAGCGCTTCCTCGGCGGCGAGCGCAAGCTGCAGGGCGTGCTCGTCGGCCTGGTGATGAAGAAGTCGCAGGGGCGGGCCGACCCGAAGAAGGTCAACCAGCTCCTCGGCGCGAAGGTCAGCGCGTAGCGCCGGGGTAGAGCGGCGCGTCGAGCGCCGCCGCGTGCACGAGCGCCGAGGCGGGGAGGCCGAAGAGCTGCCCCGCCTCCTCGCGCACGGCGGTGTCGCCGCCGCGCTTCATCGCCTGGCGACGCAGCCGCTTCGCGAGCCGCAGCGCCTCGTCGCCGCTCGGGTCGAAGCGGTACGGCTCGGCGGTGTCGAGGCGCGAGAGGAGGTCGATGACGTAGTCGAAGCTCCGCACGAGGTGCGAGCTCACCATCGGCGCACCGAGCGACCAGCGGCTGTTGTCCGTGACGATCCGGTAGAGCCGCTGCCAGCTCTCGGTGTCGGTCACGTAGACCATCCCGCGGAAGAGCCGACGGTTGGTCGGCGTGCTGAAGATCGTCGGGCTGAGGATGCGGTCGAGGTGCGCGTCGGCGCGGGCGTGGTCGAGGAGCACGATCTCGCGCGCGCGGCGCGCGGGGGCGTCCCCGAGGTGCGTCTCGAAGCGGCTCTCCCAGTAGCTGTGGCCGATCGCCGCCGTGCTGCTCGTGATCGCCAGCTGGTGCGGGACGAAGAAGTTGTGGGCCACCACGTCGGCCGCGAGGTGCGCGAGGTAGCCGAGCGCGAAGGCGCGCAGCGGTTCGTCGCGCGCCTGGTCGAGGATCTCGAAGCCGACCGTCCAGCTGTGGCAGTGCCGCCCGACCGGCGCGTACTTCTTGGCGATGCTCGTGTCGGCCGCGATCGAGCCGTAGAGGAAGTCCTGCGGGAAGGTGCGCAGGAGCGCGGCGGTCGCCGGCGGGAGGAGGGCGAGGGTGCGCAGCACCGCCTCGCCGATGTGGATGTGCGTCCCCGGCGTCCACGCCCAGAGGTCGCGGGGCGAGAGGGCGAGCGCGAGCACCACCCCGGCCAGCGCGAGCGCGACCCGGTCCCATCGCACGCGATGACGCCGCGTCACGACGGCGGCGGTGCGCGTCACAGTCACCGCGGCCTGAGGCGCGGCCCGCCCGCGCGCCACGGATCGACCGCCGGCGTCGCGCGGGGCGTGGCGCGACGGGCCTGCACCTCGGGGTCGTCGGGGTCGGCCTCGATCTCGTCGTCGCCCGCGTCGCCCGCCTCGGCGCCCGCGCTCGCCGCGCCGAAGCGGCGACCGAGCGCGCGCTCGGCCTCGTCGATCAGCGCATCGGCCTCGCGCGCCCACTCGGCCGGCTCGTCGCCGTCGCCGGGCGCCGCGGCGAGCCGAGCCGCGCGTCGCGCGCGCACGGCGCGCCCGCGCGGGAGC
>ERZ1066122.1138-NODE-1138-length-22961-cov-37.635161_pt1 | contig 22961 bp, 20 predicted proteins | sample MGYA00382769_ERZ1066122 | MGnify/ENA primary metagenome ERZ1066122 (study PRJEB33369, sample SAMEA5778352) | biofilm metagenome | biome: Industrial cooling water; feature: Water cooling tower basin; material: Biofilm | place: United Arab Emirates | collected... | reverse complement strand
GCTCGATGCGCAGCAGGACGCCGTACCCGTGCAGCTTCCCGAGCGAGACGGCCTTGAGGATCAGCAGGTCCAGCGTGCCGGGCAGCAGCGCGGCGGAATCGGTCATGGCTCCCTCTCCTATGCTGGTTAGGTGTAGGATAGCCATTGTCTCCTAACCTGTCAAGGGGAGCAGGTGCGGGGACACACCGCTGCGGATGGAGGCCGCGAGGTGCTCCCGATCAGCGCCGCCACGCCCCGCCAACGATCAGGTGGATGTACGCGCCCCAGATCGAGGCGCCCGGCCTACCGGTGGCCGTGCGGCCGAAGGTCGCGTAGCCGCGCCACGCAAGCCGCTCGTCCAGCTCGCCCGTGCTGATCCCTGGGATTCCCCCGCCGATGTAGACCGCACCCGGGCCGAGCAGCGCGGCCAACGCGTGCCCGCCGGTTGCGGCGCCGACAGCGAACGTCAGGGCCAGCGATCCTGCCACCAGGATGGGCCGTACGAACCCAGTCATGCATCCTCCCGGTTCCCGGTTCATGATCGCACCGCGGGTTCCGCCTGCTCGCGGCTCCGGCCGATCCGGCCGGTCATGGTGCTGAAGTACACGTCCGCCAGCTCCGGCTCCGCCGGCTCGAATCCCGGGCCGGGAAGGACGTCGCTGTGGACGCGGACCACGGTGCGCCCGGCGAGCAGCCGGGCGGAGATCACCGCGTGCTCGCGCTCCGGCTCCAGCAGCGTGGCGAGGATGCGCATCAGCGTGGACTTGCCCGCGCCGTTCGGGCCCAGCAGGCCGTACATCCCCGCGGGGACGGTGAGCGTCACCTCCCGCAGCGCCTGCACGCCGTTAGGATTGATCTTGGATACGCCGCGGATTGCGAGCGTCGCCCCCCTCGCCGTCCTCACTGTACCCTCCGCAGCGTGCGCTCCCGCCCGTTCTGCCGCAGGACCAGCGCGCTAGCGCGCCCGTCGGGGCCGAGGGTGAACGTCCCGGTCATCGTCGAATCCACCTCGCCGACGCCGAAGGTCGCGCCGGAGAGGTGCCGCAGCGGGCGCTTCGGGTTGCCCGTCGGCTCGCCGTGGAGCTGCCCGCCCTCAAGCGTGATGCTGATGCTGCGCCCGGGAGCCAGCTCGTACACGCCGGTGAGCGCCTCCAGCTGCAGCACGGCGGATCGGGACCCAGCCGGTGCGCTCGTGGCCGGCGCAGGCGTGGCGGGTGCGATGCTCGCAGCGCTCCGGGTGCGCTCGCCCAGCCGGCTGAAGCGGAGCCCGCGAGCCACCGGGTTGCTGTACTCGAAGCCAATCACCCGGCCGCTCCCGTCGCGGAGCAGGCGCACTACCATCAGGTTGCGCATGTACGTGTCGCGGTCCACGGGCGTGAGCTCCACCGCCTTCTCGGGCGTGCTCTCGAAGCGCATCACCAGGCGACCCTCACCAGGCACCAGCTCGAACACCGTGCTCACGTCCTCGCTGCGGTAGCGCCCATCGATCGCCCGCAGCTCCGCCACCGGCGGTGTCCAGGGCTGCGCGCGACGGTAGTGCGTCACCTGGCCCTCCATCGAGCGTAGCTCCAGCCGGTCCGGCGAGAGGAAGCGCAGCTCGAACTCGTCCTGCGAGCGGAAGAACAGGCTGGCCCGCGGGCTGCGGAAGCGATCGGCCGTGAATGCAACGAGTGACGGCCCACCGGCGACCTGCAGCCGCTCGCCGTTCACGACCAGGCGCAGGGGCTCGCCGGTGCGCTCCTCGAAGAACAGCCCCGCCCGCGCGCTCACGTCCGCTCCGGCCGCGCCGGCGTCCTCGGCGGCGCGCTCCCGCGCGCCAGCGATCCCCCTGTCCGGCGGCAGGAACAGGTCGGCGACCTGGCTCGCCAGCGACGTGGCGGAGATCGGCTCCACGTTGCACAGCACGGCGAGCGAGAGCCCGTGATCCGGCAGCCGGCCCAGCCACGTGCTGTACCCGGCCGCACCGCCCGAATGCCACACCACCGTGCCCGCCGGATCGGGCTGCACGATGAGGCCGCGCGCGTAGTTCAGTTTTCGGCCGTTCCTCAGCCGCGCCGTCTGCTGCAGCCTCGTGGTGACGAACGGGCCCAGCCGCCCTGTGCTCAGCGCCTCGTTCCAGAGGAGCAGGTCGCCCACCGTGCTGAGCAGGGCGCCGCCGCCGCGGTTGGCGCCGAGCCGCATGTGCCGCCGGAACGTCGGGCCCTCCCGCTCGTAAGCCAGGGCGACGTCCCCGTTGCCCTGCAGCGCGTCGGCGACGTATGCGCTCGACTTCATCCCCAACGGCTCGAAGACGCGGCGGCGCAGGAACTCGGGGAACGGCATCCCGCTCACCCGCGCGACGATCTCGCGCAGCAGCACGTAGCCGCTGTTGGAGTACGACCACTGCTCGCCGGGCGTGAAGTTGAGCCCGCGCTGCCGCAGGATCAGGCCGAGCGCGTCCTGCCCCTCCTCCGCCAGCGGCAGCAGCCCGGTCCAGTCGCGCAGGCCGCCGGTATGGGTGAGCAGGTGGTCCACGGTGACGGTGTGGCCGTACTGCGGCAGCTCCGGCAGGTGCTTGTGGACGTCGTCCGCGAGCGAGAGGCGCCCCTCCTCCGCCAGCAGCAGCACCGCGGCGGCGACGAACTGCTTCTGTGTGGAGCCGATGTCGAAGACGGAGCCCGTGCCGAGCGGAGTCCGGCGCTCCACGTCGGCCAGCCCGTAGGCGCGGGTGGCCACGCGGTTGCCGTGCTGCGCGACGCCGACCACGCAGCCGGGCGCGTCGGGCTTCACGAAGCTGAAGATCCGGTCGATCTCGGCGGTCCGGTCCTGTGCGTAGGCGGGTGCGGCGAGCAGCAGGATGCCGATCATGAGCGATGCGGGTCTGGGCATGGTCGTTCTCCGTGGTTGGGGTGAGGAGTTCACCGGTGTGTAGCCGAGGCCGGCTCCGCTGCGGCCGGCGCCCCGGGCAACGGCCGGCCGAGGGCGATACGCGCGATCAGCGGCAGGATCGGGCTCGCGCCGCGCGTATCGCCCGAGTTGTAGAGGACGGTGACGGACAGCGACTCGGCCGGGAACCATGCGTTCTCGGAGCGGAAGCCGCCGGGCGTGTCGCCGCTGTGGCCGAGGACGGGGCTCCCCCCACGCGGTGCGTTGCGCCTGCAGGCCGAAGCCGTAGCCGGCACGCACCGCGGCGCCTCGCGGCGGGGTCATCGCGGCGTAGGAATCGGCGGACAGGACCCGCCCGCCGTGCAGCGCCAGGTTCCAACGCGCGAGGTCACCCGCCGAAGCGCACCGGCCACCCGCGCCGAGCGCAAGATCAGGATTCACCTCCACCATCGCCGGCCGCAGCCCGCCCTGCTCGGAGCGCTCATATCCCCGCGTCTCCGTCGCGCGCTTCTCCCGGCCGCGGCTCCACACAGCGCCAGCCGGCGGTGGACGGGCCGGCCTGCATTCGCGCGCCCGCGCGACACGGTCGAGAGCAACGTCTTCATCCTGATCTCCCGGTTCGATGGAATCGAGGCGGCCCTCCCAAGCCGCATCCTCTCGCCTCTACCGCTCTCCACTTGCCTTGACCCACCGAGCATGGCCGTGCGACGCGAGGCGATAGTACCTGCGGCGGCGTCCACTCCCGGCCTGCCTCCAGCTCGCCTCCAGGGTGCCGCCCCGCTCGAGCCTGTGCAGTAGGGGATAGAGCATCCCGTCCGCCCACTCCCCTGCGCTGCCGGCACGCTCCCGCACCCGCTGCGCGATCGCGTAGCCGTGGCTGGCTCCTTCAGCCAGGACCCCCAGGATGATCGGCGTCGCCGGTGCCGCCAGCAGCTCTCTGCGGATCTCCATGGTCTCGCGCCTCACGCGTCAGCGGTGAACCCCGGCCTAAAGCCTGGGAGAACTATGCATAATACTTCTATATATCAGGGGCGCAGTAACCCCGCTGCGCCGCACTGAGGCCGCCACGCGGCGGTCGGTCAGCCCCGGCCGAGCCTGGCCTACCTGGCGACTACGGGACCGTCCGCCGCGGGAGCGACTCGGCGGGCCTGGTGCGCGTCCGCCTCAGCGGTAGCCGAACAGCAGCGGGAAGCCAACGGCGACGATCGCGGCCCAGGCGCCGTAGACCGGCAGATACGCGGTCTGCCAGCGCTCGACGGCGGCGAACGCACCCCGGCCCCGCAGGAACCGCAGATAGAGCCAGGCCGACCAGGCGAGGTTGCCCAGCAGGACGATGTTCATGCCCAGGGCGGCCAGTCGGTTGGGCGTGGAGCCGTATTCCGTGATGCGTGCGGCAATGGCGGCCAGCGCGACACCGTCGGCAACGAGTGCGCTGACCACGAGCGCGACGAGCACGAAGTCGAACGCACCGCGCGGTGTATGCGGGTCGCGCGCAGAGATGGAGTAGAGCAGCAGGCCCAGGACGAGCACCAGCAGCAGGTCGAAGCCGATCAGGACCTCGCGCTGGATGTCGATGCCGCGGCCGGTCCACGCCATCGTCGCCAGGAAGACGAACAGCGTCGCGGTGAAGAGCGGGCTGAAGAGACGCGTCAGCACCGGTGCCATGTTCTCGATGACGCTCTGCTTGGCCTCAACCAGCCAGGAGGCGACGATCACCGCGCCGAGCGCAGCGCTGGGCAGCCAGCCCTCCAGCACGGGTTCGGCGTCGATCCCGATCGCCTCGAACATCCCCATGGTGAAAGCGACCAGCACGGCGCCGCCGAGCGCGATCAGCACGAAATAGATGAAGAACTCGCCCGAGAAGCGCACGAAGTTCATCCGCGCGGCGCCGTCTCGCCAGCGCCCGCCCACGTAAGCCACACCCACCACCAGCCAGAGGGCGATGGGCAGGTGCAGCGCCAGGAGCGCCTCGGTGTCGCTGCCCTTGGCGAACGGGAAGACGTTGGCGACGATCGCCGCCGCGGCGAAGGCGACCGCCAGCCACCGCCAGCTGTCGGCGCCGGCTGCGCGCTTCCAGACGAAGTAGCCCGCAAGCAGCGGCAGGACGAAGAGGCTGATGTTGCGCGCGTAGAACCCCTCGTTCGCGCCCGTCATCCCAAGGCCGAAGAGCGCCGGCAGCTTGAACGTCAGCCCCGCGGCGGCCGCCAGCGCGAAGACCACCAGCATCTCGCGGCGCCCCTCGCCACCCGCTGCATCCGCGGCCTCGGGTGCGACGATCAACTGCTTCCAGAGGCGCTCCGAGTGCTCGCGCGCGAACTCCGCGGCGATCACGTCCTGCGCACCCAGACGCTTGACCGCTACCAAGAACGCCTCGTCCTGCGAGAGGCCGCCCTCCATGAGTGTCGCGATCTGGCCGCGCAGGTGGTCCTCCAATTCCTCCACGTCGGTGGGGTGGATCGCCCGGCGGCGGCCCAGGTAGCTGCGCCACTGGTCGATCTGCGCTTCGAGCGGGTTGGCCGCGTCCACGGTGGTCATCGTCTCAGCCAGGTGAAAGGGACCCGAGGGGCGCCCACCCGCCCGGGAGCGACGCCGCGTGCCAGATGCTGCGCAGCGCCGCGTCCACCGCCTGCCACTGCGCGCGCTGCTCCTTCAGCTCCGCCAGCCCGCGCTCGGTGATGCGGTAGTACTTCCGCCGCCGGCCGGTGTCCGAGCTGCCCCAGTAGCCCTCGATGTGCCCCTGCCGCTCCAGCCGGTGCAGCACGGGGTAGAGCATCCCGTCCGTCCATTGCAGCCGACCGCCGGAGAGCTCGCCGACGCGCTTGAGGATCGCGTAGCCATAGGTGTCGGCCTCGGCCACGATGGCCAAGACGAGCGGCGTGGCGGAGGCGGCGACTAGGTCCTTGCCGATGTCCATAGGGGGTGTGGCGGGGCGCGGGAGGAACGATACCTGGTAGCACAATACATCGAGCCGCAATGCATGTCAAGCGCGTCGCCGCCGAGACCTGTTCCGCTGTCCGGTCCTGCGCTGGGGAGCGGGGGCGAGCTTCGTCCCCCGCTCCTGCAGACAGACGACCATCGGCACTGGCTCTTTCGCCGCCGTCACGCGCGCCTGCTTCAGCACGCGCATGCGCCCGCCGGTGCCCACTCACTCGCGCGCCTTGCGCACCTCCCCGTCCTCGGCCTCCACGGGGATGACGCCGCGATCGACGCCGTTGATGAGCGAGGCCACGCGCTTGGCGTGCAGCTCCTCTGCGAAGAGGCTGCTGACGAAGTCCTCCACCTGCTTGCGTCCGATCTGCCTCGGAGGCTTGCTGCGAACAACCACAACCACGCTGCTGCGGTAGGGTTCAACATCATAAGCCGCAGAAACGTACACCAAATTCCCCTCACGGGAAATCAAGGGGACAACTCAGGGGGAGAACAACAAGAGGTGGTGGTCCACCCCCTCTCCCAGCATTGGGAGAGGGGGTCGGGGGGTGAGGGCGCGGGATGCCGTCGATCTCACCGTCCACGTGGGTTTGCTCGTGCACTGACGGCAGCGCGTCGGCGCTAGCGTGCGCGGCGCAGCACGAAGAGCACGGCGCGGTGGTCCGACGCCTGGTTCTCCAGCACGCGCGCGCTGTCGCACGCCAGCGCCGCCGGCAGCAGCAGGTAGTCGATACGCTTGACGGGCGCGCTCGCCGGGAAGCTGTAGCCCTCGCCCGTGCCGCAGCCCGCCCAGCCGTCGCGCCAGCGCGTGGCGGTGAGCTGCGCCAGCACGGCGCTCTCCGGCGTGGCGTTCAGGTCGCCGCCGAGGAGCACCGGGCCGGGCAGCGGCGCGGCGACGCGCAGCAGCGCGGCGGCCTCCTGGCGGCGGTAGTGGTCGTCGCGCGAGGCGTCGAGGTGCGTGTTCAGCACCCACAGCGCGCCGCCCGGCGCGGCGACCTCGGCGCGCAGCACGCCGCGCGGCTCGTAACTGCCGCCCGCGCGCGCCTGCGGCGGCTGCACCGGCAGCGGCAGCAGCGTGTCGCCGCGCACGGGCCAGCGCGAGAGCAGCGCGATGCCGTACTCGCCGCCCTGGTAGAAGAGCGTGCGCCCGAAGGCGGCGTGGTAGCCGGTGCGGCGCGCCAGCTCCGCGAGCTGGTCCACCCGGCCGGAGCGTTCGGTGCCGCGGTCGACCTCCTGCAGCAGCACCACGTCGGCGTGCTCGGCGGCGACCAGCTCCGCCACGCGTGCCAGGTTCTCCTGCCCGGCGGCGTCCTTGCCCGCGTGGAGGTTGTAGACCATCACCCGCAGCGGCTCACCCGCGGGCGCGGCCGCCGCCGGGGCGGGCGCGGCGCCGGCGCAGCCGCCCAGCAGCGCCACCAGCAGTGCCGCGAGCGCCAGCAGCAGCGCGATGCCGGCCGCGGCGCCCAGCGCGTTGCCCATGCGCATCTGTCGGTCGAGCAGGCTGCTGGCCAGCCCATGCACCTGGCGCAGCTCGTCCTGAAGGTGCTGGTGTTGTCGCGTCAAGGCAGTCCACTCCTTTTCATGTCGACGTTCCACGTTCGAGCCCAGCTCGCGCAGCGTGGCCACCTGCGTGCGCTGCTGGTGCTCCATCTGCCCGAGGCGCTCGTCCAGCACGGCCAGCTCGGCCTCCAGCGCGGTGCGCGTCTCCAGCAGCGCGTCGGCCGGCGCGTCGCTCGGGGTTAGGCCGCCGGCCAGCTCCGCCGCGGCGTCGCCGAAGAGCGACTGCTCCATCACGCTCTTGGCGCCGAGCACCTCCTCCATCGCCGCGACCAGGTGGCGCTGGTGGATGCGCTTGGCGTGGTCGGGCCCGGGCTCGGCGATGGCCGCCTGCGCGGCCTTGAGCACCGCGTTCTTGATGTCGCCGCCGCTGACCGCATAGCGCTCGGCGAGCGCGCGGAAGTCCACGTCGTCGGCCAGCGGCGTGCGGCGCGGGTGCAACTGCGCCGGCCAGATGCGCTCGCGCTCCATCACGCCCGGCAGTTGGAAGAGGATGTGCGTGCGGATGCGCCGCTCGAACGCCGGGTCGAAGTTGGCCGCCAGGTTGGTGGCGAAGATCACCACGCCGCCGAACTCCTCCAGCTCCCGGAGCAGCACGTTGACCACGGTGTTCGCCTCGCGCTCGTAGCCCTGGCCGGTGCTCTGGAAGCGGCGGCTGGCGATGGCGTCGGCCTCGTCGAAGAAGAGCACCGCGTCCTCCTCCTCGGCCCAGCGGAAGACGGCGGAGACGTTCTTGCCCGTGCTGCCGGCCCACATGCTCTCCAGCTCGCTGTAGCGCACCAGCATCAGGGGCTTGCGCAGCGCGTGCGCGATCGCCTCGGCGCAGATCGTCTTGCCGGTGCCCGGCGGGCCGGCGAAGTTGAACGCCAGCCCCAGCCCCTGCGTGTGGCGCTCGCCCAGGCCCCACTCGTGGAAGAGCACGTCGTGCTTCTCGATCTGCACCAGCGCCTGCTTCAGCGCGCGCAGCGTCTCTGGCGGCAGGATCACGTCGGCGAAGCTGCGGCGCGGCGTGATGACCTCCACCAGCTCGCGCTGGCTGGCGGCGCCGCCGAAGAGCAGGTCGCGAAACGGGTTCGGCATCGTCGTGCGGGCAGCGAGGATCCTTGCGCGGGCGCCGGGGTACGCCCAAACATACGGACGTTCGCTTGGCTCGGGAAAGGGCCGGTCGCCCGGCCGGCCCGGCGGGCGGGCCGGGCGGCCGCGTCGCGCAGGCCAAATTTTTGCGGGCACTGCGTTGACGCGGGCGTCGTGCCTGACCCCCTTCCCCCGCGCCCGCAGCGGTCTACACCGCAGTTCCGCCGGTCTCGAACGCATTCCCCTCGCCCGCAGGAGGCAGCGGTCCGCTCCGCCTCGGGAGTAGGCCCGGTCCATAGGAGTACACCATGTCCGCGAGCCCCAGCAGCAGCACCGCGCCCGGCACCGACATCCTCCAGCAGATCCGCGAGCGGCAGGACCGCTCGCTCTACCAGGACCTGCACTGGGAGGGCTCCTTCACCGACTACCTGGAGCTGGTGCGCCAGCGGCCGCAGGTTGCGCGCAACGCCTTCCAGCGGCTCTACGACATGGTCGTCTCCTTCGGCGTGGAGCGCCATACCGAGTACAAGAAGGAGATCCTGCGCTACCGCTTCTTCGCGGACCCCATCGGCCAGGGCAAGGACGCCGTCTACGGGCTGGACCTGCCGCTGATGAAGCTGATGCAGGTCTTCAAGGCCGCCGCCATGGGCTACGGCCCCGAGCGCCGCGTCATCCTGCTGCACGGCCCCGTCGGCTCCAGCAAGAGCACGATCTGCCGGCTGATCAAGAAGGGACTGGAGCACTACTCGCGCACGCCCGACGGCGCGCTCTACACCTTCAGTTGGGTCGGCGAGGGGATCGGCACGCTCGGTGTGCCGCCGGAGCTGGTGCAGGGGCACGTGGCCACCGACCAGATGCCCTGCCCGCTGCACGAGGAGCCGCTGAAGCTGCTGCCGTCGGAGTTCCGGCAGCTCTTCCTCGACGAGATCAACCAGAAGCGCAGCGACGAGCGCAAACTCCACGTCGAGGGCGAGCTCTGCCCCGCGTGCCGCTACATCTTCAACCACCTGATGCTGGAGTACGACGGCGACTACGGCAAGGTCGTCGAGCACGTGCGCGTGCGCCGCATGCTGGTCAGCGAGGCGGACCGCATCGGCATCGGCACCTTCCAGCCCAAGGACGAGAAGAACCAGGACTCCACCGAGCTGACCGGCGACATCAACTACCGCAAGATCGCCATCTACGGCAGCGACAGCGATCCGCGCAGCTTCAACTTCGACGGCGAGTTCTGTGTGGCCAACCGCGGCATGATCGAGTTCATCGAAGTGCTCAAGCTGGACGTGGCGTTCCTCTACGACCTGCTGGGCGCCAGCCAGGAGCACAAGATCAAGCCGAAGAAGTTCGCGCAGACCGACGTGGACGAGGTCATCGTGGCGCACAGCGTCAGCGGTGGCACGCCGATCCCCTACCGCTACCAGGGCCAGGTCGGCTGGACGACGCTGGAGGGGCTCCACGCGCGCTTCGCCGAGGAGCCGCGCGGGCTGGAGGTGCTGGCCTACGACTTCGACGCCAGCCGGGCCGCGTGGACGCCGGTGAGGTCGCTCTTCCGCCACCGCTACGCGGGCGAGGTGCTGACGACCTCGCAGAAGTGGGGCGCGGTGGAGACGACCTGGAACCACTCCATCTACGACCGCCACGGCGAGCCGTTCTACCCGGAGCAGCAGCGCGAGGTGATGGCCGTTCGGCAGCTCGCCGGCGTGCTGGAGCCGCGGCCGCTGGAGCTGGTGGACGCGGTGGCGGGGGTGCCGGGCTTCGTGCGCGAGGACGCGCTGGTCACCGCCAGCGGCGGCGAGATGACGGTGCCCTGCCGCGAGGGCTGGGCGCGGCTGGACTTGCCGCGTCACGCCACCGAGGTGCGCGCGCTCTACGACCCGCTGGTGGACGTGGAGCCGCTGCGCGACCTGCTCACCGTGCTCGTCTGGTACGCCACCGAGGGGCACGTCAACGGCCGCAACGGCGGCATCGTCCTCAGCCAGAAGGACCGCGCGGAGCTGGAGCGCGTGCGCGCCGCCTGCGCACGCATCACCAGCGGCCGGGGCTCCATCGACGCCGGCGCGAAGAGCGACTCCGCCTGGCGGCTCTACCTGGGCTCGCAGGCGATCGCGCGGCTCGCCGTGCACCACTGCGGTCGCGGCGCGGCGAACAAGCGGCTGCCGGACTTCCTCTTCCAGTTGCCGCAGCCCTACCTGCAGCACGCCTTCGACGAGCTGATGCGCACCGACGGCACGCGGAAGCTGCCGCCGCGCCTGGAGGGCGTCGCCGGCGAGGCGTACCGCGAGCGCTACTTCCAGTTCAGGACGATCTCGCCGCTGCTGGCCGCGCAGGTGGGCACGCTGGCCTCGCTGCTGGGGCATGACTACGGCGTCTACCGGCAGGAGCGCGGCGAGCGGGCGCCGGCGTACGGCATCCGCTTCGTCTCCGGCGAGGGCAAGCGCGGTGGGCGACATCGCTCCTTCCACCCGCGTCTCCACCGCCGGCCGGCGGAAGCCGAGTGGATGTACGACGTCGAGTGCATCGGGCTGCACAACTTCGTCTGCGGCGTCGGCAACGTGGTGGCGCACAACACAAACGAGCCCGAGTACAAGCGCCTGCAGAACAACGAGTTCATGGAGGCGCTGCGCGACCGCACCATCAAGATCAACATCCCCTACGTCACGCGGCTGGAGGAGGAGATCCACGTCTACGAGCGGGACTTCAACAACCGCAAGATCCGCGGGAAGCACATCGCGCCGCACACCATCGAGATCGCGGCGATGTGGGCGGTGCTGACGCGCCTGGAGGAGCCGAAGAAGATCAACCTCAGCCGCCTGCAGAAGCTGAAGCTCTACAACGGCAAGAGCCTGCCGGGCTTCACCGAGGACAACATCAAGGAGCTGCGCAAGGAGGCGCACCGCGAGGGCATGGAGGGCATCAGCCCGCGCTACGTGCAGGACAAGCTCAGCAACTGCCTGGTCGCCGACATCGAGGAGACGTGCGTCAACCCGTTCATGGTGATGAAGGAGCTGGAGAGCGGGCTGCGCCACCACTCGCTGATCAACAACGAGGAGCTGAAGGAGAAGTACCGCGAGCTGCTGGCGGTGGTGCGCGAGGAGTACGAGGACATCGTCAAGAACGAGGTGCAGCGCGCCATCAGCGGCGACGAGGAGGCACTCTCGCGGCTCTGCGCCAACTACATCGACAACGTCAAGGCGTACACGCAGCGCGAGCGCGTGCGCAACAAGTACACCGGCGACTACGAGGAGCCCGACGAGCGGCTGATGCGCAGCATCGAGGAGAAGATCGACATCCCCGAGAGCCGCAAGGACGACTTCCGCCGCGAGATCATGAACTACATCGGCGCGCTGGCGGTCGACGGCAAGCGCTTCCGCCACGACACCAACGCGCGGCTGCACAAGGCGCTGGAGCTGAAGCTCTTCGAGGACCAGAAGGACTCCATCAAGCTGACCAGCCTGGTCAGCAACGTGCTGGACCAGGACGCGCAGGAGAAGATCGACGTGGTCAAGACGCGCCTCATCCAGCAGCACGGCTACTGCCACGTCTGCGCGACCGACGTGCTGACCTTCGTCGCCAGCATCTTCGCGCGCGGCGACGTGAAACGCTGAAGGGAAACAGGATTCAGGATTCGGGATTCAGGATTCAGGGAAGCCCGGTTTCGTCGTCCAGGGTCGGCGCAGCCGGTGGGCGACTGAACTGAAGTGCGGTAGTGCGTGAGTGCGACGACACCGCGCCCCGCCACCGCACCAACGCACTCACGCACTCATGCCCCAGGACTTCAGCGTCTGCCCGCACTGCTGGCACCTCAACGGCGGCGGCGCGCGCACCTGCGCGCGCTGCCTGGCGGACGTGACCACGCTGCTGCAGGAGTCCGGCGGGCGGCGCTGGACGGCGGCGGTGCAGAGCCCGGTGCCGGTGCGCGTCGGCCACCGCCTCAGCCGGCTGCAGCGCTGGGCGGTGCTGGGCTTCGTGGCGCTGCTGGCGCTGGCGCAGCTCGCCGTCGCCTTCGCGCCGCAACGCGCCACGCCGCGCGCCAGCGCCGTGCCGGCGGGGAGATAACGGCAGTGCCCAGTTCCCAGTGCCCAGTCACACCGGGGATTCATGGGGCACGGGGAACCGGGTACGGGGAACTCGACAGACCATGGTCAAGCGCATCGAACGCGATCTGCGGCGCTTCGACGAGATCGTGCGCGGCAAGATCAAGCAGGACCTGAAGAAGCACATCACGCGCGGCGAGCTGATCGGCAAGCGCGGGCACGAGCTCGTCTCCATCCCGCTGCCCAGGATCGAGATCCCGCACTTCCGCTACGGCCGCCAGGACACCGGCGGCGTGGGCGCGGGGCCGGGCGAGGTGGGCCAGCCGCTGGGCGGCGACGGCAGCGACGCGGGCGCCGGCGGCGAGGCCGGCGACGCCGAGGGCCGGCACCTGCGCGAGGCGGAGCTGACGATCCAGCAGCTCGCCGAGATCATGGGCGAGGAGCTGGAGCTGCCGCGCATCCAGCCCAAGGGCGCCGAGTCGCTGCACACGGGGAAGGACCGCTACACCGGCATCAAGCGCAGCGGGCCCGAGAGCCTGAAGAGCTTCCGCCGCAGCTACCGCGAGGCGCTGAAGCGGCAGCTCGCCAGCGGCACCTACCAGCCGGAGCGGCCGGCGGTGGTGCCGGTGCGCGACGACCTGCGCTACCGCTCCTGGAAGACGCTGCCGGAGCCCGTCGCCAACGCCGTCATCGTCTACATGATGGACGTCTCCGGCTCGATGGGCAGCGAGCAGAAGGAGATCGTGCGCATCGAGAGCTTCTGGCTCGACACCTGGATCCGCGCGCACTACCAGGGGCTGCAGACGCGCTACGTCATCCACGACGCGGTGGCGCGCGAGGTCGACCGCGAGACGTTCTACACCACGCGCGAGAGCGGCGGCACGCGTATCTCCAGCGCCTACACGCTCGCCGCCGAGATCCTGGAGCGCGACTACCCGGCGGAGCTGTGGAACGTCTACCTCTTCCACTTCTCCGACGGCGACAACTGGGGCGACGGCGACGACGAGAAGTGCTACCAACTGCTGCGCGAGCGGCTGCTGCCCGTGGCCAACCTCTTCGGCTACGGCCAGGTGGGCAGCCGCAGCGGCAGCGGGCGTTTCATCCATGCGCTGGAGGCCCACGTCCGCGCCGAGAACCTGATCCTCTCGAAGATCGCCGACCGCGACGGCATCCTGGGCAGCATCAAGGACTTCCTGGGGAAGGGGAAGTAGGCTACCGGCTGCCAGCTTCCGGCGACCGGCAGACCGCATCGGCTGCCGGTCGGTCGCCGGAAGCTGGCAGCCGGTAGCCGGTAGCCACCAGCAAGGAGCCATCCATGCCGCATCCATTGACTCCCGAGCTGCGCGCGTTGCAGGAGCGCGTCGAGGCCACGGCCCGCGACTACGGGCTGGACATGTTCGAGACCGTCTACGAGGTGCTCGACTGGGACGAGATCTCCGAGGTCGCGGCCTACGGCGGCTATCCCGCGCGCTACGCGCACTGGCGCTTCGGCATGGAGTACCTGGAGCTGGCGCGCTCCTACCAGTACGGCCTCTCCAAGATCTACGAGCTGGTCATCAACAACGACCCCACCTACGCCTACCTGCTGGCCGCCAACCACTGGATGGACCAGAAGCTGGTGATGGCCCACGTCTGCGCTCACAACGATTTTTTCAAGCACAACTTCGCCTTCGCGCACACCAACCGGAAGATGGTGGACGAGATGGCGAACCACGCCACGCGCGTGCGCCGCTACATGGAGCAGCACGGCGCCGACGAGGTGGAGCGCTTCGTCGACCGCTGCCTCTCGCTGGAGAACCTGATCGACTCCAACGCGCCCTACATCCGCCGCGCCCGCCCCGAGCCGGCCGAGCACGAGGACGCGCCGGCGCGCGCCGAGCCGCGGAAGCTGCGCGCCAAGGAGTACATGGACGCCTACCTCAACCCCCGGGAGGCGCTCGACGCCGAGCGCCGGCGGCTGGAGGCGGAGCAGCAGCACCGCGAGCAGCACTTCCCCGAGCGCCCCGAGCGCGACGTGCTGCTCTTCCTGCTGGAGCACGCGCCGCTGAAGAACTGGGAGCGCGATGTGCTCGGCATCGTGCGCGAGGAGGCGTACTACTTCGCACCGCAAGCGCGTACAAAGATCGCCAACGAAGGCTGGGCCTCGTTCTGGCATTCCAGGCTGATGACCGAGCGGCTGCTGCAGCCCGATGAGCTGATCGACTACGCGGACCACAACGCGGGCGTGCTCGCCACGGCCGGCGGCCGGCTCAACCCCTACAAGCTGGGCGTGGAGCTGTGGCGCGACATCGAGGAGCGCTGGAACAAGGGCCGGCACGGCCGCGACTGGGAGGAGTGCGACGACCTGGTGCGGAAGCAGCGGTGGGACACCGGCGCGATGCAGGGCCGCGCCAAGATCTTCGAGGTGCGGCGCCACTACAACGACATCACCTTCATCGACGAGTTCCTGACGCCGGAGTTCGTGCGCAAGCACGGCCTCTTCGCCTACGAGTACGACGCGATGTCGCGCCAGTACGTCATCAGCGACCGCGACTTCCGCGCGGTCAAGGAGAAGCTGCTCTTCATGCTGACGAACATGGGGCAGCCGATCATCGAGGTCACCGATGCCAACCACGCCAACCGCGGCGAGCTGGTGCTGACGCACCGCTACGAGGACGTGCCGCTGAAGCTGGACCTGGCGCGCGAGACGCTGGAGAACCTGCAGCGCATCTGGAAGCGGCCGGTGCACCTGGAGAGCGTCCTGGACGACAAGCCGCTGGTGCTGCACTACGACGGCCAGGCGCACTCGCAGGAGTAGGATCCGTCGCGCGGTCGGCTTCCGGCTTCCGGCTACCGGCAGCCGGCTGCCGGTAGCCGGTAGCCGGCAGCCGGAAGCCGACCGCCGACCGCCGCTACAGACCTCAGCGATCCGTCATCCGCGCGGCCAGCCAGTCGGCGAGCGTGCCCAGCGCTTCGGGCACCACCTGACGGTTCGGCAGCGCGGCGTAGCCGGCCGGGCTCCCCCCCGGGTCCGCGAGGAAGAGGTGGTTGACGTCGGGCAGCACGCGCACCGTCACGTCGCGGTTGCCGCCGGCGCGGAACGCCTGCGCCAGCAGCGTGGCCTGCTCGGCGGTGACCTGCCGGTCGGTGGCGCCCTGCAGGATCAGCACGGGCTGCGTCACCCGCCGCGCGGTGGGCAGTGGGTCGTAGTCCACGAAGAAACGCATCCAGCGCTGCGCGGCGGCCAGCGAGTCGATCTGCGCGGGGACCTGCGCCAGCAGCGAGTCGCGCTTCGCGGCGCCGAGCGAAGGCTCGTGCTCGATGGCCTGGCGGAGTTGGTAGGCGAGGATCTCACGGCCCGGCTTGCCCGTGCCGGCCAGCAGCACGAGCGCGCGCAGCGCGGCGTCCTGCGCGGCGACCATCGGGGCGATGGTGCCGCCCTCGCTGTGGCCGACCAGGCCCAACCGGCGCGGGTCGATCTCGGGCCGCGTGCGCAGGTACGCCAGCGCCGCGCGCATGTCGTCGGCGTAGTCTGCGGTGGTCGCGGAGTCGCGCGCGCCGGTGGACGCGCCGCTGCCGCGGTCGTCCAGCCGCAGCACGGCGATGCCGCGGCGGCCGAGCGTGTCGGCGATCTGGCGGAAGGGCCGGAAGCCGGAGAGCATGGGCAGCGTCTCGTCGCGGTCCTGCGGGCCGGAGCCGGAGATCAGCACCACCGCCGGCACCCGGCCGGCGCGCTGCCTCGGCAGCGTCAGCGTGCCGGCGAGCGTGTGCCCGGCCGGCGTCGAGACGCGGACCTCCTCCGCGGTGTAGGGCGCGTCGGCCGGCGCGGAGTAGTCGGGCGGTGGCGGCGGCGCGAGCGCGACCGGGCGCTCCACCCGCGTGATGGTGACGTTCTGCGCCGGCACCGTCGCGCCGAGCAGGCGCCCGGCGGCATCCACGCGCGCGCGGATCTCCACGCCCGGCGGCAGCAGGATCAGCACCGAGTCGGTCGCCAGGCGCGAGACCGTCGCCGGGAAGGCCTGGCCGCCGAGCAGGTTCAGCATGGGGATCTCCACGCGCGCTGCGCCGACGGCGCGTGCCCGCAGCACCATCTGCTCGAGGATCGCGCCGGAGAGGTTGATGTACGGCAGCGCGCCGGCGCCCGGGCGGAAGCGCTGCTCGGGCGCCGCGCCGCCGCCCTCCACGGTCGCGTGCATGCTGTCGCCGCGGAAGGTGACGGTCGCGCGGATCGGGGCCTGCGCGCCGGGCGGCGTCATCTCGGTGCGCAGCAGCGGCAGCAGCGCCGCATCGCTGACGGTGGCGTCGTAGGCGACGCGCGCGGGAGCCGGCACCCGCAGCCGCAGCTCGCCGACGAGGCGAGTGGCCGTGCGCGTGAAGCGCTCCGCGGCCAGCGTATCGCGACCCAGCGTCACCAGGAAGCCTGCTTCCGGGCCCAGCGTCTGCGCGCCGCCGCGCGGGGCCAGAGCCATCAGCCCCAGCGTCAGCAGCGCGAGTGCCTGCTTCGTCATGACACCGTCTCCCTCTCAGGGTGATCCTCAGCCTGTGGCCGACGCAGCCACAGCACGAACGAGTAGACGACCGGAACCACGACCATCCCCAGCGTGGCCGCCGCCAGCGCCCAGACCCGGAGTCGCGCCGGTGCCAGCGCCGCCAGCAGCACGGCCAGGCCCGCCAGCACCGTCGACCAGCCGGCCACCCGGTGCGTCTGCTGCCATATCCGGTCGCTGGAGAGCGTCCACGGCGTGCGCACGCCGAGCCACCAGTTGGGGCGCACGCGCGGCAGGGAGTTCCCGATGCCGACCAGGAAGACGCCGATCGCCAGCAGCACCACCCGCCCGCCGTCGATCGGCCAGCCGGCCTCCGCGCCCTGCGATGCCACGTTGACGACCGCCACCAGCAGCAGCACCAGGTTGAACAGCCGCCAGTAGGTGTCGCGGAAGCGCGGGTAGTTCGCCCGCTTCGGATCCAGCCGCGGCAGCACGAGCGCGAGCAGCCACAGCCCCAGCACCGTCAGGGCGGGCAGGAACGCGCCGGGCGCCTTCGGCACCCAGCGATCCGGCTCGCCCGCCAGGTTCCAGTGCACGGGCAGCCGCGCCGGCAGGCGCGAGAACAGCGCGGCGGAGACCCCCCCCAGCGCCAGCGCGAGCAACGGCCCCAGCCAACGTGATCTCATCCGCCACCCCCGATCTTGAAGAGGTCCGCGAGCTGCCGCATCGCATCCTGGAAGACGGTGCTGTCGAGCGTGTAGATGACGTGCCGACCGTTCCGCTCCGCCTGCACCAGTTGCGCTTCACGCAGCACGGCGAGATGGTGCGACACGGAGGCCGCGGTCATCGGGAAGCGCGCAGCGATCTCCCCCGCCGTGAGCTCGCCGCGCTGCAGCGCGCGCAGGATCTCCCGCCGCGTCGGGTCCGCCAGTGCGCGCAGTGTCAGATCAAGGATGGGCCCCTTCCCCCTCAATCGTTAGACCCACGTCTATTAGACGATTGTCTAAATAATGCGCGCGGACGTCGCCGTCAAGGGCGGTCGGCTGTCGGCTGCCAGCTACCGGCTGCCGGCAACGGCGGCCCTCACCCCCCGGCCCCCTCTCCCAAGTCTGCGAGAGGGGGAGAACGCAGGATGCTGTGCACGAGTTCCCCCTCTCCCGAAGTGGGGAGAGGGGGTAAGGGGGTGAGGGTGCCGTTCGCCGGAAGCTGGCAGCCGGAAGCTGGCAGCCGGAAGGGCGCCGCTGCGGGGCAGCTACCGCCGCGCGTGGTAGTAGTCCGCCCGGCCGGTGACCAGCTCGCCCGGCGGCGGCAGCGGGAGCAGCGGCTGGTTCGGCTCCGTGGGGTAGAGGCCGTCGGCGGGGCCGGTGCCCTCGGCGGTGGCGTAGAAGAGGCCGGCGGGCGCCGTCTGCTTGAGCAGGTCGCGGAACCAGCGCGCGTAGGCCGCGTCCTTGCCGCGTCCGAGCTGCGCGATGCTGGGCGCGCGGTCGACGAACTTGCGCGCCAGCACGGCGGGCGGGTCGAAGGCGGCGTCGTCCCAGCCGAAGGGGTACTGGCCGGTGGCGCTGCTGTAGACGGGGCGCACCAGCTCGTGGGGCACGCGCGGCGCCAGCTCCGGCATCTGGAAGAGGCCGCCGTGCTCCGCGAGCGCCCAGCTCGCGGGGACGACGGGGCACTGCCAGCCCTCGGCGCCGAGGGAGGGCGTGGCGCGCAGCCGCTCGTAGCCCAGGCGGTGCAGCTCGCGCAGCATCAGCAGGACGCGCCGCTCCGGCGAGGCGTCCTGCTCGGCGGCGGTGCGCAGGATCGCCAGGTCGCGCCGGCGCGAGACCGGGTTCCAGGAGAGGAAGATCTTGCGGCGCGCCGTGGCGTGCGAGCACCAGCGCGCGTGCTCCGCCGCCTCGCCGTCGGCCAGGCCGATGAAGTAGAGCGTGGTGCTGTAGAGCGTGGCCCAGGCGGTGGAGATCGGGTAGGCGCTGGTGGCGACGCTGCCGACGCGCTCGCGCAGGCAGCGCTCCAGCGTCTGCGAGGGCGCCTCGCCCGGGCGGATGCGTAGCTTCGGCCAGGTCGTCAGCACGCCGTCGGAGGCCTTGGGCCGCTCGCGGACCAGGAACTCGCCGCGGCGGCTGACCGCGATGAAGCCGATGTGCGTGATGCCGTGCGAGACGACGGCGTCGATGTCCTTGCGGAGTGCGTCCGGCAGCATGGTTCGCCTCTGGAGAGCGGCGCGCCGCGGAGCGCGTGCGCGCGAGCGTGGAAGCCTAGCCGGCCGTCGGAATGCACGCAAGCGGGGCGGCGGCCTACCCGCAGCGGTCGCCTCGGACCAGGGCTGGCGCCGCGGGCGCCGAGCGTGTAGCATCGCTGCGCCCGTTCCGGACGATCACGGTGAGCCCGACCCCTGGCGAACGCATGCAGTTCATCGACAACCGCGGCGTCACCGACGCCCGCGTCAACCTCGCGCTCGAAGAGCACCTCCTGCGCAGCACGCGCGGCACGGAGAGCTACCTCCTCCTCTACGTCAACGCGCCGGCGATCATCATCGGGCGCAACCAGAGCACGCTGGAAGAGATCAACCACGAGGTCGTCGAGCGGCGCGGCGTCCAGGTAGTGCGGCGCATCTCCGGCGGCGGCGCGGTCTATCACGACCTGGGCAACCTCAACTTCAGCGTGCTCACCGAGTACACGCCGCAGCGCTTCAACCGCTACGACGAGTTCACCCGCCCGGTCATCGAGGTGCTGCGGGAGCTGGGTGTGCCCGCCGAGCTGGGCGGCCGTAACGACATCCTGGTCGCCGGGCGCAAGATCAGCGGCAACGCGCAGTTCACCTCGCGCGGGCGCATGCTGAGCCACGGCACGCTGCTCTTCGACTCGCGGCTGGACGACGTGGAGGAGGCGCTGCACCCGAAGCTGGGCACGATCGAGTCGAAGGGCGTGAAGTCGGTGCGCAGCGACGTGACCAACATCGCCGACCACCTGAGCGCGCCGCTCACGCTGGACGAGTTCCGGCAGCGCATCCTGGAGAAGGTCTTCGGCGGCGGCGGCGTGCCCACCTACCCGCTCGGCGAGGCGGACTGGCAGGCGACGGAGGAGCTGGTGCGGCGCAAGTACGCCACCTGGGAGTGGAACTACGGCGAGTCGCCGCCGTTCAACGTGCAGAAGACGCGCCGCTTCGCCTTCGGCGAGATCGACCTGCGGCTCGACATCGAGCGCGGCCACGTCGCGCACGCCCGCCTCTCCGGCGACTTCCTGAGCGCGCGCGCCATCGGCGAGCTAGAGCGGGCGCTGGTGGGCGTGCGCTACACCCGCGCCGACGTGGCCGCCGCGCTCGGCGCGCTGGACGTGCGCGCGCTCTGCGCGGGCATCGAGCCGCAGCACTTGCTGGAGCTGGTGTACGGCTGAGCAACTGCGCAGTTGTTCCTGGCACTTCCGCCTGCTTGGGCACCGGCGGCTGAAGCCGCCGGGCGGAAAGGCTGCGGAACCGCTAAGAACTTCTGCTCACATACTGAGCGGCCGGCCGGCGTGGTTACGCCGCCTCGCGCTCCTGCTCGTCGCGGCTGAAGGGCAGGCCGGTGGCGGCCTCCAGTGCGTCGGCGACCTGACGCGCCACGCGGAACTGCTCCTTGATCGTCGGCCAGTTCTCGCGCACGAACTCCTTCAGGTTGCGCGCGGTGCCGCCGATCTCGATCGCGGCGTCGGGCTTCGCGCGCGAGCCGGCGCTGCGGATGTACTGCAGCAACGCCTCGTGCTCCTCGCGCACGCGCGCCACCTTGATCATCTCGTTGCGGCTGGGGCGCCGCGCGTCGGTGGCGTAGCCGAGGTTGGCGAGCGCGCGGCCGACCGCGCTGCTCTCGCAGTTCTCCAGGTGCGCGGTGCGGTTCACGGGCGTCTTGCCCTCCACCTCGCGCGCCCAGCCCGAGGTGTAGACGCCCATCGCCGCCTCTTCCGGCGTGCGGTAGGCGCGCGCCTCGAAGACGACCTCCGGCCCGTCGCGCACCACCATGAAGGTGCGGATCGACCCGTCGGGGAAGTCCTGGTAGAACTGCGCGATCCGCTCCTGCACGGTCGCATAGCTGTCCAGATCGAACGTGGCCATGAGGCCCTCCTGCGGTACGGTGGGAGTCGCAGCGGCACGCGCGCGAGACCCGTTCTCGGCACGCCTCCCTGGTACCCGCTCCGAACCGAAGGGTTCCACCGTAAGTGCTAGTATATGCTTCGCTTCCGTGGGTTGTGCGACCCGAAAGTCCGGCCGTGTGCGTGGTGGGGCGTCCGCTGGCTGTGAGACGGCGATAGAGACCTCCGGGGAACGTGTCTTGCCCGTGCAGCGAGGCTCCGTCCGCAGACGTGGCCCAGGCCGAGGAGCGTGATGAAGAGCACCCCCGCCGCGCAGGAGATCGCCGGCGTGCGGCTGACCAGCCCGGAGAAGGTGCTGTTCCCGGAGCAGGGCGTCAGCAAGCGCGAGCTGGCCGAGTACTACGTCGCGGTCTCGCGGCACGTGCTGCCGCACCTGAAGGGCCGGCCGCTCTCGCTGGTGCGCTGCCCGGCCGGCCGGCAGAAGCAGTGCTTCTTCCAGCGGCACGCGGGCGAGGGCTTTCCTCGCGAAGTGCGCCGCGTGCGCGTGGACGAGGCCGACGGCCCGGCGGAGTACGTGGTGGCCGAGACGCTGCCCGCGCTGGTCGCGCTGGTGCAGATCGGCGTGCTGGAGCTGCACACCTGGGGCGCCCGCCGCGACCGGCTGGACCGGCCCGACCGCGTGATCCTCGACCTAGACCCGGGGCCGGACGTGGGCTGGGCGCAGGTGGTGGCGGCGGCGTACGAGGCGCGCGAGCGGCTGCGCGCCGCGGGGCTGGAGAGCTGGGTGAAGACGACGGGCGGCAAGGGGCTGCACGTGGTGGCGCCGCTGCAGCGGCGCAGCGGTTGGGAGGAGGTGCGCGGCTTCGCGCGCCGGCTCGCCGAGGCGATGGCGGCCGACGCGCCCGCGCGCTTCGTGGCGCAGGCGGCGAAGGACGAGCGCGCGGGCCGCATCTACGTCGATTACCTGCGCAACGGCTGGGGCGCCAGCGCGGTGGCGGCGTATTCGACGCGCGCGCGTGCCGGCGCGACGGTGTCCGTGCCCGTGGCGTGGGAGGAGCTGGGCCCGGCGCTGCGCCCGGCGGAGCTGACGGTGCGCACCGTGCCGGCGCGGCTGGCGGCGCTCGGCGACGACCCCTGGGCGGGCTACGCCGGGGCGCGGCAGACGCTGCGGCGCGTCGCGCTGTAGGTTCCGGGCGGCTTCAGCCGCTTGCGGCCCGCACGGCTGCGCGCAGCTCGGCGCAGCCGGTGCCGGGCGGCACGCGCTGCAGCCAGAAGCGGCTGCGCTGCGGGTCCGCGCGCAGCGGCAGCGTGCGGCCGAACGCGGCGGGCTCGGCGCCGAGCGTGCGCTGCTCCAGCAGGCGGACCTCCACGCCGCCCTCCACCCGGCCGGGCGCGGTCTGGCGGCCGTGCAGCACCAGGTGCGAGCGCTGTGCGACAAAGACCCGCGCGCGGCCGAAGAGCGGCAGGCGCAGCTCGACGGTCGCGCCGGGCTTGCCGTCGCCGTCCGGGTCCAGCACGCCGGCGTCGGCGGCGCCGGTCGGCAGCCGCCCGCCGGTGGCGATCGGGTCGAAGCCGAGCGCGTCCAGACCCAGGTCGGCGGCGTAGACGACGCCGCCCTCGGCGGCAGCGAGCTGCACGGCGTAGCTGCGCGGGGGCAGCGCGCGCAGGAACGCGGGCGGCACGCGTGTGCGCACGCCGGCGGTGGAGCCCTCGATGCGCACGCTGCAGACCTCGTGGCGCTGCGTCAGCCCGCGCGCGTCGCCGCTCAGCTCCACGCGTAGCAGGCTCACGGTGGCGCTGCGCTGCGCGCCGAAGACCGGCACGGTCGCCGTGCTGGCGACGCGCAGCTCCAGCGCGTAGCTGCCGGCCCACGCGCTCCGGTCGGGCGGCGAGCCGGCGGCGGGCGCCGCGACGGCCGGGCGCTGCGCGGCGAGCGTTGTCGCCGCGCGGGGTGTCGCGGCCGCCGCCGCGAGGCCGACCACGACAAGCCGCGCCG
>ERZ1066122.1136-NODE-1136-length-22982-cov-13.761068_pt1 | contig 22982 bp, 32 predicted proteins | sample MGYA00382769_ERZ1066122 | MGnify/ENA primary metagenome ERZ1066122 (study PRJEB33369, sample SAMEA5778352) | biofilm metagenome | biome: Industrial cooling water; feature: Water cooling tower basin; material: Biofilm | place: United Arab Emirates | collected... | reverse complement strand
CATGCGCGCCCGAGTTGCTGGCCGCGCCGCCGTAGCCCGAGTTGCTGGCCGCGCCATGCGCGCCCGAGTTGCTGGCCGCGCCGCCGTAGCCCGAGTTGCTGGCCGCGCCGTAGTCGCCCGAGTTGCTGGCGCCTTCAGCCGGCTTGCAGTGCGCCATGACCCACTCGACGGTCTTGGTGATGATCTCCGGCAGGCCGATTTCGGCCTTCACCGTGAGCTTCGCCGCCGCAACCTTGGAGTCTTCGTTGTGCGTGCTGACTTCGCCGGCCACCTCGACGACAGCGAAGCGCGAAGTCGGCGGGTAGTACGCCAGCACGTCCAGCGGGCGCAGGCAGGCGTGGAAGCCGCTTTCGAAGGCCTTGACCGGGCCGGTGTGCTCGTAGGTCTTGCCGACCTCGAACTGGTAGCCGCGGCACTGAAGGTTCTTGTCGAACCCCTTGTAGGCAATCAGCGGCGCGGGCTGCGCCGGCGTCTCGATCGCGGCGGCTTTGGTCTTGCTGGTCATCGTCCTCTCCCTCCCGGCGGGTGCCGGTGTGTGGGGAGGGATGCTAGACAAGCCTGCTAGCGCCTGTCAAGCATTTTGTTAGACCGATGCTAGAAACGCCTGCTAGGCGTGTTGCCGCGCGCTTTTTGGCAGCGTTGGTGCTCTACCCGCAGGAGGCGATGACGATGAAGCGATGGATTCTGGCGGCGCTGCTGACGCCGACGCTGGCCGCGGCGCATGGCGGCGGTCTGGATGCGAACGGGTGTCACACCGACCGGAAGACCGGCATCTATCACTGCCACCGTGCGGGCAGCGCTGCGCCGCCGCGAGAAACGCGGCAACCGCAGTCGCTCGGTTTGCTTGGCGCGCAAGCGCCGCAATCTTCAGGCGCTACGCGCCCGTTTCGCTCGTGCGCCGAAGCAAGGGCGGCGGGCGCGGCGCCGGTGCTGATCGGCGACCCCGGATACAGTGCGCGCATCGACCGAGATCGGGATGGTGTGGCATGCGAGTGACTGCAATCACTGCAATCGCCGCGGTATTCATCGCCTTAGGCGCCCCGGCGCCGCTTGCTGGCAGCGACTACGGCGACTGCCGAGACGCTATTGAGCAAGCGGAATCAGCGGCGTCGGAGCTCGAGGATGCCGCTTCCGATCTTGAGTCGTGCGCGTCCTCGCGCGATTTCAACAACGACTGTTCGTCAGAGGCATCGCAGGCGTCCGCCGCGGCGAGCGACTACGAAAACGCCGTTTCCGAGATCAACTGGAGCTGCACCTAACCGCCCTGCCGGTAGACGAACTGGCCGAGGATGCGCAGGTGCTCCGCCTGGTCGGCGGTGATGACCTCATCTGGATAGCGTCGCTTGTCCGCGTTGTTCGACTCCAGCACCCAGGTGCGGTCGAACTGCTGGCGGAGGCGCTTGATCCGCAGACCGTCGGGGTGCTCGATCAGGAAAATGCAGTTCGAGCGCGGCGTTGTCTTGGCCCGGTCGAAGATCACGATGTCACCGTCCACGATGTAGTCGGCCATCGAGTCGCCGTCGGCCCACACGGCCAGCGCGTCCTGCGGGCGCAATCCGTAGCGCTTGAACCACTGCGGTTCCTTCATCAGCGGTGCGCGCCGCTCAGCATCGAGATTAAGCGCACCGCCGCCGCAGCTCCCAAGCACGTCCATGAACTCGATCTCCAGCGCGTACTCCGCGCTCGCCTCCTGAACCACGTACCGCGAGGGCAGGGCGTCAGGCACCACACCAGCGGAGTCCGCGCGATCTAGCCAGCCGGAAGGCAGCTTGAAAGTACGCTCGACCAACGCAGCCGAGGCGTCGCTGATGTTGCGCGACGCGGGATTATCGGGCGGTAGCAGCCACTGATAGACCTGATTGCGGTCCTTGCCGATGCGGGAGGCAATCGCGGCTTGGCCGCCAACTTGCCCCGCAAGGCGGGAGAGATTGGCGCGGCGAGCAGCCGCCAAGGCCTCACGAGGGGATGGGCCAACGAAAGTCATGGGCAAGAGCCTAGCGCCCTGCTAGCCAGCGCGGGCCTAGCCGCGGGCTTGACGATACTGCTAGACGTGTCTAGCATGAAGGGATGAACCTCTCCGACTACATCGCAGACATGGGGCGCCGGGCCGAGCTGGCCGCCGCGGTCGATGCCTCCCCCGATTACTTGTGGCAGCTCGGCGTTGGGCATCAAGGGCGCAAGCCCTCGCTGGCGCTGGCGAAGCGCATCCAAGAAGCCACGGGCGGGCTCGTGACCGTGGTCGAGCTGCTGCCCGAGCTGCGCGAGGCCATCGAATCGGCCGGCTACGTTCGCCGCACGGCGCGTCGGGCCGCCTGAGTGGCCGAGCCGCTGCGCGACCTGCGGGCCAAGGTGCATCCGCAAACGTGGTGCGTGATCGAGGCCGAGCACCGGGCGACCGGGCGCGACCATTCCGAGATCGTCCGTGAGGTTCTGGCGTCGTGGGCCGCGCAGCGAATCCACGCCGCCACCGTGCTCCCGCGCCTTCTCGCTGTCGAGGGAATCCACGGGAAGGGCGGGGAGTCGTGAGTTCAACCGCCACGCCTTACGCCGGAGTAGCTACCGGCGGACAGCCCGAGCCCTCGCGGGTTGGCGTGCGCGGCCTTTTTGAGGGGCACGAGAGGAAGTCATGAAAAAGCAGAACTTCATCGGCGGCAAGGTGCGCGCTCGAAATGGCCGCTTCATGCGCGACATGGTGGTCATCGACGTTCGCCATCCGCGCACCGCTCCCGTTATCAGCGTCCCACTGTCGCGCAATGAAGCGATCAGGCTGATCACCGCCATTGCGACGGCAATCAACAACGGGGTGCGCTGATGCGCGACTACAACCGCATCAGCGGCTCGTTCTGGATCGGGGGGACTGGCAAGGCGCTACGCGGCGACCCCGAGGCGCAGCTCGTCGCGCTGTACCTGATGACCAGCCCGCACGCGAACATGATCGGGGTGTACCACTGTCCCCTCGTCTACATCGCGCACGAAACAGGACTCCCCTTGGAAGGGGCTTCGAAGGGGCTTCAAAGGGCCATCGAAGGGGGCTTTTGCACCTATGACGAGGACTCCGAAGCGGTCTTTGTCCACAACTTCGCGCGGTATCAGGTCTTTGAGGGTTTGGACGAGCCCCTGAGTCCCAAGGACAACCGAGTCAAAGCCATACTCAAGGCGATCGACCAAATCGCTGAGAGCCGCTTGAAAGCTGACTTTCTTGAGGTTTACGGCCACCTGATCCCGGGCGCTCCGAAACCCCGAGATGCAAGCCCCTTCGAAGCCCCTTCGAAGCCCCTTCGAAGCCAAGAGCAGGAACAGGAACAGGAACAGGAACAGGAACAGAAGAACCCCCCAACCCCCCAAGGGGGGCTCCCGGCCGACGAGTCGCCGAAAGCCAAGGCGATCACTTCGATCACCGACGACGCCGTGGCGGCGTTCAACGCCTCGAAGCTGGTCAAGGCCAATGGCGGCCTGCTGGCTGGGGTGAATCCCTCCGTCGGCCGAGAGCTGCGGCAGCGCCAAGTTTCTCGCAGCGTGAAGCTGGCGCGCGAAACCGCCGAGGCGATGGGTATTCCCTTCGATCGCGCGTGGTGGGACGGTTACTTCGACGCCTGCTACGCCGACGACTTCATCGCCGGGCGTCGTCAGGGCGGGCGTGACCACTCGAACTGGATCGCCGACTTCGAGTACCTCGTCCGGCCCAAGACCGTCGATCAGGTCTACCGCCGCGCTGCTGCGGAGGGCTACGCATGACCGGCCAGCCGTTGCCGCACATGCTCGCCGCCGAGCAGTCTGTCCTCGGAGCGTTGATGCAGTCGCCCGAGCGCATCCACGACGTTTCCGACTGGCTGTCGGCCGACGACTTCTACCGCCGTGACCATGCGCTGATCTTCCAAGCGATCGTCGAGCAGGCGGCCAAGGGTCAGGCGGTCGACCCGGTGACGCTGGCCGATTGGTTCGATGGCGTCGAGCTGGGCCAGCACGTCGGAGGCCTGAGCTACCTCGTGACCCTGCACCAGCAGACGCCGAGCGCGGCGAACCTCGTGGCCTACGCCGAAATCGTCGTCGAGAAGGCCCGCCTGCGCCGGCTCGCCGAAGCCGGCAGCCGCATCGCCGAGCTGGCCCTTGCGCCGACGCCGCGCGCTGCGGCGGACGTGGCGGCGGAAGCCGAGGCGATGGTGCGCGAGCTGGCCCCGTCGCCGGTCACGGGCCTGCAGTCCTGCCGCGTCGCGCTCAAGGCCGCCTACGCCGCGTTCGTCGAACGCTACGAAGGCCGCGCCGCCCTCGGGCTGGACTGGCCGTGGGATGACCTCACGCGCGCCGCTCGCCTCGTTCCCGGCGAGGTCACGCTGCTGGCCGCGCGGCCGAGCGTCGGCAAGTCGGCGCTGGCTTTCCAGACGGCGATGCACCACGCGCTGCGCAAGGTCCGCACGGCGGTCTTTTCTCTGGAAATGCCCGGCGCGTCGGTCATGAACCGGATGATCGCCGCCCATGCCGGCGTGCCGCACGCAGTCATCCGCAACGCCGAGCACATCGGCGATGGCGAAATGGCCCGCACCTACGCCGCCATGCGCGAACTGAACGACGCGGCGCTGATGGTGGACGACACGGCGGGGCTCACGGCCTCGCAGATCGTCGCCCGCTGCCGGCGCGAGCACCTGCGCAACCCCTTCGCGCTCGTCGTCATCGACCACCTGCACGAGCTGCGCCTTCCGGGCCGGCAAGGCGAGGTCATCGAGCGCCCGGAGGCTCTGCGCGAGTTCAAGCGCATGGCGAAGGACTTGGGCGTGCCGGTGCTCTGCCTCGCGCAGCTCTCGCGCGCCGGGGCCACGGGCAACGCCCCCAGCCTGACCGACCTGCGTGGCTCGGGCGGCATCGAGGAAGTCGCCGACACCGTGCTGCTGCTGCACCGCCCCGACTACTACGACCCGAATGACCGGCCTGGCTTGATCGAGGTGCACGTCGCCAAGGCGCGCGACGGCGAGCGCGGCGCGGTGATCCCGCTGCAAAACGACTACGCCCGGATGCGCGCGCTGCCTTGGGTTGGCGCAGCGCCGATGCCGCCGGCCAAGCCCGCCGCACGCTGGGGCAAGGCGGCGAACGCATGAAGCACCCCGTTCACATCGGCGCTGCCATCGCGCAGGCCGTCCGCAGCATCCCGAACGTGCCGCCTAGCGTGGCCGAGGGTGCGCGCTTGTCGGCCATCGCGGGCCGTGCCTACGAAATCAGCACCTACCACCCGGTCGCCGAGTGGGCGGCTTTGATCGCGGAAACGGAGGCAGATATGCGCGAGGACGTGCGCGAGTACCTGGCGCAGGTCTACCGCAACCGGCAGCAGGACGCCGCGCTCGCCGCAATGGTCGAGCAGGGCGTGGTCGCGGAGCTGACGCTGAAAGCGGGTGGCGTTCGCGAGGCGAGGTGGGCATGAAGCTCAAGCGCCAGCCCCGCGAAGTGCTGCTGCGCGTGAGCAAGGGCGCTCTCGTGCCGCTCGATGACCTGAGTCGCGCGGAGCTGCGCCGCCGGGCGTTCAACGTCGGCGACGTGCTGCGGGCCGAGCTGAAGAAGGCCCGTCACCCGGAGTTCCACCGGCTGATGCACGCCTTCGCGCGGCTGGTGAGCGAGAACATCGACGCCTTCGCCGGCCTCGACGCCCACAGCGTGCTCAAGCGGCTCCAGATCGAGGGCAACGTCGGCTGCGACGAGATCGCCGTGGTGTTCCCCGGCGTCGGCCCCTGCACCTACCGCGTCCCGCGCTCACTGTCGTTCGCGTCGATGGACGAGGGCGAGTTCCGAGGGGTGGCGCGAGCCTTCGCCGTCTACGTTGCCCGCGTGTATTGGCCGTCCTGCACCGCTGAGGAAATCGAGCAGATGGCCGCCTGCGCGCCGGAGGTTGCATGAAGCACTCCACCGGCACGCCCAACGTCGCCGAGCGGGCGCACATGGACAGGATCAAGGACCGCGGCGTCTGCGTCTGCTGCCGCCAGCGCGGCTACCGCTACAAGCAGCTCGTCGAGATTCATCACCTGCTGAGCGGAGGGAAGCGACGCGGCCACCTGTTAACCGTCGGCTTGTGCCAGTGGCATCACCGCGGCATCCCGCCGTTCGGCTGGGGTGACGCCGAGGCGCTGTACGAACTCGGGCCGTCGCTGGCGAAAGGCAGCAAGCCGTTCCGCGCAGTGTTCGGCTCCGACGACGACCTGTTGGCCGCGCAAGAGCGCGCGTGGAGGGATGAATGACCTTCTCCGTCTCGCTCCCGTTCCCGCCGAGCACGAACAACCTGTTTGTCACGGCCCGGTTCGGCCGTACCACTCGCCGCGTCAGCAGTCCCAAGGCGCGCGCGTACGTCGAGGCCGTGGCGATGGCCGTCAGGCAGCTAGTCGAGCCGCTTGCGCCGGCTGGCGAGCTTCGCGCCGTGCTGGCCGTTTGGGTGCCCGACCGCCGCGCCCGCGACCTGGACAATTTATGCAAAGCCCCCTTGGACGCGCTGGTGAAGGCCGGCGTGTTCAAGGACGACTCCCTGATCGTCGACCTTCGCATCTACCGCGCCGGGTTCGACAAGGCGAATCCCCGAATCACGGCATGGCTGGAGGCAGCCTGATGGCCGACCGTAGCTACTTTGGCAGTCTCGCTGCTAAGCCCATCACCGAAATCGCCGAGGACGTGGCCGACGCGCTGCGCTACGGGGCCAAGGCCGGCCGCAACCGCGTCGTGTGCGTCGACAGCCGCGGGCGCGTATGGCTCGAACGACCCGGCGAAGCGCCGCAGGACCAAATCGTCGGGGCCTACGCGCCGGACGGTGACGGCACTCCCATCCTCCAGTGGCTCCGCGTCGTGAAGCGCATCGAGGAGGACTTGAGGCACGAGTGGCCCGAGAGGGCCGGCGCATGAGGGCCAGCGCAGACCCGGGCGGCATGACCGACGACGACCTCGCCGCCGCCGAGCACCACCACCGCACGATCGCCGGCTCCTACCGCCGGCTTTCGGAGCAGGACGACAGCCAAGAGCGGGCCAAGGCCTACGCCGACCTCGCCGAGCGCCACGAGACGGCCGCGAAGGCCTGCCGCGCCGAAGCCGCCGCACGCCGGAGGGCCGAATGACGCAGCCCCGCCAAGGTACGGGCGGACCCGACGGCCGCCCCCTGTGCTTCAACGGGGGGCGACGCACGCACTACGTCGCCAACAACGGCTTCGACGCCGACGGCCGCCTGCAGCGCATCGAAATCCCGTGGGCCTTCGACCCGGGGTGAAAGTCGTGGGCCGGCCACCCCGGCAGCGACCCCGTGCCGCTGATCGAAGGGTGGAAGTGCAACGGGTGCGCCCACTTCCCGGGCGAGCTGGTGCAGCAAGCCGTGTTCAACAGCCTGACGAGGGACGCATGAAGCACCAGCCCGCGCGCCGCCTTACCAGCTACACCGCCCGGCCGATCGCCAAGCCCGGCGAGCCCGTTGAAGCAATCGCCCGGCTGATCCACAAACGGGCCGTCAACAACAAGCACGACCGCGGGAGCCGCACCGCCGTGTTCGTCGACCTCGACGGCGCGGTGTTCGCGTTCTGCGCCGACAGCCTCACGGCCGACCTCTGGACCCGTGAGCGCCCCCACTGGCTCCTCGTCGTCATCGACCCGAGCCGGCCCCAATACGGCCTGCACTGGCTGGCCGAAGAACTCAACGACCACCGGAGGTCGACGTGACCGCCAGAAAGACAAACGCCGTGAAACATGATGTTCCACGGGATGAGACGAGGATCGGCAAGGGCAAGCCGGGGCCGGGGCGTCCCAAGGGCATCCCCAACGCCATCACATCCGACCTCAAGGCGATGATCCGCGGCGCGCTCGACAAGGCTGGCGGCATCGACTACCTCGCCCGGCAGGCCGAGGAGAACCCGGCCGCCTTCATGTCGCTGGTCGGAAAGACGCTTCCCAAGGAGCTGACCGGCGCAAACGGCGGGCCGCTTGAGGGGCGCTTCACTGTGTCCGTCGAGTGGGAGAAGCCGGCGAAGTGACGGCCGTCCGGCTGCCCGAAAAGCTGCGACCGCTGGCGCGCATATGGGGCGACGCCAGCATCCGGCACGCCGCCATCTACGGCGGGCGCGGCTCGGCGAAGTCGCACAGCGTCGCGACGCTCTGGCTGCTGCGCGGGATGCAGCACCGCGAGCGCGTGCTGTGCTTCCGCGAAATCCAGAAGTCGATCCGCGACTCCGTGCACCGACTGCTGACGGACAAGATCAACGACTACGGATTCGGCCCGTTCTACGAGGTCACGCGCGACGAAATCCGCGGCGCGAACGGCACGCTTTTCCTGTTCACGGGCCTGCGCGACCACACCGCCGATTCGGTCAAGTCCTTCGAGGGCCTGACCGGCGCGTGGGGCGAGGAGGCGCACACCATCACCGAGGACAGCGCCCTCAAGCTGATCCCGACCGTGCGAGGCTGCGCCGACCCGAAGATTGTGTGGACGTGGAACCCGGACCAAGAGACGGACTACGTGCACAACCGCTTCGTCGTGCGGGGCGACCCGTCGGCGCTGGTCATCAAGATGAACCACCGGGACAACCCGTGGTTCCCGCCCGCCCTCGAAGCCGAGCGCCGGCACCTGCTGGCGATCAACGAGGACTTGCACAATCACGTTTGGGAGGGCGAGTGCCGCAGCGCGGCCGGCCTGATCTTCAAGCGCGATTGGTTCAAGTGGTACGACAAGCCGCCCGAGCGCCTGCACCGCTACCTCGCCAGCGACTACGCCGTCACACCTGACGGTGGGGACTGGACGGAGCACGGCGTCGCCGGCATCGACGAGCGCGGCGAGCTGTGGATGCTCGACTGGTGGAGCGGGCAGACGGAGCCCGAAACGTGGATCGAGGCATGGATCGCCCTCGTTCGACGGCACAAACCGCTGGCCGCGTTCGAGGAGTCCGGCGTCATCCTGCGCGCCGTGGATGCCGCCATCGACCGCCGGATGCGCGAGCGGCAGGCCTTCGTCAGCCGCGTCGCCCTGCCGTCCGCGGGTAACAAGGCGGCGCGCGCAATGGGCTTCGCGGCCCGCGCCAGCGCCGGCACCGTATGGCTGCCGAAGGGCCAGCCGTGGGCCGAGCGGCTGGTGAACCAGCTTTGCGCCTTCAACGGCGAGGACGGCCGCACCGACGACATGGTGGACGTTTGCAGCCTGTTCGGCCGCGGCATCGAGAAGATGATCGACGCCCGCCCGGCACCGAAGGACAAGGACGCCGGCAAGCCGAAGCCCGGCACCTTCGATTGGTTCGACTACCTCGACCGGCAGAAAGCGGGCGAGGCTGCGCGCGCGAGCGACTACTACAAGTGACCCCGCCCATGATCGACCCCAGCCAGCAGCCAGCCATCGATGCGCTCGACGCCGGCATCAGCGCCACCGAGCTCAACCCGGAGGCGCAGCAGCGCAAGGCCCACGTCAAGGCGCTGTTCGAGGCCATCGACGCCGCCCGCGAGTTCGACAAGCCGGCGCGGCAGCAGTACGCCAAGGACCGGCGATACGCCCGTGGCGATACCGGGTTCAAGGTCGATGCCAACCTCATCGGCACCTTCATCGAAATCCTGACCGCCTTCCTCTACGCGCGCGACCCGGATGTGGACGTGCTGCCGAGCGAGGCGGCCGTGCCGCCTGACCCGGAGGCGATGTGGGAGGCTGCGCAGGAGGCTGGCGCAAACCCGCTGGCCCCGTCTGATCCTGCAATGCAGGCGATGACGGCGGCCATCGTGCAGCAGCAGTTTCAGCAGATGCAGACCCGCTACCGAAAGCGCCAGCGCGACAACAAGGCGTTCGCGGAGACGCTGACCATCGTCGTGTCGCGCCTCTGGAAAGACGCGAAGTTCAAGCGCCAAGCGAAGCGGTGGGTGCGCTCCGTCCTGACGATCGGCGTCGGCTGGATCAAGGCCTCTTGGCAGTCCCGCACCGAGCGTGACCCGGTGATGCAGCGGCAGATCAACGACCTGCAGGACAACCTCAAGCGACTGACCGCCATGCGCGCCGAGCTGGACGATCCTGCGGCCTGCGCCGACATCGACGCCAAGAAGCAGCAGTACCAAGAGGCGCTGCAAGGGCTGCAGGCGAAGGTCGAGCGCGTCGTCGCCCGCGGCTTCGTCGCCGACATGGTGCCGGGCGAGGACATCCAAGTCGCCATTGACGTGCCGACGCTCGGCGAATACCTCGATGCGCCGTGGATCAGCCACCGCAGCTTCCCTCGCTTCGAGCAGGCGATGGCGATGTTCGGGCTCTCCAAGGAGGAGCTTTCCAAGGCGACGCGCTACACGCAGCGCAAGCCGACGATCGCGAAGTCCGTCAGCCCGGCCGTCGCCGAGGACGTGACCGCCGACGAGGCCGACTTCTACACGGCGGGGATGCCGCAGCACGACGCCAAGGCGGGCGTGCTTGGCGAGTGTGTCCGCGTCGAGGAGCTGTGGAGCCGCGACGACAACCGCGTCTACACGCTGATCGAAGGGCTCGACGACTACGCCCGCGCGCCGTGGAGCCCGCAGCCGACCGCGCGCTTCTACCCGTTCTTCCTGCTGGCGACCTCCGAGACGGACGGCCAGCGTCACCCGCAGAGCCTCACGGCCCGCAGCTACCGCATCGTCGACGAGTACGCCCGCGTCCGGTCCAGCTACGCCGACCACCGCCAGCGGACCAAGCCAAAGACGGCGTTCAACGAGACGCTGATGGATGCCGAGAACGCCCGCAAGCTCGCGGGCGCGACCGAGCAGGAAATGGTGGGTATCCGCCTCAATGCCGCAGACGTGCCAATCGGAAACGTGCTGCAGACGATCGCCTACGCGCAGCTCGACCCGGCGCTGTACGAGACTCAAAGCCTGATGGCCGAGCTTGAGCGCATTTGGGGCGTGCAAGAGGCGCTATCGCAGGCCATCGCCACGCCCAAGACCGCCACCGAGGCGGAAATCCAGCAGACCGGATTCCAAGCCCGCACGGGCTCGATGCGCGACGCGCTGGAAGATGCGCTGTCGGAAATCGCGAGCTACACCGCCGAGGTCGCGCTCGTGAACATGAGCCGCGCCGATGCGCAGCACATCGCCGGCCCCGATGCGTTCTGGCCGGAGGGCGTGCGCGCCGAGGAGTTGGCGATGCTCGTCAACGTCGAGATTCGCGCCGGCTCGTCGGGCAAGCCCAACACCAGCGCCGAGCGCGAAGCGTGGGCGTCGCTGCTGCCGCTGCTGCAGCAGGCCATTCAGATGATCGGCCAGCTCCGCGCCTCGTCGCCGCTCGACATGGCCGACAAGTTCGAGGCCCTGCTGCGGGAGACGGCCAAGCGTGCCGGCGATCGCCTCGACATCGACCGCCTTGTGCCGCAGGCCGGAGCCTCGCCGATGTTGGGCGCGATGACTCCCGGCCTGCCCGGTGCACCGATGGAGCCGGCCGGCGTTCCCCTGCCGCCCGACCAAGACCCTGCGGGCGTCCCGCCCGTGACCGATCCACTCACCGCCTGACGGAGCCGCCCGATGGACCCCACCGAAACCACCACTACGCCGGACGAGCCGGCGGTCGACCTGACCGAAGCCGCCGTTGCCGCACTGGACGAAGGCATCGCCGCCGCCGAGCCGGCAAGCCCGGAGCCGACGCCGCCCGCCGACGCGCCGGCAGAGTCCACCCCGGAAGGTGCGAAACCCGCCGACGTTCCGGGGCAGCCGGTCGCCGAGCCAAAGGCCGACGACGCGCCCAAGACGCCGACCGTCGAGGAGGAAATCGCCACGCTCGGGCTCAAGGCGCGCGCCGCCGAGCGGTTCAAGGCGCTGTCCGGCGAGGTCGCCAGCCTCAAGGGCGCACTTGAGCAGGCAGGCATCCCGTCCGTCGACGCCCTGCCGGTGCTGGCCGAGCGCGCGAAGTTCGCCGACGAGCTGGAAACGGCGATCCAGAGCACGGGGGCCAGCCCTGAGCAGTACGGGCAGGCGATCAAGTGGCTCGCCCTCGCCAACTCCGGCAAGCCGGACGACGCGGCGCAGGCCCTCGACCTCGTGATGGAGACGGCCAAGCAGCTCGCGCAGGCGCTTGGGCGCGAACTGCCGGGCCTGCACGATCCGCTGGCCGACCACCCGGACCTGCAGGAAGAAGTCGAGGCCGGCGACATCACCCGCAAGCGGGCGATCGAGCTGGCGCAGCAGCGCGCCACCCGTGCACTGACCGAAGGCACCGCCAAGCAGGCCGAGAGCCAGCAGCGCCAGCAGGCCGAGTTCACGCAGGCGATCGAAAGCCTCAACACGCTCGGCGCGCAACTCAAGGCGCGCGACCCGCGCTACGCCGAGAAGATCGCCGCGCTGCAGCCGACCATCGCCCTGATCCGCGAGCGGTGCCCGCCGTCGGAATGGCCGGCGCGCGTGCAGGCCGCGTACCAGCAAGTCGTGCTCCCGCCGCCCGCTGCTGCGCCGCTGCCGCCGCCCGGCCCGGTGCGTTCGCCCGCTGTCGGCGGCGTGTCGATCCAGCCGCAGCCGAAGGACGAAATGGAGGCGCTGGAAATCGGCCTCGGCCTCGCGGCTCGCGCCCGTTGACCTAATCGCCAAGCGGTGCATTGTTGCGCCAAGCGCCGGGTAGAACACCGCCCGGCCTTGCCACGATGCGGAACGCCGGGGTCGCGCCCGGTAGCGCGGAGAGCGAGGACTCGCGCCCCTCGGACGTGGATGGAAAACACCCCATCAACCCGAGGACACTCCCATGCCTTTCAACGCCGCACAGCTCGCGCAGGGCGCGAACTACCAGCTCGACTTCTTCGCCAAGAACGACCCGATTGATCAGGTCAACACCGACCGCCCGTGGCTCAAGAAGCTGATCGACACGAAGCAGGCCGCCCCGGCGGGCAATCAGTTCTACGTCGAGCAGATTTACATCAGCAACGACTCGAACTATCAGAACTACTTTGGCTCGCAGCAGGTCACGTACAACGAGCGTGATGGCGTGCGTCAGGCGCGCTACGCCTACTACAACTTCCACGACGGCTTCGGGCTCGACGAGGATCGCCTCGCCGCCAACGGCATCGCGCTCACCGACGACGGCGAATCGGTGGTTTCGCAGGCCGAGAAGTTCCAGCTCACGAACCTGCTCAAGACGCAGTACCAGCAGCTCAAGGAAGGCGTGCACGAGAACCTGCACGAGGAGCTGCTGCGCAGCGGCGCGCAGGACGTGAACTCCTGCCCGGGCCTCGACGCGCTCGTTTCGACCACGCCGAACACGGGCGTCATCGGCGGCCTCGACGCGGCCACTCAGACCTACTGGCGCAACAACATCGCGCTCAACATCGCCAGCACGGCCGGCGTGCTGACCGAGACGATGGAGCAGACGTGGCGCGCGTGCACCCGGTTCGGTGGCTCGGCCCCGGACTTCATCATGGCCTCGGGCGCGTTCATCGACGCCTACCGTCGCGATGCCAAGTCCGAAGTCGATCGCCAGATCATGACCCCGGCGCGCGGCGGCGTCGGCCTCGACGGCTCCGTCTCGCAGGTGTTCTTCAAGGGCATCCCGATCGTCTGGAACCCGACGCTCGACATCCTCGACGCGAAGTTCGGCGCGCCGCCGACGCGCTGGGATCGCCGCTGCTACTTCATCAACACGAAGCACATCAAGCTGCGCCCGGTCACGGGTCACTGGATGGTCAACCGCAAGCCGGCCCGCGTGTACGACCGCTACGTGAGCTACTTCGGCATGACTTCGAAGTACCGCCTGACGATGAACAAGCGCAACTCGCACGCCGTCCTGTCCATCGCCTGATCCAACGGGGCCGGGTTCGCCCGGCCCCATCGACCAAGGAACCGCACGCATGAACCTCCTGACCCTCAACGGCACCACCGCCGTCCCGCTGAACCGCTCGCCCTTCGCCCCGGCGTCCAACCGCAACGTCGTCATCTTCAACCTGTCGGCCGCCGCCGTGCAGCCGCGCAGCTCGCCGGATGGCGGCACGACGTGGGCCAACTGGGGCGCTTCGATCCCCGCCGCCACCGCCGTGCAGCTTTCGATCCCGCAGGGCGCGAACGCGGCCAGCCTCGCGGCTGCGGGCGCTGCCTTCATCGTTTGCGCGCCGTAACCCACCCCGGAGGAGCCCCGGATGACCGTCAAGACCTTCAAGCGCGTGCGCGTCCTCGTGACGCGCGCCGACCTCAACACGATCCCGACCGACGTGTTCGAACATGAAATCCCGATCCTGCTGTCCATCTACGGCGCGGGCAACGTCACGCCGGTCGAGGGCGTGGACCTTGAGCCGGCCGAGCTCGAATACGGCGTCGACGGCGAGTACGCCCGCCTGACGCGCTACTACAAGCGCCCGAACGATGAGCAATCGCCGGCCGTGCGCGTGTTCCCCGGCGCTTCCGCGCTGGCTGCTGCGCTCGGCGTGCCGTACGCGCCGCACACGGGCCTCGCCCCGACCATGCCCGAGTCGTTCCAGTACGACGGCAAGGCCGAGGCGTCCGAAGCGGCCAAGCCGCGCCGGGGCCGCCCGCCGAAGGTCGAGGCCGAGGTCGAGTAACACCCGCGGCGGGGCTACGGCCCCGCTGCCTTTTCTGGCGAGGACGACATGCCCGGCTACAACTGCGCTTGCAACGACAGCACCACGGGGTTCGACACGCTGGATACCCTGCGGAACCGGCTCATGGTTCGCCTCGGCTTCGCTGCGCAGCTCGCCGCCCCGCCGCCCGGAATGGCGGAACTGCTGACGATCTTCCTGCAAGAAGCGCAGGTGTTGATCTACACCCGGCACCCGTCGGCGCGCACCGAGCGCATCTTCACTTGGCAGATGACAACGGGCGAGCGGCACTACGACTTGCCCGCCAACCGCGAGCAGAACGTCGGCAACCCGGAAGGAACGTGCACCCGCCGCCTGAACCCCGACCGCGTGACGTGGGTGGGCGTGGAGCGCGACACGCGCTGGTATCCGCTGCAGCACGGCATCCCGCCGCAGCTCTACACGAATGACCGGCAGGGCTGGCCCGAGCGGTACGAGATTCGCCAGTGCATCGAGGTGTGGCCGGTGCCGGACGACTCGACGATGCTGCTGCGGGTCAAGGGGCATTTCGGCCTCGACCCCTTCACCGCGCCGGCCGACCGCACGACGATCGACTCGACGCTGGTGTTCCTGCTGGCCGTCGCCAACGCCAAGGCCCACTACGGCCAGCCGGACGCCGGCAACTACGTCGGCCAGTTCGAGCGCCACTTGGGCGAGCTGACGGCCGGCACGCACCGCACCGCGCGCTACATCCCGGGCGAGGTGCCGCGCCATCAGGCCGTCGAGCCCGTGTGGGAGCCGCTGCCGTGAGTCGGCAGGTCACGCTCAACGCCGTGCAGGCCGGCATGACCCGCCTGCGGGACAAGGGCGGCGCGAACCCGAACAGCCTGTATGAGCTGACGAACGCCTACGTCACCGCCGCGCGCACGATCCGCTCGCGCCCCGGCACCGTGCTGGATTACTCCGTCCCCGGCACCGTCGGCATCGCGGTCTATCAGGGCAGCCTCGTCGTGTTCTCGCACCAGCCTGTCAGTGTGCCGGCTGGCGTGCGCCTCGAAATCATCCGCCACCCGACGCAACCGACGCTCGCCTTGAGCCGCATCCACTTCGCCGCCCCGATCATGGGCTTTCTGTACGTCGTGGCGCAGTTCCAGAACAACGACACGTTCCACTTCTGGCTTGAGCGCATCCAGCCGTGGACGGCCGGAGCGATCATCAAGCCGGGGCAGACGGTCAGTCCGACCGTTCCGAACGGCTACGTCTACACCGCCACGCGCACCGACCAGCCGAAGCAGACGTGGCAGCCGGGCGTGCCGCGCGCCGTGGGCGATACCGTCGAGCCGACGAAGGTGGACGGCTACTTCTACGAGGTGGTCGAGGTCAGCGGCACCGCGCCCGCCAGCGGCACGGCTGAGCCCGCGTGGAAGGCCCAGCGCGGGGCCATCACCATCGAATCGACGGACGTGCCGCAGACGCAGGAACAGCCCGCCAACAACGCCAGCTCGACCACTCAGGCCGCCGCCGTCGACGATTGGGTGCGCGAGGCCTACGGCCCCATTCGCGGCGGTGCCCGCGGCTTCTCGGCGGTGCCGTGATGTCTGCGATCCGCTGGCAGCGCGGCACCCTCTACCCGACGGGCTCGGTGGTCCGGCCGACGGCCTCGGAAGCCGGCGGCACGGTCGCCCTCGTGACGCTCGCCAACCCCGGCTTCGAGTCGGGCGCGACCGGCTGGACGCTGACGGGCGGCATGGCCGTCGTCAACGATCCAGCCAACTCGTTCAGCGGGTCGCAGCACGCACGGCTGAACGGGATCAACCCGAACGCCGCAGCCCGCAACACCACCGTGTTCCCGGTGACGCCGGGCCAGACGGTGCGCGCGTCGTGCATGATCCGGGTCAACGCCTCGGATCAGGTGGGCGGGGCCGTCGCGATCGTGTGGCGTAACGCGGCTGGCACGGACCTTGGGTTCAGCGAGGGCAACCAAGTCAACGTCCTTTCGTCCGGCTATCGGCAGTCGGCCGTGTCGGCGGTTGCGCCGGCCGGGGCGGCATCGTTCCAGGTCGCCGTGTTCGCGTTCGCCTTGCAGTCCGGCACGGTGCGCGCGGACGCTTTCGTCGTGGACTACCAAGCGCCAGCAGCGGCCGGCGGCCTCGTGTTCCGCGCGGTGCAGCCCGCCGTCGGCACCAGCGCCGCGACGGAGCCGACGTGGCCCACGGTGGCCGGCCAGACCGTCGTCGACGGGACGGTGACGTGGGAGGCCTTCAACGCTTCGACGGTGGTGTGGGAGGCGAAGCCGATCATGGTCACGGGGCCGGGCGAGCCCGTGTGGCCGACCGTGCCGGGCGGATCGGTGACAGACGGAAGCGGCATCGCTTGGGTCGCGACGACGCGCGAGGTCAAGGATGCGCGCTGCCCGCAGTCCCGCGTGGTCGCCATCGCTGCGACCAAAGTGTTCGCCGCCGACGGCGACGTGGTGCGCTACTCGGCGACAGGCAATCCGCTCGACTGGTCTACGGTGGACGACGCCGGTTTCCTGCCGACTGGCCTCAATCAGAACGGCGCGAACCGGATCGACGTGCTCAACCTGTACCGATCGAATCTCGTGGCGTTCAACTCCTCGACGTTCCAGATGTGGCAGGTCGACCCCGACCCGGAGCAGATGGCGCTCCTCGACACGATGGAGGGGATCGGCTCGATCGCGCAGCAGGCCGCGCAGCCCGTCGCCAACGACCTGTTTTTCCTGACCGCCCTCGGCGTCCGCACCGTCGGCATCGCTGGCGGCTCGACCAACCTGCAGGCCGGCGACGTGGGGATGCCGATTGATCCGCTGGTGCAAGAGGCAATACGGATCGCGCAGGCCTCGCAGATCGCTCCGATCGCCTGCTACTACCCGGCAGCAGGCCAGTACTGGCTGGTCATCAACCGAGAGGTGCCGCCGTGATCGACGTGCATGTACTCGTCATGGACTACACCCCGCGCGAGTGGGTCGAGCAATGCAGGGACAGCATCGATGTTGCTATCGAGCGCGCTGGGTTTCCGGTTTTTGCGCACTTCATTCCCGGCATCCCTGGGCACATCGGTAAGGCGCGAGCTGCGGGGTACTCGCTCGGGAGTCAGCCGTATGCAACGTATGTCGACGATGACGATTACATGCTGCCCGACGGCTTCCGCGTTTTGAAAGCCGCGCTGGAATCCGGCGCCCCAGCCATCTATGGGCGAGAGCTGCAGCTTCAAAACGGGCACCTTCGCCCGCACAGCGGCCGGCATAACTTGATGGTCACTCGCAGGGACAGGCTGATCGACTGCGCAGCATGGAAGGGCTGCCCCGACATCGTGCAGCGAAAGACCGAAGGAATCGATGTTCTAGAGCCCGGATACGTCTATCGAGTTCGCGAAGGCAGTAAAGGGCGCGCACTGGCTCGCGCTTGCTCGGACGAATACAGGAGGGCACACGAGTGGCAAACCTGATCGAAAGCGGATCGCTTTGGTCCCCTGCAGGATTTTGGGATGGTGCCAAGTTCGTTTTCATATCTGTTGGAGAGGATGACGCAATTCAGTTTAATGGTGCGGTAAATGCCGGGGACGTTATCTCTTTCGATATTGACCTTGTTGCCATTTCAAGCTGGGGTGAGCCGCGGATCGACATAGTCGTCAACGGGGGGATACTGGCTTCGTTGCCGCAGCCGCCTGACCTCCTTCCCCGTTCGTACACGTCACCGCCTCTGCCGGCCGGCGCTGTTGTTCGAATCGAGATTTATGCGGCTTATGGATCGTATGGCCACGAGCTGACGCTTTCTCCATACGCCCCGCCGCTGCCTGTTTTCGAGTCGACCGCCTTCGTCTACACGATGAACCGAACGGGCCAAGTCGGCGCATGGTCGCGCTACGTGTTCCCCTTCGAGATTGACGCCACGGCGCAGCTCGGCGAGACGCTATTCCTGCGCTCGGGCGACAGCATCTACCGCGTCACCGAGGACGCCACGACGGACGCCGGCACGCCGGTCGAGGGCATCGTGCAATGGCCGTGGCTCGACTTCGGCACGCCGGGCGTCACCAAGATGCTGCAGAGCCTCGACGTGGTGGGCGAAGGGCCCGGTAACGTGTCGCTGCAGGTGGGCTATGACCAGCGCTCCGTTGAAGCATTCACTCCGGCGTACACCATTCCCATCGACACCCTGACGGGAATGCCGGTGCCGATCCCCGTGAGCGCGCCCACCCTGTCGGTGCGGCTGACCTTCACCGGGAAATGGAGCCTGCAGGCCGTGAACGTGAACCTTGCCGAAAACCGGAGGACGACGTGATGGCTGACGGCAGCAGCGGCGGCGACACCCTGCGCGTGTGCGAGGCGACCCTGACCGACCTTGATCTGCTGGCGCAGGACATGCGCAGTGATGAAGTGGAGCAGGTGGTCGCCATCACGGGCGCTCCCTTCCACCCCGGCGACACGGCCTTCCTGTTCGCGCAGCTCGGCGGACCGCGCTGGACGCTGGCCGATCCGCGTGGCCTGCCGGTGGCGTGCTTTGGCGTCGAGCCGCGTCAGGCCGGCGCGGGGCGCGCGTGGATGATCGCCAGCAAGCGCGGATGGGAGCAGTACGGCTGGCGCATGACCCGCGTGGTGCGCAAGACGCTCGATACCCTGCTGGCCGAGGACTTCGAGCGCATCGAGGTCATGGCGCTCGCCAGCCGCACGGCGGCGCGCGAGTGGTACGAGCGCGGCCTTGGCATGACGTTCGAGGGCTACCACCACAAGTGGATCAGGGGCCACGATTTCGTGACTTTCGGGAAAGTGAGGACGTAGCCATGTGCTTCGGAGGCGGTAGCAACCGCGCAGAACGCGAGGCCCGCGCCGAGGAGGAGCGCCGACAGGCGGCCATCCGTGCGGGCACGGGCCGCGTGCAGGCCATCTTCAACTCGCCGGAGCGCGAGCAGGGCATCGCCGACTTCATCACGGCGACTCGCGGCCTGCTGAACAACGAGGTCAACCGGCAGCAGCGCGACGCCACGCGCCAGAACCGCTTTGCGCTCGCCCGCTCAGGGCAGGTGGGCGGCTCGCTGCAGGCCGACCGCACGCGCCGGCTGGGCGAGACCTACGGCCGCGCCCTGCTGGAAACGGAGCGCCGCGCGCAGGCAGCCGGCGCTGACATCCGCGCCGCGGACGCGGACGCCCAAAGCCGCATGATCGGCCTCGTGCAAGGCGGCCTCGACGCCACCACGGCCGCTTCGCAGTCCGCCGCCGCCATGCGCAACAACTTGTCTGCAGGGGCCGCGCAGCGCAACGCCGACTCGCTCGGCAACCTGTTCGGCGGCTTCTCGGACTATTTCCAGCAGAGCCGCGACGCGGCCGCGCGTCGCCGTGCCGATGCGCAGTTCAGCCCGACCGGGCTCTACCAATCCGCCTTCGTCGGAGGTCGCTGATGTGCTTGCCTGATTCCTTCCGCCAGCACGCGCGCAACACCGCCATGCGGGCGCTCGACAACCCCCGCCCGCGCGGCGGGATGCTGGGGATGGCGCTGCCGCTGATCCAGCGGGCACGCCAGCAGCGGGCGCAGCAGCCCGCGCCTACGACGACGCCCATGCCGAGCGCGCCCACGACGCGCGGCGCATGGCGCAACCCCTACGGTGGAGGTGCCTGATGGGCATTGAACTCGCGCTTCTGGCCGCCGCCGCCGGCGCATCGGCCTACAACACGCAGCGCACCGCGCGCCGGCAGGACCGCGCGCTCGCCAACAAGATTCGGACGCAGGGCCGCAAGCAGCAGGAGGCCGACGCGAAGGTCAACGCCGAGCTCGACACGATGCGGCAGTCCAACCCGGCGCAGGATCGGGCGGCGGCACTGGCCGAGTACGTGAACCAAGTGCGCGCCAACGCCGGGCAGATGACCGCGCTGGGGCGGCAGGCCGGGAATGTGTCGGACGCCTACGCGCAGGCGGCCAATGACGCGGCCCTCGGCGTGGCCTCGGAGACGGACGCCCGCGCGGGCCTGATGGCCGTGCAGGACGGCGTGGGCCGCCAGCGCGACCGCGAGGGCCGTTCGATGGTCGGGCTCGGCACGGAGCTCGGCTTGATCCGCCGCGAGGCCGACGGGCTGGCCTACCTCGATGACTTGCGGATCAGCGGCATTCGCCGGAACCCGTGGCTCGACGCCGCATCGCAGGTGTTGGGCGGGATGGCTGGCAGCATGGGCGGCAAGGCCGGCATGGACCCGACGATGGCCGGCGCTGGCAGCGGCCTCGGCAACGTGAGCGGCATCGGTGCCGGGTTGGCGGGAGGCACGCGCTACGCCCCGCGCCCGGCGATTGTTGACCCGTTTGCGGCCTACGGCCGGGGTGCGCGATGAGCGGCTGGGCGAAAGCAGGTGGCGCGCTCGGCGCACTGTTCAATCCGACGCCGGCAGAGGAAACGGACGCCTACCGCACTCGCGTGGCCGAGAACGTCGGCCTTGAGCAGAAGATGGCCGCCGCACGCCGGGAGCAGGCCCGCGCGATGGCACTCGATGCCGTGATGAACGACGAGTCGCTGCCGGCGTTCCAGCGCAACATTCTCGCGGCCGAACTTGGCACGCAGTTCGCCGGCTTGCAGCAGGGCAACCTTCGCGCGCAGGAGCTCGGCCTCCGTGACGAGGCGTTCAGCCGCTTCGACGCCGCCGGCTACGCCGAAAACGCGCCGCTGGCCGCCCTCGCGAACGCCCCGATCAAGGTCAATGACTCGCTCGCAGGCGGGATGCTGCAGGGCAACGCCTTCAAGGCGGGAGCACCGCTGGCCGTGACCGAGCTTGGCCTCGGCGAGCTCGTCGCCGACCAAGCGCGCGCCAACGCCTCGAACGCCTCTGCCGCCGCGAGCAATGCCCGCGCCGGGCTCTACGCCGAGCAGGCGACGAACCCCGACCGCTTCCGCGCGCCGCCGCGTGCACCAGCGTCCAAGGCCCTCACGCTCAAGCAGGCGATGGAGGAGAACACGCTCGTCGAGCAGGAGAACCGCGTCCGTCGCCGCAACGGCGAGCCCGAGCTGCCCTTGCCGCACGACATCGACGCCATCGTCCGAGGCGGCGCGACGGTGCCGGCCGCCCCCGCCCCTACCTCGACGCCGCCGGCAACATCCACGATTCCGCCAAGGGCTATCGCTGCGCTGCAGGCCGATCCCTCGCTGGCCTACGAGTTCGACCTCAAGTACGGAGCCGGCGCGTCTAGCCAATTCATCAAGGGGCGGTGAGCGTGTCCAACTACTTCGATCAGTTCGATGAGCCGAATCCTCAGCGCCAGCCCAACTTTTTCGATCAGTTCGATGCTCCGGCCGCGGCTGCGCCGCCTGCCGTCGCGCCGGTCGCTTCAGCTCCGGCCACCGGCTCAGCGCAGGCTTACGAGCCCGGAGTCCTCGACGAGCTAGGCCGCGCCTTCGGCGTCCTCACGGGCGACTCGATGGCGGTCACGCCCATTGGCCGCATCGAAGAAGCCGGTGGCATCGTCCGCGACGCTCTGATCCCTGACTCGCTGCAGCGCGGGTGGCAGTCGATGAAGCGGAACAACGCCGGCACGCTCGGCGCCCTGTTCGGCGAAAGCGAGGACTCGAACGCCTACCGCGCCGAGCTTGCGCGCACGCGCGAAGCCTATGGCGCCGACCTCGACGACCTGGCATCGATTCAGGCCATGAGCGACGCGCAGAGCTTCGGCGAGTTCACCGATGCGCTTGCGGCGAACCCGTCCGCGCTTGGCGAGGTCATCGGCGAGTCGCTGGGGCAGCAGGCTATCCCGCTTGCGACGATGGCCCTGAGCCTTCCCGTCGGCGTCGCGGCCTCTGGCTTGACCAGTTTCGAGGCCGAGCGGCAGGGCTCGATCGACGAAGCGATGGCCGTGGCCGGCGTTGACCTGACCGACCCGGTGGCCGTCGGCACGTTCCTCGCATCCCGCCCCGACATGGTGGCCGAGGCTGAGCGGCGCGGCATGATCCGCGGTGGCGTGATTGGCGCCGCGGACGCGCTGACCGCGGGACTGGCCGGCCGGTTCGCCGCCGGAACAGGCATGACGCGCAACGTGACCCGAACGCTGGCCGACGCGGCGCTCGGCCTAGGCGGCGGCGCCGGAGTCGAGGCGGCGGCGCAGCTCGCGACCGACGGCGAGGTGACGCGGCTCGGCGACGTGCTCATCGAGGGCGCGGCCGAGGCGCCGACGACTGTCATCGAGGGCGTTTCTGGCCTCGTGCGTGAGCGCGCCCGCCAGCAGCAGGCTGCAGTCGCACCCCCGGCCCCCGAGGCCACGCCGCTGCCGGAACCGAACGCCGAGCCGCCGCCGGCCGCCCCCGTCCAGCCCCGTCCGGCCGCCCGCCCCGATACCCCCTTCACCGACGAGGCCGCGGCCGACGACATCCTCGCCGCACTCATGGACGCCGGCATCGAGCCGCCGCCGATCCCCGAGCAAGGGGGCAACCCCGCGCCGGCCGCCCCGGCTGCTGGCTCCCAGCCGGGTGCGGTCGTTTCTCCGCTGGGCGAGCAGTTCAACCAGCCGGCCCCGTCGTCCGTCGCTCGCGGGGGCGAAACGCCCG
>ERZ1066122.1133-NODE-1133-length-23027-cov-32.816385_pt1 | contig 23027 bp, 24 predicted proteins | sample MGYA00382769_ERZ1066122 | MGnify/ENA primary metagenome ERZ1066122 (study PRJEB33369, sample SAMEA5778352) | biofilm metagenome | biome: Industrial cooling water; feature: Water cooling tower basin; material: Biofilm | place: United Arab Emirates | collected... | reverse complement strand
GAGGGAAGGCCGTGTCCACGTACCTGCCGACCATCAAGCAGCTGCAATACCTCGTCGCGCTTCACGAGCACGGGCATTTCGGCAAGGCGGCTGATGCGAGCTTCGTGTCGCAGTCGACGCTCTCGGCCGGAATCCGCGAGCTCGAATCGCTGCTCGGCGTGACGCTGGTGGAACGCTCGCGGCGGGTGGTGCGCTTCACGGCGCTGGGCGAACAGGTGGTGGCCAAGGCCGGCCGCCTGCTGCGCGAGGCGGAAGAGCTGGCCGATCTGGTGCAGGCCGCGGGCAAGCCGCTGGTGGGCGAACTGCGGATGAGCGTCATCCCCACCATCGCCCCTTTCTTGCTGCCGCGCATCCTGCCTCGGCTGAAGCGCGAGCGCCCCGACCTCAAGCTGATGCTGCGCGAGGAGACGAGCCACGATGCGCTTGAATCCCTCAATCACGGACGGGTCGATTGCGTGCTGCTCGCCCTGCCCTTCGACACCGGCGATGCCGCAATCGCGCATATTGCCGACGACCGCCTGTTCATCGCCTTCCCCAAGGACGATCCCCGCGATCCGCCGGCGACCATCAAGCCCGAGATGATCGATCAGGGCCGGCTGCTGCTGCTCGAGGACGGCCACTGCCTGCGCGATCATGCGCTGGCGGCGTGTTCGCGCTCCGAACTGCGCGCGAGCGCGGCGATGATCGGCACCTCGCTGCACACGCTGGTGCAGCTGGTCGACAACGACCTCGGCCTGACCATGCTGCCCGAGATGGCGCTCGAAGCGGGCATACTCGCCGGAACCGAGGTGGTCGCCCGCCCTGTGGACAGCCCGACAGCCAAGCGCGAGATCGTGCTCGCCTGGCGAAAGAACTCCCCGCGCGAGGCGGATTTCATGCTGCTGGCGGAGGAACTGCGGGCGGGTTAGCGCCCGGCGAGGGGCCCGCGCCGGCCGTCAATTTCCAGCACCCGAACTCCCGCTTGCCGAAATCAGGCGTGCGTGAGAGACTTCCCGCGGGGAAATCGGGGGGACATAGGCCCATGCCGGACATGGCACGCGCGCGCGCGCATGCTTTCGTGCTGACCGACAGCAGGCCGCTGCGGTTCACGACGCTGCTGCTTTTCTACCTCACGCAGGGCTTTCCGATTGGCTTGTTCTTCTTCGCCCTGCCGGCGTGGATGGCAGCAAACGGGGTCGGCACCGGAGCAATCGCCTCGGTCGTGGGGGCCGCGGCGCTGCCGTGGACGCTAAAGATCGCGAACGGCTTCCTCATCGACCGCTACACCTTCCTGCCTATGGGGCGCCGCCGTGTCTGGATCATCGGCGCGCAAGGGACGCTCGTCATGACGCTGATCGCAGGCGCGGCTCTGTCCCCCGCGGCCCATAACGTCGTGCAGATCGCCGCGCTCGGGTTCCTCGCCAATCTGGCGGTGACCTTTCAGGATGTGGGGATCGACAGTCTCGCCATCGACATCATGCCCGAGGAGGAGCGCGCCCGGGCGGGCGGGATCATGGCCGGGGCGCAGTTTGTCGGCGCTTCGCTCACCACCGCGACCGGCGGCTGGCTGCTGGCGCGCTTCGGCATCGCCACCTGCCTGCTGGTGCTGGCCGTCATCCCTGCCCTCGTGATGCTGTTCGCGACGGTGATCCGCGAGCGGGAGGGCGAGAAGCGCCTGCCGTGGAGCCCGGGCCGGAGCCACCCGCACAATGACACGCTGGTGGTCGAGGCATGGTGGCCGTTGCTGCGCAGTGCCACGCGCGAGGTGCTGGCGCCAGTCAGCCTGCTGCTGCTGCCGATCCTGCTCATCCGGGTGATCCCCGAAGGCGGCTTCGAGGCGTTCCACCCCGTGCTCTACCAGCAGTACGCGGGCTGGACGCCGACGCAATACACCGTTTTCATCTCCGCCCTGACGCTCGCGAGCGGGCTGTGCGGCATTCTCGCGGGCGGCTGGCTGGTCGGGCGGATCGGCCCCCAGCGCGCGGTCGCGCTGGCGCTGGCGATCGGCATGCTGTCGACTGCGGCGATGGGCGCGAACTCCTCGGCCTGGCGCGACGAACGCGTGCTCATGGCCTTCCAGATCGCGATGGAAACGACGCGACTGATCTACTTCATCGCCGTGCTGACGCTGGCGATGCGGGTGTGCAATCCGGCGGTCGCGGCGACCCAGTTCACGATCTACATGGGCATCAGCAATTTCGGCCGGCCGATCGGCGCCGCGCTCGCGGCGAACACGTCCGGCGCGGGGAATGCGCCGCTGCTATACTTCAGCATCGCCGCGATCTGGGGAATGGGGCTGCTGCTGGTGCTTCTGGTGCGCTACCCGGGCGAGGAAAGGCATGAACAGTATGGCGCAGACCGGCTCCCCCATGGTGAGGGGCCGGCGCCCGAATACGATTAGCGCCAGCTCAGCACTCCGTCAGCGCGAGGCTCATGGCGAGGCTCGCGCCGATCGCGAGGCGCAGGCGGCGGCGGGGGAGCGGGACAGCCGCAGGCCGGGTGCGGGCCTCGGTCTCGGCGGCGGCGTGGCCCATCAGGCGGTCGGTCTCGCGATGCTCGATATCGTCGACAAGGCCATGGACATCCTCGGCGAGCATCTCCGCATCGCCGATCAGCGCCGAGGCGCGGGCGTAATCGCCCTGCGCGATGGCTCTTCTTGCCTCGCGCTGAAGCTTGCGTGCCTGATCCGCCAGCCGGCCGACAAACGCGCCCGGCTCGCCCGATGCATCCGATCCCATGGGAGATGGTGTAACCCGAACCGGCCACGCGGTTCCAGTGACAATCCTGCAACTCAATCCATGTGCTTGAGGCCGACGCGCAGATAGTCCCAGCCGGTGATGCAGGTCAGCACCGCCGCGGTCCACAGGCTGACGAGGCCCACCAGATGCACCCAGCTATCCGCGAGCGTGCCGCAGCCCTCGAACACCGACTGGCACGGCTTGCCATGCACCGCCCCGCCGAGGATCAGCGCGCCCAAGGCGACCAGCTGGAAGGTCGTCTTCCACTTGGCGAGCTTGGAGACCGGCACCGAGACCTGAATGCCGCCGAGGAATTCGCGCAGGCCCGAGACGGCGATCTCGCGCACGAGGATCACGAGGCCCGCGATGACGTGGATGTCCCCGGCATAGGGCCCGCGCAGGTATCCCTGCGCCGTCAGCACGAGGATCACGGCGGCGACCATGATCTTGTCGGCGATGGGATCGAGGAAGATGCCGAGCTTCGAGACCGTCCCCTGCGCGCGCGCCAGATAGCCGTCGAAGAAGTCGGTGATGGCAATGATGCAATAGAGCACGAAGCCCACCAGATAGCCCAGCCGCCAGTCCGGCCACCACAGGAAGAAGGCCAGGAGCGGCACCGCGAAGATGCGCGAGAGCGTGAGGATATTGGGCAGGCTCGACATGGGCTTCCGCACCCCTCTAGCGCCGGACGAAGGCGCGCAAAACCCCTGATGACACTCCCGCGCGCGGAGCCGGCGCGCGGCCTATGCACTTGCCCTTGCGGCCCTTCGCGCTATGTGCCGGTAACACACGGGGAAGCGACAGCGTAACAACCGCATGACCACATCGACCGACCTGATGCGCAAGCGGCGCTTCCTGCCGCTGTTCCTGACCCAGCTCCTGAACGCGCTCAACGACAATCTCTACAAGAACGCGATGGTGCTGTTCGTGGTCTATTCGGTCTACGATTCGCCCGAGATGGAGACGCTGATCAGCGGCATCGCCACCGCGCTGTTCGTGCTGCCCTTCGTGCTGTTCTCGGCCACCGCCGGCCAGCTTGCCGACATGCGCGACAAGACCACCATCATCCGCTGGATCAAGTTCGCCGAGATCATCATCATGTCGGTCGGCGCGACCGGCCTGCTGCTCGCCTCGCGCGGGGTGCAGATCGAGGGTCTTGCCCTCCCCCTGATGTTCGCCGCGCTGTTCGCCATGGGGGTCCATTCGACCTTCTTCGGCCCGATCAAATACGCGATCCTGCCGCAGCACCTCCACAAGGACGAGGTGCTGGCCGGCACCGGCCTTGTCGAGGCCGGCACCTACGTGGCCATCCTCGTCGGCATGATGCTGGGCGGGGCGATGCACATCAACGATTCCATCATCGCGGTGATCGCCATCGCGCTGGTCGGCTATGCGACCTGCCGCTGGGTGCCGCCCGCGCCGCCCCAGACCGAGGAAACGAAGGTCGACTGGAACCCGGTCCGCGCCTCGAAATCGCTGATCGCCTTCGCAATGGGCAATCCTGAGCTGCGCTATTCGGTGCTGGCGATCAGCTATTTCTGGGCGATCGCGGCGATCCTGTCGGTGCAGTTCATCCCGCTCGCCAAGAACGTGCTGCTCGCCGACAAGCAGGTCGCCGCGGTCCTGCTGGTCGCCTTCTCGGCCGGCATCGCGATCGGATCGGTCTCGATCAACGCCCTGCTCAAGGGCGACATCTCGGCGCGCTATTCGGCCCGCTCGGTGCTGGTGCTCGGCGTGCTGCTGATCGCCTTCTACGGCATCACCCGCATCTGGAACCTCGCGCCCGCGAGCGGCGAGCTGTTCACCGTGAGCGAGTTCCTCGCCCAGCCGCTGGCGCTGGTGCTGCTCGTCAACCTGCTGCTTATCGCGGTCGCGGGGGGTATGTTCGTGGTGCCGCTCTATGCCTTCCTCACCACCCGCGTCGACAAGTCGGAAGCCTCGCGCTCGGTCGCGGCCAACAACTTCATCTCCTCGGTGTTCATGGTGATCGGCGCAGGTATCGCGGGCGCGCTCGGTCCGCTTGGTATTCCGCTGCAGGAGCAGCTGCTGCTGAGCCTCGTGCTCTGCGTGCTCTCCGCGCACCTCGCGCGCAAGCTCCACGCGACCGAGGCGCTTCGGGTGCCCGAGCCGGCCTAAGGGTTAGGCGATGAAGGCGAAGATCGCCAGCGTCATCGCCACATAGGTGTTGGCGACGCCGCGCACATCCTCGAGCGTCAGCCGCCACAGCGCCTCGGCCGGGATCGGGATGAGATCACGCTTCACATGCGGCGGCAGACTGGCGCGGAACCAGTGACGGGCGGTCTCGTCAGTGAGGACCAGGCTGCGGCGCATCTTGCGATTCTCCCGTGGCAGGAGCGTCAGTTTTAGGACTTTCTTAACCATTGGAAACGCTTTGCGGCGAAGCTGTCGCAAGCTGGGACAGGGCGTGACGGGCCTCCCCCGGGGTCGGCGGATTTGCGCCACATGGCGCGCGCGGGTAGAGGCGCAGTCCGACGGATCACGGGAGAGACAAGCGATGACCGATTCCACCCGCAGCGCGGCGGCCTTGCTGGTCGACTGCCTCGCCGCCGAGGGCGCGAGCCGGATCTTCACCGTGCCGGGCGAGAGCTTTCTCGCGGTGCTCGACGCCCTGCCCGACCGGCCCGAAATCGAGGTCGTCACCTGCCGGCAGGAAGGCGGCGCCGCCTTCATGGCCTGCGCCGACGGGGCGATGAACGCGGCAAGTTCCGGCAGGCCCGGGATCGCCTTCGTGACCCGCGGCCCGGGTGCGACCAATGCCAGCATCGGCGTCCACGTGGCGCATCAGGATTCGCAGCCGATGATCCTGTTCGTGGGCGATGTCGCGCGCGGGGCGCAGGGGCGCGAAGGCTTCCAGGAGGTCGATTTCCCCGCCTTCTTCGGACCCATCTGCAAGTGGGCGGCGCGGATCGACGACCCGCATCGCATCCCCGAATACATCGCCCGCGCCCATCAGGTTGCCATCAGCGGGCGGCCCGGTCCGGTGGTGCTGGCCCTGCCCGAGGACATGCTTGTCGAGCAGGTGCCCGCCAGCCTCGCCCCGCGCCTGCCCGCGCTGCGCCCCGCGCAGGCCGTCTGCCCCGATGCGATGGGCGCCCTGTTCGATATGATCGCCGACGCCGCGAGCCCCATCGCGATCATCGGCGGTGCGGGCTGGAACGCCAAGGCGCGCGAATATTTCCAGCAGTTCGCGGAACGCATTGGCCTTCCCGTGGCGACCGCTTTTCGCCGCCAGGACGCGATTGCGCCAGATAGCCCGGTCTATGCCGGGAACCTCGGCTATGGACCGAACCCCAAGCTGGTCGAGCGGGTGAAGCAGGCGGACCTCGTCATCGCCGTGGGCGCGCGGCTGGGCGAGGCGACGACCGACGGCTACACCGTGCCTACGCTCGAACATCCCGAGCAGCTGCTCGTTCACATCCACCCCGACCCCGAGGAGCTTGGCCGCGTCTACCGCACCGACCTTGCGTTGTGCTGCGCCGTGGACGAATTCGCCGAGTGCGCGGCGCTGTGGGACAGCGAAGACATCATCCCCTTCGATGCCGGGGCCGAGGCCCATGCCGAATGGCTCGCATGGGCCACCCCCCAGCCCTCCGACGCGGCGATCGACCTCGGCGCCTGTGTCGCGGCGATGCGCGAGGCGCTCCCCGCCGACACGATCATCTGCAACGGCGCGGGCAATTTTGCCGGCTGGTGGCACCGCTACTGGCGCTACGAGGCCTATCCCGGACAGCTGGCACCCACCTGCGGGGCGATGGGCTACGGCGTTCCGGCGGCGGTCGCGGCGGCGCTACGCTTCTCCGAGCGCACGGTTGTGGCCGTGGCGGGCGACGGGGACTTCCTGATGAACGGACAGGAGCTGGCGACGGCGGCGCAACATGGCGCGAACCTGATCGTGATAGTGGTCGACAACGGCGCCTATGGCACGATCCGGATGCACCAAGAACGCGAATATCCCGGCCGCGTCTCGGCCACCGCGCTCGCCAACCCCGATTTCGCGATGCTGGGCGCTGCCTTCGGGGCGTGGAGCGCGCGGGCGGAGACGACCGACGAGTTCGTCGCTGCGCTGGAGGAAGCGAAGGGCCGCTCCGGCATACGCCTGATCCATACCGTGACCGACATTGAACGCATCGCGGCAAGCGGGGCGACGATCACGGGCCTGCGCGCCCGGGCGAAGGGCTGAACGCGACACAGAAAAAGGCCGCCTACCCCATCGGGGAGGCGGCCTCTTTTGCTTGCGCGGCGATCAGATCTTGTCGCCGGTCGCGCCCTTCACGGCACCCTTCATCTTGTCGGTCTTGCCGTCGATCTTGTCAGCCGTGCCCTCGGCGCGGGTTTCGGGATCGCGCGAATGCTGCTTGGCCTCGCCGATCGCTTCCTTGGCGCTGCCCTTCATCTTGTCGGTGAATTCACCCATGTTGGCCTCCTATATCAAGCCAATGAAGTTATTGGCTTTTCAAGAGATCAATGGGTGGCGGGGCCCATCGTTCCGACCCACAAGGCAAGCGGTGGCCGAGGCGGGGCAAACCGCCGGTGGCGGGCCCAGCGACAGATCGCTCAGCCTTTGGCCATCTCGCAGATCACCGCCCATTCCCCGGGCGTGACGCCGCAGACCGACAGGCGGGAGAGCCGGACGAGCTGCATCTCCGCCAGCCGCGGCTCGGCCTTGATCGCGGCAAGGCTGACGGGCTTTGCGAACTTCTCCTTCGCCTTCAGCTTCACCGCCGCCCACTTGCCGGTCTCGTCGGTAGGATCGCCGATTCCGGTCACGGTGATCTCGGCAATGCCGACGATCTCCAGCCCCTCGCGGCTGTGGTAGAAGAACGCCTCGTCGCCGACCTGCATCGCCATCAGGTTGTTGCGCGCCAGATAGTTGCGCACCCCGTCCCACGTCCCCTCGCCCTCGGCGACAAGGTCGTCCCAGCTGTATTTGAAGGGTTCGGATTTCATCAGCCAGTAGGCCATGCGCTGTGTCTGCTCCCCGTGTTGCGTCGCGTCCCGATAGCCCGCCCCCGCGCGCTTCGCCAAGCCCTGTCGCACACGGCCCCGGATTAACCCGATCTTTAGCGCGCTCTGCCATGAATCGCGAAACGAGGCGTGCCCTGTCCGCAAGGACCGGCGCGATCGGGACGCAGGGACTCACAAGGCAACCGACTTGACGGAGCACAATCCAGACGATCCTCTGAAGGCGGCCGAGCGCGACATCATCGCGCTGGGCATCGCCGTGGCCGCGATCATCCTCCTGATCGGGACCGCCGGCCCGGTGCTGCCGCAGACGATGGCCGCGCTGCTCGGCGAAGGGCGCCAGCCCGATGTCGTGCTGGTCAACGCCCTGCTGCTCAACATCGCGCTGATCATCTTCGGCTGGCGGCGCTACCGCGAGCTGACCCGCGAGATCGCCGAGCGCCGCCGCGCCGAGGCGCGCGCGCAACTGCTCGCCGCCACCGATCCGCTCACCCAGTGCCTCAACCGTCGCTCGATGCTCGAAGCGACCGAGGAGCTCCGCGGGCGCGCCGCGGTGCGCGGCGAGGCGGTCGCCTATTGCATGATTGATCTCGACAACTTCAAGCAGATCAACGACATGCATGGTCATTCTGCAGGTGATGCGGTGCTGGTGATGCTGTGCGAGCGGATCCGCGCCCTGCTCCCGCGCGAGGCCCGGCTGGCCCGGCTCGGCGGCGATGAATTCGCTTTCGTCATGCCCTATCCCGCGGGCCACGCCGATCGGGTCGACGATCTTGTCATCCGCCTGTTCGAGAGCATGACCCAGCCCTTCCGCATGCCGGAACTGACGGTCGAACTGACCATGTCGATCGGTCTTGCCGCCGATCATGACGCGGACGGCACCATCGGCCTCGTGGTCGACGCCGCGACGCTGATGCACCGCGCGGACATGGCTCTCTACCATGCCAAGAAGCAGGGCCGGAACCGCTACTTCTGGTTCGAGGCGAGCATGGAAAGCGAACTGAGGTTCCGCAACCAGCTCGAAACCGGCATCCGCCGCGGTCTTGCGCGCGGGGAGTTCCTGCCCTTCTACGAGCAGCAGGTCGATCTCGAGACCGGCGCGCTGGTCGGCTTCGAGATGCTCGCCCGCTGGCGCTCGCCGCAACTGGGCCTCATCAGCCCCGACATCTTCGTTCCGATCGCTGAGGAGATCGGCCTCATCAACGAGATGTCCGAGCGGTTGATGGAGCAGGCCTTCGCCGACGCGCGCGAATGGGACGATTCGCTCACGCTCTCGATCAACATCTCTCCGGTGCAGCTGCGCGACCCGTGGTTCGCCCAGCGCCTGCTGAAGAAGCTGGTCGCCGCCAACTTCCCGCCACGTCGGCTGGAGATCGAGATCACCGAGAGCTGCCTGCACGAGAACATCGGCCTAGTGCGCTCGATGATCATGTCCCTGCGCAACCAGGGCGTGCAGATCGCGCTCGACGATTTCGGCACCGGCTATTCCAGCCTCGAACAGCTGCGCAACCTGCCCTTCGACCGGATCAAGATCGACCGCAGCTTCGTGAGCGAGCTGAAGGACCCGTCCAACCGTTCGCGCATCGTCGAAGCCATCATCTCGCTCGGGCGCGGGCTCGATCTCCCGCTGACCGCCGAAGGGGTCGAGGACGAGGCAATCCTCAATGCGCTGAAGTCGATGGGCCGTCTGAAGGCGCAGGGCTATTTCTACGGCCAGCCCGAGGATGCCGAGGGCGTGCGCTCCCGGCTGAAGGCGGCGGGCAAGCTCACCGGCATGCCCGGCGATGCGGCCGCGCAGCGCACTGCGGGCGAGGACGAGCCGACGCTTTACCGCATCGCGCGGCCCTGACGGCGTCCCGGGGGGCTGGACGCGCCCGCCCGCCGTGCATAGATGCACGGGCGTGACGCAGACGATCCCCTTCATCAAGATGCACGGCCTCGGCAACGACTTCGTCGTGCTCGATGCGCGTAACGCTGCCCTGCCCGCGATGACTCCGCAGGTGGCGCGCGCTCTGGGGGACCGGCGGACTGGGATCGGCTTCGATCAGCTGGTCCTGCTGGAGCCTAGCGAGACGCACGATTTCCGCGTCCGCTTCTTCAATTCCGACGGAAGCGAGGCCGGTGCCTGCGGCAATGGCAGCCGCGCCGTCGCCCTGCTCCACGGCGCGCCTGCCGTGGTCGAAACCGCGAGCGGGGCGATCGCGCTCGAACCACTGGAGGGCGGCGCGCGGGTCGACATGGGCGCGCCCCGCTTCGACTGGGGCGCGATCCCGCTCGCCTATGCGATGGACACCTTCGCGATGCCGGTGGGATGGGGCACGCTGGAAGGCCCGATGGCGGTCAATGTCGGCAACCCTCACGCGATCTTCTTCGTCGAGGATGCCGATGCCGTCGATCTCGCGGCGCTCGGGCCGGTGATCGAGCACGACCCGCTTTTTCCCGAGCGGGTGAACGTCAATGTCGCGAGCCTTGCGGGGCCCGACCATCTCAGGCTTCGCGTCTGGGAACGCGGTGCCGGCCTCACCCGCGCCTGCGGCACCGGGGCCTGCGCCACCGCCGTCGCGGCGATACGGCGCGGTCTCGTCGCCAGCCCGGTGCGCGTGAGCCTGCCGGGCGGGGACCTCGTGATCGCATGGGAGCCCGGCGGCAGCATCATGATGAGCGGCCCCGCGACCGAAAGCTTCCGCGGCACCTTCGACTGGGACGACTATTGTTGAACGCGCCGCAGATCATTTCCCTCGGCTGCCGCATGAACATAGCCGAGAGCGAGCGGATACGCGCGATGCTGGTGGGCGAGCGGGACTTGGTGGTGGTCAATTCCTGCGCGGTCACCGCCGAGGCGCTGCGCCAGACCCGGCAGGCGATCCGACGTGCGCGCCGCGATCATCCGGCGGCGCGGCTGGTGGTGACGGGCTGCGCGGCGGAGATCGAGCGCGGCAGCATCGGCGCGATGGACGAGGTCGATGCGCTGGTTGCGAATGCGGCGAAGCTCGATCCGCGTGCGTGGAACGTGCCCGGCGAGGCCCCTCCCCTCGCCCCGGCGCGCACCCGCGCCTTCGTGGCGGTTCAGAACGGCTGCGACCACGCCTGCACCTTCTGCGTCATCCCGCAAGGCCGGGGCCCGAGCCGTTCGCTCACGGTCCCGCAGGTGCTGGCCGAGATCGAAGCCCATGCCGATGCAGGGGCGAACGAAGTGGTGCTGACCGGCGTCGACCTCACGTCCTGGGGCCACGACCTGCCCGGCGCACCGCGTCTGGGCGCGCTGGTCGAGGCGATCCTTGCCGCCTTCCCCGGGCTCCCGCGGCTGCGGCTGTCCTCCGTCGACGGCGTGGAAATCGATCCGCTGCTGTTCGAACTGCTGGCGCACGAGGCGCGGGTGATGCCGCACCTCCATCTCTCGCTCCAGCACGGCGCCGACCTGATCCTCAAGCGCATGAAGCGCCGGCACCTCAGGGCAGATGCGGTGGATCTGGTGTGCCGCCTGAAGGCGCTGCGCCCCGACGTCGCCATCGGCGCGGACCTCATCGCCGGCTTTCCGACCGAGGAGGAGGCGCACCACACAGCGAACCTTTCGATCATCGACGAACTCGACATCGTCCACGCCCATGTCTTCCCATATTCCCCCCGCCCCGGCACCCCCGCCGCACGGATGCCGCAGGTGGAGCGCGAGGTGGTGAAGGCCCGCGCCGCAGACCTGCGCGCGCGCGCTGCACAGCGCCGGGCCGCGTGGCTCGCCGGGCTTGTGGGCGAAACCCTGCCGGTCCTCGCCGAACGGGGCGGCACGGGCTATGCCCCGAACTACGCCCCTGTCGCCCTGCCCCCCGGCACGGCGGCCGGCACAATCGTCGACGTGACCCCAAGCGGCCTCAGGGAGGGCCTGCTCGCATGAGTGAAACCAGCTGGACCCAGCGCCTGTTCGGCGGGTTCGCCAAGACTTCCGAGCGGCTCGCCGCCAACCTGCCCGGGAGCAGCGGGGGGACGGCGAAGCTCGACGATGCGACGCTGGACGAGGTCGAGGACGCGCTGATCCTGTCCGATCTCGGCCCCGCCGCCGCCGCCCGCATCCGCGCGCGGCTGGCCGAGAAACGCTTCGGGCTCGAGATCACCACCCGCGAGCTGAAGGAGGCCGTGGCCGAGGAGATCGCCGCGATCCTGCGGCCCGTGGCGAAACCGCTCGAAATCACCGCCTTCCCGCGCCCGCAGGTGATCCTCGTGATCGGGGTCAACGGCAGCGGCAAGACCACCACCATCGCGAAGCTCGCGCACCTGTTCCAAGAGGACGATTACGGCGTGCTGCTTGCGGCGGGCGACACCTTCCGCGCCGCAGCGATCGGCCAGCTGGCGACCTGGGCGGGGCGTATCGGGGTCGATCTGGTGCGCGGCCCCGAGGGCGGCGATCCGGCGGCGATCGTGTTCGATGCCGTCAAGCAGGCCACCGACACGGGGATCGATGCGCTGATCGTCGATACCGCCGGGCGCCTCCAGAACAAGAAGGAACTGATGGAGGAACTGGCGAAGATCCGCCGCGTCCTCGGCCGGCTCAATCCCGAAGCGCCGCATGACGTGGTGCTCGTGCTCGACGCCACCAACGGCCAGAACGCGCTCAGCCAGATCGACGTGTTCAAGGAAGTCGCCGGCGTCACCGGCCTGATCATGACCAAGCTCGACGGCACCGCAAGGGGCGGCGTGCTGGTCGCGGCGGCGGAGCAATATGGCCTGCCCATCCACGCCATCGGCGTCGGCGAGAAGATGGAGGACCTCAGGCCCTTCGATCCCGACCTCGTCGCCCGCGTGATCGCGGGGGTGGCGTGATGGCAGAGGACGAAGGCAAGAAGGCCGCCTCCAGCTGGCTCAACGTCGCGGTCGATTACGGGCCGCTGCTGGTGTTCCTCGGCGTCTATCGCTGGCAATCGCCGGCCGATCCCAATCCGGTGGGCGAGCTTGCCGCCATCGTGGCGGGAACGGGGGCCTTCATGGTCGCGGCGGTCGCGGCGCTGCTGGTTTCGAAGTGGCGGCTCGGCAAGGTCTCGCCGATGCTGTGGTTCTCGACCGCGCTCATTGTCGGCTTCGGGAGCCTCACGATCTTCTTCGGCGACCCGACCTTCGTGCAGCTGAAGCCCACCATCATCTATGCCTGCTTCGGCGTGGCGCTGCTGGGCGGGTACCTCGCCGGCAAGGCCCTGTTGCGCATCCTGCTCGAGACGGCATTCGAGGGTCTGAACGAGGAAGGCTGGCTCAAGCTGTCGCGCAACTGGGGCGTGTTCTTCCTCGCGCTCGCCGGGCTCAACGAGGCCCTGCGCGCACAGCTTTCCTTCGAAAGCTGGCTGTGGGCGAAGATCTGGGTGTTCCTGCCGCTGACCTTCCTCTTCACCTTCAGCCAGATTCCGATGCTGCTGAAGCACGGCCTCAGCTTCGAGGACCGGGACGAGCCGCTCAAGAACGAGCCGCCGACCGGCAGCTAGATCTCGATCTGGCTCCCCAGTTCCACCACGCGGTTGGTGGGCAGCTTGAAGAAGTCCATCGCGCTCGCCGAATTTCGCATCATCCAGGCGAACACCTTCTCGCGCCAGATCGACATGCCCGGGTGGTCGCTCGGGATCAGGGTCTGGCGCGAGAGGAAGAAGCTGGTGTGCATCATGTCGAATTCGCCGCCGCAGCGCTGCATCGTCGTCAGGCCCTGCGGCACGTCGGTCTCCTCCATGAAGCCGTAGTGCAGCACCGCACGGTAGAACCCGTCGCCCAGATCGGTCATCTCGCAGCGGGTTTCCGGGTCGATGAAGGGCATGTCGGCGATGTTGATCGTGAGGATCACCACCCGTTCGTGCAGCACCTTGTTGTGCTTGATGTTGTGCAGCAGCGCGCTCGGCACCCCGGCGGTGGTCGAGGCCATGAAGATCGCCGTGCCCGGCACCCGCTGCGCGGAGTTCTTGGCCGACTTGGCAAAGATCTCGAGCGGCAGGGCGCTCTCGCTCATGCGCTCGCGCATCAGCTTGCGCCCGCGTGCCCAGGTTGTGAGCAGGGTGAAGATCACGAAGCCGATCGCGAGCGGCACCCACCCGCCTTGCGGCACCTTGATGAGGTTCGCGCCGAAATAGGCGATGTCGACGATCAGGAACACCGCGATCAGCGGTAGCGCCTTCCACAAGGGCCAGCGCCACAGCGCCGTCAGCACCGCGGCGAGCAGGAGGGTGTCGATGAACATCGCCCCCGTCACCGCAATCCCGTAGGCGGCGGCAAGGTTGCTCGACGACTGGAAGAACAGCACCAGCAGGATCACCATGACCATCAGGCCCCAGTTGATCGCCGGAATGTAGATCTGCCCGGCCGCCGTCGCGCTGGTGTGCTGAATTTCCATGCGCGGGATGAAGCCCAGCTGGATCGCCTGCTGCGTGAGGCTGAACGCGCCCGAGATCACCGCCTGGCTGGCGATGATCGTGGCGAGCAGCGCAAGGATGATCACCGGCACGCGCACGACATCGGGGATCATGAGGAAGAAGGGATCCTTGATCAGCGCCGCGGTCGCCTCGGGCGAGGTCTGCGACAGCACCAGCGCGCCCTGTCCCATGTAGTTGAGCATCAACGCGGGGAAGACGAAGGTGAGCCAGGAAATCCCGATCGGCTTGCGCCCGAAATGGCCCATGTCGGCATAGAGCGCCTCGGCCCCGGTCACGGCCAGCACCACGCTCCCCAATGCGATGAAGGCGGTGAAGCCGTCGGTGAGGAAGAAATTGAGCGCGTTGAGCGGATTGATCGTCTCGAGGATGATCGCCGGATTGGCCGTTAGATGCATGACGCCCAGCGTCGCCAGCATGCCGAAATAGGTCAGCATGATCGGGCCGAACAGCTTGCCCACCCGCTCGGTCCCGCGCGATTGCAGCGCGAACAGGCAGACGAGGATGGCGATCGCGGTGGGAACGATCCACCGCTCGAAGCCGGGGACTATGTATTGCAGGCCCTCGGTTGCCGAGAGCACCGAGATCGCCGGGGTGATCATGCTGTCGCCGTAGAACAGCGCGGTCGCGAACACGCCCAGCAAGACCAGCGGCGCCGTCCACCCTGCGCTGTCGGAGGCGCGGCGGATCAGCGCCAGCAGCGCAAGGCTCCCGCCCTCGCCCTTGTTGTCGGCGCGGGTGATGGTGAGGACGTATTTGACCGTCACCACCATCATCATCGACCAGAACACGAGGCTCAGCACCCCGTGGATATGCGCCGCGTCGGGTGAGATGCCCGGTGCACCGTGGTGCGAGGCGAAGGTTTCGCGGAAGGCGTAGAGCGGGCTGGTGCCGATGTCGCCGAACACCACACCCACCGCGCCCACGGCGAGCGTGAGCGTGGAGGCGCCGTGGCCATGCCCGCCCGGAGCCTGGGCAGGGTCGAATGTGGAGGCGGGTGAGGTGCTCATGACTGTCGGATTTCCCGTATCCCCCCGGTACTGCCCATTCGGCGCGAACGACTCACCGCCGGTAAGGCGGCGCGCCTAGCACCGTCAGTTCGCACCTGCAACAACGGCTCCGTACTGACACGTGCCGGACACGTCCCGTCTCACTGTCCCTGCAACATCGGCGCACGGGCGATCATGTCGTCGAGCCGGGCGACTTCCGCCGCGAGGCCCTCGCGCCACGGCGCATCGGCGGGCGAGCGTTCGACCAGCCCCTTCCAGACATTGCGCGCGGCAACCACCTCGCCGCTCTGGTAATAGGCGTAGCCGAGGAAGTATTCCGCCCCCGGATGCCCCGGATCGATCGCGCGCGCCCGGCCGAAGGCCTGCACCGCGGCCGGGGTGACGAAGCCATCGGCATGGCCGACCAGCGCCATTCCGAGCGCAAGCCAGCTCTCGAGGTCGTCGGGATTGTCGCGCAGCCCCTTCTGGAGCAGGGCGGCGGCATCGGCGAACTGGCCGCGGCGGGCGAAGGCGTCGGAGGTGACGAGGTAATTGGGCGGCGGGAGCGTGCGGCTGAACAGCGCCGCGCGGCCCTCGACCATCGCCGCGCCCTGCTCACCCGCCTCCGCGGCGGGGGGCTTGGGCGCGGCGGGCTGGCCGGGCGAGCCCTGCCAGGCATAGCCCGCAAGCCCGAACACCAGCGCCGCGCCGAACAGGGTGAACCCTTCGCGAGGGAGCTTGAGCAGCAGCACCGCCAGCGCGAAGGCGGCGAGCGTCAGCGATCCGACCGCGAGCCAGCCGTCGATCATGCCGCATCCCCCCGATCGCTGCGCCGCCGCCCGAGCCGCCGCAGCAGCACGCCCGCCACGACGAGGATCACCAGCACGGGCACCGCGAAAAGCGGCCAGGTGGTGGCGCTGACCTCGGGCTCGTAGCTGACATAGTCGCCATAGCGCGCGATCAGCCAGCGGCGGATCTCGGCGGGGCTTTCGCCGGCGAGGATGCGGCTCCTCACCTGATGGCGCATGTCGCCGGCCATCGGCGCGTCGGAATCGGCGATGCTCTGCGACTGGCACTTGAGGCAGCGCAGCGTGTGCATCAGCGCGGTCGCCTCGGCCTCGAGCGCCGGGTCTTCGAGCTGGGTATAGGCGTAGGGTGCGGGCGGCATGGTGTCCTGCGCCTGCCCGGGCAGCGCCAGCAGGGCGAGCAGCAGCGCGGCAAGGGCGCGGATCATTTCGCCTTCTCCAGTTCGGCCAGCAGCTTGGGCACGTCGCTTTCGCGGATGTCGCCGATGTGCTGGTAGCGGATCACGCCCTTGGCATCGATCACGAAAGTCTCGGGCACGCCCGAGGAGCCGATCGCCAGCTGCACCTCGGAAATGGGATCGCTGCCGATGCGGGCATAGGGGTTGCCGTGGCGGCCGAGGAAATTGGCGACATCCTCGGGCCGGTCACGGATGGCGATGCCTATAATTTCAGCACCCTGCGCCTTCAGGGCTTCGAGCTGGGGTGCCTCGGCGATGCAGGGCAGACACCAGCTTGCCCAGATATTGAGCAGCCGCGGCCTGCCCCCCGTAAAGTCCGCAGTGGATGCGCCAGGCAGCCCTGCGAAGGCGGGTTCGAGCGCGAAGGCGGGCAGGGGCTGGCCGATCATCGTGCTCTCGACGAACTGGTCCTTCTCCTGCGTGAGCATGTAGCCGGCGAGCCCCGCGAAGAAGGCGAACAGGGCGAGCGGCACCCAGAGATAGAGCGAGCGCATGGCGTGCCTATTCCGCAGGCAGCGGCGTGGCCGCCCCCAAGGCTTCGATATCCGCGCGCCGCTGGTCGCCCATGGCGGTGGCCTTGCGGCGCCGCACGTCGACCTGCACGCGGCCGGCGATGGCGAGGATGCCGCCCAGCCCGATCAGCAGTCCGCCATACCAGATGAAGGTCACGAAGGGCTTCCACCACACGCGGATCTGCCAGCGTCCGTCCTCGGCCTGGTTGCCGATCACGGCGTAGAGCTGGCCGTCCCAGCGGGTCAGCAGCGCGCTCTCGGAGGTCGCCTGCGGGGGCGACCAGAAGCTGCGCGCCTGCGGGTTGAGGATCACCGTTTCGCCGCCGTCACGGCTGACCGCGAGCCGCGCCTCGATCGCGGTCCAGTTGGGGCCGGCCACAGGGGTGACGCTCTCGAGCGTGACCGCGAAATCGCCGACCTGCTCGGTCCCGCCCGGGGCGACCGCAGCGAGGCGCTCCTGCGAGAAGGCGCCCTCGCAGGCCATCCCGAACAGCGAGACCGCGACACCGAAATGCGCAATGACCATGCCCCAGGTCGACAACGGCATGCGCATGACATTGCGACCACGCAGCGGCAGCAGCGCCGCAACCGCCAGCGCCGCCGCGAGTCCGAGCCCGAGCAGCGGCAGCAGCGGGAACTGCCCGAAGAAGCTGACCAGCGCGATGGTGCCGATCACCAGCGCCGCGATCAGCGCAAGCTCGAACTGGAGCCGGGCGGGCTTGTCGCTTTTCCAGCGCAGCAGCGGGCCGACCGCCATCACGAGCAGCATCGGGATGGCGAAGATCGCCGAGGCCGGGTTGAAATAGGGCGGACCGACCGAGACGCGCACGTCGAAGGCCTCGGTCAGCAGCGGGTAGAGCGTGCCCAGCAGCACGATCGCGAGGATTGCCGAGAGCATCACGTTGTTGAACACCAGCGCGCCCTCGCGGCTCATCGCCGCGAACCGCTTGCCCTCGGCGACTGCCCCTGCCCGCAGGGCGAAGATGGTGAAGGCCCCGCCGATGTAGAGGCCCAGCAACCCGAGAATGAAGGCCCCGCGCTCCGGATCGACCGCAAAGGCGTGAACGCTGGTCAGCACGCCCGAGCGCACCAGGAAGGTGCCGAGCATCGACATCGAGAAGGCGAGCACGCCGAGCATGATCGTCCACGTCCGCAAGGCATCGCGCGCGGCGAGGACGCTCACCGAATGCATCAGCGCGGTCGCGGCGAGCCAGGGCATCAGCGAGGCGTTCTCGACCGGGTCCCAGAACCACCAGCCGCCCCAGCCGAGCTCGTAATAGGCCCAGTAGGAGCCCGCCGTGATCCCCAGCGTCAGCAGCACCCAGGCGCCCAGCACCCAGGGCCGCATCACGCGGGCAAAGGCGGGGTTGACCTCGCGCGTCAGCAGCGCGCCCATCGCGAGGGAAAAGGCCACCGACAGGCCGACATAGCCCGCATAGAGCGTCGGCGGGTGGATCGCGAGGCCGATGTCCTGCAACAGCGGGTTCAACCCCGTGCCCTCGGCAGCGGGGACCGGCAGGCGCTCGAAGGGGTTGGAGGACAGCAGCAGGAAGGCATAGAAGCCCAGCGCCACGAAGCCCTGGATCGCCAGCGTCGCGCCCATCGTGCGTTCGGGCAGGCGCTTCTCGAAGGCGGCGAGCAAGCCGCCCGAAGCGGCAAGCACCCCGACCCACAGCAGCATCGAGCCCTCGTGGTTCCCCCAGGTGCCCGTCAGCTTGTAGAGCAGCGGCTTCATCGAGTGCGAGTTGGACGCGACCAGCTTGATCGACAGATCGGTGATCGCGAAGGCATAGAGCAGCAGCAGGAAGGCCAGCACCGCAAGAAAGGCCTGCACCACCGCCGCCGGACGCGCATAGATCGCCAACGGGTTGGCCTCGCCCTCCGCGCTACGGAGAGCGAAGGCGCCCGAGACCATCTGCAGCACGGCCAGCGCGGCGGCGAGCCACAGCGCGGCAAGGCCGATTTCCGCGATCATGTGCTGGCCCTCACCCCGGTTCCGATCCCTTGCGTCACTGCGCTACTTCAGCCCCACCGTCGTCTCGGCGGCCATCTTGGCGGCCTGCTGGCTGCCCATGCCCTCGAGTTCCTTGGGGACGTAGTTCTCGTCATGCTTGGCGAGCAGGTTGGTCGCCATGAACACCCCGTCGGGGCCAAGGCTGCCCTCGGCGACCACGCCCGAACCCTCGACGAACAGATCGGGCAGGATGCCGCTGTAGCGCACCGGAACCGCATCGGCGGTGTTGCCGGTGACGAGGAAATTGACCGTCACCCCGTCCGCCTCGGTCCTGATCGAGCCCTTCTGCACCATCCCGCCGAGCCGCACCGCCTGGCCGACTTCGGGCGGATCGGAGGCCATCTGTTCGGGGAGGTAGAAATAGTTCGCCTGGTTGCGCAGCGACCACGCCGCCAGCAGCCCCGCGCCCACGATGGCGAGAAGCGCGATGATCACCAGGACCAGACGTTGATGCTTGGCCTTCATGCTGCGTCCCTCATCAGCGCCGCTTGGCCGCATCGCGTCGCGCCTCGACCCGCACCATCGCGCGCCACGCCCAGATAATCAGCAGGGCGAGCGCAAGGCCACCCACACCATAGGCCAACCACACGAAATCCCACTGGTTGAGCTCCTCGCGCATCACGCCTGCTCCATCGCGGGCGCGGCGGCGGCGGCCGCGGGCGCATCGTCGTCGAGCGCGCGGCGGCGCAGACGCGCCTCGACCTGCGCCTCGGCGATCAGGGTGCGCATGCGCATCAGCACGATCGCGCCGAACAGCAGGGAGAAGCCCACCACCGCGACCAGCAACGGCACGAGGAAGGTCGGCTCGATCGCGCTCTTGCCGGCGGTGATGCTCGGCGGCTGGTGGAGCGAGTTCCACCACACCACCGAACGGTTGATGATCGGCACGTTGACCGCGCCCACCATGCCGAAGATCGCGGCGATCTTGCTGGAGGAGCCTTCCTTCTCGGCCGCCTCTGTCAGCGCGATGTAGCCGGCATAGAGGAACAGCAGCACCAGCATCGAGGTGAGCCTTCCGTCCCACTCCCACCAGGTGCCCCAGGTCGGGCGGCCCCAGATCGAGCCCGTGGCTAGGCAGATCGCGCAGAAGACCATGCCCGGCACCGCGATCGCGCGGGCCGAGAGCGCCGCCAGCGGGTGCTTCCAGATCAGCAACATCGCCGAGGAAATCGCGATTCCTGCCCAGCCGCCCATGCCGAGCCAGGCGGCGGGCACGTGAATGAACAGGATGCGCACCGTCTCGCCCATCAGCCGGTCGGGCGGGACCACGAACAGGCCCCAGGCGACTGCCCCCAGCGACAGCACCAGCCCGCTCCAGAACAGGAGCGGCATCAGCCACTTCGCAAGGGCAAGGAATCGGGTGGGGTTGGCGTAGATGTGCATCGGTTTCGCAGTCAGGGCGGGCTTTTAGCCTTACACCCGATCCCGACAAGAGCGCAAATGGCACCGGCGCGGAATTGTTCCCGCCGCCCGCCCCTTCAGCCGCGTCCGATCAGGGCCTGCGCCATTCGGTCGGCGACGACATCGGAGGACACGCCGCTCGCATCGCTCTCGGCCCAGATCGATTCGAGCCGCCCGGGGATCTGCGCGATGAGCGCATCGACCTCGGCGATATCGCCGTCGCGCCCGTCGCGGCGGGCGAGATACTCCGTCGCGACCGAGATGATGCCGCCCGCGTTGATGACGTAGTCGGGGGCGTAGAGGATGCCGCGCGCAGCCAGCACCGCGCCGTGCTCCGGACGGGCGAGCTGGTTGTTGGCCCCGCCCGCGACGATCGCGCAGTCGAGCCGGGCGATCCCGGCATCGTCGAGGATCGCGCCCAGCGCATTGGGGCTGAACACGTCGCACGGGGTTGCCATGATGGCATCGCTCGCGACCGCAACGCCGCCCAGTTCCGCCGCCAGCGCAGCGGCGCGGGCCTCGTCGATGTCGGCGAGAGTCAGCTTCGCCCCGTCCTTCGCCAGCAGGCGCGCGACACCGCCCCCGACCGAGCCGGTGCCCTGCACCGCGACATGGACGCCCCCGAGGCTGTCCTTGCCGAGCTTGTGCCGAACCGCCGCCTTGATGCCGAGATAGATGCCCTGCGCCGTGAACGGGCCGGGATCGCCGCCCGCGCTGCCTGCGCCGGTGACCGGCAGGCCGGAGACGTGGGCGGTGCGCTTCGAGACCGCGACCATGTCGGCCTCGGAGATGCCGACGTCCTCGGCGGTGACGTAGCGCCCGCCCAGACCCTCGACCGCGTCACCGAAGGCGGCGAGCATCTCGGGGGTCTTGATGCGCTGCTCATCGGCAAGGATCACAGCCTTGCCGCCGCCCATCGGCAGGCCGGCCATGGCGTTCTTGTAGCTCATCCCGCGCGACAGGCGCAGCACGTCGCGCATGGCGCCGGCGGGGTCGTTGTAGTGCCAGAAGCGGGTCCCGCCCGCTGCCGGGCCGAGGTGGGTCGAATGGACCGCGATGATCGCCGTGAGCCCGCTCGCCCGGTCGTGAACCAGTGTCACCTGCTCGTGCGCGTCGAAATCGGGCTCGGCCCAGAATGCGGTCATGTCAGTCCCCTGTCCGGCGCGGGACGCGAGGCAATGAAAAGGGGACGAGAGGGGGAAGATGGGGCGACCAACGGGGTTCGAACCCGTGACCTCCGGTACCACAAACCGGCGCTCTAACCAACTGAGCTATGATCGCCACACGCCCCTGCCCGCATACCACCGTTCCGGTTGCTGCCAAGCCCTGCGCGAAGCGCTGCGGTTGACGCAAGGCAGGCACACCGTCAAGTGCGCCGACAAGGGAGGCGCGCCTCTTGCACAAAGCCCTGCTGAAGGGAAGCGAAAACTGCGCTGACGGGGCGTTCGCGCAAGAATGTTTCGCGGGCCCAAAACCGTTGCGACGAACGGGGCGCGTCCTATCCTGCCGTGCCATGACCACGACCAGCGAATCCGTCGCCGCGCGGCTGGCCACGCAGCCCGCCATGCAGCGCGTACCCACGCCCAAGGCCGAGCTGTTCCAGCTGCGCCGATTCGTCGCGCCCGATCTTGCCGCCGAGCTGATCGCGCTGATCGACGCCGACCGCCGGCCCTCGACCATCGCCGACGACAACGGCGATGCCTATTTTCGCACCAGCGAGACCTGCGATCTCGCCGCCGGCCTCCCGGCCGTGCAGCGCATCGAGACGATGCTGACCACGCTGTCGGGCATCGACCCGGCTTATGGCGAGCCCTTGCAGGGCCAGCGCTATGCCGAGGGGCAGGAGTTCAAGCCCCACACCGACTATTTCGCACCGGGAGGCCGCGATTTCGAGCGTTACTGCGCACTCTCGGGCAATCGCACCTGGACCTTCATGATCTATCTCAATGACGTCGCTGCGGGCGGCGCTACCCGGTTCAAGCTGCTCGACAAGACCTTCCAGCCCGAGGCCGGCAAATTGCTCTGCTGGAACAACCGGCTGGCCGATGGCGGGGTGAATCACGCGACGCTCCACCACGGCATGAAGGTCAGGAAGGGCGTCAAATACGTGATCACCAAGTGGTATCGCGAGCGCGAATGGAGGGGTTGATGGCGGAATATGCGGACATCGCGGCACGGCTGCAGGCGCGGCTCGCCGAACTGACGGCGCGGGCCGAGGGGATCGAGGATGACCTGCGCCAGCCGCTCGATGCGGATTTTGCAGAGCAGGCGATCGACCTCGCCGACGACGAGGCGCTGGAGGGGGTCGACGAGATCCTCAAGGCCGAGGCGGTGCGGGTGCGCGCGGCCCTCGGACGGATCGCGCAAGGCACCTACGGCACCTGCGCCAATTGCGGCGCCGACATCCCCCGCGAGCGGCTCGAGGCCCAGCCGGTAGCCACGCGCTGCATCAGGTGCGCGGCCTGAAACGAAAAAGGCGACCCCGTCGGGCCGCCCTCCTCGTTGCGGGCCGAAGCCCGCGCAGCTTGTGATGAAGCTTACTTCTTGAGGCTGAGGCCGCCGAAGCGCTTGTTGAACGCGGCCACGCGGCCACCTTCGGAAACCTGCTGCTTGCCGCCGGTCCAGGCGGGGTGGCTCAGCGGATCGATGTCGAGCGCGAGCACGTCGCCTTCCTTGCCCCAGGTCGAGCGGGTCTGGAATTCGGTGCCATCGGTCATCTTGACCGTGATCATGTGGTAATCGGGGTGACCTTCGG
>ERZ1066122.1128-NODE-1128-length-23112-cov-8.405473_pt1 | contig 23112 bp, 19 predicted proteins | sample MGYA00382769_ERZ1066122 | MGnify/ENA primary metagenome ERZ1066122 (study PRJEB33369, sample SAMEA5778352) | biofilm metagenome | biome: Industrial cooling water; feature: Water cooling tower basin; material: Biofilm | place: United Arab Emirates | collected... | reverse complement strand
TCCGCACTCGTGCCATACCCCAAATGTGGCACCCAATGCGTAACACCGTCTAGCGGCAGAATGGTAGCCGGGTCGTCATCATCAACCTGTGCCGATTCCTCAGGTACCTCCTTGAACCGAACGTGTCCGCACACCATCTCAGCGAAATGGAGCATCCGGCAGCCCGGATATAAATCCTTGTCGCCATATCCAAGAATGCCAATGCCAGAGTAAAGGCTCCATCGGAAGTCGTCTGATTGGAAATAGTGGTACAACACCCGAAGCCCGCCTTCCCGGATGGCCTCTGGGGCCGGCACGGCGGGCATCGTCTTATCCCATACCTCGCGGAAGGTATCCTCGTATTCGCGCTGAAAGTCTTCCCACGGATAGTCCAGTAACTCCGGCACACTGGTCAGGCGCCCCACGGCCTCGCCGGTGTAGTGCTGCTGTTGTAGCTGCACCAGTTCGGTAAGGTGGCGCACGGTTTCGGCTTGCGCCCGTTCCACCGTGCGCTCCTCTTTCGGGATAGCCCGCAGGGTCTCTTGGGTGCGCTGCTTGGTTGCATCTGCCAGAGCTTTCAGGAAGCGGGAGGCCGTGGCGCCTACTTCCTGCTGTTGGCGCCGGGCCGATACCAAATCTCCGCACTCGCGCGTATAGCGCACGAAGTCGGCTGCGTAATCATCCAAGCGGGGCTTGCAAGCGGCGCCTAACTACCGCCGGTACTCTTTGATGACGACCTCCCACGGGATGGTGTTGGCAAAGGAAGCCGCGTTGTAGATAACCACGCCCACCGGATGATGCTTTGAGAGCGTAAACAGCTTGTTAGCGGTGTTCAGATTTTCTTGCCGTCGCCGAACGTCACAGCGCTGTCAGCCGCTACGGCCACCGCGCTCTTGTTCAGGATTCCAATAACTGCCGTCATTGAGGTGAGGGGTAGAAGTTCGTGAATGCTGCCAAAAGTAGCGCTCCATCAGCCGTAAGTGGCAGCGTGGATAGCGTCGTTAGATTAGCGGAGCCTGTCAACGTGTTGTTCAAGCCCTTACACGGCGCAGGCGCTTGCTTCAGTTTGCCGGAGCCGTCCCAGCTCTACCAATGTTTCCAGCAGGAGGTACGCCTTCGCGGGGCCTGCGCCCCAGCAGCGGGCAGCCAGCGCCTCGGCAGCAAGCAGAGCGGCGGCCCGACGACTGACTTTGCCTCCGTTCTTTTCTCATCTGCCGCGCCCACTGACAACCTCATACCGAGTGGCATTACTTACTACGCCCTTACCTCCCTACTTCTTCCCCAACACCTCCTCAAACAGCTGCAGGTAGTGGTCGCGCTCCGACCTGACGGAGTAATGGTCGAGCACGGTTTGGCGGCCTGCCTCGCCGATACGGCGGCGGGCGGCTTCGTCGTCGATGAGTTGGCGCAGGGCGGCTACCCACTCGTCGGTGGTCGAGGCGAGCAGGCCGTTGCGGCCGTGGTCGATGATGTCCACGTTGACGCCTACCGGCGCCATAATCGTGGGGGTGCCGACGGCCATATACTGGAGGCCCTTCAGGCCGCACTTGCCTTTGGCCCACTCGGTGTCGGGCAGGGGCATAATGCCGATGTCCATCGCCGAGAGGTCGGCCACTTCGGTGTCTTTGCGCCACGGCAGGCCCACGATACCCAGCTCGGGATTGCGGTACGAGCCGTCGCCGACGACGCGGAACACGACCCGGTCGCCGTAGAGCTGCTTGATGATGTGCAGCGCGGGTACGGCCTCCTCGAAGTGCTCGATGGTGGTGAACGAGCCGCTCCAGCCGATACACACCTGGTCGGGGCGCAGGTCGGCGGGGCGCGGCAGGCGGCGGTATTCGTCGGTATCGATGGTGGTCGGCACGATCCGCACTGTGTCGTTGTACTGGCTGGCGAAGTCGGCCAGGTAGGGGTTGCCGGCGAACACCATATCCGACGCCCGGATGATGTCGCGCGTCTTGTCGGCGTTTTTCAGAAAGCCCAGCAGCCGGTTGCCCGCCGAGACGTTCTGAATCCAGATCGAATCGTCGTAATCGAAAATCACTTTGGCGCGCGAGCGGGCAAACGCCTTCTCGAAAAATGCCGTGCCGAGCATATACGCCTCGCGCTGGATGAAGATGATGTCGTAGGACGAGGCCTTGAGGGCCTCGCCGAGGCGCCGCCAGGTTGCGCGCCAGAAGATGCCGAACTTGCCGAGCAGACTCCCCGGTCGGTAGAGGATCTTGTCGTCGTCGGCCGTCACGAGCCACGAAAACTCGGTGTCGTAGCCATTGGCGCGGATGTACTCGAGGTATTGCTCGAACCGAAACCGCTGCGAGGGCGAGCGGTCGGGGCGGTGCATTGCCACGAACAATATCCGGCGGCGCCGGGCGGGAGCAGAAGTCGAAGACACGGGTGTGTGAGGTAAGGGCTGAGGTGGGGGGAGAATCGTTATTCAGAACGCCGCCCGTGGCGCCTGTACGGGGCGCGGCACGGGCGGCGTTCGGGAGAGGGAAGAGCGAGTGCGGCGAGCCGTTCGCGGGGGCCGAGTGAGCACGGCCAATCGCTACGCGCGTTGCCGGCGCGGCGCGATGCGGCACTCACGACGGCCGGAAGGCTAGTCTTCGAGCCAGAGCGGCGGTAGCTTCTCGAGGATTTCGATGTTCTTGAACTTCTCGCTCTTCTTGATGCCGGCCTCCTTCGACCAGAGCACCATTTTTTCCAGGCCCTCCTTGAGGGTGGTGTTATGCGCGGTGCCGAAGAGGCGATGCGCTTTGGAGTGGTCGGAGTAGGCGTGCGTGACTTCGTTGCGCGCCTCCACGTGGCGGAGCATCCCGGTGAGGCCCATCGTTTCCATCACGGTCGTGGCCAGCTCGTTGACCGAGTATTCCTGGTCGGCGCCGACGTTGATGATCTGGTTGTACGCCTCGGGCACGTTGACGCAGTTGGCGATGTGGGGCGCAATGTCGCCGATGTAGGAGAAGGCGCGCGTCTGCTTGCCGTCGCCGAAGATCGTCAGCGGCTTGCCCTGCATCAGCTGGTTCATAAAGATGCCCACCACGTTGCGGTATTTGTCGCCGAGGTTCTGGTACTCGCCGTACACGTTGTGGGGGCGGAAGATGACATAGTTCAGCCCGAACATTTCGTGCGTCACTTTCAAGTCCATCTCCACAGCCAGCTTGGCGATGCCGTAGGGGTCTTCGGGGTGCGGCGTCTGGTCTTCGCGCATCGGCGGCTCGATAGCCCCGTACACGGCGATGCTCGACGTGAACACGAAGCACTTGACCTTGTGCTTGACGGCCTCGTTGATCAGGTTGACCGACCCGATCAGGTTGTTGTTGTAGTTGAAGCGCTTGATGAAGTGGCTCAGGCCCTCGGCGGCGTAGGCGGCCAGATGATAGACGTAATCGAAGCGGTGCTCCTCGAACAGCCGGGCCAGCAGCTCGTGGTCCAGTATCGACCCCTGCACGAAGGTGGCGTCGGCGGGGACGTTTTCGGCGTAGCCGCCGCTCAGGTCGTCGAGTACGATCACACGGTGACCGAGCTTGAGCAGCTCGCGGGAGACGTGCGCGCCGATAAAGCCGGCGCCGCCCGTCACGAGAGAGGTAATCATCAGAGGGATAATCGAATCACAAACCACCGGCTCGGCCGGCGCCGCGCGCTGCGGCGGGGCAAATCTACGACGCAAAACGGCGGCGCCGGGCCACAAATGTGTACCTGGCCGGGGGCAATGTGCAGAGATGGGGCCAATCAGCGAGGCCGACAACCGAAACGCACATCAATTTAACCATCTGACAACGTGCAAGTTGGCCGCAATCAACTGCCTCCGACCGTCCTGTTCATCCAGGAGTGGTGCGGCAGCGCCTCCCGGCCGACGCGGGCCGTAGCCGCTCGCCACCAAGCGAGGGCCGAAAATTCCTGTTGAGCTCCGCCGCGCGTGGTCAATGAAACAGCCGCATCAGGCCCGTAAACACCAGCAGAAGTCCCATCACGGCGCCGAACGTCCACAGGATTGCGCGTGGCTGCCGGCGCAGCAAGCTGGCGCAGGCCGCCGTGGCAACCAGCGCGGGCAACAGCCCGGCAGTGGCATCGGCGCGCACGGCGGGCGGCAGCAGGGGCCGGCCAACCAGCCAGAACGCGGCGTAGGCTGCCGCACCGGCCAGCACCAGTAACAACGGAGAGGAAGCGGCGGGGCGTGGGGGGGCAGGCTCAGGCATTGGGCGCGAAGGTAGAGAATGGCGGGACGGCGAACGGAGTATTTTTGTTGGCTTTCGCTTCACACTTCACTCCTTGCCATAATATGCCAATGTCGTCTCGTGTTTTCGCTCGATTCATCGGCCGCGCCGCCGTGGTGGGAGCCGCCGCACTTGTGGCCGCACCACTCGTTTCTTACGGCGGGCGCGCCACCACGGCAGCAGCGTCCGACACCTCTGCGGGGCCGCGCTTTACCTATTTTCTGGGCGCCGCATTCGGCGAGTACGACGCGCTGAACACCGCTTTGTCCGGCTCGCGCTACCCCGCCCTGCGCGACCGCCCGGCGTACGCTGTCGGGTTTGAGCTGCAAAACAGCCTGGCGCGGCGCTGGTGGTTGAGTTTGGGCGCCCGCGGCGCCCGAATGCGCTCCGGGCGCGCTGCCGACGACGCCTACTCGCGCCTGACATCCACCGGGGTGTATTTCCTGGCCGTCTGGCGCGCCGCCGACGCGCCGCGCGTCGGGCTGGACGTATTCGCCGGGCCGGAGGTGCAGTTCGCGGCCCTCACGCTGCGCGCGCCCGACACGGCCGCCGTCGCACCGACCACCTTCGGCGCTTACGTAACCGCGCCCCCCACCAAACTCACGGTGTTTCAGCAGACTTACGCCGTTACGGCGGGCGCCCAGCTCGAGCTGAAAGGCAAGGTCCGCACCCGCCCCGACGGCTCCACGCGCGAGGGCCTGGGCCTGGGCCTGCGCGGGCAGGTGAGCCTGCCGTTCGCGCGCTCGCGCTGGCGCGGCACCGACGACAGCGAGTTCCGCCGCGACGACGCGCGGCTCGGGCGCACACCGGCCATCAACCCGTTGCAGGTGGTGGTGTCGTTGGTGTTCACCAATGTCTTCGGCACGAGCACACGGCGGGCGGGCGCGGCCGGTCAGTAAAGCGTTCCCAACATCCTTGCGCCTCCGCGCGTAGGCAGCGGGCTTGGCGGCACTCGGCCGCTGCGCTATTGCTGCTGAAACAGATGCGCTCTCTTTCCTCCTTCTTTCTCGTAGAAATCCGGCCCGGACAACTTCGCGCGGTGCTTCGGGTTACCGCAATGCTCTTGTCAGGGGTGTTGCAGGCGTCGATAGCTCGCGCGCAGGCCACCGAGCCTGACGCCATCGCGCGTAAGGCGTATGCACGACCGCGTGTACCTGCTGGGTGGTGCCGCTTCCGCCGCCTACGGCGACCTCAACGACCGCCTGCCCGCCGCGTATCCGCGCCTCCGCACGGGCGCGCTGCTGCTGGGGGCGGGCTACGGCCAGGGTTTCGGGCCATTCGGTGCGAGCGTGGAATACCGCTGGGGCATCCGCTCCAATCAGGATGATTCCACGCGCGCCTATACTTCGCTGCGGAGCCATTCGCTGAGTCTGCTCTTCAGCTACCACCTGGCCGTCAGGGGGGTATATGCGGTAAGCGTATTCGCCGGCCCCACGTATTCGGTGATCGACCTGACGCTGCGCGACAAAGAGCCGCGCAGGAGCCTGGTGGGGTCGTTCGATGCTACGACCGCCACAGGCGGCGACCGGCGCCGGCTCTACCAAAACGTGGGACTGCTTGGCGCGGGCTTTCAGGTGGACCGGCACCTGGCGTGGGGCCGCCGCAACGATGTGCAAGCCTGCGGACGGGCACGGCAACTCACGGTGGGCCTGCGGGCGCAGTTTGATTACCGCCTCAAAAGCGGGCAGTGGCGCACCGAGCGCCCCCTGTTCCGCACTCCTCGGCGGCTGGGCGTCGAGCCCGACATCAACCCGCTGGCATTCTCGGCCGCGCTGGTGGTGGGCGGGCTGTTCAGTCGGTATTGAGGGGAAGTGGGATAGTGTTGACGGGAGGCAGGTGACAAGTTGTGAGAGTAGGATGACGGTAATGGAGTGCCTGACTGCGTTGCTCAGCCACCAGCCTCACCGAGTGGCACTCGGTGTTACGTTGCTCAGCCCCGCCCCTTCGGGGCATTCCTCACTCTGGGGGAGTTCGACATTATTGCACTATTCAAAAAGCTCCCCTCCCCGGCTGGGGAGGGGTTGGGGGTGGGGCGACCACGGCAGTTGGGCAAGGCGGTTGGGCGTGGCCGCGTCTGTTCCAGACGCGCGCCGAACAGAGCATCGATTTGGCGCGCGTCTGGGACAGACGCGGCCACTTGCTTAACCGCGTCGCCTAACCGCCGTCACCGAGTGATACTCGGTGTTACAGTGCTCAAGCGCCGTGGCCCAGCCGCCGTGGTCGCCCGACCCCCAGCCCCTCCCCAGCCGGGGAGGGGAGCTTTTTTTAGTTACCGACAGCCACATTAGCCCATTAGCCCATCTCTCCTCTCCTGCCCCGTTATTTGTGGAATGGACTACACCTGCCTCCTCTACCACGTCGCCGATGGCGTGGCGACCATCACGCTCAACCGCCCCGACCAGCTCAATGCCTTCAACGACGCGCAATCGTTTGAATTGCAGGATGCCTTGAAGCAGGTCGGCCGCGATTCGGCCGTGCGGTGCGTCGTGCTGACCGGCGCCGGGCGGGGCTTTTGCTCGGGGCAGGACCTGGGGCAGGCCGCTGCGGGCGAAAAACGGTCGTTTTCGTTCGAGGAATCGCTGCACAAACGCTACAACCCCATCATTCGGGCGATGCGCGCGCTATCCAAGCCCATCATCTGCCGCCTCAATGGGGTGGCAGCCGGCGCGGGTTGCTCGCTGGCACTGGCGTGCGATGTGATCGTGGCGGCGGAGGAAGCGTCGTTGGTCGAGATTTTCATCAACATCGGGTTGGTACTCGATTCGGGTTCGTCGTTTTTTCTGCCGCGCCTGGTCGGCTCGCTCAAAGCGTTCGAGTTGGCAACGTTGGCCGAAAAGGTGAAAGCGCCCGAAGCCTTGCGGCTGGGGTTAGTGAACCAGGTGGTGCCGCTTGCCGAGCTTGACGCCACGGTGGCCGCGCTGGCCGTACGCTACGCCGCCGCTCCTACCAAAGCCGTGGGCCTCATCAAGCGGATGCTCAACAAAAGCCCGTCGGCGACGCTCGACGAGATGCTCGATTACGAAGCGCATTGCCAGCAAATCGCCGGTGCATCAGCGGATTACCAGGAAGGCGTCCGGGCATTTGCCGAGAAACGGCGCCCCGTGTTTCGCGGCGAGTAAGAAGCAGAGTAATAAGCAGTAGCTTTGTCGCGGGCGCGGCCTGCGTCGGTTCCGTTCCGGAGCCATCACCTGTCATCTCCTTCCTCATCCTGTTCCATCCATATGCTTACGTGTGCCATCATCGACGACGATGAAATCGCTCGTCTGACCCTCGAACGATTCATCGAAGACTCGTCCGACCTGCATCTGCTCGCTTCGTTACCGGGGCCGATTGAGGCGCTGGCGTTTCTGAAATCCGGGCAGCGCGTCGATGTGCTGTTTCTCGACGTGCAGATGCCGCTGCTCTCGGGTCTGGAGCTGCTGCGCCTGCTGCCCACCCCGCCGAAAGTGGTGCTGACGACGAGTCGGCCCGATTTCGCCGTCGAAGCCTTCGAGCTGCAGGTGTCGGATTACCTGGTCAAGCCGTTCGATTTCGAGCGGTTCCGGCAGGCCGTCGATCGCGTGACGGGCCAGATCAGCGCCGCCGCCGTGGCCAGTGTGCCGCCCGAATCGTCGGTGCCGCCGGCGGCGATGTTTATCAAATCGAGCACCCGTCACGTGCGGGTACCGTTGGCGGAGATTCTGTACGTCGAGGCCGTCAGCAACTACGCGGTGGTCGTGACGCGCGGCCACCAGGTGGTGAGCAACCAATCGTTCAAGGAATTGGCCGACCGGCTACCGGCGGGCAACTTCGAGCGGGTGCATCGCTCCTACATCATCAACCGCGACCACATCGAGGCCGTCGAAGACAAGATGATCCACTTCGTGGGCGGGCGGGCAGTGCCAATCGGCAAGACCTACCTGTCGGATTTTATGGCCAGCCTGAAAGCCTGACGCGGCTGCCGGGGCGGGGCGGAACGCGGTGGCCTAGTCGGCAGCGCGGTCGTGCTGGGCCAATATCTGGTTGAGCCGCGCCAGCAGGGCCGCCAGCTCTTGTTGGGCGAAGGCCAGCGCGTCGGGCCAGCTTGGGTCGGCGGCCGACAGGCGCTCGATTTCGACGAGCGTATCGGCCAGTTCCGGCTCATCGAACAGGCGCACGGTGGGCACCAGCCGGTGCGCGGTTTCGGCGGCAGCGGCGGCGTTGGCTGTCTGCCCGGCCACGCGCAACGCTTTAAGCGCCGCCTCGCCACCCCCGCAAAACGACTGCACGATCCGCCGCGCGAACGCCGGGTCGTTGCGGCCCACCCGTAACAACGTAGCCGGATAGGTCGGGGCGGCAGGCACCGCAGCCGTTTCCGCGAGTGGCGCCGGGGTGTCGGGCGGTGGTTCGGCAGCTACAACCGCCGGCCCAGCCAGCGCATCGATCAGGCGGACCAGCTCGGCTTCGTCGAACGGCTTGGTGAGGCAGGCATTCATCCCGGCGGCGAGGTAGCGCTCGGTGTCGGCGCGGAAGGCGTTGGCCGTGAGCGCGATGATGGGGACGCCCGCCCGCGCCGGGTCGGTAAACGCCCGGATGCGGCGCGTGACGTCGAGGCCGCTCATTCCGGGCATCTGAATGTCCATCAGCACCACGGCGGGCGGCGGGTTGGCGGCCATCCACGCCAATGCCTTCGGGCCGGACTCGGCTTCGTAGATGGTGGCGCCGTTGTCTTCCAACAGCAGCCGCGCCAGCAGGCGGTTCACTTCCTGGTCTTCCACGAGCAACACGCGGCAGCCGTCGAGGCGCGGCAGCGGCACGGGGTTGCGGCGCCCGGCCAGCGACCGCTGCGCCGCCGGCGCGGCCTTCGAGGGCGCCACCGCCGCCCGCTCGACGCGCAGCGTAAAGCCGAACGTGGTGCCTTCGGCAGGTACGCTGCACACCACCAGATGCCCCCCCATCTGCCCCACCAGCCGCTGACTGATGGCCAGCCCCAGGCCGGTGCCGCCAAAGCGGCGGGTGGTGTCGGTGTACGCCTGCGTGAACTCCTCAAAAACGGCTTGCTGACGCTCAATCGGAATGCCGATGCCCGTATCGCTCACCGTGAAGCGCACCCGGGCGTGGGTGGGCGTGGCAGCCAAAACGCGCGCGTTGAGCGCAACCCGCCCGCCCGGCGAAAACTTGACGGCATTGGTGAGCAGATTGAGCAGCACCTGCTGCAGCCGGTACGAGTCGCCCACGACGCCTTCAAGCGCCAACACGCCGGCCGTTTCGACGGCGAGCGTGACGTCCTGCTCGGTGGCGCGGAACGCCACGTTCTGCGACGCCGCGCGCAGCACGTCGGCCAGCCGAAACGGGGCGTGTTCGAGCTCCAGGTGCCCGGAGCTGATTTTGGCCATATCGAGCACGTCGTTGAGCAGCGCCAGCAAATGGCGGCCCGAGGCGTCCACGATTTCCAGATATTCGCGCTGCGTCACCGACAGCGGCGTTTTGGCCAACAGCGCCACCATTCCCAACACGCCGTTGAGCGGCGTACGGATCTCGTGGCTCATATTGGCCAAAAAGTTTTCGCGCGCTTGCGCGGCGGCTTCGGCCGCCTGCTGGGCCTCGCGCACCACCGTGATATCGACCCCGTAACCGATGAGCAGGTACGGGCTGCCGTCGGCGTGAAACAACGGGCGCAGGTGCCGCCGCAAGATGCGCGGCGTCTCTTCCTCGGGATACTGGATGGCCTCTTCCCACGACACCACCTGGCGCGTGGCGAGGGTCTGCGTCAGGACTTGCCGCCGCTGCTCGGCGCGCTCGGGCGCCACCTGGGCGTGGGCGACGAACTCGTCCCACGTGTGGCCCACCACCCACGCGCGCAGCACGGGGTCGGGCTGGGCCTGGGGGTTGAGGTAGCGGTAGCGCAGGTCGGCGTCGAAAACGGCTACGTCGGCGGGCAGATTGTCGAGCACGGTTTCGTAAAACCGGCGCTGCTCGTCGATGACGCGCTGGGCCGCGCGCAGGGCCGTCAGGTCGAAGCCGTAGCCGATCATCATCCGCAACTGGCCGGTCGATTCATCGAAAACCGGCCGCAGGTGGCGCCGCAGCGTCCGCAGCGAGCCATCCGGGGCGGGCATTTCCTCTTCCCACGACACCACCTCGCGCCGGCGTACGGCGTCGCGGAACAACGCGAACCGCCGTTCGGCCACCGCCTCGGCCCGCTGCCGGTAGCGGCAATACTCGACGTCGGTGCGGCCGATGATCCAGTGGCGGATGGCGGGGTCGGCCACGGCGGCGGGGTTGACGAACTGGTAGCGGTGGTCGGCGCCGATGACGGCCACGTCGGACGGCAGATTGTCGAGAATCGCCTCGTAAAAGGCCCGCTGCTCGGCCACCTGGCGGCGGGCGGTTTCGCGCACGGTGACGTCGCGCAGCACCACGAGCCAACCGCCGCCCTCGCTCTCGCCGAGTGGCTGGGCGTCGATGTCGAGCACCCGCCCGCCCGCCCGCGGCAGCTGGAGGTTCCGCACCGGCACCCCGCCGCGCGGAATGATGCGGCTCCAGGCCCGCACTTCGGCGGGTTTGGCGAAGCCGCGGGCCACCATTCGCAGCAGTACGCTGAACCGCTCGCCCACCACGGCGGGCGTCGGCTCGGGCAAGTCGAGCAGCTCGTAGAGGTGGTGCGTGGCGAGCTGTACGCGCCCGGTGGGGTCGATGAGGAGCACCCCCATCGGCAGGTGCTCGGCCAGGCGCCGCGCCCGCGAGATGCGGGCATCGAGGCGCTCGAGCTGCTGCTGCGCGATGGCCAGGTCGAGCTCGAGGCGCTGACGGGCGGCGCGCTCGCGGGCCAGCTCGGCGGCCAGCTCGGCGTACGTGGCGGATTCGGTGGCGGCTTCGGGCATAAATGGGCGCGCGGGGCGGCTAAAATACGCCGGGGCGGTTGCGTCGGCAGGAGCGCGTTTTAGCGGCGCGGGAAAACCATTGTGGCAGGCTTGTACCTTATTTTTAAGTATTCGAAAAATAGGGTACAACGTTGGAGCGTGTTAGGATTTCTCTCCTCGCTCTATCTCTATCTCTATCTCTATCTGTCATTGCGAGCGTAGCGAAGCAATCCTCGTAGAATAGGTATGGCGGTTGGGCGTCGCTGAGCACCCGCACACATCCTACGAAGATTGCTTCGCTACGCTCGCAATGACAATTTCTATTTCCTAATACGCTCTCACCCCTCTACAACTCCTTCCGCAGCCGCGCCACGGGGATGTTGAGCTGCTCGCGGTACTTGGCCACCGTGCGCCGGGCGATGTTGTAGCCTTTCTGGTTCAGGATTTCCTCGATTTTGTCGTCCGATAGCGGGTGCTGCTTGCTTTCGCCCTCGATGATTTCTTTCAGAATGTGCTTCACCTCGCGCGAACTGGCGTCTTCGCCCGAATCCGTGGCGATGCCTTCGGAGAAGAAATATTTGAGCGGATAGATGCCGAACTCGGTTTGCACGTATTTCGAGTTGGCCACGCGCGAGATGGTCGAGATGTCCATCCCGATTTCCTGGGCGATGTCTTTGAGAATCATCGGCCGCAGCTTGGCCTCGTCGCCCTCCAGAAAGAACTCGCGCTGGTAGCGCACGATGGCATCCATCGTGCGGAGCAGGGTTTGCTGGCGCTGCCGAATGGCGTCGATGAACCACTTGGCCGCGTCGAGCTTCTGCTTCACGAACTGCACCGTCTCTTTGAGGCGCTTGTCCTTTTTCGAGCTTTTGTCGTACGCCTGAAACATCTCGGTGTACGAGCGCGCCACTTTCAGTTCGGGGGCGTTGCGCGAGTTGAGCGTGAGCGAGAGGCTGCCGTTGTCGTTGGCGAGCAGAAAATCGGGAATGACGATTTGCGGGCGCCCGCTCACGCCGCCCGCCGAGCTTTCGCCGGGCTTGGGGTTCAGCTTCAGAATGAGGCTGATGGCGGCGCGCAGCTCGTCGTCGTCGAGGTCGAGGCGCTGCTGGATGCGGGCGTAGTGCTTTTTAGTGAACTCGTCGAAGCAGTGCAGCAGGATGCGCTCGGCGTTTTGCACGGTTTCGTCGTCGGCGTCGCGGCGCTCGACCTGTAGCAGGAGGCACTCGCGCAGGTCGCGCGCGGCGATGCCGGCCGGGTCGAAGCTCTGCACGAGCCGCAGGACGTGCTCGATTTCGCCCTCCGAAGCGGCCACGTTGTGGTAGAAGGCCAGGTCGTTGGAGATGGCGCTCAGCTCGCGGCGGATGTAGCCGTCGCCGTCGATGGACCCGATGAGCTGCTCGGCGATGGCCTGCTGCTGGTCGTCGAGGTTGAGGTAGCCGAGCTGTTCATAGATGGAATCGAGGAGCGTGGAGGTACCCACGACAGGCGTTTCGCGCTCTTCTTCGTCGCCGGGGCCGTCGCCCTGCATCTTGTAGCCGGCGATTTCGTCGTCGTGCAGGTAGTCGTCGAGGTTTACGTCGTCGTGCTCGCGCTCGCGCTCGTCGGCGAGGCGCTCGTCGGGTTGGTCGGGCGCGGGTGGCTCGGGGTCGGGAGCGTCGGAGTTGTCGGGGTCGGCATCGGCGGTGGTGGGCTGGAAGTCTTCGTCGAGCGTGTTGTCGTCGTTGTCGAAGGCTTCGTCGTCGTCGCCGGTGTCGTCGTCGTCGTCGCGCTCCTCTTCGGAGTTGTTGTCGTCCTCGTCGTCGCCTTCTTCGAGCGCCGGGTTAGCTTCCAGTTCTTCCTTGATCCGCATCTCCAGCTCCGCCGTCGGAATCTGTAACAGCTTAATGAACTGAATCTGCTGGGGCGAAAGCTTCTGCCCCAATGATTGGCGTAGGTCGAGTCGTTGCATAGTACCGGAGGTTGCGGGGCCATTTCTGCCTCCAACTCCGCCGACGAAGGTACTTGCTTGCGGGTAGAAAGGTTAATCGGCGGGCACCTGAGCGCCATACGGACGGGCACCTTTTGCCGGTGGCTGAGGCGCTTCCTGCACCGCTACCGCCGGCCGGGTTGTACTTTCTTTCGCGTTTGCCCTGCAACCATCTCTCCCCCGGGCCTGTCTATGCCGCTGGATCCGGTTTCACCCGCCCCCGACGCGCGCGTCCTCGTGGAAAAAAGTTTTGCGTACGTTGATGCCAGCACCCCGCTGGTGCTGCGTTGCCGCGCCAACGACCGGCGCGCGCAGGCGGAGCTGTATCGGCGGTACAGTACGGCGATGCTCAACGTGAGCTTGCGCATCTGCGGCTCGGCCGAAGAAGCGGAAGACGTGTTGCAGGAGGCGTTCGTGAGTGCCTTCCGCGACATCGGCAACTACAAGGGCGAATCGTCGTTCGGGGCGTGGTTGAAGCGCATCGTCATCAACCGGAGCCTCAACCGCGTACAGCAGCGCCGCCTGACCGTAGTGCGCCTCGACGACGTAACCGCCAACGGCGACGGCCGCGACTGGGCCGACGACGACGAAGCCGCCGCAGGCGTGGGCGCGTGGGCCTGGCTCCGCGACCACGATGGCGACGACACCGACCGCCGTGTGCAGCAAGTTCGTCGCGCGCTGCACCTGCTCCCCGATGGCTACCGCGTGGTGCTCACGCTCTACCTGCTCGAAGGCTACGACCACGCCGAAATCGGCGAAATTCTGGGTATTTCCGAATCAACCTCCAAATCGCAATACAGCCGCGCCCGCAAGCGTCTGCTCGAGCTGGTTCTCGCCAACCAGCCGCACCCAGCCACGGTGGCGCGTTCGGCGTAATCCATTCATCACTTCTGCCCGCGCGGCCCGTGCCGCGCCGTGCTCCACTCCACGTGAAATCATCGTCGTCATCCTCTGCTTTTTCCCAACCTGCCGACGCGCTGCGGGCGTGGCTCGGCCGCGAACGGCCGCGTTTCGATACGCTCGCGCCCGCGCCCGACCTGTGGGCCGCCATCGAGCAGCAGCTTGCGGCTGAACCGGCCACCGCGCCCGCCGATGCCCTGCGCGGCTGGGCCCAGCATCACCGTGCCGCCTTCGATACCCTCGAGCCGCGCGCCGACCAGTGGGCCGCCATCGAGCGGCAGCTCGCCCCCGTGGCCTCGCCGCCGCTGATGACCGCCAGCCGGGGCGGTGCCGGCGCCGCCGACGCGAGCCGCACCCGCCCCGCGTGGTGGCAACTGGCCGCCGCCGTGGTGGTGTTTGGGCTGGGCTATGGCGCGCGGCTCGGCACGGAGCCGGGCGCTCCGACAGCCGCTACCGTGGCCATCAGCGATTTGCCCACCGATGCTGCCCCTGCGATGGCTGAAGGCGCCGACGATGCCGCCACCACCACGCTGCACGTGGCCGCGCCGCGCCACGGCTTCCGCAACCACGAGCCCGACCCGGCGATGCAGGCCGCCGTACTGGCCAGTCACGTAGCCCCGACTGCCGACGACGAGGCCGGCCACACCGCCGCCGCTCGACCCGCCGTAAGCGCCCGCGCGGCAGCGGGCCGGGCCGAATTGGCGCCCGAAATTGCCCGCCTCGAAGCGCGCTACGATGCGCTGGTGGCCCGCCACCGCGCCGCCACGCACCACCGCTTCGTCTCGACGCCGGCCCTCGCCGACGAGTTCGACCGCGAAATGGCCGTCCTCGATTCGGCGTACGCGGCGCTGCGGCAGGCGCTGCCGCGCTCGCGCCGCCCCGACGACGTGGTGGCCGCGATGAACCGCAACCTGCATCTGCGCCTCGACCTGTTGCACCGCCAGGTGCAGGCCCTCGACGCCGTGCAGGAAGCCCGCCAGCGAGCCACCGGCCAGCGAATGATGCCGCGCCGCCCGCCGGCCGTCAACCCCGACAACAACGGCGTCAACATCGAAGACCTCAGCCCGGCGTCGTCGCCGGCGTCGTCGGGCGGTACGCTGGTGCCGCCCGCGCCACCCGCCCCGGAGCCGCTGCCCGGCCTGGGGGCGCGCGTGGCGCCGCGCCGCCGCTTGGCGGTGTAAGCGCGGCGCGGCCCCGGTTTTTTCGGTTGCCCCGGAACTATCGGCCGCCCAATCGGGCTTGTGCTCTCAACCGACGCCACCCACTCTGGATGCGTCGTGCTTCCTTCCAGCATATCGAAACACACGGTACTCAGACGGCGGCGGGCTTCCGCCAGATGCGGCACACCGGTAGCCCGGTACGAAAGGGGTAAGGGTTAGTAGTGAGCTACCCGCCACGTGTGGCCAGTCCGCCGGCCGTCGTTGTTTTTAGTTGTTTTCCGGAAAACGCCGGTCGCGCCCCAGGGTGCGGCCGGCGTTTTTTTCGGGTGTACTTTCGGCTCGATGAAGCAGGAGGCAGAATCTTCAGCGGGCGAGCCGGCCTTCCGGCGGCGGCTGGCGCGGCCGGGCGCTTTCCGCCTGTTTTTGCTGCGGAAGTTGCCGCTGGCGTGGCTGGCGGGCATTCGGCTGCGTACGCTGGGGCCGGACGCGGCAACGGTCACGATTCGGCATCGGTGGCTGAATCAAAACCCGTTTCGGTCGCTGTACTTCGGCGCGCAGGCAATGGCCGCCGAGTTGAGCACGGGCCTCCTCGTGATGCAGCACACGTGGGAGCAACGCCCCGGCGTGTCGATGCTCGTGACGGGAATGCAGGCCGAGTTTACGCGCAAGGCCACGGGGCGCATCGCGTTCGAGTGCGCCGATGGCGCGGCCCTTCGGGCCGCCGTAGCCGCCACCCTCGCCACGGGCGAGGGCCAGACAGTGGACGCTGTGAGCATCGGCACCGATGAGAGCGGCGCCGTGGTGGCGCGGTTCACGTTTCGGTGGGCGGTAAAGCGGCGCGGGGCGTAACGCGGAGCTACAGCTCCGCGTTACGTCGGCCTTACGTCTCCACTGCTTCGGTGCGGGCGCCGAGCCAGCGCTTATCGGGTTGGCGACCGATGAAGAATACGCTTTTTTTGACCGTACCGAGCTTATAGGCCACGGCGCGCGACAATTTTTTGCTCAGAAATTTCAGCAGCGCGGCGTAGCGCGCGGCGTCGGGCTGGTCGGGCTGGGCGAAGGCGTCGAGCACATCGGGCACGGCCCATTCTTCGGCGGGCGCGTCGGGCGGCAGGGTGGCCAGCGCGCGGAGGGCGTCGGGCAGGATAGCGTCGGCGGGCAACTCCACGACGGTGAAGAGCGCTTCCGATTCGCTCAGAAACAACAGGTTGGCGACCAGGCCGCGCAGCTCGTCGGCGAGGCTGCCGGGTTGAGCGGATGGCGCGGGTGCCGGTTCGGCAGCCGATTTTACCGCATCCGCCACCGCAGGCGGAGCAGCCGGTTTCTGAACAGAAGCCCCACGGCGAGAACCAGCAAAACGGCGACGAAAACGGCCCATAGCACAAGAAAAAACAGCCGCGCCCACGGCGGGCGCCGCCTCAACGCCACAAAAAAAGCCCGCTCCGGCCGATTCGGCTCGCCAAGCGGGTGCAGCGGCGACGGCGCGCGCTAAAAATCGACTATATTCGTCCTGGCGGCTCCGCCGAGCGGGCGCGTAACGCCACGCCCGCCAAAAAGCCAAAACCCCGACGGCGGTGCCGTAGTATAGCCGGGCCGCCGGGCGCGTGGTCCGGCGCCGTTTCAGTGGCTATGCGGTGTGCGTGGGCCACGCTTACCCTTTCATTTCAGCGCGTATGCTTCCGCCTACCCAAGCCCCCGACAACCGTCTCGACCCAGCCGACGACGACGACCGCCTCACCGACGACGACGATACCGGTCTGCCGCCCGCGCCGCTCGACGTTTCGACCAAGCAAAACCTGTTCTTCATCGAGGCCACCACGGCGCTGTTCGGCGGCAAAAAAGGGCTGCCCGACGCCGCCACCGGCCTCAAAAAGATGGAAATGTGGGAGTCGATAATGCAGGATTCGGGCAAGGCCGGGCTGGGCAAGATTCAGCAGGATTTCGCGGTGCTGCGCGAGCAGTTCGAATCGCCGCAGCCCGACGGCCACATCATCGCCCAAGTCATCGCCTCGCTGGCGGATGAGACGGCCAAAGTGGCCGCCAACACCGTGGATAAGCGCTTCGAGGAGCCGCTGATGAGGCTCTCGGAGATGCTGCTGAAAATGGGGTCGTCGTTGTCGAAGTAAAACCGGGTATTACTCGGTGACGGCGGCTGGGAACGTGGCGAGCGCCGTCTCGGCGCCGCGCAACGGAAACCCAAGCATACGCTGCGGCGGCTGGTCGTAGAGACGCATTCTTGCGTCTCCGCTGCTGGGCACGACGGTTGGGCAACGGCGGTTGGGCTGCGCCAACGTGGCGCCCCGTGCGGCGGAGACGCAAGGATGCGTCTCTACGACCAACCGCCGGCCCTGGCGCAGGTCAGTTGTAACCTCGCCCGACCACCAGCCGTTGCTACCCCTCACCTATTTCACTGAATGAAAGCGCTTATACCCGCCGCCCTGCTGGGCTTACTGCTTGTTGCCCGTTTCGCGCCGAACGCCTCGACGGCCTCGCCGGCGGGCCGTTTTGAACTGCCGCCGCCCGCCGGAAAATCGGCCCTCGAATCGGTGTTCGAGATTAAGGAGCCGCAATTGGTGGCGGCCACGCTGGTGGGCCAGCGGATGTTTACGGCCTCGCCGCGCTGGTCGCACAACCCCACGTTTCCGCTCGCCGAGACGGGGCCGAACAATACCGTGAAGCCGTACCCCGATGCGGGATGGTGCATCTGGAACGACTCGGTGAAGAACGAGCCGCAGAAGCACTGGATTTCGCCGCAGGGCCTCATCACCGACTCGGAAGGGATGCTGTGGGTGCTCGACCCGGCCGCCCCCGGAATGAAGTTTAACGTCGAAAACGGCCCGAAGCTCGTCCGCATCGATCCAAAGACGAATGCCGTCGTCAAGAGCATCGTCTTCGACCGCGCTACCGTGCCGCACCGCGCGTACCTCAACGATGTGCGGGTTGATTTGAAGACGCAGACGGCCTACATCACCGAATCGAATCCGGGCGGTTTGTACGTGGTGGATTTAGCGAGTGGCAAGGCCCGCCGCGTCCTGAGCAAGCACCCGAGCGTGAAAGCCGAGCCGGGCGTATTGCTCACCGTGGAAGGCCACAAAATGATTGACCAGGACGGCAAGCCGATGACGGTGCACTCCGACGGTATCGCCCTCTCGCCCGACAATCAGACGCTGTATTATCAGGCGCTCACGGGCCACACGCTCTACAAAATCGCCACGGCCGACCTTCGCAACGCTGCCCTCTCCGACGAGCAGCTCGGGCAGCGGGTGCAAAAAGTCGCCACCACCCCCGCCACCGACGGAATGATGTGCGACCCCGCCGGCAACATCTGGCTGACGGCCTTCGAGCAAAACGCGCTGGTGCGCGTGACGCCTGCGGGCAAGGTCGAAACCATCGCTACGGATGCCCGCCTGCAATGGCCTGACTCGTATTGCTTTACGCCGGATGGGCAACTCTATGTCACGGCGTCGCAAATCCACAAGATGCCGCAGTGGAACAAGGGCAAATCCGAGCAAACCACGCCGTTTCGTGTGCTCAGGATGAAGATGCCGAAATAAGTGTCGGGATGTGCGCCGAGGCGCCGAACTTGCGCTCGCGCTCTGCGCCCGCTCAGGCTCTGGTGGCTGGGGTGGTAGCGGCAGCACGCACCGGCAATGAACGTGTTGATTATCGAAGACGACCGCGCGCTGGCCCGCGAGCTGGGCCTGTACCTGCACAACGACGGCTTTCTGTGCGATTTCGCGCGGACGGGCGCTGAGGCCGCCGAAAAGCTGTTCGTGAACGAGTACGATTTCGTGCTCCTCGACCTCGGCCTGCCCGACCAGGATGGCCTGACGCTCCTCGCCAACGCCCGCCGCGAGCGCAACCAGCAGGCATCCATCCTGATTCTGAGCGCGCGCGGCACCCTCGACGACCGCATTCGTGGCCTCGATCTCGGCGCCGACGACTATCTGCCGAAGCCGTATTCGCTCCTGGAGCTGACCTCGCGGATGAAGGCAATTACCCGGCGCAAGCACGGCGCCCCGCACGACGTGCTCGAGATCGGCCCCTTCGCGCTGCACGTCGGCGAGCGCATCGTGCGCCACACGCCCACTGGGCACGAAGTAGTGTTCACGCGCAAGGAGTTCGATTTGCTGCATTACCTGCTGCTGCACCGCCGCCGGGTGCTCACGCGGGTGCAGCTCGCCGAGCACATCTGGGGCGGCAGCGGCGGCGAAGGCCTGGAGCCGGACTCCAACTTCATCGACGTTCACGTCAAGAATCTGCGGAAAAAACTCGCCGCCCACGACCCCACCGAATGGGTGGAAACCGTGCGCGGCGTGGGCTACCGCGTACGCGCCACCGCCCCGGACGCCCCGTGAAGCTGCGGCAAAAGCTGATGCTCCTCAGCACCCTCTCGAAGGCGGTAATCGCCGCCGTGCTGCTGCTGGCGCTCCCGACCGTGGTGCAGACGCTGGCCCTGCGCCACACCGACGCCGCGATGCGCCGCGAGCTTGACCAGGTGCGGGAGCGCATCGCCGCCGACGGGGTGCGCGATTTTCTGCCCGTGGCCCTCGACAGCGGCCACTCGTACTACGACCTGCTGCGCGACGAATACATCGAGTTGCGCCCCGCCGACCCGCGCCGCCTCCCCACCGACACCCTCGCCACCCTCGCGCGCCTGCAAGACGGCGAGCTGGTGGATTTCAGGGTGCTGCGCGCGCGCCTGACCTACGCCGGCCGCCCCTACGTGGTGGAAGTGGGCAAGAGTATGGCGTCCGTAGAAGACGTATACGGCCTGCTGAACACGCTGGCGGGGGTTGCGCTGCTGTTTGCGGTGGGCAGTACGCTGCTATTGGAGCTGACCGTCATCCAGCGCCTGCTGCGGCCCGTGGACCACATCGTGCAGGGCTTGCGCGCCGTGCGCGGGCCGCAGGCGCCGGCCCTGCCGCCGCTCCGCACCACCACCTCCGATTTTCAGTATCTCGACGACGCCATCCGGCAGATGCTCCGCTCCATCGAGGCGGTGTTTGAGCAGGAGCGCGCGTTCATCGCCAACGCCTCGCACGAACTGCTGACGCCGATTTCGATTCTGCAAAACCGCTTCGAGAATATGTTGCAGGCCGAAACCCTGCCCGAAGAAGCCGAAACGCAGCTCGTGGCCTCGCAGCGCACACTGCACCGCCTCACTACCACGCTCCGTACGCTGCTGCTGATTTCGAGAGTCGAAAACGGCCAATACGCCCGTCCCGACCAAGTGAACGTCGCCGACGTAATAGCCGAAGTGCTGGAAGAGCTTGAAGACCGCCTCCACGCCCTCGACCTGCGCGTGAGTCGCCACCTCGACGGTGCGCCCGTGCTGCCCGCCGCCAATCGGTCGTTGCTGTTCACGCTGTTCTACAATCTGCTCAACAACGCCGCCAAATACAACGAGCCGGGCGGCCGAATCGACCTGCGCGGCGCCCCCGACGCGGCCGGCGGCTACTCGCTGATCATCCACAACACCGGCCCCGCCATTCCGCTCGAGCAGGTGCCACACGTGTTCGAGCGGTTTCGGCGGGCGGGCGCGGGCCTCGAAGAAGGCCACGGCCTCGGGCTGGCGCTGGTCCGCACGATTGCCGATTTCCACGGTATCGGGGTGGAGTTGACGTCGGGGGCGGAAGGGACGACGGTTAGGCTGCGATGGGAGTAAGTGAGTGGGCAATGGAGCGCGAGTCTCCGGCTCGCCCCGGCGGTTGGGACGTAGAGACGCATCCTTGCGTCTCCGCCGCACGGCGCCGCCGCACCGCTGCACGGTATGCCCCAACCGCCGGTGCCTAACCGCCGGAGACGCAAGGATGCGTCTCTACGCCCCAGCCGCCGGTGCCTAACCGCCGGAGACGCAAGGATGCGTCTCTACGCCTCCTACCGCCACCCGCCCCCAAGCGCCCGATACAGCTGCACCGACGCCGTAAGCTGTTGCAGCCGAGTTTCGACCACATCGACCTGCGCTTCCAGCGCGTCGCGCTGCGTGAAAAGCACTTCCGCGTAATCGGCGCGCGCGGAGGCGAAGAGGCGGCCGGCGATATCGACGGAGCGCCGGAGCGACGCCACTTCGCGGGCTTTGGCGTCATAGCTGAGCTGGAGGTTGTGGATGTTGGCGAGTTGGTTGCCCGCCTCGCGGTAGCCGTCCAGGAGTGTGCGCTCGTAAGTCAGCACAGCTTGTTGGCGGCGGGCGTCGGCGCTGCCGAGCTGCGCGCGCAAGCCGTTGCGATTGACGAGCGGCGCCGCCACGCTCCCGGCCAGCCCGAGCAGCAGCGATTCGGGCGCCGTCAGGAGGAGGCCCGGCCGGAAGGCTTGCAGGCCGACGGCGGCGTCGAGGCTCAGGCGCGGGTAGAAGGCCGCGCGCGCCACCTGCACGTCGAGGTGGGCGGCGGCGAGCTGTTGCTCGGCCTGCCGGATGTCGGGACGGTTTTCGAGCAGGTGCGCGGGCACCCCGGCGGGCACGTCGGGCGGCAGCACCTCGGCGAGCGGCTGTGTGCCGCGCGCAATGTGCTGCGGGTAGCGCCCCGCCAGAAAATTGAGCTGGTTTTCGGTTTCGGTGATGCGTTGCTCGATGAGGTATTGGCGGCTGCGCGTGTTCTGCACCTGTGCCTCGAAACGCTGCACGGCCAGCTCGGTGGCGCGAGCGGCTTCTTTCTGCATCCGCACTACCCGCAACGCACTGTCCTGAATGGCAAGGTTCTGCTTCAGGAGCACCAGCTGATTGTCGAGCGCCAGCAGTTCGTAGTACGAAGTAGCGATTTCGGCCACCAGGTTGGTCTGCGCGAACCGACGGCCTTCTTCCGACGCCAGCAGCCGCAACGACGCCGCCTGCCTGGCCGTGCGGAGGCGGTGCCAGATATCGACTTCCCAGCTCGCAAACGCGCCTCCCTGGAAGTTGGTGAGCGGGTCGGGCGTGGCGCGGGTCGGGCGGATACGGATGGTCTCCTCGGTGGCGCCTTGCAGCGTGTAGCGGCCTACGTGGTCGGCGGCGGCCTGCGCGCCGAGGCCCACGGTGGGCAGATACTCGCCCCGGCGGGCGCGCACCTCCTGCCGGGCCAGCTCGATTTCCTGCTGCGCGATGCGTAGCTCCTGGTTGCGGTGCAGCGCCGTATCGATGAGCGCCACCAGATTGGGGTCGCGGAAAAACGCCTGCCAGCCGAGCTGCCCGGCGTCGGGCGCCGTGCTGTTGGTGGTTGCGTTGCTACTGCTGTAGGTAGCGGGCAGCCCGTGCGGCACGGGCGGCGCGGCCAGCTCCGGGGCGCACGCGGTCAGGCCGGCGGCCAGCGCCACAGCGCACAGCAGGCCGTTGAAAGATGACTTACGCATAGGTCGGTGCAGTTTCGGGTTCCTCCTCTTCGCTCACGACCACGCGCGGCTCCACGCTTTCGCTCACCGGGTGCTCTTCCTCGTCTTTAATCAGCTTCCGCCCGGCCGCCAGTGTGCCGAACACGTAGTACAGCCCCGGCACCACCACCACCCCGAACACGGTGCCGAACAGCATCCCGCCGAGCGCCGCCGTGCCGATAGTGCGGTTGCCGACCGCCCCCGCGCCCGTTGCGAGCACCAGCGGAATCAGCCCCGCAATGAACGCGAACGAGGTCATCAGAATCGGCCGAAACCGCGCTTTGGCGCCCGCGATGGCCGCGTCGCGCACACTCATTCCGTTGGCGTGCTCCTGCACGGCAAACTCGACGATGAGCACCGCGTTTTTGCCCAGCAGCCCCACCAGCATCACCAGCCCCACCTGGGCGTAAATGTTGTTGGCCAGCCCGGCGAGCTTAATCAGCAGAAACGACCCGAAAATGCCCGCCGGCAACGACAGCACCACCGCCAGCGGCAGCAAAAACGACTCGTACTGCGCCGCCAGCACCAGATACACAAACCCGAGCACAATCAGGAAAATATAAATGGCCTCGTTGCCGCGCGATACTTCGTCTTTCGACAAACCGCCCCAATCAATGTCGTAGCCGCGCGGCAGTGTGCGCTTCGCCACTTCCTGCACCGCCCGGATGGCCTCGCCCGACGAGTAGCCGGGGGCCGCATCGCCCCGAATCGAGGCCGTGGGATACATA